>JAABUV010000965.1_pt1 | contig 42993 bp, 36 predicted proteins | sample 5559971 | NCBI WGS metagenome assembly JAABUV01 (sample SAMN10711881, study PRJNA513362) | rock metagenome | isolation source: Antarctica rocks | place: Antarctica: Victoria Land, Knobhead nord | collected 2015-12-19 | reverse complement strand
ATCGCGCTCCATCATTCCCGTCAGCATGTCCGGCTCCGTGATACCGCTCACGCAGTGATTCGAACAAAGACCGATTCGGGATCCGTCAGAAACGCATGTCAGGGATTCCGTCCACACGCCCTAGGCAAAGCTTAGGTCGATGCCAACGATAAGACCATTGGCGAATGCGATTGTAGAAATCCTACAACCACAGGTCATATTCAGCCCCCATGTAAGACAGCTATCTAATAAAATAGTAATTGAAGTTTGGCATATATAAGGCATTATGTATAAATATAAATGTGAAGGAGGCCAGAACTTGGAGGAGCAGATCGGATATATACTTATCGTATTTGGATATATTTTACTGCTTCTGAAATATCTAGGCTGATATATTTGCTTAGAAATTATAATAACGAGTAAGTTTAAGCTGATAATAAGCATATTTTGCGTATGGTATCTGATTTGACGCAGGTCCAGGGGCGCTGCCCCTGGCGGGATCGAAGGGCAGAGCCCTCGCCTTGCTTTCTCTCCAGCGGTGCAAGCGACCGAGGCACCTTGTCTGGTGCCTCGGCCGTTCGTATCAGGAGAAGCGGATGTCCAGCGTGCGCAGGTAGGTCTGCAGGCCGGCGTCCTGGATCGGGATCAGGCGGGCCTCGCGCGAGGACGTGTTGGAGTGGGCGTGCCAGTAGCCGGGCGGGGTCACGAACACCGAACCCGGCTCCCAGTCGACGCGGGTCGGGTTGCGGATGCTGCCGTCGGCGTCAAGCTCCTGGCCGACCAGGCTGAAGCAGCCCTTGTCGCACTCGGCGATGAAGTCCAGCGCGACGGACTGGTGGCGGTGGGGCTTCTGGACGCTGCCCGGGGTGATCAGGCCGTACATGGCCCACAGGGTGTGCGACACGGTGCGGGTGAGCGGAAAGTTCGTGTTGGCGAGCAGCACGCTGATGCGGCTGCGGTCGGCGGCGGCGGGGTCGCTGGCCACGAGCGCCAGCTCGGCGTTGGCGCGCTCGGCGGTGTAGAGCGTAGGGGCGAAGCGGGCGCGGTCGGCGGTGGCGCCGAGATAGGTCAGCAGCGGCGCGTCGTTGACATAGTAGAGCGCGGCGTCGTCGGAAGCGGCCAGTGTCGTCGCCGCGGAGCCTGGGATGGTGAAGAAGTCGCCCTTGCGCCAGTCGAGCACGGTGTCGCCGGTAGCGGCGGAGCCGTGGCCGTCGATCACGTAGAACACCAGCGACGTGGCGTTCGGACCGAGGGCAACCGATTCGCCGGCGAGGACGCGGACGAAGTGGGCGCACAGGCCGGGGCTGGTGGCGGGGCCCTCACACTTCAGGGCGGGGCTGAGGTCGAGGGGGATGACCCGCGACGGTCCGTCGGCGTAGAGCGAGGCCGGGAACAGGTGGAACGGCAGGCGGGGCGTCAGGCTGGGGCGGATCGGGTTTGCCGCGGTGCTGTACTCGAAGAACTGCGCGTCCTCGGTGTGGGCGCGGGCCTTGGCGTGGCTGATGACGTTGGTGTCCATGGAACTGTCTTCCCTGTTGTGCGGCGCCTGTGCCCGGCGCCCGACACTGTGGAGACTGACCCGGGACGGCCGGCATGGTGAGCCCTGCGCCGGCAAAGCGCTTTTGCGCGAAGGGCTACTGATGCGGGCACTGAGGGAGCGGGCGTTTGACCATTCAGGCGGGCAAGGCCGGAGGCTCTGCCTCTGGACTCCATTCAAGGCCAAGCCTTGAGAATCCGCTTTCCTTGGGAGGGATTTCCAAAGGCCCTCAGCCTCTGGCGGGTCTGGGCGGAGCCCGGCCTTGCTTGCTGACTGGCCGATGCCGGATGCCGCTGGTGTCAGCGCGGGGCGTCGATGGTGGCGTCCCAGTAGGTCGGCTTGCGGAAGCGCGCCTCGAAGAAGTCGATGAAGGCACGGACCTTGGGTGAGACGATCTTCTTGGGCGGATAGACGGCCCAAATGGCCTTGTCGAAGTCCTGCGCGATGCTGCCTTCCCAGTCCGGCAGGAGGGACAGCAGCGTGCCGCGCGCCAGGTCCGCGTGCGCGAGCCAGGTCGGGAGCAGGGCAACGCCTTGCCCGGCGAGGGCGCAGGTCAGCAGCGCCTCGGAGTCGTTCGCGCGCAGCCGGCCGGACACGTCCACGGTCCGGCACTCAGCGGTGGCCTGGTTGCGGAAGTACCAGGAGGGGGTGGGCTGGAGCGAGAACACCAGGGCGTCATGGCGGGCGAGGTCGGCGGGCTGCGCGACCGGGCCGTCCCGCGCGACGCAGTTCGGGCTGGCGCAGGCAATGCGCCGGTGCGGCGCGAGCCTGCGGGCGACCAGCCGGGAGTCCGGCAGCGTGCCGACGCGGATCGCCACGTCCGCGCCCGCCTCGATCAGGTCGACATGGGTGTCGGTCAGCGTGGCGTCGATGCGGATCGCAAGGTGGGCGTCGAGGAAGGCGGCGAGGTGCGGCATCACGTGCCGGCGGCCGAACGCGGCGGGCAGGCTGACCCGGAGCAGACCCTGCGGCGTGTCGTTCAGCGAGGAGGCGAGTCCGCGCATGGCGTCGACGTCGGCGACGATGCGCAGCGCGTGGGCGTGGAAGACGGCGCCGATCTCGGTCAGGCGCAGGCGGTGCGTCGAGCGATTGAGCAAAGCGGCGCCCACGTCCGCCTCCAGCGCCGAGATGTGGCGCGAGACGGTGGAGACCTTGGCGCCGGTTTCCTGGGCCGCCCGCGAGAGGCTGCCCAGGTCGACGGCGCGAACGAACGACCGCATTGCCGCAAGATAGTCCATGGGGGCGCCGCCTGATCCTGCCGGGTGACACATGCACCCGGCGCGCAGCATCCCGGGGGCGAGGCGCCGGAGCAACCGTGGCTGCAGGCAAGTTGCCCCTGCAGGCCTCGGCAGACAGATGTCTTTGCCTGCCATCTTCCAGGACTGCTGGTATGCGGCTTGCAAACGAGGCGAGGTGCCATCGCGGGTGGCGGCTGTTCGGGTCATGCGCTGCGGTCAACCCTGGCAGCGGCGCTGCCCTGGGGAACGTCGTCCGGGACGGGCGTAGGTTGCGGCCCGAGGGGTGAATGACGCCCCGATTCTACCCGAGAGGACTCCCCATGCCCGGCGTCGATGTTCTGGCCACTGCCGTCACGGGCGCGAACGCCGCGTTCATCGCCGAGATGTATGCGCGCTGGGTGGGCGATTCGGGCACGGTGGACGCAAGTTTTGCCGAGCTGTTCGCGGCGATGGACGACGAGACGCGCGCGGTGATGATGGACGCGGCCGGGGCGTCGTGGGCGCCGCGGGCGCCCGGGTTCTCGCAAGACGCCGCGCCGGCGCATGCGGAGCGGGACGGGGCGGCCAGGGCTGGCATGGCGCAGCCGAGGGCGGCGGAAAGCCAGGGCGCGGCGCTGGATGGGGCGTCGGCCGCGGTGATCCGGGCGGCGGCGCTGGACAGCCTGCGCGCGCTGATGCTGATCCGGGCGTACCGGGTGCGCGGGCACCTGGAAGCGCGGCTTGATCCGCTGGGGCTGCAGGTACCGAAGTCGCACCCGGAGCTTGACCCGGCGTCATACGGGTTCGGCGAGGCGGACCTGGACCGGCCGGTGTTCATCGACAACGTGCTGGGGCGCGAGACGGCGAGCGTGCGCGAGATCATCGCCGTGGTGCGCGCCTGCTACTGCGGGCCGATCGGCGTGGAGTTCATGCACATCCAGGACCCGGGTCAGAAGGCCTGGATCCAGCGGCGCATCGAGGGCGCGCCCTGGGCGGACAGCGTCGGGCCGGCGGACCAGGCGGCGCTGCTGCGCCAGCTTACCGAGGCGGAGGGGTTCGAGGCGTTCTGCCAGAAGAAATACGTGGGGACGAAGCGGTTCGGGCTGGAGGGCGGCGAGGTGACGATCCCGGCGCTGCACGCGCTGATCGAGACGGCGGCGGCGCGGGGGGTGGCCGAGGTGGTGATCGGCATGCCGCATCGGGGCCGGCTGAATACTTTGGTCAATGTGGTGCGCAAGCCGTTCGCTGCGGTGTTCAGCGAGTTCGCCGGCGCCAGCTCGAAGCCCGACGACGTGCAGGGCTCGGGCGACGTGAAGTACCACCTGGGGACGTCGACCGACATCGAGTCGGCCGGGCACATGGTGCACGTGTCGCTGCAGCCGAACCCGTCGCACCTGGAGGCGGTGGACCCTGTCGTGGTGGGCAAGGTGCGGGCGCGGCAGGACGCGCTGGGCGACACGCGCAGGCGGCGCTCGGTGATGGGCGTGATGATGCACGGCGACGCGGCGTTCGCGGGACAGGGGCTGGTGTACGAGACGCTGGCGATGAGCCAGCTCATCGGCTACCGGACCGGGGGGACGATCCACCTGATCGTGAACAACCAGATCGGGTTCACGACGACGCCGGCGCATGCGTATTCCGGGCTGTACTGCACGGACATTGCCAAGTCGATCCAGTGCCCGATCCTGCATGTCAACGGCGACCAGCCCGAGGCGGTGCTGTACGCGTCGCGGCTGGCGGCGGAGTACCGGATGGAATTCGGGGCCGACGTGGTGCTCGACATCGTTTGCTACCGCCGGCACGGGCACAACGAGACGGACGAGCCGGCCTTCACGCAGCCGCTGATGTATCGCGCGATCAAGCAGAGGCCGACGACGCGGACGCTGTACGCGCAGTCGCTGGTGGAGCGGGGCGTGATCGGCGAGGCGGAGGCGCAGGGCGTCTGGGACGGCTTCGCGGCGACCCTGGAGGAGGCGTTCCAGGCGTCGAAGTCGTACCGACCGAACAAGGCGGACTGGCTGGAGGGAGCCTGGTCGGGGCTGAAGCAGGCGAGCGAGGCGGAGGAGCGGGCGGAAGAGGACACGTCCGTGCCGCTGGAGGTGCTGCGGCGTGTGGGCGCGGCGATCTCCTCGGTGCCGGAAGGCTTCGAGGTGAACCCGAAGATCGCGCGCCAGCTCGAGGCGAAGCGGGCGGCGATCGAGGGCGGCGAGGGGATCGACTGGGCGACCGGCGAGGCGCTGGCGTTCGGTTCGTTGCTGGTGGAAGGGCACCGCGTGAGGCTGTCGGGGGAGGACTGCCAGCGGGGTACGTTCTCGCAGCGCCATGCGGTGCTGATCGACCAGTCCAACCAGAACGAGTACGTGCCGTTGAACAACGTCGCCGCGGTGCAGGCGCCGGGGCTGGACGCCGGGGCGGCGGAGGGCGTGACCGGGACGCTGACGGATGGTCGGCCGCAGGCGCGGATCGAGATCTACAATTCCCTGCTCAGCGAGGCGGGGGTGCTCGGGTTCGAGTACGGCTACACGCTGGCGGACCCGCAGACGCTGGTGCTGTGGGAGGCGCAGTTCGGCGACTTCGCCAACGGGGCGCAGGTGATCATCGACCAGTTCCTGGCCTCGGGGGAAACCAAGTGGCTGCGGATGTCGGCGCTGACGCTGCTGCTGCCGCACGGGCACGAGGGGCAGGGGCCGGAGCACTCGTCAGGCAGGCTGGAGCGGTTCCTGCAGCTCTGTGCCGAGCGCAACATGAGCGTGTGCAACATCACCACGCCGGCGAACTACTTCCACGCGCTGCGCCGGCAGATGAAGCGCAACTTCCGCAAGCCGCTGGTGATCATGACGCCGAAGAGCCTGCTTCGGCACAAGGCCGCCGTCTCCGCGCTGTCGGAGTTCAGCGACGCGACGGCGTTTTGCACCGTGATCGGCGAGGCGGAGGCGATCCGCGAGCCCGACGCGGTGCGTCGCGTCGTGATGTGCTCGGGCAAGGTGTACTACGACCTGGTGGCGGAGCGGCGCGAGCGGGGCATCGACGACGTGGCGGTGATCCGGCTGGAGCAGATCTATCCGTTTCCGGTGGCGACGCTGCCGCGGCTGCTGGCGCCATACCGCAACGCGGACGCGGTGTGGTGCCAGGAGGAGCCGGAGAACATGGGGGCGTGGAGCTTCGTGGACCGCAGGATCGAGGGGGTGCTGGGGGTGCTCGGCGGCAAGGCGGTGCGGCCCTGCTATGTGGGGCGCGAGGCGGCGGCCAGCCCGGCGACCGGGTCGGCGAAGGTGCACGCGGCGCAGCAGGCGAAGCTGGTGCGCCAGGCGCTCGGGGCGGAGTGAGGCGAGAGGCGACCTGAAGGCGGCGGGGCCGAACGCTGCGCTTCTGGACGCAGCCGCTGGCCTACCCCTGAAAAGGCCTCGCTGGTGTTCCTGCCGGTTCGGGCAGGTGTCGAGGCTCCCGGCGGGCACGAGGAATTGGGCGCCGGCTTGCGCCGTATTCTGGACCGAGGAGCATTCCTTCCTGAGGAATGCTTTTCGAAAGCTTCGGGCATCTGGCGGGCCCGGGCAAAGCTCGGCCTGTCCTTGCGCTGCGAGCGCGCGGGCTTCCTAGGGTGCGGCGCGGCGGCTAGGGTCGCGCTGACCTGGTCCGGCCGCTGCCTGGACAGAAACGCCGCTGCGCTGGCAGGGGCGGAACATCGAGGGCGAAGAATGGCTTCCGAGATCAAGGTGCCCACGCTGGGCGAAAGCGTCACCAGCGCGACCATCGCGCGATGGCTGAAGAAGGTCGGCGAGGCGGTGTCCGCGGACGAGCCGCTGGTGGAGCTGGAGACCGACAAGGTCACTGTGGAGGTTCCCTCGCCGGTCGCCGGGACGATGGGCGAGCAGGTGGTGGCGGAGGGCGACGAGGTCGAGGTCGGAGCGACGCTGGGGCTGATCGAGGAGGGGAGTGGGGTTGCGTCGAAGCCTGCGGCAGCGGCGGACACGCCGGCGTCGGGCGGGGCGCCGGCCAAGCCGGTGGCGGAGGCGGGAGCGCCGGCCACGCGGCAGATGCCCCCGGCCGGGCAAACGCCGCAGCCAGCGCAGCAGGAGGCGGCCCCGGGTGGGCGCGAGGCGGCCAACCCCGGCGGCGGCGTCAATCCGCCGCCGCGCCCAGGCGGGCCGGTGCCACGGCCGGCAACCCCGCCGTCCGATGTGGCTGCGAACAGCGCCCTCGACATGCGGGCACAGGGTGGCCGGTCAGGTACTGTTCATGCGCCGATGCCGTCTGCGGCACGGATGATGAGCGAGCGCCAGGTCGAGCCGGGCCAGGTGGACGGGAGCGGGCGAGATGGGCGGATCACCAAGGGCGACGTGATCGCCTTCCTGTCGCGGCCGGTGCCTGCGAAGCCTGCGGCGGCTCCGAAGGCAGCGCGCGAGCCGGACGTGCGCGAGGAGCGGATCAAGATGACCCGGCTGCGCAAGACGATCGCGAACCGGCTGAAGGAGGCGCAGAACACCGCGGCGATGCTGACCACCTTCAACGAGGTGGACATGTCGGCGGCGATGGCGCTGCGCTCGGAGTATCGCGAGGCGTTCGAGAAGAAGCATGGCGGCGTGCGCCTGGGCTTCATGGGGTTCTTCGTGCGGGCCTGCGTGTCGGCGCTGCAGGAGTTTCCCGCCGTCAACGCGGAGATCGACGGCGACGAGATCGTCTACAAGAAATTCGTCCACATGGGCATTGCGGTGGGCGGCGCGAACGGGCTCGTGGTGCCGGTGATCCGCGATGCGGACGCGATGAGCCTCGCCGAGATCGAGGCGGCGGTGGGTGGGTTCGGCAAGCGGGCGCGCGACGGCAGCCTCAAGCTGGACGAGCTGGCCGGGGGGACGTTCTCGATCACCAATGGCGGCGTGTACGGGTCGCTGATGAGCACGCCGATCCTCAATCCGCCGCAGTCGGCGATCCTGGGGATGCACAAGATCCAGGAGCGGCCGATCGCGGTGAAGGGTCAGGTGGTGATCCGGCCGATGATGTACCTGGCGCTGTCGTACGACCACAGGATCGTGGACGGGAAGGAAGCGGTGAGTTTCCTGGTGCGGGTCAAGGAAGGCGTCGAGGACCCGCGGCGGTTGCTGCTGGGGCTGTAGGGAAGCAAGCCCGGGCTCTGCCCCCATGCTTGAAGGCGTGGACCCGCCAGGGGCGAGCTGCCCCTGAACCGGCGCATGATGGCAGCCGCATGGCTGCGTGCGCCTCATTGCAGGGGTGCGGCGGCTGGGCGTGGGTCGTCCCGGTCGCCATCTGTCTCCAGGAATGCCGGTCCAGGGGCGCTGCCCCTGGCGGGTCCAGGGCAGAGCCCTGGCCTTTTTGTCTCAGGGGTGCTGGCCATGGCGGACTCGTTTGATCTCATCGTCATCGGCGCCGGACCGGGCGGCTACGTGTGCGCGATCCGCGCGGCGCAGCTCGGGCTGAAGGTGGCGTGCGTGGAGCGGCGGGCGACGCTGGGCGGAACCTGCCTGAACATCGGGTGCATCCCGTCCAAGGCGCTGCTGCAGTCGAGCGAGAACTTCCACGAGGTGCTGCACGGCTTCAAGGAGCACGGCGTCAACGTGGAGGGCGTGACGCTCGACCTGGCGCGGATGCAGGCGCGCAAGGCGGAGGTGGTGGAGGCCAACGTCAAGGGCGTGGAGTTCCTGTTCCGCAAGAACAAGGTGACATGGCTGAAGGGCGAGGCGCTGCTGGTGTCGGCAGGCGAGGAGGGCGTGCGGGTACGCGTCGGGAGCGAGGAGTACGTCGCCAAGGACGTGGTGGTCGCGACCGGCAGCGAGAGCGTCCAGCTTCCTGGGGTGCCGGTGGACGAGACGCGGATCGTGACCTCGACGGGAGCGCTGGAGCTGGATGCTGTGCCGGGGCACCTGGTGGTGATCGGCGGCGGCTACATCGGGCTGGAGCTGGGCAGCGTGTGGCACCGGCTCGGGGCCGAGGTGACGGTGGTGGAGTATCTCGACCGGCTGGTGCCGGGAATGGACGGAGAGGTGGGCAAGACCTTCGAGCGGGTGCTCGGCAAGCAGGGGCTCACGTTCCGTCTGTCGACGAAGGTGACAGCGGCGAGGATCGAGGGCGAGGGCGTGGTGCTCAGCGTGGAGCCGGCAGCGGGCGGCGAGGCGGAGGAGGTCCGCGCCGACGTGGTGCTGGTGGCGATCGGGCGGCGGCCGCTCACGGCGGGGCTGGGCCTGGAGGGCGTGGGCGTGGCGCTGGACGAGCGCGGATTCGTGCGCACGGACGAGCATTACCTGACGAACGTGGAGGGGGTGCGCGCGATCGGCGACGTGCGCGGCGGGCTGCTGCTCGCGCACAAGGCGGAGGAGGAGGGCGTGGCGTGCGCCGAGATGCTTGCGGGCAAGGCGGGACACGTGAACTACGGGGTGATCCCGGGGGTGGTCTACACCTGGCCGGAGGTGGCCTCAATCGGGCGGACAGAGGAGCAGCTCAAGGCGGACGGGGTTGAGTATGCGGTGGGGCGCTTCCCGTTCGCGGCGAACGGGCGGGCGCGGGCGATGGGCTCGACCGAAGGGTTCGTGAAGATCCTGGCGGACAAGCGGACCGACCAGATCCTGGGGGCGCACATCATCGGGCCGGACGCGGGGACGATCATCGCGGAGCTGGCGACAGCGATGGAGTTCGGGGCGAGCAGCGAGGACGTGGCGCGGACCTGCCACGCGCATCCGAGCCTGAACGAGGCGGTGAAGGAGGCGGCGCTGGCGGTCGAGGGGCGGGCGCTGCATATCTGATGGCGGTGCGGATAGCGCGAGGAGACGGCCATGGATGAGGCGAGTTCAGGAGCGAGGCGCCCGCGGCTGGTCGGCCTCAACCATGTCGCGCTGGAGGTCGGGGATGTCGACGAGGCCTTGGCGTTCTACGGGCGCATCTTCGATATCAGGCTCCGTGGGCGGGGCGAGGGCATGGCATTCGTGGACATGGGCGACCAGTTTGTCGCGTTGATGCAGGGGCCGGTTCGCGCGGCGCCGGGTCAGCGGCACTTCGGTCTGGTGGTGGACGACCGTTCGGCGGTGGGTGCGCTGGCCGTGGCGGCGGGAGCAGAGCTGCTGGACGGTTCACGGCTCGATTTCCTCGATCCCTGGGGCAATCGGGTCGAGGTGGTGGAATATGCCTCGGTGCAGTTTACGAAAGCCGAGGCTGTTCTGCAGGGGATGGGGCTTGATTTGCGGAAGGATGAAGGGGCAACCTGCGAGCTGGCGGCAAAGGGAATGACTGCGAGCTTTTGAGGTTTGAGGACTGTTCGCTGCTGTGGAGCAGGGACCGTGTCGGCAGGTCCAGGCCAGCGTGCCGGCGCTCGGCCTCAGTCGAAGAGCGAGCTGACGGAGCTTTCGTCGGAGATGCGACGCATCGCCTCGGCAAGCAGTGGGGCGATCGTGGTCTGGCGGACGTTCTGGGCCAGGCGGACGGCTTCGGTGGCGAGAATGCTGTCGGTGATGGTCATCATCTCGATCGGCGAGGACGCGATGCGCGCGACTGCGCCTCCCGAGAGCACGCCGTGGGTGATGTAGACGCCGGCCGAGCTGGCGCCCTGTGCGATCAGGGCGGCGGCACCGTTGCACAGCGTGCCGCCGGAGTCGCAGATGTCGTCGACCAGGATGCAATGGCGTCCGGCGACGTCGCCGATGACGTTCATCACCTCGGAGATCCCGGCGCGCTCGCGTCGCTTGTCGATGATGGCCAAGTCGACGTTGAGGCGCTTGGCGAGTGCGCGGGCGCGGACCACGCCGCCGACGTCGGGCGAGACGATCATCAGGTCGCGGCCGACGTAGCGTTCCTGGATCTCGCGGACGAAGAGCGGGGCGGCGAACAGGTTGTCGACGGGAATGTCGAAGAAGCCCTGGATCTGGGCGGCGTGCAGGTCCATCGTCAGCACGCGGTGGGCGCCGGCCTCGGTGATGAGGTTGGCGACGAGCTTGGCGCTGATCGGCGAGCGTGGACTGGATTTGCGGTCCTGGCGGGCGTAGCCGAAATAGGGAATCACCGCCGTCACCCGCCGGGCCGAGCCGCGCCTGAGCGCGTCCAGCATGATGAGCAGTTCCATCAGGTTGTCGTTGGCGGGATAGGACGTGCTCTGGATGACGAAGACGTCCTCGCCGCGGACGTTCTCCTGGATCTCGACGAACACCTCCATGTCGGCGAAGCGTCGGACGGAGGCGCGGGTGAGTGGCAGGCCCAGGGTGGCGGCGACGGCCTCCGCGAGCGGGCGGTTGCTGTTGCAGGCGACGATCTTCATGCGGCGATCTTCCACGGAACAGCAGGCGCTGGGCGTGGCGCGTTCTAGCAATGAGGCAGCAGTGTGTCACTGCCGGCGGCAGGGACGCGCGAAGGCTCTGCACTTGGCACGGTCTTGCAAGGCGCCATTTCGTGGTGAAAACAAGCAAGGCTGGGCTCTGCCCAGACCCGCCAAAGGCCGGGGCCTTTGGAAACCCTTCTCCTAAGTAGAGGACTCCAAAGGCTTGCCTTTGGCGGAGTTTGAGGCAGCGCCTCAACCTTGCTTTCCTAGGGTCCTGCCGCTGCGGTCTTGGGCGGCGCAGGCGCCGGCTTGGTGGCCGTCGGTTTGCCGGGCTTCGGTCTGCGCCGGCCGGAGGAGTTGGTGATGACGTCGTGGATGCCCGAGGCGGCCTGCTGCGCCACGACAAGGGCGACGTCGCCCCAGTAGACGTCGAGCGTGCCCTTCGGGATGTCGTTGAGCTGGGCGATGCGGCCCGTCTCGCGATTCTCGCTGTCGGTGACGATCCAGGTGACCTCGACGCGCTCCGTGTTGTGCAGGTCGGGCATCACCTTGACCTCGCCGCGCACGGTGAAGTCGGCGTCGCGCGCGCTGCCCTGCACCACGTCGCCGGTGTCGGGAAGCTGCAGGCGGAGCTGCTTGGCCAGCGTGGTGTTGCCGTCGCCGGGAGCACCGGTGACGCCGGTGAAGAAAATGCGGGCCGGGCGGTTAATCAGGCTGTTGGGATCGCTCTGCCGGATCGCGGCGTCCACCGAAGTCATCAGGGCGATGATCTTGGGCGCCGAGGCCGTGGTCTCGGCGCGAAGCAGGGCCGGGTCGCCGGAGGCCCAGCGCGAGGCGGCGATGGCGGTGCCGTCGGTGGTGCCCTGCGCTTCGCCCTTGGGATTGAGCAGCGTGTAGGTCGGGGTCACGGTGGCGCCGTGCAGGGCGGCGGACAGCCGGAGCTGCCAGTCCGGCGCGCGGGCAGGCGAGGCGGCGGCGGGGATCGCCTGGTCGTCCAGGGCATGCGCAGTCATCACCGACCACACCGAGGCGGCCTGGTCGGACAGCAGCGAGGTCGCGGGGACCGGGACGTCGAGGCGGGACGGCGGAGGGCGCGACAGGCGCTGCGCAGTGGCGCCGGGATGGCCGAGGAAAGGCTGGCCCAGGTCGCCGCAGCCGGCGAGCAGGGCGGCGAGGGCGAGGCAGGGCCAGAGGCTCTGCCTCCGGACTTTGCTGGGGGCAGTGCCCCCAAACCCGCGTACGTCGAGGTTTGGGACTACGCTGCGTCGGCCTGGCGTATGTCCCTTGCAAGAGGTTTCCGAAGGCTTGCTTTTGGCGGGGTCCAGAGGCGGAGCCTCCGGCCTTGCTTGCTCAGCCATGCCGGACTCCGGGGTGCGAGGCGATCACCGACATCTGGTGCCCGATGGAACCGCCCCCGGCGAGAGTGCGGCGCCGATGGCTGAAGAACAGGTCAGGTTCCGCGGCGGTGTCGCGGGCGCAGCGGGAGACGGTGTCGCCGGGAAGGGCGGCGCGGAGCCGGGCGTCGCAGTAGCCGGCGAGGTCGAACTGCCAGCGGTCGGGGCAGCCGTCTCGGAAGAATGCCGCGGCGGGGAGCGGGCCGGCGAGCACGGCATCGCGCAGGTCGGCGGAGACTTCGTAGGAGGGCTGGGCGATGCAGGGGCCGATGGCGGCGTGGATGCGCGCCCGGCTGGCGCCCAGCGCCAGCATGGCGTCGATCGTGGCCTCCAGAATGCCGGCGACGGCGCCGCGCCAGCCGGCATGGGCTGCGGCGACGATGCCGGCCTCGGAGTCGGCGAACAGCACGGGGGCGCAGTCGGCGGTGATGATGCCGAGTGCCAGGCTGGGGCGCGCGGTGACCAGGGCGTCGGCGCGGGGTCCTTGGCCTGGCGCCCAGGGGCTGTCGACCGTGGCGACGGCGGTGCCGTGGACCTGGGTGACGCCGAGCATGCGTTCGGGCGGGATGTCGAAGGCGAGGGCGGCGAGGGCGCGGTTGCGGGCGACGTCGGCCGGGTCGTCGCCGCCGGACAGGCTGCCGTTGAGGCTGGCGTAGGGTCCCCGGGAGACGCCGCCGCGCCGGGTGAAGAAGCCGTGGCGGGCGGGCAATGCGGTGGCGAGGAACTCGGCAGTCATCGAGCGGGGTCCGGGGGAGGGACTGGGTCGATCGCGTCGGCGGCTTGGACCGGGTCGAGACTGGCCGGGGTGTCGGGGAAGGCTGGCCCGGGTGGCGGGTCGAAGCCGGGTGGCGGGCCGTCGGACCGGCGGCCGATGGCCAAGGCCTTGAACAGCGTGCCCATCGCCTCTGGGTTGATGAGGCGGGAGGCGGCGGCGTGCAGGGCGGCGGCCTGGCCTGGTGCGCAGCGGGCAAGGGCAGCAGTGCGCTCGTGCAGGCCGAGGCGGACGAGGAAGTCGCCTTGCGCGACCGGGCCCCAGCTTCGGGCTCCGGCGGCGCGGGCGGCACCGGCCAAGGCGGCGAAGTCCACGTGCGCGGTGAGGTCGGCGTGGCCGGGGTCGGCCAGGGGGTCTGCGGGGCGGCCGTGGCGCAGGGCCTGGAGGCTGTCGCCGGCGGCAGGGCCGGCGGCGCCGTAGTCGAGGAACAGGGCGGCGCCGCCCTGGTGAGCGATGCGGCCGGCCAGGGTCGCGACCAGGCGCTGGGCGGCCTCGCCGAGTTCCACGATCTCACCCTCCGGGGCGGCGATGCCGAGCGGGGCGGCGGGACGTTCCTCGAAGCGGCCGTCGGCGACGTGGCGCTCCATCCAGACGGCGTCGCGGCGCACGAGCTGGCGAATCGGCAAGGCATCCAGGAACTCGTTGGCGAGCAGCAGCATCGGGCCCGGAGGGAGGTCCGATACCGCGTCGTGCCAGGTGGGATCGGCCGTGGGCAGGCGCGCGGCCTGCTCGGCGCGCAGGCGGGGCGACGTTTCCACGAGGTGCAGGCGCAGGGCGGCACGAAACGCGGGGGCGACACGGGCGAGCACGCGCAGGGCGTCGGCCATCAGGGTGCCGCGGCCAGGTCCCAGCTCGACCAGCAGCACCGGATGGGGGCGGCCGATCGCGGCCCAGGTGGCGGCGGCCCAGGCGCCGAGCAGCTCGCCGAAGGCCTGCGCGATCTCGGGAGCGGTGGTGAAGTCGGCGAACGGGTCGGCGCGGGCGTAGTAGGCGGCGTTGGCGCGGGCCATGAAGGCGTCGAGGCGTTCGCTCGCGGCGATGGCCCCGGGAGCGGCGCTGCTGGCGGGTGCCCCGCCGGCGACTCCGGCGGCGGGCGCAGGGGGCGGAGTCGGCTTCGGGGGGAGGCACTTCTCGAGGAACAGGCTGTGCGGGTTGGCGGTGTAGGCGCCGAACACGGGGCGAGCGACCCAGCCGGCCGCATGGTACAGGTCGAGGGCGCGGGCATTGCCCGGTCCGGTCTCCAGCCGCAGCACCGGCATGCCTTCGCGGGCGGCGGTGGTCTCGACCGCCTCCAGCAAGGCGCGGCCGATGCCGAGGCCGCGTGCCTCCGGGGCCACGATCAGGCGCTTGATCTCGCCATAGCCGTCCTGCAGCAGCAGCGCCACGCAGCCCAGCGCCAAGCCATCGCGCCGGGCGACCAGCAGCCGCGCCTGCGGGTGCGACAGGGCGGCGGCGTCGGCGGGGAAGCGGAACTCCGGGGGGTAGAGCGCTGCGGACAGGGCGTCCGAGTGGTCCAGCAACGCGTCGACGCCGGGGGAGTGCGGCGGCTCGCGCGAGATCGTCACGTGCGCCGGGAGCACGGGAATGACCGTCACGGGGCAGCGCTCACGGGGGTGACGGTCATTTCGGCAGCCTAGGGTGTGGCGACCGCGTCGAGCGCGTGCAGGAGGGGCGGAGCCGCCGCGACCGGTGGATGGGTGCAGGCCCAGGCCGCGAGTGCCGCGCCGGCGACGATCATCGGCAGCGACAGGAGCTGGCCCATCGTGGCGCCTTCCCACAGGTAGCCTAGGAACGGGTCGGGCTGGCGGAACAGTTCGCCGACGATGCGCGCCGTGCCGTAGCCGGCGAGGAAGATGCCGGTGAGCAGGCCGAAGCGAGCACGGATGCCGGGGCGGGCGGCGCAGGCCCAGAGCAGCAGGAACAGCAGCAGGCCCTCCATCAGCGCCTGGTAGAGCTGGCTCGGGTGGCGCGGGATCGGGCCGCCGTTGGGGAAGACCATGGCCCAGGGCAGCCAGTCCGGCGCCGGGCGGCCCCACAGCTCGCCGTTGATGAAGTTGGCGACCCGGCCGAGGCCGAGGCCGATCGGCGTGACCACGGCGAGGCGGTCGGCAAAGCCCAGCAAGGAAATGCGCTCGCGCCAGGTGTAGAGGACCAGGGCGCAGACCACGCCGAGCATGCCGCCGTGGAAGCTCATGCCGCCCTGCCAGACGGCGAGCGCGTCGAACGGGTGCGAGAGGTACAGCTCGGGCTGGTAGAACAGCACGTAGCCGATGCGGCCGCCGAGCACGACGCCGAGCGTGGCCCAGGTGAGGAAGTCGTCGGTCTGCAGCTCGGTGGCGACGGCAGGGCTGCGCAGCGCGAGGCGGCGCATGACGCGCCAGCCGATCAGCAGGCTGACGATGTAGGCCAGCGCATACCAGCGGATCTGCAGCGGGCCGAGGTGGATCAGCACCGGGTCGAACTGGGGGAACATCAGCACGGGGAGGGACGTCAGCAGAGGGAGCATGGGGTCGGCACGCCTCAGAGATAGGGAGAGGGGGCGCGCAGGTGGTCCTGCACGTAGCGGCGGATGCCGTCCTCGAGCGGAGTGAACTGCCCGGCGTAGCCGGCGGCGCGCAGCCGGTCGGGGCTGGCTTCGGTGTAGGACTGGTACTGGCCGCGCAGGGCCTCGGGCATGTCGACGAACTCGACGGCGCGGGGCCGGTCCAGGGCGTCGCACACGGCGTGGGCGAGGTCGAGGTAGCTGCGCGCGGCGCCGGTGCCGCAGTTGAACAGGCCGGACACGGCGGGCGTGTCGAACAGCCACAGCATGACGTTCACCACGTCGCCGACCCAGATGAAGTCGCGGCGCTGCGCCCCGTCGGCGATGTCGGGGCGCTCGGAGCGGAACAGGCGGGCGGGGCCGCCGGCGGCGACCTCGTCGTGCTTGACCTTCACGACCGAGACCATGCGCCCCTTGTGGTACTCGTTGGGACCGTAGACGTTGAAGAACTTCAACCCTGCCCATTGCGGCGGGGCGGGATCCCCTTTCGCGAGCATGGCCGTCACGCGCAGGTCAAAGGCGTGCTTGGACCAGCCGTAGAGGTTCAGCGGGTGCAGGCGGGGCAGCAGGGCAGGGTCGTCATCGAAGCCGGCCGAGCCGTCTCCATAGGTCGCGGCGGAAGAGGCGTAGACGAAGCGGGCACCGCGACGCGCGCACCAGTGCCAGAGGCGCAGCGGCAGCTCGACGTTGGTGCGCCAGACCAGGTCGGCGTCGGTGGCGGTGGTCTCGCTGATGGCGCCAAGATGGAAGACCGCCTCGATCCGCGTGGCGTCGTCGCTGGCCAGGAAGGCGTCGAGCTGCTCGGGAGAGACGAGGCGGGCCGGGGGATGGGCCGCGATGTTGCGCCACTTCGCGTCCGAGCCCAGCCAGTCGACGATGGTGGTTTCATGCCCGCGCGACGCCAGCGCCGCGTGCAGGCAAGAGCCGATGAAGCCTGCGCCGCCGGTGACCACGATCATGGCGCCGCTTATACGGTTGTGCCGCGCGCCCACATAGCCCCCACTCCCGGAGCGCCGACCGGCACGCCCGCCCGGGGCCCGGAGCGCCAGCCAGGAGAGCACCGCCATGACCGACCGTCCCCGCATCTTCGACGATCTTGCCGGACTCGCCGGCGGCGCGTTCTCCGCCCTGAGCGGGATGCGCGACGAGATCGAGGCGGTGGTGCGCGCCCGTGTGGACGAGGTGGTGCGCCGCCTCGACCTGGTGCGGCGCGAGGAGCTGGACGCGATCGCCGAGCTGGCCGCGAACGCGCGCATGGGGCAGGAGGGGGCAGAAGGCCGGGTGGCGGCGCTGGAGGCGCGGGTGGCGGCGCTGGAGCTGGGGCGGGCCGATCCTGAGGACGAGCTGCCGGGGCTGGTGGATTAGGAGCAAGCAAGGTTGAGGCTCTGCCTCAAGCTCCGCCAAAGGCAAACCTTTGAAATCCATCTGTTTAAGAAAGGGGTTTCAAAGGCCTCAAGCCCTTGGCGGGTCTGGGCGCAGCTGCCAAAGGTTCCGACGACCCGCTTGGGTCGTTGGAAGGGCAGCGGAGGGAGAGCCCAGCCTTGCTTGCTGACAGGTCTGGGTATGGATTTTCAGAGCGCGGCGGGTTCCGGCAGGCGCATCCAGACGGGGATCTGCGGGGTCAGGCTGAGGCCGCCGCATTGCAGGGGCTCGTGCAGCGCGTCCAGACGCAGCAGGGCAAGGCCGAGGCCGTCATGGCTGGACCGCATGAGACCTGCCTCGACCTGGCCGCGCAGGATCGGAGTGCCGGCGGGAGGGAGCATGTGGTCAGGGGCGGCGACCGGGACGAGGCGGCGCTTGAGCAGGCCGCGGTAGCGGGTACGGGCGGTGAGCTCCTGGCCCATGTAGCAGCCCTTGGTCCAGGACACGCCAGACAGCTCGTCGAAGCCGGCCTCGAGCAGCACGGACTTTTCCGCCTCCATGTCACGCGAGCCGTCGGGCAGGCCGAGGCGCAGGCGGTGGGTGTCCCAGGGGCCGTCGTCGGGCGGCGCGAGCGGCGTGGCGGCCAGGACGCGCCAGCCGGCTTCGGGCAGGCGGGGGTCGGGGGCGATGACGGCCGACGCCTCGGGCGCGGCGTCACCCCAGGCGGCGTGGACGGCGAGGGAGGTCGGATCGATCGCGGCCCTGGCGCGCAGGCGGTAGCGGAGCAGGCGGCGGGCGAGATCGGAGGCCTGCGCGGCCTCGCAGTCGAGCAGGAGGCGATCGCCGTCGGAGAGGATGAAGAAGTCGGCGAGCCACTTGCCCTGCGGGGTGAGCAGCGCGGCCCAGACAGCGCGGCCAGGCTCGGCGCCGGACACGTCATTCGACACCAGGCCCTGCAGGAAGGCGACGCGGTCCTGGCCGGTGACGGCGAGCACGGTACGGTTGGGGAGATGAGCCAGGGTCATCGGGGGAACGTGGGCGGCGGGGCGAAGCGAAGCAAGGCCAAGGCTCTGCCCCGGACCCGCCATGGGCAGCGCTCCTGAACCGGTACACATCGAGGCACGCCAGGGTGAGCCGCCGGTCCGAGTCGAGGTTTCCAAAGGCTTGGCCTTTGGCTGAGTCCGGAGGCAGAGCCTTTGGTCCTGCTTCGCTTGCTCCTGTGCTACACGCCCGCCATGCGCATCCTGTTCCTGACCGCGACCCGGATTGGCGATGCGGTGCTCTCGACCGGCCTGCTTGACCATTTGATCCGGACGTACCCCCAGGCGAGGATCACGGTGGCCTGCGGGCCGGTGGCGGCGGGGCTGTTCGAGCGGATGCCGCAGCGCGAGGCGACGCTGGTGGTGGAGAAGCGGCGGCACGATGTGCACTGGGTGGCTCTGTGGGCGCGCACGGTGGGGACTTGGTGGGATCTGGTGGTGGACCTTCGGGGGTCGGCGCTGTCGTTCCTGCTGCCGGCGCGCCAGCGGCGGGTGATGCGTGGAGGGCGGCGGGCGGGGCACCGGCTGGGGCACCTGGCGGGGGTGCTGGGACTCGATCCGGCGCCGCTGCCGGTCGCGTGGACGGGGGAGGCGGATCGGGAGGCGGCGGCGGCGCTGCTGCCGGGCGGGGGATGGATCGGGCTGGGGCCGACGGCGAACTGGGCGGGCAAGGTGTGGCCGGCAGACCGGTTCGCGGCGCTGGCGCGGACGTTGCTGGTGGCACGGCCGGGGGCGCGGGTGGTGGTGTTCGCAGGGCCGGGCGAGGCGGAGCGGCTGATGGCGGCGCCGTTGCTGGCGGCGCTGCCGGGCGCGGTGGATCTGGTGGGGCGGCTGGCGCTGCCGGGGGCGGCGGCGTGCCTGGTGCGGTGCGCGGTGTTCGTGGGCAACGATTCGGGGTTGATGCACCTGGCGGCGGCGGCGGGCGCGCCGACGCTGGGGCTGTTCGGGCCGACGCCGGCCTCGGAGTATGCGCCGTCCGGAACGTGTGCGGCGGCGGCGGTGGCGGAGGGGCGGCCGGGCGAGGTGGCGATCGAGACACTCACGGTGGACGCGGTGGTGCGGGCGGCGGAGGCGCTGCTGGCGCGGGCCGAGGCGCGGGCTTGAAGGAAGCAGGCAAGGCCGGAGGCTCTGTCTCTGGGCTCCGCCAAAGGGCGTGCCCTCTGGAAACCATCGTCCGGGGTTTTGGCACGACGCTGTGCGATGTGCCGCCGGCTGCTGCGTGTGCGGGTCGGAAAGCTTTCGTCGCAAACAGGGACCCTGGCTTGGGCAGTGGGGTAGAACCCTGGCCTTTGCCACGTGCGCTCCTGTTGTGAGGGTCGTGCAGGTCATGGCGGGCGCGCCGGAGGGTGGTGCGGAGCTGTTCTTCGAACGGCTGACGATGGCGCTGCATCGAGCGGGCGATGGCGTGCTGCCGGTCGTCAGGCACGATGCGGGGCGGGTGGCGCGACTGCAGGCGGCGGGGCTGGCGCCGACGGAACTGGGGTTCGGGGGGGCACTGGACGTGCTGACGCGGTCGAGGCTGCGCGGGGTGCTGCGCCGGTTCGCGCCGCGGGTTGTGGTGGCGTGGATGGGACGGGCTGCGCGGTTCGCCCCGCGCGGGGAGTGGGTGCTGGTCGGGCGGCTGGGCGGGTACTACGACTTGTCGCGGTTCCGGCGCTGCGACCACTTGGTGGCGAACACGCGAGGGCTGGCGGCGTGGATCGTGGCACAGGGCTGGCCCGGCGCGCGGGTGCACCACCTGCCGAACTTCGCGCCGGATCTGGCGGGGGCGGTGGCCTGGTCTAGGAGCCTTGCGGGGGCCGGCGGGATGAACAAGCTGGCGGCCGGGCCGGGGCGGCTCGCGGTGCCGGACGGGGTGCCGGTGGTACTGGCGCTGGGGCGGCTGCATCGCAACAAGGGATTCGATGTTCTGGTCAGGGCGATGCGGGAGCTGCCGGGGGTGCATGTGGTGATCGCGGGCGAGGGGCCGGAGCGAGGGGCTCTGGAGCGGCTGGCGCGCGAGGAGGGGGTGGCAAGGCGGGTGCATCTGCCGGGCTGGATGCAGGACGGCGCGGGGCTGCTGGCGGCGTGCGACGTGCTGGTGTGCCCGTCGCGGCAGGAGCCGCTTGGCAACGTGGTGCTGGAGGCGTTCTCCGCGGCGCGGCCGGTGGTGGCGGCGGCGGCGGCGGGGCCGGCGGAGCTGATCGAGGACCGTCGTACCGGGATGCTGGTGGCGGTGGAGGACAAGGGGGCGCTGGCGGAGGCGATCGGGGCGGTGCTGGGCGACCGGGTGCTGGCGGCGGGACTGGCGGCGGCGGGGCGGACGGAGTTCGAGCGGGTGCATGCGGAGGCGCCGGTGCTGGCGCAATGGCGGGCGTTCCTGGGCAGCGTGGAGCGACGCTGATGTGCGGCATCGCGGGGCTGGCGTTGTCAGGAGGGTCCAAGCCGCCCGACCCGGCGACCGTGGCGGCGCTGGCGCAGGCGCTGGCGCATCGGGGGCCGGACGGGGCGGGGCACAGCGTGGTCGGGCGCGTGGCCATGGTGCACACGCGGCTCGCGATCGTGGACCTGGACGGGGGCGACCAGCCGATCTTCGCGGGCAGCGCGTCGCTGGTGGCGAACGGCGAGATCTACAACGACCGCGAGCTTCGCGCGCAGATGCCGGGCGTGGTGTTCGCCACCGGCAGCGACTGCGAGCCGCCACTGCATCTGTGGCTGCGCGACGCGGCGTCGTATGCGGACTCGCTGCACGGGATGTATGCGATCGCGATCCATGAGCGCGGCGGGCGCAGCCTGACGCTGTCGCGCGACCCGTTCGGGATCAAGCCGCTCTACACCGCAGCGGTGGAGGGCGGGCTGGCATTCGCCTCGGAGCCGCAGGCATTGCTGGCGGCGGGGCTGGTGCGACGCGCGGTCAGGCCGGCGGCGCGCGACGAGCTGCTGCAGCTCCAGTTCACCACCGGGGAGGAGACGATCTTTCCGGGGATACGGCGGGTGCTGCCAGGCGAGACGCTGCGGATCTCGGACGGGCATGTGCTGGAGCGGACCAGGCGGGCGGCGCTGCCGTCGGGCGGGCCGGAGGAGATCGGCGAGGCGCTCGCGCTGGAACGGCTGGACGCGGCGCTGATGCGCAGCGTGGAAGGGCACCAGCGCGCGGATGTGCCCTATGGGCTGTTCCTGTCGGGCGGCGTGGACAGCGCCGCGATCCTCGCCTGCATGGCGCGGCTGAACGGGGCGCCGGTGCACGCCTTCACCGCGGGGTTCGATGTCCGGGGCGCGGCCGACGAGCGGGCGCAGGCGGCGGCGGTGGCGGCGGCCGTGGGCGCGCGGCACGACACGGTGGTGGTCACCGAGGAGATGGTGTGGCGCCACCTGCCGGAAATCGTGGCGTGCATGGACGATCCGGCTGCGGACTACGCGATCATCCCGTCGTGGTTCCTGGCGCGGCGCGCGCGCGAGGAGGTCAAGGTGGTGCTGTGCGGCGAGGGTGGCGACGAGATTTTTGCCGGTTACGGAAGGTATCGCAAGGCAATGCGGCCTTGGTGGCGGGGCGGACGAGTGATGCGCGGGCGCGGCAGCTTCGACCGGCTCGACGTGCTGCGGGCGCGGCCGGCGGGGTGGCGCGACGGGATGGTGGCGGCCGAAGCGCGGGCAGTGGCGGAGTCGCTGGCCGATGCGCAGGCCAATGCGCGGGTTGAGGCGCAGGCGAGTGAGGCCGGTCGGGCGGAGCGCAGCCGGCTCGGGGTGGCGCAGGCGGTGGACGTGGCGGACTGGCTGCCGCACGACCTTCTGCTCAAGCTAGACCGGTGCCTGATGGCGCACGGGGTGGAGGGGCGTACGCCGTTCCTCGACGCGGGCGTGGCGGCCGCGGGGTTCCGGCTGCCGGACCGGCTGAAGCTGCAGGGCGGGCGGGGGAAGTATCTGCTGCGCCAGTGGCTGGAGGAGGCGTTGCCGGAGGCGCGGCCGTTCGCGCCGAAGCAAGGGTTCACCGTGCCGATCGGGGACTGGATTGCCGGGCAGGGCGCGCGGCTCGGGCCGCTGGTGGCGGCGCAACCGGGGGTCGCGGAGGTCGCCGAGCCGTCGCGGGTGGTGGCTTTGTTCCGGCATGCCGACGGGCGCGGGCGCGGGTTCGCGGCGTGGACGCTGCTGTTCTACGCGCTGTGGCACAGGACGCACGTGCTGGGGCTGGCGCCGGCGGGGGACGTGTTCGAGACGCTAGGAGCATAGGTGGGGGTGACGGCAGGCCAGCAGGCAAGGCCGGAGGCTCTGCCCCTGGAGTGCGTCAAAGGCCGAGCCTTGAAATCTATTGTAAAAAAGTGGCTTCCAGAAGCGTCAGGCCCTTGGTGGGTCTGGGCAAGGCCCGGCCTTGCTCGCCTGTCTGGCCAACCCTCGTGGATTTCGATCAGCGTCCAGGATTGGTCGACCGCGACATGCGGCCCGGCGACGCTGCTATGGTGGAGGCTCACTCGGATGGGGATGGCCATGGGTGCCGGCGGGTTCGTGACGGTATCGAGCCGGGTTGCCTACGAGAACCGCTGGCTGCGGCTGCGCGAGGACATCATCCGGCGGCCGGACGGCTCGGACGGGCTGTACGGCGTGGTGGAGCGCAACGACTTCGTGGTGGTCGTGGCACTGGGGGAGGACCGCAGCGTGATCCTGGTCGAGCAGTTCCGCTATCCGGTGGGGCGGAGGATGTGGGAGCTGCCGATGGGCATGTGGGAGGAGCGTCCGGACGCGACGCCCTCGCAGGTGGCGGCGGGCGAGCTGGCGGAGGAGACAGGGCTGGTGGCGGGCGCCATGGCGCATGTGGGCACGCTGTTCCAGGGAGCGGGATACTCGAACCAGCGCGGGCATCTGTTCGTGGCGACGGCGCTGACGCAGGGAGCGACGGGGCGGGAGGCGAGCGAGGGGGACATGGTGGCGCGGCGTTTCGCCGTGGCCGAGGCGGAGGCGATGATTGCGGACGGGCGGATCACCTGCATGGTGACGGTGGCGGCGTTCGGGCTGCTGCGGATCAAGGGGCTGGTCTGACGGGAGCGGAGCCCTGGCCAGCTCGGGTCGATGGGCGTCAGACGAAGGCTGAGCCTGGAAGCTGGCGATGCCGAGCAGGGTCAGGCGGGTCTGGTCGGAGGCCGCATGCGGATCCCGTCCGGACCTGGGCTGGGTGAGGGCGCGGGGGCACGACGCCGGGCGCCAAGTCACAGGCCGGGAGATGGTTTTGCAAGGCCGTGGTCTCTGGCGAGTTCAGGAGGGAGTCGTGGCCTTACCCGCCTGGTCGGCCTTTGGTGGGCCGTGGAACGGATGCGGCTTGTGTCCGGTGCCGCTTTGGGCGGTAATCGGGGTGCCGTGTTCGGCGGGGGGAAAGCATCCGATGGTGCAGCGGTCCGGGGGCGGCGCTCCGCTCGCACGTCATGCCATGGCCTATGTTCTGGCGGGCGGGCGTGGCAGTCGGCTGATGGAACTGACGGACACGCGGGCAAAGCCGGCGGTGTATTTCGCAGGCAAGTCGCGGATCATCGACTTCGCGCTGTCGAATGCGGTGAACTCGGGCATCCGTCGCATCGGGGTGGCGACGCAGTACAAGGCCCACAGCCTGATCCGGCACATGCAGCGGGGCTGGAACTTCTTCAGGCCCGAACGCAACGAGAGCTTCGACATCCTGCCTGCGAGCCAGCGCGTCACCGAGACCGGGTGGTATTCCGGCACGGCGGACGCGGTGTACCAGAACATCGACATCATCGAGAGCTACGACCCGAAATACATCATCCTGCTGGCCGGCGACCACGTGTACAAGATGGACTACGAGCTGATGCTGCAGCAGCACTGCGAGCAGGGTGCGGACGTGACCGTGGGCTGCATCGAGGTGGCGCGCATGGAGGCCACCGCGTTCGGGGTGATGGCGGTCGACGAGGACGACCGCATCGTCTCGTTCCTGGAGAAGCCGGCCGATCCGCCGTCGATCCCGGGCGATCCGGAGCATGCGCTGGCGAGCATGGGCATCTACGTGTTCGAGACAAGGTTCCTGCTCGACCAGCTGCGGCGCGATGCGGCGACCGAAGGATCGTCGCATGATTTCGGCCACGACGTCATTCCGCACATCGTGGCGGGCGGCAAGGCGGTGGCGCATCGGTTCGCGCAGTCCTGCGTGCGATCCTCGCAGGAGAGCGGGTCGTACTGGCGCGATGTCGGCACCGTGGATGCGTACTGGTCGGCCAACGTCGACCTGACGGATTTCGTGCCGGGGCTGGACCTGTATGATCGGGACTGGCCGATCTGGACGTATGGCGAGGTCGTGCCGCCGGCGAAGTTCGTGCACGACGAGGACGGACGGCGCGGCTCGGCGGTCAGTTCCGTGGTGTCCGGGGCGTGCGTGGTGTCCGGCAGCGAGGTCAGGGGCTCGCTGCTGTTCACCGGGGTGCATGCGCACTCGTATACGCGGATCGACGGCGGGGTGATCCTGCCCTATGCCGAGGTCGGGCGGCATGCGCGGTTGCGCGACGTGGTGGTGGATCGCGGCGTGCGCATTCCCGAGGGCCTGGTGGTGGGCGAGGACCCGGAACTGGACGGGCGGCGGTTCCGGCGCACGGCGGCGGGGGTGTGCCTGATCACGCAGCCGATGATCGACCGGCTGGCGTCGTGACGATGGAGGCGGCGGGGCCGCCTGCGCTGCGCAAGGTGGCGCTGTTCAGCAAGGAGTATCCGCCCAACGTCTATGGCGGCGCGGGAGTGCACGTGGAGTATCTGGCGCGTGCGCTGGCGGCGCTGGTGGAGGTGGAGGTGCGCTCGTTCGGCGACCAGGCGGTGCGCGAGGGCACGCTGAGCGTGCGGGGCTATCCGGCCTGGGCCGGGGCGAAGGAGGGCACGGACCCGCGGTTCGAGGGTGCGGTGGACGCGTTCGCGCGGTCGCTGGCGATGGCGAAGGACCGGCTCGACGCGCAGATCGTGCACTGCCACACCTGGTACACCGACATGGCCGGCGTGATCGCGGCGCAGCTCTGGGGCGTGCCGTACGTGCTGACGATCCACTCGCTGGAGCCGCTGCGGCCCTGGAAGGTGGAGCAGCTCGGGCGGGGCTATCATCTCAGCGCATGGATGGAGCGCACCGCGATCGAGGGTGCGGACGCGGTGGTCGCGGTGTCGGAGGAGACGCGCGCCGACGTGCTGCGGCTGTTCGACGTCGAGCCGGCGCGGGTGCGCGTGATCCACAACGGCATCGATCCCGACGAATATCGTCCTGCTCCGTCGCGAGATGCCTTGCTGCGGCATGGCGTCGATCCGGAGCGGCCGTACGTCCTGTTCGTGGGGCGGATCACCCGGCAGAAGGGGATCATCCACCTGGTTCGGGCGATCCCGCACATCGATCCTGCGATGCAGGTCGTGCTGTGCGCGGGGGCGCCGGACACCCCGGAGATCGAACGCGAGATGGCGGCTGGCGTGGCCGAGGTGCAGGCCAGGCGCCCGGGTGTGATCTGGGTGCGCGAGATGGTGTCGCGGGCCGAGGCGATCGAGCTGTACAGCCACGCGGCGGTGTTCTGCTGCCCGTCGGTGTACGAGCCGTTCGGAATCATCAACCTCGAGGCGATGGCGTGCGAGACGGCGGTGGTCGCTTCCGCCGTGGGCGGCATCCCGGAGGTCGTGGTGCCGGAGCAGACGGGGCTGCTGGTCGATCCGGGGCTGGTGGCGGGGACGTTCGAGCCGGCGGATCCGGCGGCGTTCAGCGCGGGGCTGGCGGCGGCGATCAACCGGCTAGGGGGCGATCCGGCACTGCGGCGGCGATTTGGTTTGGCGGGCCGGGCGAGGGTGCTGGAGCGATTCAGTTGGGCGTCGATCGCGCAGACCACGCTGGCGCTGTATCGCGAGGTGGTGGCGGGGCACCAAGCAAGGCCAGAGGCTCTGCCTCCGGACTCCGCCGGGGCCTGAAACCAACGGCCCGAAATATCGATCAGCCGGCAAGCAAGGCCGGGCTCTGCCCAGACCCGCCAAAGGCCTGAGATCTTTGGGAATCCATTCCTTGAACAAGGGAATTCCAAAGGCGAGCCTTTCGCGGAGCCCAAAGGCAGAGCCTCTGGTCTTGCTTGCTTCGCTACGTCGAGTTCGCGATCCTCCCGGCATGACCTCCCATTTCGATTTGATCCTGCGCGGTGGCATCTGTGTTCTTCCCTGGGGGAAGGCGGCGGTCGATGTCGGCGTTCGTGGGGGCCGTATCGCCGCGCTGGGGGTGGGTGCGGAGGCCACGGCGGCGGAGGTGATCGATGCCGCGGGCCTGCATGTGCTGCCCGGGCTGATCGACCCGCACGTGCATCTGCGCGATCCGGGGGACGCCAATGTCGAGAGCATCCATACCGGGACGCGGGCGGCGGTGCTAGGCGGGATCACGGCGGTGTTCGACATGCCCAACACCACGCCGGCGGTGATCGATGCTGCGCGTGTGGCGTGGAAGCAGGATCACGTCGAGCGGGTGAGCTGGTGCGATTTCGGGTTCTACGTCGGGGCGACGCGTGGCAATACGGCTGCGCTGGGCAGGCTGGAACTGGGGCGCGGGGTGTGCGGGGTGAAGCTGTTCGCCGGCAGCTCCACCGGGGACCTGATGATCGAGGATGACGCCGGCATCGAGGCGGTGATGCGCGAGGGGCACCGGCGGGTCAGCTTCCACAGCGAGGACGAGTATCGGCTGCGGGCGCGGCGGGGGATGTTCCGCACCGGGGATCCGTACGACTCGCATCGGCTATGGCGGGACGAGGAATGCGCGTTCCTCGGGACGCGCCGGATCATGGCGCTGGCACGGCATACCGGACGGCAGTCGCACATCCTGCACGTGTCGACGGCGGAGGAGCTGGGATTCCTGGCGGAGTATCGCGACGTGGCGACGGTCGAGGTGCTGGTGAACCACCTCACCCAGGTGGCGCCGGAGTGCTACGAGCGGCTGGGCGGGTTGGCGGTGATGAATCCGCCGATCAGGGACGTGCGCCACCATGCGGCGAGCTGGGCGGCGGTGGCGGACGGCACGGTGGACACGTTGGGGTCCGACCATGCGCCGCATCCGCGGGCGGCGAAGGCGCGGCCTTGGCCGGAGTGTCCGGCGGGGCTGACGGGGGTGCAGACGATCGTGCCGGTGATGCTGGACCACGTCAGCGCGGGGCGGCTGTCGCTGTCGCGACTCGCTGACCTGATGTGCGCGGGGCCGGCGCGGGTGTACGGCGTGGTTGGCAAGGGGCGGCTCGCGGTTGGGTACGACGCCGATTTCACCGTGGTGGACATGGGGCGGCGGCGCGAGATCACCGACGACTGGATCGCCACGCCTGCGGGATGGACGCCGTTCGCGGGGATGGTGGTGCAGGGATGGCCGTTGGCGACGATCGTGCGCGGGCGGGTGGCGATGCGCGAGGGCGAGGTGCTGGGCGCGCCGGCCGGGAGGCTGGTCCGGTTCGCGGGATGAGACTCGGCTCTGCGCAGGCCTGTCATGCCGGCGGCCGCAATGCCTGACCTGTCATACCAACGGCCCCTGACAATTGACCTACCAGGAAGCAAGGCGGGGCTCTGCCCGGACCCGCCAAAAGCCCAAGGCCTTTGGAAACCACTTGTTCAAGAAAGTGGACTTCAAGGGCTCGGACTTTGGCGGAGCCCAGAGATAGAGCCTTTGGCCCTGTCTGGTTCTTCGTGTGCTCGGGTGTGTCCGATGCCGGCCGTTCCGATCCTGTCCCCGCGGCCTTGACCCGCCTCCGTTCTGGACGGAGATAGCGGCGGCGGGGCGCTTGGCGTCCGGGATAGATCGGGGCGGCACCGTCCGCCGGGGGGCATCGCCAGTGAGTGAAGTCGGGCCAGGACGGCGGGTGGGCGAGGAGGCGGGCAAGACCTACAAGCTGCGTCTCGAGAACGGGTTCATCGACACCTATCTCTCGGGAGAGGCCATCCTCGACATCGGCTACAAGGGCTACATCGCCGACGTGGTGCCGATCGTGCCGCAGGCCACCGGGGTCGAGCTGGATTTCCCCGGCTATGACGGGCGGACCCTGCCGTTTGCCGAGGAGTCGCAGGACGCGGTGTTCGCGAGCCACTGCCTGGAGCACATCCCGGATTTTCGCAACGCCCTGCAGGACTGGTTCCGCGTGCTCAGGACCGGCGGGTTCCTGGTGATCATGGTGCCGCACCAGTTCCTCTACGAGAAGCGGGTGGCGCTGCCGTCGCAGTACAATGATGACCATCAGAGGTTCTACACGCCGGCGTCGCTGATGGCTGAAATCGAGGGGTCGCTCGCGCCCAACAGTTATCGGCTGCGTCATCTGGCCGACAACGACCTGGGTTACGACTACTCGATCCCGCCGGAACGCCATTCCGACGGCTGCTACGAGCTGGAACTGGTGGTGGAGAAGATCGAGGCGCCTGATTGGGCGTTGGCCACCCGGGTCGGGCCGTACGTTCCGAGGGACAATGGCGCGCGCGAAGGCTTCGACGCCATTGGCACGGGGACCACGCAGGACGTGGTGGCCGAACGCGAAGCCGGCACGCAGCGGATCACCACGCTGGCCGCCGAGCCGCACGATCTCGCGTTGTATGATTTCGGTCGCGAGGCGGGCGGGGTGCGGCACGTGCTGGCGATGACGCTCGGGCACTTCGGCGACTTCATCATCGGGCTGCCGGCGCTGCGCCGGTTGCGCGCGGCGTTCCCCGATGCTCGCATCCGGCTCATCGTGGGGGCGTGGAACCGGGTGGCGGCCGAGACCTGCGACCTGGTGGACGAGGTGGCGACCTACAACTACTTTCCCGAGAACGCGAGGAACTGGGACGGCAGGCCGGTCCAGGGGATGGACACGTTCCGCGCCGCCGCTGCCGGGGTGTTCGACGTGGCCATCGACCTGCGGGTGGACGAGGACACCCGCCATCTGCTGGAGGAGGTGGACGCGGTCACGCGCTGCGGCATTGGCATCAGCGCGCGTTTCCCGTTCCTCGATGTGGTGCTGCCGTTCGACCATTCGTTGCGCCTGACGGACGGGCTGGACCGGGTCAGCAACGTCCTGCTGGGTCCGGAACGGTTCGACTCGCGCATGCCTCGGCGCACGCCGTTCCGTCACGACACGGATTTCAGCGTGGGCGACACCCACGTCATCTACGGGCCCTACATCAAGCTGCCACCGGGGCGGTTTCGCGCGACGTTCGGGCTGCAGCTTTCGGGGCTGCGGTTCGGGTTGAAACGGACGCGGATCACGGTGGACGTCGCCCACAACGGATCGGACATCGTTGCCGCGTGCTCATTCACCGCGGACCAGATCGCCCCGGCGATCAACGACGGCGTGCAGGTCGATTTCGTCAACAACTACGAGGATGGCACGTTCGAGTTCCGGGTCCACACCTCGGGCCGGCCGCTGCGGGCCACGATGGGGTTCAGCGGGGTTCGCCTGGACCAGCTCGAAGCACCGGCGGCGGCGCGGTTCCGTCGCTCCGACCTGCATATCGGCGAGCAGCTCTCGCTGCTGGTGCAGCTGCTCGCCGATCGCACGAACGAGCTCTACCCGATGCGTGCAGCGCAGGCTTCTCCGGAGGAGCCGGATGGCGGCGCAGGCCGGGCTGGCGGCGTCCAGGCTGGTGCCGAGACTGGCACGCCGTCCGGCGTGGCGGAGATGCTGAATGCGCTGCCGCAGGGACGGTACCGCGTGGTGATCGCGCCGGTCAGCAACTCGGACCTGCGGGACTGGCCAGTGGCGCACTACGTGTCACTGGTTCGGGCGCTGGTGGAGCGTCTGGATTGCGTGGTGCTGCTGGTCGGCTCGCGGGCGCAAACCAAGCCGCTCGACAACATCGTCCAGGAGAGCGGCTGCGTCGGCCGTGTGGTCAACCTCGCCGGGCGCACCGCCTGGTCGGAGATGCCGGCGGTACTGCGCAAGGCGGACCTGGTGATCTGCAACAACTCCGGGATCGGCCATCTCGCGGCCTCGCTGGGAGCGCCCACGCTCGCGATCTACTCCGCGAGCCACCAGCCGCAGGAGTGGGGCCCGCGCGGGCCCCACTCGCAGGCGCTGATGGCAGTGGTGCCGTGCTCGCCCTGCGGGTACGACAGGTTGTCGGAGTGCCCGTATGAGCACGCCTGCATGCAAGGCCTGTTGCCGGAATCGGTGTTCGCGCAGGCGGCCGGGCGACTTGCGGCGTGACTGCAGGTCGGTGGTTCCGGACGCGTCTCATGACGCTGGTGTTCGGTGCCGGGGCCTGGAGTGGCCAGGAAGGGCATGTCCGCGGTGACGGCGTCTCGATCAGGAGAATCCCGGACGCAGGGGTGTGACGTCACGGTGGTGGCCACGCGCCGGCCCTTCTCGCTGGTGCATGCAGTTCGGATGCGGGTCGCGTTCGTGCAGCGTGCATATGAGGCGTTGGGACGGCACAGGCGGCACCGGGTGGTGACTGCCAGGATCGCCGCTGCCGCCGAGATTCAGGGGCATGGCTCGGGCCGGTACGTCACGCGCCGGCTGCACCGTTGTCCCTGGTGCGGCACCGAGGGGGCATACCTGTTTTCCTACGAGGTGTCCTACCCGGATGGTGCGGTGCTGTCCGAACGTTGGCAGTGCGTGCACTGTGGTGGGGATCATGCCCGTAAGGTGTAGACACCGGACGATGACGGGCCAGGCACGGCAACGCGTGGAGGTGGTGTGCTGCTTGGCTGGCTGATCGGGGTAGGTCGCGGTGTAACCGCACCGGCGTCACGGCATGGAAGGCGGTCGTGTCCAGGCCCGTGATCGCGGCTCTGTGCCTGGAAGCTGTTGCGGTTGTGGTGGTTGGCTTGATGGTAGGCATGGTGAACGGATTGCCATCTCTTTAGGAGACGCTTCGGCTTGTCCATCGGTCTTGTCAGAAGACTTCCCGTGCCGTTGCGTCGCATGATCGTGGGCACGGCGGACGGGCTGCGCCTGTTCCTGGAGCGGCGGGCGCAGCAGGCGCGGCTGGCCGATCCCGGGCTGGTGCAGCAGGACAGGCTGCTCATGCCGTTGCGGGAGCGGGCGCGACGGCACCCCACCGGCACCCGGGTCGTGGTGGCCGGCCTGTTCAGCTCGCGCTGCGGGTTGCAGCGGGGGGCAGAACTCATGGTGCTGGACCTGCGCGCACGTGGCGTGGCGGTGCTGGAACTGGATCTGGCGCCGGGGCTGGCGATCGCGTCCAATCTCCAGACAACGGCGGGTGCCGACCTGTCCGTGCTGGCGGCATGGGGGGCCAGCGAGGTGGTGGTGCACATCAACCCGCCGGACTTCGCCAGGGCGATGGCACTGTTCGATCCGGACGCGCTCGAGACCGTGGCGGTGGTCGCCTACTGGGCATGGGAGCTGACGGTGGTGTCGCCGGAGTGGCGGGCCTGCGCGGAGCTGGCCGACGAGATCTGGGTGCCCTCGCCGTTCGTGGCGGACGCCATGGCGCGGGGCATTCCCGAATTCGAAGCGCCGATCCGGGTGGTGCCGCATGCGGTGGACCGGGCGCCGATGCAGACCCTCGCGGCTGGCGAGCGTATCGCGCTGCGACGGCGGTTCGGGCTGCCGGAGGTCGCATTCGTGGCGGGAACCTCGTTCTCGTTCGCCTCGAACTATGCGCGCAAGAATCCGTGCGGGGCAATCGATGCGTTCCGGGCCGCGTTTCGCGACGTCGGCGGCGATCGGGTGGCGGCGGATGGAACGGGACAGAAGGGTGAGGTGCGGCTGGTGGTGCGCTGTCACGATGTCGTGCGGCATCGCCGGTTGTTCGAGCACCTCGTCAGCTATGCGGGCGACGATCCGCGCATCCTGGTGTGCGACACCGCAGCCGTGGCCTGCTCGATCCGCGAGTTCTACGGGCTGGTCGATGCCTACGTGTCGCTGCACCGCAGCGAAGGGTATGGGCTCAACCTTGCGGAGGCGGCGCAGGTGGGGGTCGAGGTGATAGCGACCGGCTGGGGACTGGCGCCTGACATCGCCGCACGGCCACAGCTGCGTGCCGTAGGCTCGCGACTGGTGGTGCCGCTGGATACGGAGGGAGCATACGAACGCTTTCCCGGGGCATTGTGGGCGGAGCCGGATGTTCTGGAGGCGGCGGACTGTCTGCGGGCTTGCCGGACCGCGTGGACGCGCCGTGGCGGGTTCAACGCGTAGGCAGGCCGGGGCAGGTGGCACCTTCAGGGATGGGTTGAATTTGGTTGCAGCCAGTTCTGGTTGTGCCTGCGGTGCCGGATGCGGATTGCAGAGCCGGCTTGATCAGGCGCCGTTGCTGCGCTAGATCACGAGCCCGGTCAGCCCGGAGATGCCCAGGTAGCTCAGCTGGTAGAGCATGCGACTGAAAATCGCAGTGTCGGTGGTTCGACTCCGCCCCTGGGCACCAATTTTCACGATACCACGCATGATGCTGCCCTCCCCGGCGTCACGGCCGGGTTGCTTCGCGCAACATGGTTCTGGTTGGGCGGATGGGCGGCAATCCTGTGCTGTAGGCTTACTTGCCAAGTTGATGCGACAGGGATCGCTCAGATCGCCGATAGTGGCGGCGTGGCCGCTGGCGCGCCATCGACGCCTACCATGTGTCTGGCCACTGGCCGCGCATTGACGATGGTGGAGGGCAGAGCGGCCATTGTCCAGGTGACAAGATTCTGTTGGACCATATGCCCCATGGCCATTCAAAATATACCTATCGTCGGGTCGTGAGCATCGCGCGGCACTGTCCTTGTAGAGCAACCCGTGCTCTCGCGAAAGCATAGACCGGACGACGCGATTTCGATGCTCGGGCGACTTTTGCTGCGTCGAGGCATGGTTAGGAGCTGGATTTGATCGCGGGACTGGCACGTATGCCGGACAGGGTTGGCGACCCTCGTGCCGCGCTACCGGCGGTTCCTGCGTGATCCATGGCGGCGAGAGCGGCATCACTCAGCACGACATGCAGGGGAGTTGCCGGAATGACAATGCCACGGCTGCGAGGCGTGATCAGGAAAGTGGATTGCCCAGCATGACCCATGTGTTCCGCAATCCCCTGCCGCCTGCGTCGGGAACGACCATCATCGGCATTGCGACCGGAGTTGGTGTCATATCGAGCGTGGTGCTGCGGCATTTCGGGTGCAGCGCGGAAGCCGCGCTGGCGGTGTCCGGCGCGGAGGCGGCGATCTGGCTTGTCTGCCACCCGCAGGTGAATCGCAGCGTGCCTGTGAGCGAGGCACCGCCCAATCATGCCCTGCCGGAAGCCTTGGGATAGCGTTTCGATCCGCCCGAGTTGATGCCGAGGGTCTCTGCCCTCGGGCGAAGCTTGACCGACCGCAGAAGTGACGTGGTCCCTGACGTCCGGGAACCGAGCCGCCATAACGGTTCGACGGGTGGGTTCCATCCGGCATTGTCGTGCACCGGCGGGCAGCTCGAATGCGCCTTCCGCGCATGGCAGGCGATGCGTGAGTTCCTTTCCAGCGTCTGATCGTGCCTCGGTTGGTTTGAACGCCAGGACGTCCGCGCATGGTGCGCAGGGCGGATAACGGCTCCGCGTGAGCCAGGGGATTTCCATGCAGCCCACCGAAGCCTCGATTGTCACCCTTTGGGTGCTGGTCATGCTTGCGCTTGTCGTTGCAGGTGCGGCCCTTTCGCTTGGCCTTCACCTGACGCGCGAGCACAAGGTGCTGGGTGCTCAGCACGGCGATGTGCTTGCCACCGCCAACCACGCGCTCGGCATGGTGAAGATGGCGCGCGACGCGATGACACGGATGGCGGTCGCCGCCGTCTCGACGCGGGAAGGCTCCGCAGCCATCGGGGCCGCGGCGGCGAAGGAGGTTGCACCGTCGGTTCCAGCCGCACTGGTTCCGACAGTGCAGCAGCCGTCCGCACCCGCTCCAATCGTGGTGCCGGAGCCGCCTGCCCTGCCCGCCGAGCCGGCGTGGAGCTCGCATCTTGCGGACATGCACAGGCGCATGGACGCCTTGCTGACAGCACAGGAGCATCTGCTGGCGGTGCAGCAGATCAGCGCTGCATCGGTTGCCGCCACGCCGACATCCGGTGGCGTGGCGGCCAGCCCAGCGGCGTTCATCTCTCTGCCGCTTGCTCCGACCCAGGCGACGACTCCCGTACCTACGGCTTGACGCCAGCGCCGCCGGACATCGACCTGTCAGCAAGCAAGGTCGGGCTCTGCCCGGACCCGCCAAAGGCCTGAGGCGTTTGGAAACCACTTTCTTAAGCAAGTGGATTCCAAAGGCTTGCCTTTGGCGGAGTCCAGAGGCAGAGCCTCTGGCCTTGCATGCCTGACCGGTCGCACCCAAGGGCCGCTGGTATGAGATCTTGCCTTTGAGAACGGGCTTCCCGGGCAGTTCGGCATGGAGCCACGCTTGGCCAAGGTCCAGGCTGCTGCAGCCCGCCCGCTGGGCGGCAGTCGATTGCGGTTCGCAGTTGAACCGGTCTCGGCTGGCGGACGCCCGACCGACCATGTCGGGCCCGGAACGCCGGGCCCGGCTGCCGATCCTGCAGGTGAGCCGCCCGGAGCGTCGGGACAGCCTGCCTGCACCACCCTGATCGAGGCATCCATGATTCAATCGAGGACCCCTGTGGGGTGGCTGCTGGCGTGCGCGCTCGTCGGGACGCTCTTGGCATGCCCGACATCGGGCGGGGCGCAGACGGCAGCGACCTCGCCGATCGTGCGGCTGTATCCAAGCTACTCGATCGAGGATGCGTCCGGGAACCAGTTCGGGCAGACACCGGCGGCTGCGGTGGTGACGTTGTGCCCAAGCCTGAGCGGCGCGGGTCCGGTGGCATAGGTGTGTCCCGGCACGAGTGCAAGCAATCCGCTGTACGTGTCGGGCGGCGCTGTCATCGGCGTGACGACGACCCAGAGCATGGGCACGACAAGTCCGGTCGGCGGCACCTACACCGTGGCGTTGCCGGCAGCCGGCTCGGCGCTGCGGCGCGGCTGTACCATCCAGAACACCAGTGCCGGCACGGAGTATGTGGTCTTCGGGGCAGGCAAGCCCACGGTTCTGGCTGCTGGGCTGGCGATTGCCGCCGGCACCCCGCTCGACTGCGCACATGGCGGCATGGTCGTCGCGCAGGACGCCGTCTGGATCGCCTCCGCAAGCGCCAGCGCCTCCTACGTGCTGCTTGCCCAGTAGAATTCTGCTCGGCGTCGGCAGGCGGCATCGAGCCAAGGCCATGCGCCTGTCCGGGGCAGGCTGTATTCCTCATCACCAGGATCTATCAACAATGAGCATCACTCACCGCACCCTGCTGCGCGTTGGCTTGATCGTGGCTGGTCTGAACCTGCTGGCTGTTCCGGCGCTTGCGCAGAGCCTGTCCGGCAACGGTTCGGCCGGAACGCCGACGTCGGCACCCACGGGCACAGCCGGCACGGCCGCCTCAGGGCCGAACGCGTCCCTGCCGATGTTCGATGCAGTGACCGGCAAGGGTCTGCTGACGGCCGGCACACCGCTTCCTTCCGGTGCCAACGCGCTCGGCACAGTGGGCGTCACGGCACTCCCGGCGCTGCCGCCCGGAGCGAATGCGATCGGCACCGTCGGCATCACCGCGCTTCCGGCGCTGCCCACCGGGACCAACGCCCTTGGCACCGTGGGCGTGACGACGCTGCCTTCCCTGCCGGCTGGTACGAACAGCATCGGCACGGTGGTCACGACGGCCGCCGGTGTCACCACCACCCAGGTTGGAGGCACGACCAGCGCCACGGCGGGAACGTTCATCTCGGCCCTGGCGGCGTCGAGCACGCGCAAGGGTTGCCTGGTGCAAAACACCAGCGGCAGCGTGATGTATGTCTATCTCGGGCTCACGGCGTCGGCCACGATCACCAACTCGCTGCAGGTCTCGGCGGGCGGCTCGTTCGGCTGCACACCGCCGGGCGGGATCGTGGTGCAGGACAACATCGCCGTGGCCTCGGCCGGCGTCAGCGCCGCCTACGTCGTCGCCGCGCAGTAGTGCGGGACCGGCACACCGACCTGGTCCAGACCGCGGGGAAGTTTCCATGAACCGTGCGCACCGCCTTGCGGCGGCAGTGCTGCTGCTGTCGGCTCCGGCCCGGGGGCAGACCATCAGCGCGATGCCAGGCACGTTGCCGCTGCCGATCATGCAGGGCAGCGTCACCGTGTCCCAAAGCTTCCCGGCCGCGGCGGTCGGCAGCGCGATCGTCATCGGCAACACCGGGGCGGGCACGCTGTCGGTCACCCTGGCCGGCCTGAGCGCATCCGGCGCGACCGTGGCGTTCTCGGCCAGCGACAATGGCGGTTCGTCGTACTATCCTGTCGCTGGTCTGGGCGGGGCGGCGAACACCCGCACCACGACGGCGGCCGCGGACGGCAGCTACACCTTCTCGGTGGCCGGGCGCACGGCCATCCAGATCGCGGTCAGCTCGCGGGCATCGGGACCGTCACGGCGGGCTATACCGCGAGTGCGGGCGTGCGGGTGGTCAGCGTGGACAGCTCAGCGGCAAGTCCGGTGTTCACCCAGGACAACGCCGCCGCCGTGGCGATCGCGCATCGCGTCACGCTGACGCAGGTGCAAGTGTCGGTTCCGGCTGCCGCCAGCAGGCTGCTGCTGGCGGCGAACGCGAATCGCAGGTCGCTCAGGATCAGCGGCACGAACGCGGCGGACAGCTTCCGACTGGGCTACGGGGTCGCGGCGACGGCGAGCAGCAGCGCGTTGTTCGGGTCGGGTGGCGTGTTCGCGGCGGAACAGTACGGGCCGGGCGACGGGGTGCCGACGGGGCCGATCTACGCCTACAGCGCCACGGCCTTCACGGCCCAGGTCGGGGAGGGCAACTGATGCTGAACCGTCGCAGCCTGATGCTGTCCGCCGCCAGCCTGAAGCTGCTCGGCGCCGAGGCGCTGGCGGCGCTGCCGCCGTCTCCGGCGCGCACGCGCTCGCAACTCGGGGCGCGGCAGGCGCTGGTGCCGATCGGGTTCCGGGGGCGAGGGGCGAACGGCTCGGCCGCGTACTACGACAACACCTCGACGACGAGCATGGACCAGACCGCGTGGTGGGCGCCGCCGGTGGGGCAGGTGACGGCCATCCAGCTCGTCTATGCCGCGTGGGACATGCCGCAGTCGGGCGAGGTGGACCGCCAGGTGACGGCCAATCTCGTGGCCTCGCTGAGCTTTCCCGCCGTGCCGGCGATCACGGTCAATTCCAATGCGGCGCAGGCCAGCGGATCTGGCGTCGAGACGTTCCAGGGCACGCTGCTGGGTGTCAACGGGATCACCCAGGGCGCGGCCGTCAGCAGCTCCGGCGGCGGGATCGCGTCGGGCACCTACGTGACGTCGGCGCCTCTGGCCTCGACGCCGGGCGGCGGGAACAATCCCGGCACCACCACGGTGAACCTGAGCGCGCCCACCACCGCGGCGACGGTGGGCGGGCAGCCCTACACCTTCACGGGCAGCATCGTGCCGGTGACGTTCAATGGCGCACGCACGCTGACGATCGCGCCGAAGCACGGGGACTACCGCTCGGACTTCATCGCGTGCAGCCCGGCGCCGGGGTCGCAGTTCTTCGTGCGCAACTTCGCCAGCTTCTCCGCGTCCGGGCTGCAGCTCATGGACTATCCGGGGGTGCAGTCCGGGCCCGCCACGCGTCTGGCAGGGGAGTTCTCGGCGCGCGGCACGGCGCAGACGGACCAGACGCTCAATCCGTCGGTCCTGAGCAACACGGGTGGCGGGTATTTCTGTCCTGTGGCGATGCTGGCACTGGTGACGGTGCCGGCCGGCGCGCCTGCGCCGGGGGCCGCGCTGATCCTGGGCGACAGCATCGACGCGGGGACGGGGGACAACTCGGATGGCACGTACGGCTGCATGGGCTACATGCAGCGCAGCCTGGCGGCAAAGGGCATCACCTTCATCAGCGTGGCACGCGGCTCGACCACGGCGTTCGCGGCCAGCGTCCAGGAGCGCGGGCAGGCGGCGCTGGCGGTGGACAGCGGCATCACCGACGTGATCCTCGGTTTCGGGCGCAACGACATCGAGATCGGGCGGCTTCCGGCCGCAGCCGTGATGAACGCGCTTGCGACCGACGCCGCACCATTCCTTGCGGCGCGGCAGCGCGTGTGGCCGCGCACCGATCCGCCCAGCACCTACAGCAACGACGGCTACCTGAGTGCCGTGAACCAGGCGTTCCCGGTCGCCGTCGCCAGCACGACGGCGACGGTGACGGCCAGCGCCAGCACGACGCTCGCCATGGCCAGCGTGGCCAACCTTGCAGTGGGCCAGCTCGTGTGCCCGTCGGGCAGCGGCACCGGGACGTTTTCGGCCGGCACCACGATCAGCAGCCTCGGCACTGCGAGCATCGTGCTGTCGCAGCCGCTCGCCGCGGCGCTGCCGGCGTCAAGTGTGCTCTGCTTCGGTACGCCAACGGCTTCGGCGTCTCCGGTGGAGGTGCAGCGGCTTGCCAGGAACGCGAGCCTGCTCGGCAGCTACACGTCCTACGGGTATGCCGGAGTCATCGACCTGAACAGCGTGGCCTCCGATGCAACCGGGCGATGGGTGACGCCATCGGTCAGCGGCACCCTCGTGGCGGGTACGATCGACGGCGTGCATCCTTCGCCCACGATGCATCAGCTCGCAGTCAACGCCGGCATCGTGCCGGTGTCGAATATCGTTTCGTAACCGTGGCTGGCCGGGATAGTCCATCTGATCGATTGCGGCATTGTCAGTTGGGCTGGCAGCGTCCGTCATTCGCCTGCTCAGGACCCTACCGACAGATAGCGCCGACCCAACTGGAGGGACACCGGGCACGGCATTGGAGTCTGGGGCCGGAGGTTGAACTTGCAGGCGGACGGATCGTTGTCCACATGGCCCTGTGAGGAACAACCACGATGAGCATCTTCGGTTCGATCATGTCGGCGATCTTTGGAGGCCATCCGGCTGCGGCGGCTGGTCAGGCAGGGGCGAGCCTTGACGCATCGAGCGTCGTCGGGGCAGGTCCTGCGCCTGGCAGTCCGGACGCGCCGGGCGGGCAGCCGGCAGTTGCAAGCATTGACGTGGCGGAGGTGCTGACGGCGAAGGCTGCGCAGGCCGGACAGACCTTGGACTGGCGCAACTCGATTGTGGATTTGATGAAGCTGCTCGGTCTCGACAGCAGCCTGTCGGCGCGCAAGGAACTGGCCGAGGAGCTGCACTACACGGGTGACACCAACGACTCCGCGAACATGAACGTTTGGCTGCACAAAGAGGTCATGCAGAAGCTTGCAGAGAACGGCGGCAAGGTTCCGGACGATCTCAAGGCCTGAGCGTTCATCATCTGATTACGCCATTGTTGTAAGGAGTAGGTGCCGGCTTTGGATCTGAGTCAAAGTTGAAATCGTCTGGTGCTTGATGTCACCTTGATGAGTCGGACAAAGCCATTTGCTGGAAAAGCTGCTAACGAATGTCCCAGGCAGTTGCAAACATGACCTGGGATGAATCTATGCGATGCAACGTTTCTTTGGTTCTGGATAACACGATCGAGTGTCCGAGTCCAGGCGAACACTCACTGTCGAGACGATGTACAGCCCTGGTGTTCGAATCAGGCCGTGATCTCGCGAGAGTTGATTTCGTAACGGAACTGCGCCGGGTCGAGGCAGTCGGGCTGTCCGGCGGACGTGAAAGCGCACGGATACATCAGGAACGCGAAGTTCGGACGTCGGTCGCCGGCGTTCGGAAGCTCGATGTCGGTGGCGCTGTTGTAGCCGATCCAGTTCATTTCCCAGTGGCCGAACAGCTGCTCGCGCAGGGCGTGGACCATGGTGCTGTCCGCGGAGAGTTTCTGTTCCAGGATCACCTTGCGCACGTCGGCGGGATCCATGGGAAACCAGCCCTCGTTGTCGAGAAATACCTCGGCGCGGCAATGCTGCGCCTTGCTGATGTTGCCGTCGCGACCGAGCGAGGGCGCCAGATGCGATGGGGCGACCCGGACGCCGTAGACATCGCGGGCGGGAAGGCCGATCGAGCGCGCCAGTCCGACCAGCAGACCATTGATGTCCGCGCATTTGCCGCCGAACGCGCCGGATTGCAGCATCGAGGCGTAGTCGCCGGTGCCGCATCCTGGAGTTTCGGCGCGACGGTAGGTGGTGTCGACGATCCAGTCGTAGAGCGCGCGCAGCTTTGTCCTGTCGCTGCTCTGGTCGGCGGTGATGCGCTGTGCGGTCTCGCGCACCAAGCCGTCGATGGGAGCGCTTGAGGTGGGCTCGGTCCAGAAACGGTGTTCCGCCGTGGTCAGCGGTGCGAAGGGCAGCGCGCCGCGGGTGCGCGTGGCGATCTGCTGCACCACGACGATCGTCTTGGCAGTGCCCGATCCAGCTTGTCCCGAGGCGGCCTGGCCCGGCGGCGCGTTGCCTGTCTCGATGTCGAGTCCTGCCGTGCTGACAGCCACAGGGTCCTCGGGATCGAAATCCACCCGTAGGATCGGTGCGCCGTAGCGAGCATCATGCACGCGGCGCACGGTGTCGGTGTTCTGCCCGGTGGTCCAGGACAGGGCGCCGGCCGACTGGTAGCCGGCCGCGGTCTGCGCCAGGGGAAGCCAGAGCTGGGCGGGTCCTGGTGCGTCGGGCAGGGTGACGCGGGTCGTGACTTCGAACTGCCGCCAGTCGTCCGGAGTTGTTGCCAGTTCCGGAACAATTCCATCCGCGTGGGAAGGACGGGCAAGGGAGAGGGCTGGCGCGGCCAGGACGGCCGCCATGAGGTGGCGTCGGTACATGCTCTGATCCTGTCGGGATGAGAAAGGCAGGGGAACATGAACTGGACCGCACGGGCCCGTGGTCGCCTGCGTCGTAAGACGTAGGATGGCGCAAGATCATGGTTGATGGAAGGGGTGGGTTGCTGGAGGAGCGGGATCTGTTCGGGGCGGCTGACCCAGGCCTTTTCCCAGGGTCATTTCGACGGCGGGTGCAGGTTGGCCAACGTCACCGGGCGAAAGCCGTGGACGTCGACGCCCACGTCGAACTGCCGCGCCATCGGTGCAAGCCGGCCGTGGCTGTGGCCATGGAGGTTGAGGGCGCCGCGCGCCATGCCGTTCCAGGAGCGCAGGGCATAGTGGCATAGCACCAGCGCTGTGCCCTCCGCCTCGATCTCGGCGTAGGGCTGCACGCTGTGCCAGCCGGGCCAGGCACGCATGCCGATAAGGTCGTTGTTGCCGGCGACCAGGTGCTTGCGACCGTGCAGACGCTCAAGGCGCGCGGCGAGGCGTTCTGCGAACAGCGCCGCGGAGGCGGGAGCGCGCGGCCCGACCGCCACGTCGCCGAGATGCCAGACCTCGTCGTCCGGCGCCACCGTTTCGTTCCATAGCTGTTCCATCGCCTCATCCATGGCGGCGACATTGTCGAACGGGCGGCGGTACAGCCCCAGCGCACCGCCATGGCCGAAGTGGGTGTCGGCAGTGAAGAGGATCATAAGCGGGTGTTCTCCAGGCCGGACGGTGCGCGTGAGGTGGGCCACACAAGCCTGGTCAAGGGAAGTGCAAGCCACGGCGGGTGACGAGTTGGAAGTGGCGCTCATGGTTCGGCAATGTTTGCAGTCCATGGTGCGGCTCGATCCGGGTACCGCTGCATCCGGGCATACCACGTGAGGGACACGCCGGGCATGAGCGGAGCGTTGCCGTTCAAGATCTCGCCCGGCGCCCCGGTATCGGCGTTGCGAGAAGTGGCGTCCGGCCGCTGGCCATACGGCGGCATCCTGCGACGTTGGGTGCTGCTGCTGCTGGCGTTGCAGGTCGTGGCGTTCGCCTTCCTGTTCGCGGGCGTCCATGGCTGGATCGTGCGGCTCGACCAGCCGGTGTCGGTGGACTTCGTCAGCTTCTACGCGGCGGGCGTGTTGGCCGATCAGGGGCAGGCGGTGGCGTCGTACAGCAGGGCTGCGCATTTCGCGGCCGAGCAGGCAGCACTGGCGCCAGGAATCAGCTACCAGTATTTCCTGTATCCGCCGCCGTTCCTGTTGGTGTGCGCCGTGCTCGCCCGGCTGCCCTGGGCGTTGTCGTTCCTCGTGTTCGAGGGGGCGACCCTGCTGGGGTGCCTTCTGGTGCTGCGCGCGGTGCTGGACCTGCCGTGGCGACGTTGTCTGGCAGGCCTGCTGGCATTTCCGGCGGTGCCCTGGGTGCTGCTGCTGGGGCAGAACTCGTTCATGACCGCGGGGCTGTTCGGGCTGGCGCTGCTGCTGCTGGAGCGGCGACCGGTGCTGGCCGGATTGTTGGTCGCAGGCCTTGCCTGCAAGCCGCATTTCGCCCTGCTGGTGCCGCTGGCCTTCGTGGCGGGAGGCCATTGGCGCGCCTTTGCCGCGGCGGCAGCAGGTGTGCTGGGGACGTGCGCGCTGGCGACGCTGCTGTTCGGCGCAGGGGTCTGGTCCGCCTATCTCGCCACCCTGACCGCGAGCCAGCCGGAGCTGCAGGCCGGACTGGTTGGGCGCTTCGGCGCCATGGTCAGCCCGTACGGCGCCTTGCGTGCGGCCGGCGCGCCACACGCGGCAGCCCTGCTGGGGCAGGTCATCGGTGTCATCGGTGCCGCCGCTGTCGTGGCGCTGCTCTGGTGGCGGCGAGCGCCGCTGCCGGTGCGGGCGGCGGCACTGCTGGCGGCGGGACTGGTCGCCGCGCCGATGGCGCTGTTCTACGACCTGATGCTGGTTCTGGCCGCGCTGTGCTGGCTGGTGCGCCAGGGTCGCGACACTGGCTTCCCGCCGTGGTCCAGAAGCGTGATGGCGACGTGCTGGCTGCTGCCGGGGCTGACGCTGTTTCTGGGCGACAGGCATCTGCCGGTGGGCGGGCTCGTGGCGCCGGCGCTGCTGCTGCTGTGCTGGTGGTGGCAAGACACCTTGAGACACGAGCGAACGGATGACTTGCAAACGGCCTGACAGAAAGCCAGCAGAGGCTAGCACTACTTTGGCAGATCGAGTTTTAGAGGGTAGTCTGACGGCATAGCGATGCGGTGAGTGCGATGGACGAGACATGGCGTGCTGACCTGGGGCGATGGCTGGAGCCGTTTTCGGCAGGGCTGTCGCA
>JAABUV010000964.1_pt1 | contig 43039 bp, 34 predicted proteins | sample 5559971 | NCBI WGS metagenome assembly JAABUV01 (sample SAMN10711881, study PRJNA513362) | rock metagenome | isolation source: Antarctica rocks | place: Antarctica: Victoria Land, Knobhead nord | collected 2015-12-19 | reverse complement strand
CCGCCAGCAGGGTGTTGTCGGTATCAAGTCCGTCTACGGGTGCACCTTCCGTGACTACAAGTCCTACGCCACCGACACCCCGCTGTTGCCGCAGGCGCTGGTCGCGGGCGAGGTCCAGGTGGCCAACCTCTTCACCACCAACCCGTCGGTGGCGAAGAACAAGTTCGTCGTCCTCGATGACCCGAAGTCGCTGTTCTCGGCCCAGAACGTGGTCCCGCTGTACAAGGGCGGTGCACTCTCCCAGCCCGCGCAGGACGCGCTGAACAAGGTGTCTAAGGCGCTGACCACCGCGGATCTCGCGACCTTGGTGCAGAAGATCAAGGTGGACCAGATGCCGGCGGCTGACGTGGCCGCTGGGTGGCTCAAGGACAAGAACCTGGGCTGAGCAGCCCAACGCGCTGTGCGCCGAATACACCGGTTCGGTGCAGCGAGTAACGCTGCGCGTCGGTGTTGTCGACGACACGCACCAGGCCGGTCGCCGTCCTCCACGTCGCGCATGGTCGTGACGGCGACCGCACGCACCAGCAGCGCCCCGCCTGGGCTGGGTGGCGCTCCGCGTGCTCTGGGATCGGGGCGCGTCCTGCGCGCTGGACGTGAACTTGCCGCCCCGATCACCGTGCCGGTAAGTCACCGCAGTTGTTCGGTCGATGGCGGGTCGGTCAGCACCCCGATCGGGGAGCGTTACGCACGCTGGACCGGCGGTCGGCGCCCCGATCCCAGAGCGTCGCACAGCCCTGTGACCGTCAGCGCTGTCGAGCGAACCTCGACGGCGTAGGTCCGGAATGAGGCTCGTCGTGTGCGGCTCAGTCCAGCGAATCGACCACCTCGTCGTCGCGGGCGAGGAAGGTCGCGAAGCGGTCGACGGCGTCCTCGAACTCCGGGTGCAGGTCGACGAATGCCCGCAGGCGGTCGGCCAACCACTCCAGGCTCACCTGCTCCTCGCCGCGCCGGGCTTGGAGTTCCTCGATCCCGCGGTCGGTGGAATACATCAGCGCGCCGCCATCAGCCGGCCTCGGCGGCGCCGGCCATCAGGCCAACGCCACGCGGAGCAATTCCTCTTGCTCGACGGCGTGCACCTTGGAGGACCCGGCCGAGGGTGCGGCCATGGCCCGCCGCGACACCCGCCTGATGCCGGAGAGGTGATCGGGCAACAGCTCGGGCAGGGCGAGCCCGAAGAACGGCCACGCTCCCTGATTGGCCGGCTCCTCCTGCGCCCACCGCACTTCGGTGGCGTTGGGGTATCGGTCGAGTGCTGCGGCCAGCCGCTTGCGCGGTACGGGGTACAGCTGCTCGATGCGCACCACCGCGGTGTCGGTGATCCCGTCGTTGGCCTGCTTGGCCGCCAACTCCCAGTACAGCTTGCCGCTGCACAGCACCACCTTCGTCACCGCCCTCGGGTCCTTGGCGTCACCCGCGCCCGGCGCGAAGCCTGGATCGTCGATGACCGACAGGAACTTGCCCTGGGTGAAGTCGTCCACCGAGCTCACGGCCGCCCGCGACCGGAGCATGGACTTGGGGGTGAACACCACCAGCGGGCGGTGCACCCCGTCGGTGGCGTGGCGGCGCAGTAGGTGAAAGTAGTTGGCCGGGGTGGACGGCACCGCGACGGTCATCGAGCCCTCCGCGCACAGCAGCAGGAAGCGTTCGATGCGGCCCGAGGTGTGGTCCGGGCCCTGGCCTTCGTGGCCGTGCGGCAACAGCAGCACCACGTCCGAGCGCTGGCCCCACTTGGCTTCACCGGAGGAGACGAACTCGTCGATGATGCTCTGCGCACCGTTGACGAAGTCGCCGAACTGGGCTTCCCACAGCACCATCGCGTCGGGGTTGCCCACGGAGTAGCCGTACTCGAAGCCGACGGCAGCGAACTCGCTCAGCGCCGAGTCGTAGGCCAAGAACTTGCCTGTGGTGTCGGAGCCCAGGTTCTGCAGGGGGGTGTACTCGGCCCCGCTGCGGCGGTCGATCACCACGGAGTGCCGCTGGGTGAAGGTGCCCCGCCGGGTGTCCTGGCCGGACAGCCGCACGGTACGGCCTTCCATCACCAGGGACCCGAAGGCCAGTAGCTCGCCGAAGGCCCAGTCGATGCCGCCCTCGCGGGCCATTTTTGCGCGTCGTTCGAGTACCGGCTTGACCCGGGGATGCGCGGTGAAGCCGTCGGGCAGCATCACGTGGGCGTCGGCGATGCACTCGAGGACCGATGCGTCGACGGCGGTGGGAACGCTGCTCGGCACCACCTGGTCGGACTCCACCGAGGGACTGGGCTTGATGTCGTACTTCTCGAGGTCGCGCACCTCGTTGAACACCCGCTCCAGCTGGCCCTGGTAGTCCCGCAGCGCGTCCTCCGCCTCCTTCAGCGAGAGGTCACCACGCCCGATGAGGCTCTCGGTGTAGCTCTTGCGCACGCTGCGCTTGGTGTCGATGACGTCGTACATCGCCGGCTGGGTCATCGACGGGTCGTCGCCCTCGTTGTGACCGCGCCGGCGGTAGGAGATGAGGTCGATCACCGCGTCCTTGCCGAAGGCCTGGCGGAACCCGACGGCCAGCCGAGCCACCCACACGCATGCCTCGGGGTCGTCACCGTTCACGTGGAAGACCGGCGCCCCGATCATCTTCGCGACGTCGGTGCAGTATTCGCTGGAGCGGGAGGCCTCCGGCGCGGTGGTGAAGCCGACCTGGTTGTTCACCACGATGTGCACCGTGCCGCCGGTGCGGTAACCCCGCAGCAGCGCGAGGTTCAGCGTCTCGGCCACCACGCCCTGACCGGCGAACGCTGCGTCACCGTGCAGCATCAGCGGCAACACGGTGAACCCGGCCTCGCCCTTGTCGATCATGTCCTGCTTGGCCCGGACAATGCCCTCCAGCACGGGGTCGACCGCCTCCAGGTGCGAGGGGTTTGCGGTGAGGGAGACCGCGACCTCACAGTCGCCGAACATCTGCATGTACTTGCCCTCGGCGCCGAGGTGGTACTTCACGTCGCCGGAGCCGTGGGCCTGGGTGGGGTTCAGGTTGCCCTCGAACTCGGTGAAGATCTGGGAGTACGGCTTGCCGACGATGTTGGCCAGTACGTTCAGTCGCCCACGGTGCGGCATCGCGATGACGACCTCGTCGATCCCGCTCTCCGCGGCGGAGTCGAGCACCGTGTCCATCATCGGGATGACCGACTCGCTGCCCTCCAGCGAAAAGCGCTTCTGCCCGACGTACTTCGTCTGCAGGAAGGTCTCGAAGGCCTCGGCGGCGTTGAGCTTGCTCAGGATGTACTTCTGTTCAGCCGTGCTGGGTTTGGTGTGCGGTGCCTCGACCCGCTCCTGGATCCACGCCTGCTGCTCGGGCTCCAGGATGTGGGTGTACTCCACACCGGTGCTGCGGCAGTAGGAGTCGCGCAGCACGCCGAGCACGTCGCGCAGCTTCATCCGTTGCTGGCCGTTGAATCCGCCGACGGGGAACTCGCGGTCGAGATCCCACAACGTCAGGTCGTGGTTGAGCACGTCCAGGTCGGGATGGTTGCGGATCCCGTAGCTCAGCGGGTCGGTGGCGGCCATGAGGTGCCCACGGTGGCGGTAGGCATCGATGAGCTCGAGCACCCGGGTGCCCTTGTCCACCGCACCCTCGGGAATGTCCTGGCGCCAGCGGATCGGCTCGTAGGGGATGTGCAACGCGGCGAACGCCCGGTCGTAGAAGCGGTCCTCGCCGAGCAGCAGCTGGTGCACGGTGCGCAGGAAGTCGCCGGACTCGGCACCCTGGATGATGCGGTGGTCGTAGGTGGACGTCAGGGTCATCGTCTTGCCGATACCCAACTCGGCCAGGCGGCGGTCGCTGGCCCCCTGGAACTCCGCGGGGTACTCCATGGCGCCCGCACCGATGATCGCGCCCTGACCCTGCACCAGCCGCGGCACGGAGTGCACGGTTCCGATGGTGCCGGGATTGGTCAGCGAGATCGTGGTGTCGGCAAAGTCCTCGGCGGTGAGCTTGCCGTCACGTGCCTTGCGGATGACCACCTCGTAGGCCGACCAGAACTGTTGGAAGCTCATGGTCTCGCAGCCCTTGATCGAGGCCACGACCAGCGAACGGCTCCCGCCTCGGCCGGGCAGGTCGATGGCCAGGCCCAGGTTGACGTGCGCGGGCTGCACGACCGTGGGCTTGCCGCCCACCTCGGCGAAGTAGCGGTTCATGGCCGGGAAGGCGCCCACGGCCTGCACGATCGCGTAGCCGAGCAGATGGGTGAACGACACCTTGCCGCCGCGGGTGCGCTTGAGGTGGTTGTTGATGACGGTGCGGTTGTCGGCGAGGAGCTTCGCGGGTACCGCCCGCACGCTGGTGGCCGTGGGAACCGCGAGCGAGGCGGACATGTTCTTGGCCACGGCAGCCGCAGCGCCGCGCAGTACGGTGTGGGTGTCTGCGGCCTGGTCTTCGGTGGCGACGGGGCCGGTGGGAGCAGTGGTGGTGGGGTCGGCCGGGGCGGTGGGCGCGGACGGCGGGGTTGCCTGCCTCGGCGTCGACGTCCGCTGAGTTGCCGACTGCTGCGGTGTCTGCTGCGCCGGTGCCTTCGGCGCGGGCGGAGCGGCACTGCCGGTCGGCGGGTTCGACGTGCGGGAGGGCGGGGGCGCCGGGGCGGGGGTGCCGGGCGCACTGCCGTTGGGCGCACTGCCGTTGGGCGCGGCGCGCGGGCGGCGCCCACTCGTGGAGCCGTTGCGCGCGCCCGGGGCGTCACCGTCGTGAGCAGGACCACCACGCGTCGCCGCATTCTCCGGCGCGTAGTCGGCGAGGAACTCGTGCCAGGCGGCGTCCACGGACGTCGGGTCGTCCTGAAACCGCTGGTACATCTCGTCGACCAGCCACTGGTTGGACCCGAACTCGGATGCCGAGCTGCTGGATGCGGAGCCGCCGGACACGGAACTGCTGGACACGGAGGGTGTCGCCTCGATTCGTCCTCGATCGCCGATCTGCCTTCGTCGGCTCCTGAGGCTAGTCCTTTCGTCGGTGGCCGTGGGGGCGGGCCGGCGGGGGTCACGCCGCGGCGCTGACGTCTCCCGCGTGCCAGAGGCGGGCATAGTGACCGCCCGCGGCCAGCAGCGCATCGTGGGTCCCCTGCTCGACCACCCGTCCGCCGTGCATCACCACGATGAGGTCGGCCCGGGCGGCCGTGGCCAGGCGGTGCGCCACCACCACCGCCGTCCGGCTGCGCACCAGCCGGTCACCGGCCGCGAGCACCGCGGCCTCGGTGGCGGGGTCGAGCGCCGCGGTGGCCTCGTCCAGCAGCAGCAGGTCGGGGCCGACCAGCTCGGCGCGGGCCAGCGCCACCAGCTGCCGCTGCCCGGCCGAGAGTCCGCCCCCGCGCTCGCCGGTGGGCTGGTGGAAAGCGGCGGGCAGCGCGGCCAGCACGGCCAGGGCCCCCACGTCTCGTGCGGCGGCCTCGATCTCGTCCCGGCTGGCCCCGGGCCGCCCGAAGGCGATGTTGCTGGCCACGTCCCCGGTGAACAGGTGCGCCTCCTGCGGCACGACCCCAGACGGTGCCGGTAGTCGGCGAGGTCGAAGTCGCGCACGTCGGTGCCGTCCACCAGCACCGCACCGGCGCTCACGTCGTAGAAGCGGGCGAGCAGCTTGACCACCGTGGACTTGCCCGCCCCGGTCTCGCCGACCAGCGCCACGGTGGTCCCAGCCGGGATGTGCAGGTCGACGTCGGTGAGGGCGTTGTTGCGAGCTCCGGCATAGCGGAAGCTCACCCCGCGCAGCTCCACCTCGCCACGCAGGTGCTCCGGAACCGCCCGCGGACGCGCGCTGGCCGGCACGGTGCTCGGGGTGCGCAGCAGGTCACCGATGCGGCTCAGGCCCACCCGGGCCTGCTGGTATCCGTCGAACACCTGGGACAGCTGCTGAACGGGGGTGAAGAACAACGCCAGGTACAGCACGAACGCGGTGAGCGCGCCCGCGCTGGTCTGCCCGGACGCCACCCGTCCGGCGCCGACGAGCAACACCGCGGCCTGGGCCACGTCGGAGAGGAAGCCGACGAAGGGGAAGAACACCGAGATTGCCGTCTGCGAGCGCATCCGGGAGCTCCGGTACTCCGAACTGCGGCCGACGAACCGGGCGGCCGAGCGAGCCTCGCGCACGTAGGCCTGCGCGGTGCGCACCCCCGCCACGTTCTCCTGCAGGTCGGCGTTCACGGTGCTGACCAGTTCGCGGGACTCGGTGTAGGCCGCCGAGGAGTAACGCCGGAACAGCCACGTGGCGGCGAACAACACGGGTAGTACCGACAGCGCGACCCCGCCGAGCACGGCGTCGGTCAGCAGCAGGGTCACGGATATGCCCGCCAGGGTGATCAGGCTGACCACGGCAGTGGTCAGGCCGGTCTGCAGAAACGTGGACAGTGCGTCGACGTCGGTGGTCATCCGCGTCATGATGCGGCCGGCGAGCTCGCGCTCGTAGTAGTCGAGGCCGAGCCGCTGCAGGTGGGCATAGCTGCGTACCCGCAGCGCGTACAACACCCGTTCGCCCGCTCGCGCGGTGAGCACCGTCTGCGTCGCCACCACGGCCCAGTCGACGGCGACCACGGCCAGCCCCAGCGCCACCGCCAGCTGCAGCGCACCCAGCGAGGCGCCGACCACGCCCGCGTCGATCGCGTGCCTGACCAGCGAAGGCAGCGCGATGGTGGCGGCAGCGTCGGACGCCACCAGGGCCACCACCCCGGCGAGCGCCCAGCGAACGGGGTGCAAAAGGGACCGGAGTCGCAGTTGCGGGTCGGGTGCGCGCAGGTCGGTGTTGTCGAGTTCCGGGGAATCGGTCGCCGGGGGCAACTTGGCCACCGCCACCACCAGCTCGGGTGTGAGCGGCGCTGCGGCGAGCGCACCGCTGATGTTCCCTCCGCCGCCCCTGCCCCCGCCGCCGCCACCTCCCGTGCCACCCACGGGGTCGGGGGTGTGTGGTGCGGTCTCGTGCTCCACCTCGGGCCAGAGTGGACGGTCGGGCACGGGTGCGGTGAGCGCCTCGTCCAGCCCGTCGCCGGGCCCGGACAGCAGTGCGCGGAACAACGGGCAGCGGGCGGTGAGTTCGCCTTCGGTTCCGACGTCGAGCACCCGGCCGTCCTGCAGCACCGCGATCCGGTCGGCGAGCTGCAGCGTCGAACGGCGGTGCGCGATCAGCAACGTGGTGCGCTCGGCGGTGACCTTGCGCAGGGTCGTCTGGATCGCGGCCTCGGTGGCGGCGTCCACCGCCGAGGTGGCGTCGTCGAGCAGGAGCACCCGGGGGTCGGTCAGCAGCGCCCGGGCCAGGGCGATGCGCTGGCGCTGGCCGCCGGACAGGGTCAGCCCACGCTCACCGACCACCGTGTCATAGCCGGCCGGCAACTCCGCGATGAACCCGTTGGCCTGGGCCTGTGCGGCGGCCGCGGCAATCTGGCTGGGCGTGGCGTCGGGGCGGCCGTAGGCGATGTTGGCCGCGACGGTGTCGGAGAACAGGAACGCCTCCTCGAACACCACGCCGACGGCCGAGCGCAGCGAGTGCAACGTCAGCTCACGCAGGTCGTGCCCACCCAGGCGCACCGACCCGCTGCGCACGTCGTAGAAGCGCGGCAGCAGCAGCGACACGGTCGACTTGCCGGAGCCAGCGGGGCCCACGAGCGCCACCGTCTCCCCGGGCGCCACCCGCAGGTTCACCCCGCGCAACACCGGTTCGTCGGGTGCGTAGCCAAATTCTACGTCGTCGAGGGAGATGCCCAGCGGGCCATCGGGTAGGTCGTGGGCCACCGGGGCGTCGACGACCTCGGGGTGGGCGTCGATGACCTCGTACACCCGCTCGACGGCGGCGCGGGCCAGCTGCGCGTTGACCACCAGGGCGGCCAGGATGCGCGCAACTCCGGCCAACACAGTTACGTAGGTGGCGAAGGCCAGGAAGGTGCCGACGGTGAGCTCCCCGCGCAGGGCGAGGACCCCGCCGACCGCGACGACACCCACGAGCCCGAGCTGCGGCAGTGCGGCGAGGGTGGGAGCGAACCTGGAGTTCACCCGGGCCACCCGCAGCCGCTCGGCGTAGAGCCGCCGCGCCGCGCGTTCCAGCTCGGTCACGGCGCGCTGCTCCTGGCCGAAGCCCTTGACCACCCGTACCCCCGTCACGGTCTCCTCGACGTGCTGCGCGACGTCGCCCGCTCGCTGTTGGGCCGACCAGGTGGCCGGGAACAACGCGCGCCGGGAGACCGCGGCAGCCACCCCCACCATGGGCGCCACCACCAACGCCACCACGCTGAGCACGGGGGAGAGGTAGATCATGGCGGCCAGGGAGACCAGCAGCAGCAGCGCGGAGCCCGCGGCGAGTGGCACCACGGCCAGCAGGCCCTGCACCAGCTGTAGGTCGGTGATCGAGCGCGACACCACCTGGCCGGTGCGCAGCCGGTCCTGCGCAGCCCCGTCCAGGCGCTGCAGCGAGCGGAAGACGTCACTGCGCAGGTCGTGCTGGACGTTCAGCGAGAGCCTGCCCGCCAGGTAGCGCCGGGCGAACAGCGCGACGAAGCGCAGGACCGCCAGGCCGAGCAGGGCGGCGGCGACCGGCGCGACCACGCCCGGGGTGCCGGCGATCGAGCTGTCCACGGCCGTCCTGACCAGCAGCGGGACGGCCGCCTCGACGGCGATGGCCACGGCGGAAACCACGAGGGCGCCGATGACGAGCCCGCGGTGCCGCCAGCACGCCGCTCCGAGCCGCCGCGACCAGCCGGTTGCGTCCGGCGCCGGCTCAGCCGACGTCACGGACCCTGGTCACCGCCCAGCCGCCCATACAGAGCAGGGCTGTCCAGCCAGTGAGTGTGAGCAGCCCACCCCACCAGGGAAGCAGGCCACTGAAGTCGCTTCCGATGCCAAGGATCGCGGCTACCGTGGCCTGTTGCGGCAGGAACCGATTCAGTTCCTCGGCCCCCGCCGAGTTGAGCAGGGCGGTGAGCAACAGCTCCCCAAGCAGGTAGTAGACGACGATGCCCACGGCCGAGGCGACCGAGCTGGCCAGCAACGTGCCCAACCCGGCGCCCATCAACGTCCACAGCACGGTGACGATCACGGCCATGGCCAGGAAGCCCACCACCTGCCCGTCGACGCTGGGCAGGTCCTTGCCGACGATGGCGATCAGCGTGATGGTGACGATTTCGATGACCACGGCGTAGAGCACGCCGACCAGTGCCGTCACCGTCAGCTTGGCCAGCACCGACCGCCCACGGGACCGGGTGGTGAGGAACGTGGTGCTGATCGTCTTGTGCCGGTACTCGCCCGCGGAGTTGACCGCGCCGAAGATCGCGCTGAACATCAGCAGGAAGAACAGTGCGGTGACCAGCCCGATAGCGCCCCCGACCGCGGAGCTGCCGAGGTCGCTGCCGCTGCCACTGCCGCTGAACGAGCCCCCGAATACCGCGAGCGACAGCGAACCGGACAACACGCCGACCGCCAGCGGGCCCAGGCCCATCGCCCACCACAGCTTCACCGTCGCAGTCTTGCGGTACTCGGACCTGAGCAGGTTGCCGATCACTGCTGCCCCCATCTCCGCTGATCTGGTGGTGGCCCGTATCCGGGTGGTGGGGGTGGATAGCCCGGTGGTGGGGGTGGGTAGCCCGGTGGTGGAGGTGGGTAGCCCGGTGGTGGAGGTGGGTAGCCCGGTGGTGGAGGCGCTCCCGAAAACTGCCCGGTGGTGAGCGCGAAGAACACCTGTTCCAGGTCGACCTGCTCCTCCTGCATGCCCCACAGCGCGACCCCGACGTCCAGCGCGAGCGCACCGATCCGCTGCGCATCGACGCCGATGACGGCGAGGCGCCCGTCGGGGGTGCTCGACACGTCGCTGATGCCGGCGGCGACCAGGGCGGCGCCGAGCGCAGCGGGATCGGCGCTGGCCACGAGCACGCGGGTGCGCTGCCCGCTGCGCAGTTGGTCCATGGTGCCCTGGTAGACGCACACCCCGCGGCTCACGATCACCACCGAGTCCACCGTCTGTTCGACCTCGCGCAGCAGGTGGCTGGCCACCAACACCGTGCGCCCCGTGCGCGCGAAGCTCTGCAGGAAGCCGCGCAGCCACGCGATGCCCTCGGGATCGAGGCCGTTGGCCGGCTCGTCGAGCACCAGCACCTGTGGATCGCCCAGCAACGCGGTGGCCAGCGACAGGCGCTGACGCATGCCCAGCGAGAAGTCACCTGTCCTGCGGCCAGCCGCGCTGGCCAGACCCACCAGCTCCAGCACCTGATCGGCCCGGTCGTCGGGCACTCCGACTGCAGCGCAGTACACGCGCAGGTGGTTACGCGCACTTCGCTTGGCGTGGAAACCCTGCGAGTCCAGCACAGCGCCCACGGTGCGGCCCGGGCTGCTCAACTGCGCGAAGGGCACCGCGTTGATGGTGGCTCTGCCTGCGCTAGGTGCGATGAGGCCGAGCACCATCCGCAGCGTGGTCGTCTTGCCGGAACCGTTGGGCCCGAGGAAGCCGGTAACCGTTCCGGGGTGCACGACGAAGCTGAGGTCGCTGACGGCATTGACCGAGCGGAACTGCTTGGAGAGCCCCTCGACGACGATGCGCCCGCTGCCGTCCTCATGGGCCACCGCTGATGGGGGCGCGACCGGGTTGGGATACGTCATGTCTTGCCCCCTCTCGGCTCCGGCGTGGAGCCCGACCCCCATCTTGCCGGACAGGACGGGTACGCGGACCGGTTTGGCTGCGGCGTCCACCTGGCGTGCCGCCCGGTGCGGATGGCTGTGCGCGACGCTCTGGGATCGGGGCGCCCAGCGCCTGTACAACGGGTAGAACTCTCCCCGATCGGGGTGTTGACCCACCGGCAGCGACCACAGCGACCGGCGACCAGGCGGTAAGCGGGGCGGCATGTGCGCGTCCAGCGTGTAAGACGCGCCCCGATCCAATAGCCGGCGGGACACCACACAGCCCCAGTTCCTGCCGCAACACCCGTTCGTCGTCCCTGTCCCCGTCCAAGACCGCCCTGACCGCCGCGGTGAAGACCTTGTGGTACACCGCCTGGTAGGCGCCGCCGACCGCCCGGATCAGCGGCAGGATCGACGACAGGCCGAACACCAGGAACAGGTTCGGCACCAGCACCCTGGCCCGCAAGGCCGCGGCGAGGGACTCCACGTCGAACGGCACCGCCGTGCCTGCCTGGGCGAGCGCAGCGCCCCGTCCTCGACCCGCAGCGGGCGGGCCTTGCCGTCGGCGTTGAGCCAGATCAGCTCCGTGGCGCTCGGCACGAACCGGCGAAGCGGCCGGGCCGTGCAACAGCCGTGCCGCGCACAGGATCCGCCGTCGGCGAACAGCCGCGGCAGCAGGGAGTCCGACTCCAGGGCGTCGGCGAGCAGGTCGGCGAAGAACCACTCGTCCAGCACCGCAGTCGACACCTCGTTAGCGTCGCGGAGCCGGTCGAACACCTCCGGTTGAACACCGAGATGTGCTCGCGCACCGTCCGCTCACCTGCCAGCACGTCCGGGTCGAGCCCCAAGCCGCGCGGTCGGACAGCTCCCCGACCCGCTCGACGAGCTGTCCGGTCACCTCGACCCGCTCGTCGAACAGCAACACACTGCGCTTGGCCAGCATCCGCCTGGGAACGGCGAACACCCTGGTGGGCGCGCCGTCGACGCGTAGCCACGCCGGGCCGCGGCGCGCCTGCTCCTCCAGGGTGACCGTGGCGCAGGTAGGGGCCGATCCGGTCGTTCGTCGTCGCCTCGGCCTCGACGTCCCGGACGACCACGTCCTCGGGGAGCGCGCCGGGCTTGTGTGAGAGAACCATTGCATTCCTCTTCGTTCTCAGCAGGCGCCGCGCCGGGGCGCCAGGCGACCCGCACGGAGGCAGGGTCTGTCCCGGCGCCGCGGACGCAGGATCGTCACCGGGTGCCGACCAGCCGATCAGCGTCGGGCCCCCTCGCCAGTGCCCCGAGCGGCGCGTCACGGCCGCGCTCGGGGCAGTAGGCGACTCATCAGCGATCGCCCGGCCGCCAGCACGACCCGGCGGTCGTGGGTGACCACGAACTCGAAACGGCGATCGTGGTCTGGACCGTCGTCCCCCAGATCGCGGGCGATCAGCGCGCCGGCGTAGTGGTCGCCAACCACGACCACGGTCCACTCTCCAACCAGCGGGTCGTGGGCGGCGAGATCCGCGCCACGTACGCCGGGGAGCGGGGTGGCTGGCAAGTCAGCACCCAGGACCCCGACGAACGGGCAGCGCGCGGCGATCTGCTGGTACCGACGCCGAGTCCCGGGGGTGAACCGTGCGGCGGTCTGGAAAGCGGTGAGGACCACCGGCGGTGTTCCCACGTTCAACGCCTGGTCTTCGATGAAGCGGGAAAAGGCGAGGAGGAGCCGCTTGCGACCGACGCGCAGCGATCTGTGCCGAGCGACCAGGTCGAACGGTGTGGTCGGTGCCGCGTCGTAACCCTGGGCGAACGGGATCTGCGTCGGGGCCGGCGGCAGGTCGTCGATCGGGCCCGGGCGTCCGAAGTACCAGCCCTGGCCCAGCACCGCGCCCAGGGATAGCGCACGCTCCAGGTGGGCCTCGCTCTCCACGCCCTCTGCGAGCACCGAGGCGTCGGTGCGCTCGGCGTGCGCCATGACCGCCGCCATGATCCGGGCCTGGGTGCTGCTCGGGCTGGCCTGGATCAGGGAAAGGTCAAGCTTGATCACGTCGGGGGAGACGAACGGCAGCATGGCCAGTGAGGCCGGGTTGGCCCCGACGTCGTCCAGGGCGATGCCCCACCCGCGATCGCGCGCCGCACCCACCGTGCGCATCAGCTCGGCCGGATGAGTAAACAGCGCCCGCTCGGTCAGCTCCAGCATGATCCGGAGCCGGCCCTGCGCGGCGGTGAGCACGCACGCCGCATGCTCCGGCGCGGGGCGCCCGACGGATGCGGGCTCCACGTTGACGAACAGGGTGCGATCAGCGGGCATGCCGCTGTCCATCGCGGTCCGCAGCGCGGCGAGCCGGCAGGCCCAGTCGAGGTCGGCGACCCGGCCAATCCGGTGAGCCTCGCGGAAGACCCGGTCGGGGGTAGCACCGGGGAGCCCTGGCCAGCGGGCCAGGGCTTCATAGCCGACGACCGAGCCGGTGAGCAGATCCATGATGGGCTGAAAGGCGGGGACGAGGACGCCCGGAAGCAGCAAGTCCTCGAAGGAGCCGGCGGCCCCGGCCTGCCTGACCGGCTCGGCCGCACTCGTCGTTACAGCCGCACTCCTCGCGGACATATCATCACCACCGCACGGAGCACTATCGCCCCACAGTCTCGGCGCCGCGGCCAGCTGATCGCCGAAGCGGTTCCCCGATGCCATCGTCGTGATCTTCAGCCAACTTGACCCCCTCGATCCCCACCCTGAGCCGCTGGTCACCCGGGAGCTGTTCGACGCCGCCGCGGCGGTCGCCGCCAAACGTCAGGGCTCCAGCAACGGGGCCCGCGCGGCGACGCAGACCGCAAGACCGCAGCCGAAACAGGCGGCAACGTTTCCCGTGTTCATGGTGCCCCCGGCAGGATTCGAACCTGCGCCTACGCCTCCGGAGGGCGCCGCTCTATCCCCTGAGCTACGGGGGCGGGCCGACGCTCCGGCCTGCCGTGGCGGGCGCAACCTTAGCGCACCTGGCCGACTCAGCCGGTCAGTGGCAGCGGCTGGGCGCCGCGCTCGCCGAGCAGCTGCTGGATCGCCGTGACCTCGGCATCCTGCGTCGCCGCAACCTGGCCGGCGAAGGTGCGCACCACCGGCTCGACGGCACTGCGCGCGGCGTAGGTGAGCATCTCGGCCCCGCCCTGGTGGTGGCGCAGCATGAGCTGCAGGAACCCCACGTCGAGCTGGGGCCCGGTGGTGGCGCGCAGCTGGGTCAGCTCCTGCGCGCTGGCCATACCCGGCATGACGGCAACCGTTCCGTCAGCCGCGCGCTGCATGCCGGTCATCGGGGCCATCCCTGCGCGCTCGGTCACCGTCGATTGCATCGCAGCGTCCGTCATCCATCCCATGTACCCGCCGGTGCGCAACAGCGGTTGTCCCCAGAGCGACAACCAGCCCTGCAGCTGCCCGACCTGCACCTGCTGCGTGGAGGAGATGTCGAAGGCCAGGCTCCGCACCACCGGGTCGGCGGAGCCACTGAGCGCGATGTTGGCCAGCTGCACCGCCTGCTGGTGGGGCACGCTCATGTCCTGGGCGAAGCCCACGTCCACCGAGTCGCCGGCAGGGCACCCGACTGCTACCCGAGGGAAGGCGGACCACAGAGCCCAGCAGAAAACCCACCGCGAGCACCGCGATGAGCGCGAGGACACCCAGGGCGGGCCGCTGTGACCTCAGGCTCATCGCGCGGGTCCGCACCTCACCCCCCACTGGGGGTGGGTGCAGCGGGCACGCTCGGGGCCGCCGGCGCCGGCGCCGGCGCGGCGGGGGGCGCCGACGGCACGCCCGGGGCGGGCGGCGCGCCCGGAGCAGTGGGAACCGGCTCGGTCCCGCCGCTGGTGTTGGCCTGGCTGGATCCGGCGCCGTCCATGGGGAGGGCGCCGGGCCCCGGTGCCCCCGCATCGGCCGGGGGTGGCTTGCTCGGGTCGAAAAGTGCCGGATTCTGTGTGTCGCAGGTGGCCCCGGGCTCCGGGGTGATCGATCGGTTGCCCCGCACGGCGCCGATGAACTGGTCGATTCGGGGGTCGGCGGGGTCGTCGAGCTTGAGCTCGCGGCCCCAGCCCTGCAGCGAGAGCGGACGGTCCAGGCCCGGGTAGGGCGACATCAGCAGGTAAGGCTTGTTCGTCACCTTGGTCGCCAGCGCAGTCACCTGGTCGCCGCTGAGCCGGTCGGGGTTGTAGGTGATCCACACCGCGCCGTGCTCCAGGGAGTGCACGGCGTTCTCACTGCGTAGCGCGTTCGGGTACACGATGCCGGTGCAGGTGGCCCAGATCACGTCGTGCGGCCCGCCGAACGGGGGGCTCTGGTCATAGGCCACCCGCTGGTTCGCGTTCACGTGCTTGCCTGCGGGATAGGTCATCGTGACGATGCCATTGATGCTGGTCGACGGATCGGGATTACTCGCGCTGGGCACGAAGCGCTGGGCCGCGGACTTGGCCTGATACCTGGGCACCAGGTAGGCGGTGATGCCGCCGATGAGCGCGAGCACGACGACCGCGGCGGCGATGGACACCCAGGGGATCTGCCGGCCCTTGACGACCGACGCGGCCGAGCCCTTGCGGGTACCGCCGCTGCGGCTCTTGGCGGCCTGCAGCGCCTTGGCGGATTTCGCCGCACTCGCACCCTTGGCTGGTCGGTGGCCGCTACTACTGGTGCCGCTGGGCATCGGGGTGCTCGTCCTCACTCGCCTGGCGCTGCGTGGCCGGGCACTCGGCTGCGGCACGCTCGGGTCGAGGGCACCGCGTGGGTCCCGACCACTGTACGAGCACGCCCGTCGCGGCTGAACGCCCCGCACACCCGGGCACGCCGCTGCCATGCCGGAAACTAGGATCTGACCTCGTGACTCCCGCCGACCTCGCCGTGCTCCTTCGCACCACTGCCGTCGAGGTGCTCACCGAGCGTGGGCTGGACGCAGGCGTGCTCGGCGAGACCGTAGCGGTGGAACGTCCGCGCAATCCCGACCACGGGGACTACGCCACCAATGTGGCCATGCAGGTGGCCAAGCGGGTCGGCGTCGACCCCCGTGACCTGGCCGGTTGGCTCGCACAGGCGCTGACCGCGGCCGAGGGGGTCGACGCCGCGGACGTCGCCGGGCCCGGGTTCCTCAACATCCGCCTCGGCGCCGCCGCCCAGGGTGCGGTGGTCAGCGAGGTGTTGGCGGCCGGGCCGGAGTACGGCAATGGCCACGCGCTCAGCGGAATCAGGGTGAACCTGGAGTTCGTCTCCGCTAACCCCACCGGGCCGCTGCACCTGGGCCATACCCGGTGGGCCGCGGTCGGTGACGCGCTGGGCAGGATCCTCACCGCGCAGGGCGCCGAGGTCACCCGGGAGTACTACTTCAACGATGCCGGGGCGCAGATCGACCGCTTCGTGGCCTCGTTGCTGGCCGCGGCGCAGGGCCAGCCCGTCCCAGCGGACGGTTACGCGGGTAGCTACATAGGCGAGATCGCGAACGAGGTGCTCGCGCGGCACCCCGGTGCGCTGGCGCTGCCCGCGGGCGAGCGGCACGAGGTGTTCCGCAGCGCGGGCGTCGACCTGATGTTCACCGAGATCAAGGACAAGCTGCACGAGTTCGGCACCGACTTCGACGTCTACTTCCACGAGAAGTCGGTGTTCTCCTCCGGTGCGGTGGAGCAGGCCGTGCAGACGCTGAAGGACTCCGGCCGGCTGTTCCCCGCCGACGGCGCCTGGTGGTTGCGCTCCACCGAGTTCGGCGACGACAAGGATCGCGTCGTCATCAAGAGCAACGGCGAACCCGCCTACATTGCCGGCGACATCGCCTACCTCCAGGACAAGCGCTCGCGTGGCTTCGACCTGTGCATCTACCTGCTGGGTGCCGACCACCACGGTTACGTCCACCGCCTCAAGGCCGCAGCGGCAGCGTTCGGGGACGACCCGGACTCCGTGGAGGTGCTCATCGGCCAGCTGGTGAACCTGAAGTCGGGTGGGCAGGCGGTGAAGATGAGCAAGCGGGCCGGGACGATCGTCACCCTGGACGATCTGGTGGAGGCGGTGGGTGTCGACGCCGCCCGCTACGCGCTCATCCGCTCGTCGGTCGACTCCAATATCGACATCGACCTCGACGTGTGGGCGGCGCAGAGCAACGACAACCCCGTGTTCTACGTGCAGTACGCGCACGCCCGGCTCAGTGCGCTGACCCGCTCGGCCGCCGAACTCGGGCTCGCCTGGGACGCGCCGGAGGTTGCCCTGCTCACCCACGAGCGCGAGGGGGTGCTGATCCGCACGTTGGGACAGTGGCCCCAGGTGGTGGCCAGCGCGTGCGAGCTGCGTGAGCCGCACCGCATCGCCCGCTATCTGGAGGAGCTGGCCGGGTCCTACCACCGCTTCTACGACTCGTGCCGGGTGCTGCCCCAGGGTGACGAGGAGCCGAACGCGGTGCACCGCGCCCGGCTCGCGCTGTGCGCCGCCACCCGCCAGGTGCTCTCCCGCGGCCTCGGCCTGCTGGGCGTGAGCGCACCGGAGCGGATGTGAGGGCGCATCCCGCTGGGCCTCGGCACGCCGACGTCACAGCCGTCGACACCCGCCCGGAGCGTCCGCTCAGCGCGGCAGCGGTGACCGCGCTCCCGGAGCAGGTGTGGCCGAAGGGAGCGCGGCGCGGTGACGACGGAGTGGTGCGCCTGGCCGGGGTCGACGTCTGCGCGCTCGCCGCCACCTACGGAACCCCGCTGTTCGTGGTGGACGAGGACGACTTCCGGGGCCGTTGCCGGGATCTGGCGCAGGCCTTCGGGGCGCCGGAGAACGTGCACTACGCGTCCAAGGCGTTCCTGTGCGGCGAGGTGGCGCGCTGGGTGGCCGACGAGGGCCTCTCGCTGGACGTCTGCTCCGGCGGCGAGCTGGCGGTGGCGCTGAACGCCGGCTTCCCCGCGCAGCGGATCGCCATGCACGGCAACAACAAATCGGTCGTCGAGCTCCAGGCGGGGGTGGCGGCAGGGGTCGGTGGCGTGGTGGTCGACTCGCTGCTGGAGATCGCTCGACTCGACGCGGTGGCCGCGGACACCGGTGTCGTGCAGGACGTGCTCGTTCGGGTCACGGTGGGGGTGGAGGCCCATACCCACGAGTTCATCGCCACCGCGCACGAGGACCAGAAGTTTGGCTTCTCCCTGGCCGGGGGCGACGCGGCCGAGGCGGTGCGCTGCGTGCTCACCGCACCGCACCTGCGGCTGGTGGGCCTGCACAGCCACATCGGCTCGCAGATCTTCGATGCCGACGGGTTCGAGGTGGCCGCGCACCGGGTCATCGGCCTGCTGCGGGCGCTCACCGACGAGCACGGTGCCGAGCGGCTCACCCACCTCACCACTGTCGATCTCGGTGGCGGCATGGGCATCTCCTACACCGTCGACGACGATCCGCCGCCGGTCGAGGAGCTGGCGGCCAAGCTCACCGGAATCGTCGAGGCGGAGTGCGCTGCCTTCGGCCTCGCCCGCCCGACCATCACGGTGGAGCCCGGGCGCGCCATCGCCGGCCCCGGCACCGTCACCCTGTACGAGGTGGGCACGCTCAAGGACGTCCGGCTCGGCGCCACCAGCACCCGCCGCTACGTCAGCGTCGACGGAGGAATGAGCGACAACGTGCGCACCGCGCTGTACGACGCCACCTACGACTGCCGGGTGGTGTCCCGCGCCAGCGAGGCCGACCCGGTGCTCGCCCGCGTCGTCGGAAAGCACTGCGAGAGCGGCGATGTGGTGGTGCGCGACACCTGGCTGCCGGCCGACACCGCACCGGGGGACCTGCTCGGCGTGGCCGCGACGGGCGCCTACTGCTACTCCATGTCCAGCCGCTACAACCTGCTCACGCGCGCAGCCGTGGTCGCCGTCCGCGACGGGCGCGCGCGGCTCATCCTGCGCCGTGAGACCGTCGCGGACCTACTCAGCCTGGAGGTCTCGTGAACGCCCGCCCGATCGGTGTGGCCTTGTTGGGCTGTGGTGTGGTGGGCAGCGAGGTGGCGCGGCTGCTCCTGCGTCAGGCCGACGAGCTCGCGGCTCGCGCCGGCGCGCCCATCGAGCTGCGCGGCATCGCCGTGCGTCGGCTGAACAAGCACCGCGACGTGCCCGCGGGGCTGCTCACCGCGGACTCGGCCGCACTCATCGCCCGCGACGACGTCGACGTGGTGGTGGAGGTGGTCGGCGGCATCGAGCCGGTGCGCACCCTGCTGCTCAGCGCGCTGAAGGCCGGCAAGTCGGTGGTGACGGCGAACAAGGCGCTGCTCGCCGAGCACACCGCCGAGCTGGCGGAGGCGGCGGACGCCTCGGGTGCCGACCTGTACTTCGAGGCAGCTGTCGCCGGGGCCATCCCCATCGTCCGCCCGCTGCGCGAGTCCCTCGCCGGCGACCGCATCAGCAGGGTGGTGGGCATCGTCAACGGCACCACCAACTTCATCCTCTCGGCGATGGACTCCACCGGCGCCGGTTACGCGGAAGCGCTGGAGGAGGCCGGGCGCCTGGGATACGCCGAGGCCGACCCGACGGCGGACGTCGACGGTTTCGACGCCGCGGCCAAGGCAGCGATCCTTGCCAGCCTGGCCTTCCACACCCGGGTGACGGCCGCTGACGTGCACCGCGAGGGCATCCGGGACATCACCGCGTCGGACCTGGCCGCCGCGCGGGTGCTGGACTGCACGGTGAAGCTGCTGGCGCTGTGTGAGCGGGTGCCGCAAGGCGACGGCTCCGAGCGGGTCTCCGCACGGGTCTACCCGGCCATGGTGCCGCGCAGCCATCCGCTGGCCGGCGTCGACGGGGCCTACAACGCCGTGGTGGTGGAGTCCGAGGCCGCGGGCCGGCTGATGTTCTACGGCCGGGGCGCGGGAGGCGCCCCCACCGCGTCGGCCGTGCTCGGTGACCTCGTGGCCGTGTGCCGCAACGCCGTGGCGGGCGGGCGGGGGCCGCGCGAATCGGCCTACGCCGAGCTCGAGGTGGCGCCGATGGGTGACACGCCCACCCGATACCACGTCAGCCTGGAAGTGGCTGACCGCGCCGGGGTACTCGCCACCGTGGCCGGCGAGTTCGCCCGACGCGGAGTGAGCATCTCGGTGGTGCGCCAGGAGGGCCGGGGTGAGGGTGCTTCGCTCGTCGTCGTCACCCACACCGCGCCCGACTCCGCGCTGGCCGCCACGGTCGCCGCGCTGCACGAACTGGAGCACGTCACCGCGGTGACCAGCGTGCTCCGGGTCGAAGGAAACACCGTCGAGGGAAACGCATTCGAAGGGGGTAACCCGTGACCGCGCATGTGCACACCCCGACCCACCGGGTATGGCCGGGGCTGATCGAGGCCTACCGGCACCGACTGCCCGTGGCCGCCGACTGGACGGCGATCACCCTGCTCGAGGGCGCGACCCCGCTGGTGCACGCCACGCACCTCTCGGAGCTCACCGGCTGCCAGGTGCACCTGAAGGTCGAGGGGGTCAATCCGACGGGGTCGTTCAAGGACCGCGGCATGACGATGGCCGTCACCGACGCGTGGGCCCGCGGCCAGCGCGCGGTGATCTGCGCCTCCACCGGCAACACCTCGGCGTCGGCGGCCGCCTACGCCGCCCGGGCGGGTATGACCTGCGCGGTGCTGGTGCCCCAGGGCAAGATCGCGCTGGGCAAGCTGGCCCAGGCCGTGATGCACGGGGCGCGCATCATCCAGGTGAACGGCAACTTCGACGACTGCCTGGAGCTGGCCCGCAAGACCACCGCCGAGTTCGCGACGATCGCGCTGGTCAACTCCGTGAACCCGGTGCGCATCGAGGGCCAGAAGACGGCCGCGTTCGAGGTCTGCGACGTGCTGGGGCGCGCCCCGGACGTGCATGTCCTGCCGGTGGGCAACGCGGGCAACATCACCGCCTATTGGCGGGGCTACTGCGAGTACGCCGCCGACGGGACCACCGACCGGCGACCGCGCATGCTCGGAGTGCAGGCCGCTGGGGCCGCTCCGCTGGTGCACGGGGCGCCGGTGGCAGATCCGGAGACGATCGCCACGGCCATCCGCATCGGCTCACCCGCTTCCTGGATCGGCGCGGTCGCCGCCAAGGAGGAGTCCGGCGGGCAGTTTCGCGCCGCCACCGACGCGAAGATCCTGCAGGCCTACCACCTGGTGGCGGAGCGGGAGGGCGTGTTCGTGGAGCCCGCCTCGGCCGCGAGCGTCGCGGGGTTGCTCGCCGCGCACGCCGACGGGTGGCTGGAGCCCGGTTCGACCGTGGTGTGCACGCTCACCGGGCACGGCCTCAAGGACCCGGCCACCGCGCTTGAGGGAATGATCGAGGTCGACGCGGTGCCCGCCGACCCCGTGGCCGTCGCCCGCGCGCTGGACCTCGGGTGATGCCGGCGGCCCGGTGACCCAGCCGGTGCCCGTCGGGCACTCGGTGACCGTCCGGGTGCCCGCGTCGTCGGCGAACCTGGGCCCGGGCTTCGACTGCCTGGGCCTCGCGCTGCGGCTGTACGACGAGGTGACGCTCACCGCGACCGACGGTGGTGTCCGGGTGCAGGTCGAGGGGGAGGGGGCCGGCGCGGTCCCGCTGGACGAATCGCACCTGGTGGTGCGCGCGGTGCGCTCGGGGCTCGAACTCGGCGGCCTGACCGCCGCCGAGGCGGCCGCTGTCGGCATCCAGGTGCGGTGTCGCAACAGCATCCCGCATTCCCGGGGCCTCGGTTCCTCGGCATCAGCCGTGGTGGCCGGCGTGACCGCCGGTTGCGCGCTGCTCGGCGCGCCGGTCAGCCCCGCCCAACTGGTGCAGTGTTCCGCGGAGTTCGAAGGTCACCCCGACAATGCCTCGGCGAGCGTGCTCGGCGGCGCCGTCGTCTCCTGGACCGACCCTGGACCCACCTATTGCGCGGTGCGGCTGCAGGTGCACCCCGACGTGCAGCCGGTGGCGCTGGTTCCCGCAGCACAGTCGTCCACCGAGGTCACCAGGGGGATGCTGCCCGCGCAGGTCCCGCACGCCGACGCCGCATTCAACGCCGGGCGCAGCGCGCTCGCCGTGCTCGCCCTCACCCAACGGCCCGACCTGTTGCTCCCGGCCACCGCGGACCGCCTGCACCAGGCGCAGCGGGCCCCGGCGATGCCCGCGACGGTCGCGCTGGTCGCGCAGCTGCGCCGCGCGGGGGTGGCGGCGGTGATCTCCGGCGCGGGTCCGAGCGTGCTCGCCCTCACGGTCGGTGGCCTCGCTGCCGCGCTGCGTGCGCAGGCTCAGTCGCGGGGCTGGACGGTGCTGGACCTCGGGGTGGCGTGCGGCGTGCGGGTGAGCTGAGGACACGACACGCGGTGTGGTCCGTGTTGCTGCCGGTGGCGCGGGCGGCTACGCTTGGCGGTGTTCAGCCACCGTGCGTGTTGACGCCGGTGCCCTCCCGGGGGTTCTCCTCGGGGACGATCACTTCGCAGAGCGTCGCGTCGATCGGCCCAGGCACCCAGTGCGCTCCAGCACGCACCGGGGTGGACGTGCCGCCGGCCCCGTCGGGGTCCGGTGGAACATTCCGAGTACGGCCTCCCGCGCCGTGGCCCGGGCCGAGACCTCAGCGCTGCAGGACTGCACGCCGAGGAACGAAAGGACCTCCGTGACCGATACGGACCTCAGCACCGCCCCCACAGCCAGCGCGCCTGACGCCGCTACCGCACCCCGCCGCCGCGGCGGGCTCACCGGGATGGTGCTCGCCGACCTGCGCGCGCTCGCCGGTCAGGTCGGGGTGAGCGGTACCGCCGGCATGCGCAAGGGCGACCTCATCATGGCCATCAAGCAGCGCCAGGACGGCTCAGCTGCTCCAGCCGCCACCACAACCAGCTCCGCCGGCACGGCGGCTGGCGCGCAGCGCACGGCTCCGCCTGTTGAATCGGTGGATACCCCACCGCTGGTGCGTCAGCGGCGCACCGCGACGAGACCCACTGGTTCGCCGCACGCCACGACCGCACCGCAGGCCGAGCAGACCGGGCCGCGGGCCGAGCAGCCCACTACCGCACCTCAAGCCGAGCAGACCGGACCGCGGGCCGAGCAGGAGCCCACCGCGTCCCCTGAGCAGAACGGCCGGCCGCCCATGTCGTCCGCGCCCGAGCGCAGCGGCGCGCAGAACGGTGCCGCACCGGATGCTCCTGCGTCCAGTGATGCAGCGCCCCAACGCGAGCAGGGCGAACGGCAGGGACGGCGCGAGCGCCAGGGCCGGCGCGAGCAGAACGGTCGGGAGCAGGCTGGCCGCGACCAGAACGGTGGCGCCCAGAACGGTGGCGCCCAGAACGGTGGCGCCCAGAACAGTGGGCAGCAGACGACCGACCGCGACGCCGGCCGCACTGGTGGCGGGGAGCGCGGTGAGCAGGCCCAGAACAACGGTAGCGGCCCCCCTGGCGGGCGCAACGACCGCGACGACGAGGGTGACGGCCGCGGGCGCCGGGGCGGGCGACGTTTCCGGGAGCGTCGTCGCGGGCGCGACCGGGGCGGCGACGCCGGCGGCCAGCAGCAGAACGAGCGCGATGTCGAAGTGCGCGACGACGACGTCCTGCAGCCGGTGGCGGGCATCCTCGACGTCCTCGACAACTACGCGTTCGTGCGCACGTCGGGCTACCTCGCCGGCTCCAACGACGTCTACGTCTCCATGAACCTGGTGCGCAAGAATGGCCTGCGCCGTGGTGACGCTGTCACCGGAGCCGTCCGGGTGCCGCGGGAGGGCGAGCAGCCCAGCAACCGGCAGAAGTTCAACCCGTTGGTACGCATCGACACCATCAACGGCGGTGACGCCGACGCCGCCCGCCGACGCCCCGACTTCGGCAAACTGACCCCGCTGTACCCGAACCAGCGGCTGCGGCTGGAGACCACGCCCAACGTCCTCACCACCCGCGTCATCGACCTGGTGATGCCCATCGGCAAGGGGCAGCGCGCGCTCATCGTCAGCCCGCCCAAGGCCGGGAAGACCAGCGTGCTGCAGGCCATCGCGAACGCCATCGCGGTGAACAACCCCGAGTGCCACCTCATGGTCGTGCTGGTCGACGAACGACCCGAGGAGGTCACGGATATGCAGCGCTCGGTCAAGGGCGAGGTAATCTCCTCGACCTTCGACCGACCGCCGGGTGACCACACCGCGGTGGCCGAGCTGGCCATCGAGCGGGCCAAGCGCCTGGTGGAGAGCGGCAGGGACGTGGTGGTGCTGCTCGACTCGATCACCCGGCTCGGGCGGGCGTACAACAACTCCTCGCCCGCATCCGGCCGCATCCTCTCCGGTGGTGTCGACTCGACCGCGCTGTACCCGCCCAAGCGATTCCTCGGTGCGGCGCGCAACATCGAGTACGGTGGCTCGCTGACCATCATCGCCACGGCCATGGTGGAGACCGGTTCCACCGGTGACACGGTGATCTTCGAGGAGTTCAAGGGCACCGGCAACGCCGAACTGAAGCTCGACCGCAAGATCGCCGAGCGCCGGGTGTTCCCCGCGGTCGACGTGAACCCCTCCGGTACCCGCAAGGACGAGCTGATCATGGCGCCCGACGAGTACCAGGTGGCGCTCAAGCTCCGCCGGGTCCTGTCCGGCCTCGACTCCCACCAGGCGATCGACCTGCTCATCGACCGGCTGCGCAAGAGCGGGTCGAATGCGGAGTTCCTCCTGCAGGTGGCCAAGAACGCGCCCGGTGGTCCCGTCTCCGGACACAGTGACGAGTGACCACGGCGACGAATGACCACGGCGACGAATGACCACGGCGACGAATGACCACTAAACGGCTGGTTCGAGCCGCGGAATGCGACAGCGGTCGCGGTGGTTGAGTGAGCCGGCGGCCCTGGCACACTGACGGGAAGAACACGGTTCCGGTTCACGTCCACCACGCAAGCGTTGGCGACCCGGCGACCACGACGAAAGGCACCACATGAAGTCGGGTATCCATCCCACGTACACCGAGACCACGGTCACCTGTGGCTGCGGCAACTCCTTCGTCACGCACAGCACCAAGGACAGTGGCAACATCCACGTCGAGGTCTGTTCCCAGTGCCACCCGTTCTACACCGGCAAGCAGAAGATCCTCGACACCGGCGGTCGAGTCGCCCGCTTCGAGGCCCGCTACGGCAAGCGCGCAGCCAAGACGGCCGACGCCGCCGAGTAGCTCCCCGCCCGCAGCGCCCGCCCGGCACCCCAAGGGCGGGCGCTGCGGGCGTCTGCTGGATGGAACGAGGAGGTTGGTGATGGGCACCCCGTCCGCCGTCGACGACCTGCTTGCCGAGCACGCAGGACTGTCTCAGCAGCTCGCCGACCCCACGCTGCACGCCGACCCGGTGGCGGCCCGGCGAGCGGGCCAGCGCTTCGCCGAGCTCGGGCCCGTGGTCGCCACCCACGCCAGGCTGGTGGGCGCGCGGGCCGACCTCGACACCGCACGCGAGCTGGCCGCCCAGGACCCGTCCTTCGCTGTCGAGGCCCAGGAGCTGGAGCAGCTGGTCGCGGAGCTCGACTCGGCGCTGACCGACCTGCTCGTCCCGCGTGACCCGCACGACGGCGACGACGTGGTGCTGGAGGTGAAGTCGGGGGAGGGAGGTAAGGAGTCGGCCCTGTTCGCCGCCGACCTCGTCCGCATGTACCTGCGTTACGCCGAACGGCACGGTTGGCGCACCGAGGTGCTCGACTCCACGGCGTCCGACCTCGGTGGTGTCAAGGACGCCGTCGTGTCGGTGAGGGCTCGGGCCGCCTCCCCCGACGGGGTGTGGGCGCGGCTGAAGTTCGAGGCGGGGGTGCACCGCGTGCAGCGGGTTCCGGTGACCGAGTCGGCCGGCCGCGTCCACACCTCCGCTGCCGGCGTGCTCGTGTACCCGCAGCCGGAGGACGTCGAGGCCGTGCAGATCGACGAGTCCGACCTGCGGGTGGACGTCTACCGGAGCTCGGGCAAGGGCGGACAGGGCGTGAACACCACCGACTCGGCCGTCCGCCTCACCCACCTACCTACCGGCATCGTCGTCACCTGCCAGAACGAGCGCTCGCAGTTGCAGAACAAGGCGCGGGCCATGGTCGTGCTCGCGGCCCGGCTGCAGGCGGCGGCGGAGGAGGAGGCGGCGGCGGCGGCATCGGCGGGTCGGCGCAGCCAGGTGCGCACGGTCGACCGCTCCGAACGCATCCGCACCTACAACTACCCGGAGAACCGCATCGCCGACCATCGCATCGGTTTCAAGGCGCACAACCTCGACGCGGTGCTCGACGGCGACCTCGACCCGGTGCTCGACGCGCTGGGTGCCGCCGACCGGGCTGAGCGGCTCGCGACGGAGTGAGCACCCCGACCTCCGCCGCCCTGCTCACGCAGCGGGGCGCGTGGCACCCTGAGCGGGTGAGTCGTCAACCGCTGCGCCTGGCCGTGCTGGAAGCCGCCGCCGTGCTGGAGCGGGCCGGGGTGGGCAGTCCCCGGGCCGACGCCGAGATGCTGGCCGCGCACGTCGTCGGGGTCGAGCGCATGCGGCTGCCGATGGTGCCGCTGGTCGACCCGCTCACCATCGACACCTACCGCCGGCTCGTCGAGCAGCGCGCCGCCCGGGTGCCACTGCAGCACATCACCGGCTGGGCGGCGATGGGCGCGATCACCGTCGAGGTGGGTCCCGGGGTGTTCACGCCCCGCCCCGAGACCGAGCTGCTATTGGCCTGGGCACTGGCCACGCTTCAGGGCGTGGCATCCCCGGTGGTGCTCGACCTCTGCACCGGATCCGGGGTGCTTGCGCTCGCCGTCGCCAGCGCCCGCCCGGACGCCCACGTGCACGCCGTCGAGGCCGACTTCACGGCACTGGCCTGGGCGCGTCGCAACGCCGACGCTCGGGCTGCCCACGGCGACACCCCCGTGCGCCTGCACCAGGGCGACGCCACCGACCGGCGGCTGTTGGCGGAGTTGGAGGGCCAGGTCGACCTCGTGATCGCCAACCCGCCCTACGTGCCGGCCGGCACCCCCGTCCCGCCGGAGGTGGCCCGCCACGACCCCGCGGTCGCAGTGTTCGCCGGAGCCGACGGCCTCGACGTGATCCGGCCGCTCGTCTTCTGCGCCGCCCAATGGCTGAGGGTCGGAGCGGTGGTAGGCGTGGAGCACGACGAGTCCCAGGGGCGGGCGGTGCCCGCCCTGTTCTCGGCACGTGCGGTGTTCGCCGACGTCGCCGTGCACCCCGACCTCACCGGCCGCCCGAGGTTCACCACGGCCAGGCGCGTGTCGAGCTCCCACTGACACCTGCGAGGATCGTCGACCGTGAGCACCGTCTACGACTGCACCCAGCCCGACACCCGTGCCGGCGGGCTCGCGGCCGCCTTCACGGCCCTGCGCGGCGGCCGGCTGGTGGTACTGCCCACCGACACCCTCTACGGGCTCGGCTGTGATGCCTTCGACAGCCAGGGGGTGGCCGCCCTGCTGCGGGCCAAGAACCGGGGCAGGGACATGCCCGTCCCCGTGCTCGTCGGTTCCTGGCACACCATCGACGGCATGGTCTACACGGTGCGTCCCGAGGCGCGAAAGCTGGTGGCGGCCTTCTGGCCCGGCGGGCTGAGCCTGGTCGTGCAGCAGGCGCCCTCGTTGTCGTGGGACCTCGGCGACACGCGGGGCACCGTCATGCTGCGGATGCCCCTGCATCCCGTCGCACTGGACCTGCTGCGCGAGCTCGGCCCGATGGCCGTCTCCAGCGCCAACGTCTCCGGCGAGCCGCCCGCCACCACCGTCCAGGAGGCGCGCAACCAGCTCGGCTCCGCCGTCGACGTCTACCTCGACGGCGGGCCGTGTGCAGCGTCCGCCCCGTCCACCATTGTCGACCTCACCGGTGACCACCCGCTGGTGCTGCGCCAGGGCGCCGTGACCGCCGACGCCGTGGCCGATGTGCTCGGCTGCCCGGTGGAGGACCTGCGGCCGCACTGACCGCACGCCCGCCTACACTTCCCGCTACCAGGCCATCACCGAACGAGGAGCCATCGCGTGAGCACGCCGTTCTGGGGACCCGACTTCGACTCCCTGCAGCAGACCGACCCCGAGATCGCGGGCGTCGTGCTCGCCGAGCTCGATCGTCTCCGCGGTGGGCTGCAGCTCATCGCCAGTGAGAACCTCACCAGCCCCGCCGTCCTCGCCGCCCTCGGTTCGACGCTGAGCAACAAGTACGCCGAGGGTTACCCCGGCCGCAGGTACTACGGGGGTTGCGGGGTGGTGGACCAGGCCGAGACCATCGGCATCGAGCGGGCAAAGGAGCTCTTCGGCGCCGAACACGCCAACGTGCAGCCGCACTCCGGGGCCAACGCCAACCTGGCGGTGTACGCCGCGTTCTGCCAGCCGGGTGACACGGTGCTCGCCATGAGCCTGCCGCACGGCGGCCACCTCACCCACGGCTCCCGGGTCAGCTTCTCCGGCAAGTGGTTCAACCCGGTGCCCTACAGCGTCCGCAAGGACACCGAGCTCATCGACTACGACGAGGTGCGCGACCTCGCCCGCACCCACCAGCCGCGGATGATCGTGGCCGGGGCCACCGCCTACCCCCGGCTCATCGACTTCGCGGCCTTCCGTGAGATCGCCGACGAGGTGGGCGCCATCCTCTGGGTCGACGCCGCGCACTTCATCGGCCTGGTTGCCGGCAAGGCCATTCCCTCGCCCGTGCCCTACGCCGACGTGGTGTCGGCCACCACCCACAAGGTGCTGCGCGGACCGCGGGGCGGCATGTTGCTCGCCCGCGCCGAGCACGCGAAAGCACTCGACAAGGCCGTGTTCCCCTTCACCCAGGGCGGCCCGCTCATGCACGCCGTCGCCGCCAAGGCGGTGGCCTACCGGGAGGCCGCCACCCCGGAGTACCAGGCGTACGCGGCCGGCGTGGTGGCCAACGCCGCAGACCTCGCCAAGTCGCTGGAGGCCGAAGGCATGCGCGCGGTGTCCGGGGGCACCGACACGCACCTGGCGCTGCTCGACCTGGCGCACCTCGGCGTCACCGGCGCCGACGCCGAGGCGCGCTGTGACGCTGCGCGGATCACGTTGAACAAGAACGCCATCCCCTACGACCCGGCTCCACCCATGGTGGCCTCCGGAATCCGGGTTGGCTCGGCCGCGGTCACCACCCAGGGCATGGACACCGGTGACATGGCTGAGGTCGCGGCGCTCATCGCCCGTGCGGTCAAGGCCGAATTGGGCACTGCGGCTGGCGACGCCGAGTTGGCCGACGTGGCCGAGTCGGTGGGACGGCTCGTGGGCCGTCACCCGGCGTATCCACGCGGCTGAGTACGCCGCGCCGCTCTTCGCGTCATCCGGCAGCGGACTAGCCTCGACCGACGTGCCCTCGCCCGTCGCCGCCACCCTGCTCGCGCAGCAGTTTGCCAGCGGTGTCGTGCCGATCAGGGAGCTGGCGCTGGTCGGATTGACGGCCGCGGCCGTCACTTTCCTGGCCACCGGCGTCATCCGGGTCATCGCGGTCCGCTCGGGAGCGGTGGCCCGACCCAGGGAACGCGACGTGCACGTCACTCCGACTCCGCGCCTTGGCGGGTTGGGGATGTACCTGGGTGTGCTCGCCGCCATGGGGCTCGCCGTCCAGCTGCCCGCCCTGACCCGGGGATTCGCCTACAGCAACGACGTCAAGGCCACGCTGGCGGCCGGCGCGGTGATCGTGGTCGTCGGAGCGTTGGACGATCGCTTCGGTCTGGACGCGCTGACCAAGTTCGCCGGGCAGGTGACGGCGGCCGGGGTGATGGTGTACCTCGGGCTGAGCTGGATCCTGCTGTACGGGCCGTTCGGGGTGGGCGGCGCGATGACCCCGTTGGTGCTGGATCAGCTGCAGGCCGGGCTGGTGACGGTATTGGTGACGGTGCTGCTGGCCAACGCCATGAACTTTGTCGACGGCCTGGACGGGCTCGCGGCCGGTATCGGCCTGATCGCCGCACTCGCCACCTGCGCGTTCTCCCTCGGCCTGCTGCGCAAGCAGGGCGGCGAGGTGAGCACCTACCCGCCGGCGCTCATCGCGGCCGTCCTGGCCGGGGTGTGCCTGGGGTTCCTGCCGCACAACTTCCAACCCGCCCGCATCTTCATGGGTGACTCCGGGTCGATGCTGATCGGGTTGATGCTGGCTGCGGCCTCCACCAGCGCGTCGGGGCGGGTGCCCCCCACCGAGTACGGCCCCGGCGACCTCGTGGCGTTGCTGAACCCGCTGCTCGTGGTGGGTGCGGTGGTGTTCATCCCGGTGCTCGACCTGCTCATGGCGATCGTCCGCCGTACGCGCGCCGGGCGGAGCCCGTTCAGCCCGGACAAACTGCACTTGCACCACCGCCTGCTCGAGGTCGGCCACTCGCACCGGCGTTCGGTGCTGCTGATCTACTCCTGGACGGCGCTGATCGCCTTCGGCACCGTGGCCACCACGCTGTTCGACCCGCGCATCGTCGCGGTGGTGGTGGGATTCGGGGTGCTGGCGGTGCTCACGGCGTCGCTGATCCCGCGCATCCGCGACCCCCACCCGCCCGTCCCGAGGAGCACACCGTGAGCAGGCACGATCAGTCGGCTTCCCTGCGTGCCGCGGCCAGGCACGGGCTCGCCGGGTTGGTGGTGCTGGCCGGGCTGGCGAGCGTCGTCAGCGGTGCGGTGATCGGGGTGGCCGGGGTGTGGGCATCGTTGCTCGGCGCCGCGGTGGGGGGTGGGTTCGTCCTGTTCACCGTGGGTGCGGTACTCGCCACGGCCCGCTCGGCCCCCACCACCACGGCAGCCGTGCTCATGGGCACGTGGCTGCTCAAACTGGTCGCCCTACTCGTGGTGCTGGCCGTCCTGCGCCGGTTCGACTTCTACGACCGCCCGACCTTCGGCGTGGTCGTGCTGGGCGTGGTCGTCGGCTTGCTCGCTGTGGAGACCCGCGCGGTGCTGGGCACGCGGAGCCTGCACGTCGACGCGGTGCCGAGTGCGCCGGAGCCCGACTGACACCCGCTGGTCGGAGCGGATCCCGCCGGTTGGTAGGGTTTGCCTGTCGAGGGACGAAGTGGACACCCCAGCCCCGGGTTGGCGCTACGCCCTTCGTAGGCTCCCGCGTCGACGTCCGCGCCCCCATGGCAGACTCGGGAGGAGTCGGCACCGTCCGCGTCCGTACGAACCGGGACCCAGCTGCCCGGCCCGACCACGGGAGAGACCACTGAGCGTCATCCTCATGGCCGCGCCCGAGGGCGGTGGGTTCAGCCCGCCTTCGCTGGCCGATTTCTTCCCGCCCGCGATCCTCTTCGGCGACACGCCGTTCGAGCTCAACCGGGTCATGGCCATCCGGCTGCTCATGACCGCCGTGCTGATCGGCTTCTTCTTCCTGGCCCTGCGCAACCCCAAGCTGGTGCCGCGCGGGCTGCAGAACATGGGTGAGCTTGCCATCGACTTCGTCCGGGTGCAGATCGCCGACGAGATCCTCGGCAAGGTCAACGGCCGGCGCTTCCTGCCGATCATCACCTCGATCTTCTTCATGGTGCTCGTCATGAACATCACCGGCGTCATCCCGCTGCTGAACATCTCCTCGAACGCCGTGATCGGCGCTCCCCTGGTGCTGGCGGTGCTGGCGTACGTCACCTTCAACTACGCCGGGATCAAGCAGAAAGGTCTGGGCGGCTATCTCAAGAGCAGCACCATCGTGCCGAACCTGCCGCTGTATCTGCACCCCCTGGTGGCTCCCATCGAGTTCATCTCCACGTTCATCCTGCGCCCGGTCACCCTCACCATCCGGCTACTGGCCAACATGCTGGCCGGGCACATCCTGCTGGTGCTGTTCTTCAGCGCTACGAGCTTCTTCTTCTTCGAGTCGGGGCCGGCGCTCAAGGTCATCGGGTTGCCGACGTTGGTGGTCGGTTTCCTCTTCACGCTGTTCGAGCTCCTGGTGATCTTCCTTCAGGCATACATCTTCGCGCTGCTCACCGCGGTCTACCTGGACCTGGCGCTGGCCGAAGAGCACTGATCCGCTCCAACCCGTCGGCACCTGGCCGGCACCACCACCTGACCCGCCCCGGGACATGCAACCCCGGGGCTGGGCCAACCGAAAGGGAACGGGAACACAGATGGACCTCGCTCAGAACCTCGCTCAGGCTCAGCAGATCACCGGCCTGGGCGCCGTGGGTTACGGCCTCGCAGCCATCGGCCCCGGTATCGGTATCGGTATCGTGGTGGGCAAGGCCATCGAGGGTATGGCCCGCCAGCCCGAGATGAGCACCCAGATCCGCACCACGATGTTCCTCGGTATCGCGTTCACCGAGGCGCTCGCCCTCATCGGTATCGTCGCCGGCTTCATCTTCTGATCGCTGATGACCCCCACCACCGCACTACTCGCCGCGGAGACGATCAACCCGCTGCTGCCGGCGACGTACGACATCGTCTGGTCCACGGTCAGCCTGGCCGCAATCGTATTCTTCTTCTGGAAGTACGCCCTGCCGGTGTTCCACAAGGTGCTCGCCGAGCGCACCGACAAGATCGAAGGCGGCATCGCCCGCGCCGAAGCGGCCCAGGTGGCGGCGAAGGCCGCGCTGGACCGCTACAACGAACAGCTCGCCGAGGCCAGGGGCGAGGCAGCGCGCATCCGCGACGACGCCCGCGCGCAGGGTGAGACGATCAGGCAAGAGATGCGCGCGCAGGCCCAGGAGGAGAGCAAGCGCATCGTGGCCGCCGGCCAGTCGCAGCTTGCGGCGCAACGCCAGCAGATCGTCGCCGAATTGCGTGCCGATCTGGGTCGCACCGCGGTCGACCTCGCCGAGCGGGTGATCGGAGAATCACTCGCTGACGACGCCCGCCGTTCCGGCACGGTCGACCGCTTCCTCGACGAGCTCGACGCGATGTCCGGATCCGCTCCGGCACCCACCGCGGGGGAGTGACCGCTGATGCACGCGACCAGTCGGGACGCGCTCGCTGCCGTCCGCGAGCAACTGACGCCGGAGTCAGCGGGGTCGCTGTCCGAGGTCGGCACAGAGCTGTTCTCCGTCGTCGCGCTGCTGGACTCCGAGCGTGGCCTGCGCCGCGCGCTGGCCGACGGATCCACCGAACCCGGGTCACGGGCGGAGTTGGTCACCCGCCTGCTTCGGGGCAAGGTGTCCGACGCGACGCTGGAGGTTCTGACGGTGGCCGCGCGGCAGCGTTGGTCCAGTTCGGCCGACCTGCTCGACTCCCTCGAGCTGCTCGGCCGGGAGGCGCTGCTGGCCGACGCCGAGCGGTCCGGTCACCTCGACACAGTCGAGGACGAGCTGTTCCGGCTGGGCCGGATAGTGGCGGGCAGCCCGAGCCTGGAGCGCGCGCTCGCCGACCGCGCCGCTGCTGCGGAACAGCGTCGCGAGCTGATCGGCGGCCTGCTCGCCGGCAAGGTCTGCTCGACCACGATCGAGCTGGTCGAGCAGGTGATCGGGCGGTTACGCGAAGAGCCGGCGGACGCCTTCGACGCGCTGTCGGCGCTGGCCGCCCGGCAGCGTGAGCAGTCCGTGGCGCACGTTCGCAGCGCCGTGATGCTCACCGACGAGCAGGAGCAGCGGCTCACCGCCGCACTCACGCGCACCTACGGGCGCGCGGTCACGGTGCACGTCGAGATAGACCCCGCCGTCACCGGTGGGCTGGTGGTCCAGGTCGGTGACGAGGTCATCGACGGCAGCGTCGCCGGACGGCTGGACGCCGTGCGCACCAGGCTGGCGGGTTGAGCATGGGCAGTGCGCAATCGCCGTCGGACCGCAGCAACCCCACTTCCGCACCCCAGACACCGAGAGCAGGAACGACATGGCGGAGCTGACGATCTCCTCCGACGAGATCCGCAGCGCGATCGAGAGCTATACCGCGACGTACTCCCCGGAGGCGTCCCGCGAGGAGGTCGGCGTCGTCACCGACACCGGTGACGGCATCGCCCACGTTTCCGGGCTGCCGTCGGCGATGAGCAACGAGCTGCTGGATTTCCCTGGCGGCATCCAGGGTGTGGCGCTGAACCTCGACGCCCGCGAGATCGGCGCGGTCATCCTGGGCAACTACGAGGGCATCGAGGAGGGCCAGGAGGTCCGCCGCACCGGTGCCGTGCTCTCCGTGCCGGTCGGCGACGGATTCCTCGGCCGGGTCGTCAACCCGCTCGGGCGGCCCATCGACGCCCTCGGCGACATCGAGTCCGCCGAGGAACGGGCCCTGGAACTGCAGGCCGCCTCGGTGCTCGAACGCCAACCGGTGAAGGAGCCGCTGCAGACGGGCATCAAGGCCATCGACTCCATGACCCCGATCGGCCGCGGCCAGCGCCAGCTCATCATCGGTGACCGCAAGACCGGCAAGACCGCGGTCTGCATCGACACGATCATCAACCAGAAGGACGCCTGGGCCACCGGTGACCCGGCGCAGCAGGTCCGCTGCATCTACGTCGCCGTTGGCCAGAAGGCATCCACCATCGCCGCGGTACGGGTGGCGCTGCAGGACGCGGGCGCGATGGAGTACACGACCATCGTCGCCGCCCCCGCCTCGGACTCCGCCGGCTTCAAGTGGCTGGCCCCCTACACCGGCTCGGCTATCGGCCAGCACTGGATGTACGACGGCAAGCACGTGCTCATCGTGTTCGACGACCTCACCAAGCAGGCTGAGGCCTACCGCACCATCTCGCTGCTGCTGCGCCGCCCGCCGGGCCGCGAGGCCTACCCCGGTGACGTGTTCTACCTGCACTCACGCCTGCTCGAGCGGTGCGCCAAGTTGTCCGACGAGCTCGGTTCCGGCTCGATGACCGGGCTGCCGATCATCGAGACCAAGGCCAACGACGTCTCCGCATACATCCCCACCAACGTCATCTCCATCACCGACGGGCAGTGTTTCCTGGAGTCCGACCTGTTCAACCAGGGGGTGCGCCCGGCCATCAACGTCGGTATCTCCGTGTCGCGCGTCGGGGGCTCCGCCCAGGTCAAGGGCATGAAGAAGGTGTCGGGCTCGTTGCGGCTGGACCTTGCCCAGTACCGCGAGCTGGAAGCGTTCTCCGCCTTCGCCTCCGACCTCGACGCGGCGTCGAAATCCCAACTCGACCGCGGTGCCCGCCTGGTGGAGCTGCTGAAGCAGGGCCAGTACGCGCCCGTACCGGTGCAGGAACAGATCGTGACGATCTACCTCGGCAGCGAGGGCCACCTCGACTCGGTGCCGGTTGCCGACGTGCGGCGCTTCGAGAAGGAGCTCCTCGAACACCTGCGCCGCGGCCGCGACGACGTGCTCGGTGACGTCCGGGAGAGCAAGACGCTCACCGACGAGAACATCGAGCGGTTGGTGAAGATCGTCAACGATTTCAAGGCGGAGTTCACCGCGTCCGACGGCTCGTCCGTCGTGGTGAACGAAGCCGAGGCCGACGCGATGGACGCCGACGAGGTGGGGCACGAGTCGGTCAAGGTCACCAAGAATCGATCCGGGGCGCGACCAGCCGGCGCCACGGCCGCGGGGAAGTGACCGCCGGACATGGCTGCCCAGCTGCGTGAGCTGCGCCAACGGATCCGCTCGGTCAACTCGACCAAGAAGATCACCAAGGCGCAGGAGCTCATCGCGACCTCGCGGATCGCCAAGGCCCAGGCCAGGGTGTCGGCCGCCAAGCCCTACTCCCAGGAGATCACCGCTGTGCTGTCCGCGCTGGCGAGTGCGGCCTCGTCGCTCGATCACCCGCTGCTGACCGAGCGGGAGAACCCGACCCGCGCGGCGGTGCTGGTGGTCACCAGTGACCGCGGCATGTGCGGCGGCTACAACGCCAACGTGCTGCGGGCGGCCGAGGAGCTCCAGGCGCTGCTGCGCAGCGAGGGTAAGGAGCCCGTGATCTACGTGCTCGGCCAGAAGGGGGTGAGCTTCTATGGCTTCCGTAGCCGACAGGTGGAGGGTTCGTGGACCGGATTCTCCCAGCAGCCGTCCTACGCCGACGCCGCCGAGGCCAGCGAGCAGATGGTGGCGTCGTTCCTCGCCGGGGCCGACGACACCGTCACCGGTGGCGCGGCGGACGGGGCCCAGGGAGTCGACGAGCTGCACATCGTCTACACCCAGTTCGAGTCGATGCTCACCCAGACGCCGGTGGTGAAGCGGGTGGCACCGTTGGAGATCACCTACGCCGACGACGAACCCGACGCGAAGAGCGACGAACCCGCCGCGAACGGTGACGAGGTGCGGGTCCCCTCCAGCGATCAGCCCCGGGCGGGCTACGAGTTCGAGCCGAGCCCGGAGGCCCTGCTGGCCGCGTTGCTGCCCAAGTACATCGGCACCCGCATCTACTCGGCGTTGCTCGACGCGGCTGCGTCGGAGTCCGCAGCGCGGCGCACGGCGATGAAGGCGGCGACCGACAACGCCAACGAACTCGTGCGCACCCTGAGCCGGCAGGCCAACCAGGCCCGCCAGGCCCAGATCACCCAGGAGATCAGCGAGATCGTCGGTGGCGCGAACGCGCTGTCCGCGGGCGCGGAAGACGAGTGAAGGAAAACTGACATGACTGCAACGACCACGCACGAGGACACCACCCAGTCCGGCGCGGACCGCGCGGGGCGCGTCGCCAGGGTCATCGGACCCGTCGTCGACGTGGAGTTTCCCCGCGGCGCGATACCTGAGCTGTACACCGCCCTGCACGCCGAGATCACCCTGTCCACGGTGGCCAAGACCCTGACCCTGGAGGTCGCCCAGCACCTCGGGGACAACCTGGTCCGCACCATCTCCATGCAGCCCACCGACGGCCTCGTCCGCGGGGTCGAGGTCATCGACACGGGTGGTCCGATCTCCGTTCCGGTCGGCGACGTGGTCAAGGGGCACGTGTTCAACGCGCTCGGCGACTGCCTCGACGCTCCCGGCACCGGCCGCGACGGCGAGCAGTGGGGCATCCATCGCAAGCCCCCGGCGTTCGACCAGCTCGAGGGCAAGACGGAGATCCTGGAGACCGGCATCAAGGTGATCGACCTGCTCACTCCCTACGTGCAGGGCGGCAAGATCGGCCTGTTCGGCGGGGCCGGCGTCGGCAAGACCGTGCTGATCCAGGAAATGATCCGCCGGGTCGCTCAGGAGTTCGGTGGCGTCTCGGTGTTCGCCGGAGTGGGTGAGCGCACTCGTGAGGGTAACGACCTCATCGAGGAGATGACCGAGTCCGGGGTGATCGATCAGACCGCCTTGGTGTTCGGTCAGATGGACGAGCCGCCGGGCACCCGCATGCGCGTCGCGCTCTCCGCGCTCACGATGGCGGAGTACTTCCGGGACGTGAAGAACCAGGACGTCCTGCTGTTCATCGACAACATCTTCCGCTTCACCCAGGCCGGTTCGGAGGTGTCGACGCTACTCGGCCGGATGCCCTCCGCCGTGGGTTACCAGCCCACCCTGGCTGACGAGATGGGTGAGCTGCAGGAGCGGATCACCTCCACCCGGGGTAACTCCATCACCTCCCTGCAGGCCATCTACGTGCCTGCCGACGACTACACCGACCCTGCGCCGGCTACCACGTTCGCCCACCTGGACGCGACGACGGAGCTCTCGCGGGCGATCACGCAGAAGGGCATCTATCCCGCGGTGGACCCGCTGAGCTCCACCTCGCGGATCCTCGACCCCGCCATCGTCGGTGACGAGCACTACCGGGTTGCCCAGGAAGTGATCCGGGTCCTGCAGCGCTACAAGGAGTTGCAGGACATCATCGCCATCCTCGGAATGGACGAGTTGGCGGAGGAGGACAAGATGCTCGTCGGCCGGGCCCGGCGCTTGGAGCGCTACCTCGGGCAGAACTTCTTCGTGGCCCAGCAGTTCACCGGCCAGGAAGGTTCCAACGTGCCGCTGAAGGACACCATCGAGGCCTTCGACAAGGTGACCAAGGGCGAGTTCGACCACCTGCCCGAGCAGGCGTTCTTCTCCACCGGTGGCCTCGACGACGTCGAGGCCAACGCCAAGAAGCTCGCCGGCAAGTGAGGGGTTGAGCAGTGGCGGAGATGACGGTTGCGCTCGTCGCGGTGGAGCGCCGGCTGTGGTCGGGTGCCGCGACGATGGTGGTCGCGCAGACGACAGAGGGTGAGATCGGCATCCTGCCCGGCCACGAGCCGTTACTGGGCCAGCTGGTGGAGGGCGGGACGGTCGCGGTGACGACGACCGACGGTGAGCGCATCGTCGCCGCGGTGCACGGCGGTTTCCTGTCGGTGACGGGGGAGAACGTGTCGGTGTTGGCTGAGTCCGCCGACATGGCGGACGAGGTGGACGTCGACGCGGCCCGGGCAGCGCTGCGGGACGCCGGGGACGACGCGGAGGCCGCCGCGGTGGCCCGGGGCCAGCTTCGCGCCTCCGAGCGCGGATAGCGGCGCCGGCTTTCACCGAGCGAGCTGACGGAGGCGGCGGGGAGTGTTTCTGGCCGAGGCGGTTCTCCTCGCGGTGCTGGTCCTCGCCGCCTCCCTGGCCGGCCGCCGGGTGCAGCTGTTGCTGCGGCGCGGAGGCACCGAGGTCGTGCTACGGGAGTTGCCCGCTGAGCCGGGCCGCGGCTGGCGGCACGGCGTGCTGCGCTACCGCGAGGTCGAGCTGCTGTTCTTCCGGGTCGCGAGCCTGCGCGCGGGACACGACCGCAAGATCCCGCGTCGGACGCTGGTGGTGCTCGGCCGCCGGCCGCCCGACGTCACCGAGTTGGGCGTCGTTCCGCCCGGCTCGACGGTGTTGCGTTTCGCGGTGGACGGCGCCGAGTCGGAGATGGCGCTGAGCGGGGGTGCGCTGACGGCGTTCCTCTCCTGGGTGGAGTCGAGCCCGCCGGGTCGCTCACGCCAGCAGACGTCGGGTTAGCCGGCGTCGGCCGCCGTGGCTGACGCCGGGTTTTCCCCACCGGGAACCCAGCGCACGTCCCCGCCCGGATTGGTCAGCCGGCACAGGATGAACAGCAGGTCAGAGAGCCGGTTGAGGTACGTTGGGGCCAGCGCGTTGGTGGTCGCCGGCGACGCGGCGACTTGCGCCCACGCACTGCGCTCTGCGCGGCGAGCCACGGTGCGCGCGACGTGCAGCAGGGCCGCGGCCGCGGTGCCCCCGGGCAGGATGAAGGAGGTCAGCGGCTGCAGGCCCTCGTTGAACTCATCGCACCAGCTCTCGAGCCGGTCCACATACGGTTGGGTGACGCGCAGCGGTGGGTGCTCGGGCTCGGCCACCACCGGTGTGGAGAGGTCGGCGCCGACGTCGAACAGGTCGTTCTGTACCTGCCGCAGGACGTCGAGCAGCTCCTGCGGCGGTTGCCCCAGCGCGAGCACCACGCCGATCGCCGCATTCGTCTCGTCCACGTCGGCGTAGGCCACCAGCCGGGGGTCGTTCTTGGACACCCGCGAGAAGTCGCTGAGCCCCGTCGTCCCGTCGTCACCGGTCCGGGTGTAGATCCGCGTGAGGTGCACAGCCATGACACCAACTTACTGCCGACGCCGCGCACCGGCGCGGCTGGCGGCGCCCGCACGGGAACGGGGGCGGCGCCCGCGCGAGATAGGGTCGGGCTCCGTGAGCGAGCATTTCCGGGTGACCGGTGGCGGACGGCTGTCGGGCGAGGTGTTCGTGGGGGGCGCCAAGAACAGCGTGCTGAAGCTGATGGCGGCAGCGCTGCTGGCCGAGGGCAGAACCACCATCACCAACTGCCCGGACATCCTCGACGTCCCGCTCATGGCCGAGGTGCTGCGGGGCCTTGGCTGTGTCGTCGAACTCGACGGCACCACCGTGCGGATCACGACTCCGGCGGAGCTCAGCCACCATGCCGACTTCCCCGCGATGGGCCGCCTGCGCGCCTCGGTGTGCGTGCTGGGACCGCTGGTTGCGCGGTGCCGTCGTGCGGTGGTGGCGCTGCCGGGTGGTGACGCGATCGGCTCCCGTCCGCTGGACATGCATCAGTCCGGGCTGCGCCTGCTCGGAGCACACAGCAGCATCGAACACGGCTGCGTCGTCGCCGAGGCGCAGGGGCTGCACGGGGCACAGGTGTGGCTCGATTTCCCGTCTGTCGGTGCCACCGAGAACATCCTCATGGCGGCCGTGCTCGCCGAGGGGGTTACCACCATCGACAACGCAGCCAGGGAACCCGACATCGTGGACCTCTGCCAGCTGCTCAACGAGATGGGCGCGCAGGTGGCGGGCGCGGGGTCCTCGACGCTCACGGTCACCGGGGTCACCGCGCTGCACCCCACCGAGCATCGCGTCATCGGCGACCGCATCGTGGCCGCGACGTGGGCCATCGCGGCGGCCATGACGGTCGGTGACATCACGGTGCGTGGAGTCGCCCCGGCCCACCTGAACCTGGTGCTGGAGAAGTTGCGCAGCGGTGGTGCGACGGTCACGCAGCACGCGGACGGATTCCGGGTGCGGCAGGAACGCCGTCCCGTCGCCGTGGACTTCGTGACGCTGCCTTTTCCCGGCTTCCCCACCGACCTCCAGCCCATGGCCATCGGGCTCGCCGCGGTGTCCGACGGCACGTCGATGATCACCGAGAACGTGTTCGAGGGCCGGTTCCGGTTCGTGCAGGAGATGGTTCGGCTGGGCGCCGACGCGCGCACCGACGGCCACCACGCCGTGGTGCGGGGAGTCCCCCGGCTGTCCAGCGCGCCCGTCTGGGCCTCCGACATCCGCGCGGGCGCTGGGCTGGTGCTCGCCGCCCTCTGCGCCGAGGGCACCACCGAGGTGTGGGACGTCTTCCACATCGACCGCGGCTACCCCAGGTTCGTGGAGAACCTGCAACGCCTGGGCGCGGACATCGAGCACGTACGCGGATGAGCCGTGCGCTGGGCGGCGAATCAGCCCAGTGAGTTGCGGCTGAGCACCGTCCGGGCGCTCGCCTCGTCGGCAGGGAACACCAGCAGGCGGTAGCAGCCCGCGTCACCCCGGGAGACGGTCGCGCGCACGCCCGACTCAGCCAACCGCCGGCGTAGTACAGCCGCGGAGTCGGCGTTGGGCAACACGCCAACCTCGGTGAGCAGCCCGTGGCCCTCCCCCGCCGTGTTCGGCCCCGGCATAGTCCTGGTGGTGCCGAACGTCCAGCGCAGCATGACCGCGAGCAGGCCGAGCACGACCATCGCCATCACGGGTCCCACCCCCGCACCGGGTTGCACGGGGTTATCGTGCGCCCTTCCGGCCGCCTGGGCCAGCGGAACGCCCGGGGCAGGTACCGCGTCGGCTACCCGCCAGTACGCTCAACCGACATCTCGTCATCGACGACGGAGGCCTCGACGTGCCGTACCCGACCGACCGTGAGCGTGACCGTCCGTGGGTGATGCGGACCTACGCTGGGCACTCGTCCGCCGCCGCCTCGAACGCCCTCTTCCAGCGCAACCTGGCCAAGGGGCAGACGGGGTTGTCGGTGGCGTTCGACCTCCCGACGCAGACCGGCTACGACCCCGATGACGAGCTCGCCAGGGGTGAGGTGGGCAAGGTCGGAGTACCGGTGAGCCACCTCGGCGACATGCGCGCCCTGTTCGAGGCGATCCCGCTCGCCGAAGCCAACACCTCGATGACGATCAACGCGCCGGCCATGTGGCTGCTCGCGCTCTATCAGGTGGTGGCCGAGGAGCAGGCCGAGGCGGCCGGGCGCAACCGCGGTGACGTGCTCGCGCAGCTCGCCGGCACCACCCAGAACGACATCATCAAGGAGTACCTGTCGCGGGGCACCTACGTGTTCCCGCCCGCGCCCAGCCTGCGGCTCATCACCGACATGGTGGCCTATTCGGTGACCGCGATCCCCAGGTGGAACCCCATCAACATCTGCAGTTACCACCTGCAGGAGGCGGGCGCGACACCGATCCAGGAGGTGGCCTACGCGCTGTGCACCGCGATCGCGGTGCTCGATTCGGTGCGCGACTCGGGTCAGCTCCCCGAGGAGCGATTCGGTGACGTGGTGGGCCGCATGTCGTTCTTCGTCAACGCGGGCCTGCGCTTCGTCGAGGAGCTGTGCAAGATGCGGGCCTTTGCCCAGCTGTGGGAGGAGCTGGTGGCGCAGCGGTACGGCGTGACCGACATCCGGCAGCGACGCTTCCGCTACGGAGTGCAGGTCAACTCGCTCGGGCTCACCGAGGCGCAGCCGGAGAACAACGTCCAGCGCATCGTGCTGGAGATGCTGGCGGTGACCCTGTCCCGCGATGCGCGCGCGCGGGCGGTCCAGCTGCCGGCGTGGAACGAGGCGCTGGGATTGCCGCGGCCCTGGGATCAGCAGTGGGCCCTGCGCATGCAGCAGGTGCTGGCCTTCGAGACCGACCTGCTGGAGTACGAGGACCTGTTCGCCGGCAGCCACGTGGTCGAACGCGCCGTCGCCGACATCGTCGATGGCGCGCGGGCAGAGATGGACCGCGTGCAGGCGATGGGCGGTGCTGTCGCCGCGGTGGAGAGCGGCTACATGAAGTCGGCGTTGGTGTCCTCGCTCGCCGAACGGCGACGACGGCTGGAGTCGGGTGCGGACGTGGTGGTGGGAGTGAACCGCTTCGTCGGGACCGAGCCCAGCCCGCTGCAGGCGGCCGGTGCCGGGGCGATCGAGCTGGTCGATCACACCGTGGAGGCGGCGGCGGTCGCCGCCGTCGCGCAGTGGCGGGCGTCCAGGGATGCGAGTGAGGTCGACGCCGCCCTGGCTTCGCTGCGCGATGCGGCGAAGACCGACGCGAACCTCATGCCGGCCAGCGTCGTGTGCGCCAGGGCCGGGGTGACGACGGGGGAGTGGGCCGGCGCCCTGCGCGCGGTCTTCGGTGAGTACCGCGCACCGACGGGCGTGTCCGCGGCGTCGGGCGGAGGCGATACGGGCAGTGAGCTTGCCCGGGTGCGGGAGACCGTGCGCCGCGCGGGCGAGGCGATCGGTGCTCGACTGAGGATGCTCGTGGGCAAACCCGGCCTCGACGGGCACTCCAACGGGGCGGAGCAGATCGCCGTCCGCGCCCGCGACTGCGGGTTCGAGGTGATCTACCAGGGGATTCGACTTACTCCGGCGCAGCTCGTGGCCGCGGCGGTGCAGGAGGGCGTGCACGTGGTGGGTCTCTCGGTGCTGAGCGGCTCGCACATGGAGGTCGTCCCGGCAGTCGTCGACGGCCTCGCGGCCGCCGGTGCGGGCGACGTGCCCGTCGTGGTCGGGGGCATCATCCCGCCCGAGGACGCCGCCGTACTGGTCTCCAGGGGGGTGGCCAGGGTCTTCACGCCCAAGGACTACTCGATGACGGAGATCATGGACGAGATTGTCGAGGTGGTTCTCGCGGCCCAGCGGAGTTGAACGGTTCACCGCGGCTTTAGCCTCGCCGGCGGTCTCGACACCGCATCGCGCGCCCGGCTTCCCACCCGGCCGCACGTCCGCGTGGCCGGGGTGGTCTCCGGGTTGGCGACCGCCGTGGTTGCACCCCCCGTGGCGTCCCGGGCAACCGCCACGCCACGGAAGCCGTCCGGCCGGGCCGGGTTGCACTCGGCGAAGCGCGTCGGATACGCTAGGCGGGTTGTCCCAGGAGCGGCCGGCCCAGTTCCGGTGGCCTTGGTGTGCGTGTGTTCTTTGAGAACTCAACAGTGTGCCGATGATTGTTAGTGCCAATGTTTTGTTTGTTTTGTTGTGGCTTCTGCGTGCTGGCTTGTTTTTGGGTTGGTGTGTGGGGGTTGTTGGTGT
>JAABUV010000963.1_pt1 | contig 43064 bp, 31 predicted proteins | sample 5559971 | NCBI WGS metagenome assembly JAABUV01 (sample SAMN10711881, study PRJNA513362) | rock metagenome | isolation source: Antarctica rocks | place: Antarctica: Victoria Land, Knobhead nord | collected 2015-12-19 | reverse complement strand
CTTAAACTAGCACCAATGGTTCATCTTAAACTAGCACCAATGGTTCATCTTAAACTAGCACCAATGGTTAGCTACGGTGACGCCAACACGCGCCAGACGACGATCCTTTCCGTGACCCAGGCGTTCTATCAGCTTTTGCTCGCCCTCGATCTGGTCAAAGTTGCCCAGGCGCAGGTCGCGCGGTTTGGGCAGACCGTGGACGTGACGCAGGCGCAGATCGACGCGGGCACGGTCGCCGCCAAAGACATCTTCCAGGCCCGCGCCGACCTCGCCAACGCCCAGGTGACGCTGCTCCAGGACCAGAACCAGGTGCGGCTGAACTCGGCCACGCTCAAGAACGTCCTGGGCGTGGCCGCGCCCGGCGTCGTACAGCCCGCCCCGCTGGTGCCGGGAAACGCCCTGCCGCCGCTGCCCCCGGATGGGCCGGGCGGGACGCTCGACGCGGCGTTCGCGCAAGCGCTCGCGGGGCGGGCAGACCTTCGCCAGCAGCAGGCGGCGGTCGCGGGCCAAGAGACGGCTCTGGCCCAGGCGCGGCGCGAGGCGGGCTTCACGGTGAGCGGCGACTACGTGCTGACTTACCAGGCCACCAGCGACGTCGGGCCGCGCGGGGCCGACTCGCAGTTCCTGGTTACCGGGTCATACCCGCTGTTCGATGCCGGGGGCAGACGCGGCGCGGTACGCATCGCCCAGGCGCAGCGCGACGCGGCACGAGACCAGCTGGAGCAGGTCCGCCAGCAGGTGCGTCTGGACGTCGAGCAGGCTTACGACACGCGCGCGACCAATATGGAAGCCGCGCGGCTCGCCCAGGCCGCCGTGACGGCGGCTCAGGTCAATTACGACGCCGTGACCGCCGCCCGCCGGGAGGGCATCGGGACCGTGCTGGACATCACGACCGCGCAGGCGACGCTGACCCAGGCGCAGAACGGCTACGTCACCGCCATCTACAACTTTTACATCGCCGACGCCCAGCTCCAGCGCGCCGTCGGTGGCAGTGACGCCGCCGCGCCGGCGCGCTGACTCTCGGGCGCGCTGACTCTCGGGCGCGTTTCGGGAAGGTTTCTGCGGGGGAGCATGGGCCATGGAAACACGCAAAATCGGCACACTGGACGCCTCGGTCGTCGGGCTGGGGTGCAACAACTTCGGGTGGCACATCGACGAAGCCGAAACCGGGCGGGTCGTGGACGCGGCCCTGGACGCAGGTGTCAGCTTCTTCGACACCGCCGACATCTACGGCGGCACAAAGAGCGAGGCTATCGTAAGTGTAGTCCGTCGTGCTGAACACGGTTCCGGTGGCGTTCGCTCGGCTGACGCTCTGGCAGTTGCCCACCTTCGTAGCCGAACGTCGTGGTGCCGTCGGGGTGCGTGAAATGGCTTCAATGTGGGAGCGTCTGCCGCCTCGCGCAAGGCAGCAGCGTACTCGGTTGTCAAGGAACAAGCCTACTCAATAGAGTAGGCAGTACGTGTCGTTGAAATCTTCAGAGATCGCAATAGGTTTTGAATGCTCGCCATTGCCGTTCCGTCAAAGACATCAGGAGTCTTTGTTTGGTTTGTCCAGCATGAGAGCCTCTATCAAAAATCCTATCACCAGTAGCGCAACTGTGACATAGGAACCAAGGCGAAAAATAGGGTCCGTAATAGGACTTACAACGGAGTACTTTATCCAAGAAAATCTTTCCAACACTTCTTCTGTGGCAAAGCTGATGCTGCCGATAGCGAGCATCCAAAAGCCAGAAGATAATATAAAAGCTGGGTAGTGACGTTGTTTGAGCGCAGCCCTCCACAGGATCGTTCCAACACGACCGAACATCACAAGGCCAAAGACGCCGCCTAATGCTCCGATAAAAAACATTGTGTCTTGGAACCACAACAAGTTGTTCACGCGAAAAGATAACAGATGTGACATATGCATACCTCCGGCATCCATACTATGAGCATTTTTGTTTTAGCGCCTCAAAGTATGGACAGTCTAATGGACAGATGACATAGGAGAGTTTTCAGGGCGCGTCCTCAAAGGCCGCCGGGACCGCGTCGTGCTCGCCACCAAGTTCGACATCGGGATCGACGACCGCCGACCGGGCGGCGCGCGGCCCGAGTACGTCCGCCAGGCCGCCGAAGACAGCCTGCGCCGCCTGGACACGGATCACATCGACTTGTACCAACTGCACCAGCCTGATGACGACACGCCGATCTCGGACACGCTGGGCGCACTGAACACCCTGGTGCAGGCGGGCAAAGTGCGCGAGATCGGCTGCTCCAACTTCTCGGCAGCGCAGATCGGGGAGGCGAACAGCGCGGCGGCGGGCGGCGCACGGTTCGTCAGCGTCCAGAACGAGTACAGTCTGCTCCAGCGTGCGCCGGAGACGGACGTGCTGGCGGAGTGCGAGAATCTGGGCGTTGCCTTCCTGCCGTATTTCCCGCTGGCGAGCGGGCTGCTCACGGGTAAGTACCGCAAGGGCGAGTCGCTTCCCGAAGGGACCCGCATCCAGGCCCAAGGGCGCTTCTCCGAGCTGCTGACGGATAAGAACTTGGACACCGTTGAGGCGCTGATCGCGTTCGCCGAGTCGCGCGGGCACACGGTCTTAGAGCTGGCCTTCTCCTGGCTGATCCGGCAGCCGGCTGTCGCGTCGGTGATCGCGGGGGCGACTTCGACGGGCCAGATTCGGAGCAACGCGGCGGCTGCGGAGTGGCGGCTGAGTGCGGAAGAGATGGGCGAGGTCGAGGCGATCCTGCGCTGACGCCGCTGTGACCTACCGGCCCCCCGCCAGAAGGCCGGGGCGGGTCGCCTCGACATAGAGGATCATCTCGCCGAACAGGGTGTTCGCCCAGGCGAACCAGCTCCGCGTGTAGCGGGCGGCGTCGTCCTTCCAGATCGATTCGTGCATGAACCCCGTCTCGTCGTGGGTGCTCTTGAGCGTCCCCACGCATTCGAGTATCTCGGCCTCCGACTGGCTCGTCAATGCCTGCATCATCAGGGCCAACGGCCAGATCGTTCCCTTGCCCGTGTGCGGGCTGCCCACCCCGCGCCCGGCCCTGCCCGCGCAGTAGTAAGGGTTCGCGGCACTGAGCAGGAAGCCCCGCGTCCGCGCGTACAGCGGGTCGTCGGGCGCGCAGTAGCCGAGATAGGGCAGGCTGAGGAGGCTGGGGATGTTGGCGTCGTCCATGCAGTAGTGCGACCCGAAACCGTCCACCTCGTAGGCGAATATCTCTCCGTGCTGCGGGTGGGTGATGACGCCCTGAGTTTGGATGCCCTCCTCGATCTCGTCCGCCAGCGCGTCCGCCCCGGCGGCATCCGCGTCATGGCCCCCCGCCGCGCGCCAGAGAAGTGCCAGCCCTCGGAGGCCGACGACGGCCATCGCGTTGGCGGGGACCAGAAACGGCAAGAGCGCGGCGTCGTCCGAAGGGCGGAAGGGGGATTTGCTCAGGCCGCAACGGCGGGCCGGCTGCCCGTAACCGCCGCCGGCCAGCGTTTCGGTCGGGCTGGGCGAGACGCGCTGGAAGCGGTACGGCTTCGCCCCGCCGGCGAGCGCCGCCCCCATGGCCTCCTGTCCCACGGCCTCCACCGAGTCGGCCTGCTCGTTTCGGACGGTCGCTACGATCAGCCGCATTGCTTCATGCCAGCGCCCATCGAAGCACGAGCCGTCGCCGCCCGCCGCATGGTAGCCGCAGGAGAGCCGCAGAACGGCGCAGAGGCTGTCCAACTCGTACTTGCGCTCGTGGATCTGGTCGGTCATGTCCGTCAGGTCCGAGACCCAGTCGCTCGGGTGTGGGTCGCGGTTGAAGGCGTTGGCGTACGGGTCGCTCAGGACGCACCGCACCTGGCGGTTGATCACCCCCTGGATGAGCCGCCCTATCTGCGGGTCCGCGCCGATGAACTGAAGGTAGGGCCAGACCTGGTTGGTCGAGTCCCGGAGCCACATGGCGTCGATGTCGCCGGTCACGACGAACGTGTCCGGGCGGCCCGCGTCGTCCAGCCCGAGCGTTACCGTGGTGTCGAGCGTGTTGGGGAAACAGTTGGCGAACAGGGCCGCCAGTTCCGGGTCTCCTAGCTTCGCGCCCGTATCCCGGATGACTGCCTCGATGACGGGGCTGGAGAAACACCGTTTCCCCACCTCGGGTCGCCTGTCTGTGATCTGCATGGCCGGTCCTTTTTTCTTAACGGACCTTCTTCGCCGCCCGGCGCTTGATCAGCTCGTCAATCGCCACGCCCAATAGGATCACAACGCCGACGACGACCGTTTCCGATGAAGAGGGGATCGCCTGGCCGTTAATCGTGACCAGATTGACCAGGTTCCGCAGCACCTGCAAGAGCGCGGTCCCGAGCAGGATGCCGATGATCGAGCCTTCCCCGCCGCGCAGCGAGCAGCCGCCTAGCACAGCGGCGGCGATGCCGTACAATTCATACGACTGGCCGAGCGAGGAAGGCGCGATCGAGTTGGTGTAGAACGCAATTAGGATAGCCGCAAGGCCCGCCAGCAGGCCCGAGATGATGTAGGCCCCGGCGATGATCCGCTGGGAGTTGACGCCCGAGTAGCGCGCGGCCTCCTCATTGCGCCCGACCGCGTACAGGTAGCGCCCGTAGACCGAGCGGTGCAGGACGACGCCCATGATGACGGCCACGAGGATCAGGAGCGCGAACGGCGTCGGGACGCCCAGGAAGTCCCCGCCGGCGAACGCCTGGAGCTTCTCGAAGCCCACCGCCGCCCCGAAGCCCTGCGTCCCGTCGCCCGAGATGATGCGCGCCAGCCCGCGGTAGGCCAGCAGGCCGCACAGCGTCACGATGAACGGCTGCAAGTTCACCCGCGCAATCAGGAAGCCGTGGAAAGCGCCCACCAGCGCCCCGCCCGCGAGGACGGCGAGGACGGCCAGCGGCCACGGCCAGTGCCACTCGGTCAGCATCATCGACAGCAGGACGCCCAGCAGGGCGAACAGCGAGCCGACCGACAGGTCGATGCCGCCTGTGATGATGACGACGCCCAGCCCGATGGAGAAGATGCCGTACAGGCCGATCAGGCGGGACGTGTTCTGGAGGTTCTCCGGGTGCAGGAACGCGCCGTGCGACATCACGGTGACGAAGGCGCACAGCACGAGGAGCAGCACGAAGATGCCCAGCTCCTTGCTCGCGTTGGCGATGGGCAGGCGCGGGCCTTCCGGCCGGGTCGGCAGGTGCGGCGTGTCCTGCCCGCCGCCCTGCGGTGTTTGTTGCTCGATCATAGGTTTTCACTGTTCCCCTTCGCCGCCTGTGCGGCGGCCGGCTGCTGGCCGACGGCGAGCTGCATGACGGCCTCCTCGGAGGCCTGGGCGCGGGGCACCGATCCCGAAATGCGGCCCTCGTGCATGACGGCGACCCGGTCGCTCTGCCCCAGCACTTCCTCCATGTCGCTGCTGATCATCAGGACGGCGACGCCCTCGCGCGCCAGCCCGCGCATCAGCTCATAGATCTCGGCCTTCGCGCCGACGTCGATGCCGCGCGTCGGCTCGTCGAAGATCATCACCTTCGGGGCGAGCGACAGCCACTTGGCGAGGACGACCTTCTGCTGGTTGCCCCCCGACAGGTTGCGCGCCAGGAACTCGACCGTGGGCGTCTTCACGTGCAAGGATTTGGAGGCGACCTGGGCGGCCGCCGCCTCGCGGCCCGACTGGATCAGGCCGCCCGGCGCGTAGCGGCTCAGGGAGGGCATCGTGATGTTGTCGCGGATCGTCATGTCCACGATCAGCCCGGACTTGCGCCGGTCCTCGGGGGCGAGGTAGATGCCCTGCCTGATGGCGTCGCGCGGCGAGCGGATTGAAAGCGCCCGTCCGTCCAGAGTCAGCGTCCCGCCGACCGAAGGGTCTACGCCGAAGATGGCCTGGGCCACTTCGGAGCGGCCCGCGCCGACCAGGCCCGCCATGCCCAATATCTCACCCGCCCCGATCTCGAAGTTCACCTCCTGGTCGGGGTAGCGCCGCGTCCGCAGGCCGCGCACCGAAAAGCGAGTCGCCTTCGGGGTAGGATCGACCGGAGCCTGGAACTTCTCCAGGTCGCGCCCGACCATCAGGCTGACCATGCGGTCGTGGCTGATCTCAGCCCGCGACAGCCCGCCGGCGTTGCGCCCGTCGCGCAGACCGACCACGCGGTCGGCCATCTCGTTGACCTCGCCCAGCCGGTGCGAGATGTAGATGATCGAGACGCCCCGCGCGCGCAGGCCCTTGACGACCCGGATGAGACTCTCGGTCTCGGTCAGGGTGAGGGACGACGTCGGCTCGTCCATGATCAGTATCCGTGCCTGGAGCGACAGCGCCTTGGCGATCTCGACCATCTGCCGCTGGGCCAGCGCGAGCTGCGACAGCGGCGTCCGGCCCGACACACGCAGGCCCAGCTCGTCCAGGTACGGCTGCGTCTCGCGCTGCATCCGCGCGCGGTCGAGCAGGCGCAGCGGCCCGCCCGTCGTCGGCTCGCGCCCCAGAAAGACGTTGCCGGCCACGTCCAGGTTGTCCAGGACGTTCAGCTCCTGGTGGATGAAGCCGATGCCCGCCCGCGCGGCGTCCTTGACGCCCCCGATGACGACGCGCTGGCCGCCGACGCGGATCTCGCCCTCGTCGGGCTGGTGGACGCCGCCGAGAATCTTCATCAGGGTGGATTTACCCGCCCCGTTCTCGCCGATCAGGGCGACCACTTCGCCGGGCCAGACCGAGAGGCTGACGCCTTTCAAGGCCTGGACGCCGGCAAACCGTTTGGAGACGCCCTCCATTTCGAGCAGGGGGGCCGTGTCTCGGACCCCGCCGGGCGCAGCCGCCGGTTCGCCCATCCCCGTTTCGCTCATCCTAGCTCCCCATCTCCTTCTTCAGGCCGGCCAGGTAGGCGTCGATCTTGTCCCCCTTGACGGCCTGGGTGGGGACCAGGATGACCTTGTTCGCGGGGATGCCGCTCTTGTCGCCCTTGGCGAGCGCCGCCAGCAGCTTGATGGATCGGTAGCCGAAGGCATACGGGTCCTGCACGACCGCGCCGTAGATCGTGCCGTCCTTGACGCCGGCCATGGTGTCGGCCTCCTGGTCGAAGGCGATCACCTTGACCTTGCCGACCTTGCCCGACTGCCGGATGGCGTTGGCGATCTGCCCGCCGTTGTAGCTCCAGATGCCGACCATGCCGGCGATGTCCGGGGTGTTGGTCAGCGTGTCCAGGGCGTTCTGTTTCGCGCGGGCGCGGTCGGTGTCATCGGTCCGAACGTCCAATATCTGGATTTTGCTGCCCTTGACCGCGTCGCGCACGCCGCTGATCCGGTCGGCGGCGTTCTGGGCGTCGCTCTTGCCGACGTAGATCATCACCTTGCCGCCCTGCGGCAGAGCCTCCTTGAGCAGGTTGCCGGCCATCAGGCCCGCCGCGTGGTTGTCGGTGCCGATGTAGCAGAGCCGGTTCGAGGTGGGGGCGTCGCTGTCCGAGGTGATCAGGCTGGCCTTGGCGGCGACGGTATTGAGGTAGGGCGTCTCGTTGGCCGGGTCCACGGGGCTGATGGCGATGCCCTTGACGCCCTTCGAGAGCAGGTCGTCGACGTCCGACTTCTGCGTGGCGGCCGAGCCGTCGGCGGGCGTGATGAACTGGACGCTGACGCCGCTCCCCAGTTCCTTCTGCGCCGCCTTGGTGCCGCCCTGGCAGATCTTCCAGTAATCCGAGGCGTTGTTGGCGACGAACGCGAGCTGTGTCTGCCCGGCCCCGCCGCCTGGCGAGGTGGAAGGCGTCTGCGCGCCGTCCGCCGTCTTCGAGTCGTTGTGGCAGCCGGCCAGCAGCATCAGGGCGAGGGCGCATGCCCCCAGTGCGGGCAGGGGCCGGGCGGGCGTGAACTTTGTGATCAAGAGTTTCTCCTTTGGCTCATCGTGCGTCTCATCGTGCGTTTATCTGCGCGTCTTCTTGCGGACTGGCTCCTAGTTTCGACGCCGGGGCCGGTTCTCCCTTCCAAGAAAACCAGAAAGCGCATCACTGCCAGAATTGGTAGGTCGGGTTCTTCGTGAGGATGCCCCAGATGTTCAGCAGGCTGCCGGGGATGAACTGGCCCAGGATCAGCCCGTAGAAGAACGGCAGGGCCGCCGTGAACGTCCGCATCCCCCCGTAGCGCAGCAGCAGGGACTTGGTCACCCAGGCGATCAGGAGCGGCATCCAGAGCAGGTTCATTTCCCACGAGCCGCTGACGGCATAGGCCAGCGGGTGGAACGGCCACCAGAAGAAGCGGACGCGCATCGCCTGCAAGAACGCCGCGAACAGGAAGCCGACGACGATCGCCAGTCCCGCCGTCGTGTTGGACGGTTTGGGCGACTTGAGCCAACCCCCGAGGCGGTCCCAGGCGCTGGTGTCGTACCAGGCCAGGCCGGTCTGGTAGTTGTTGTGGAGCAAGGCCCAGAACGCGCACAGCATCCCGAATCCGCCCGCCAGCAGCAGCGCCCAGAACCAGGCCCGCATCTCGCGCCGCCCCGCCTGCATCGCCCCGGTCTGCTCGGCCATCTTAAAAGCTTCCAACTGGAACGGCATGGGGTGGCACCGATAGGCGCGGTTGAACCAGAAGAACAGGCTGAACACCATCAGGCCGCCCGGCGCGACGGCCTGCGACCCCAGCAGGTCCGACAGCGCCCAGTCCGGCCCCGTAAAGTGCAGGTCGTGGACCGGCGTCCCAAGCTCCGCCCGCATCCGCGTGATCGCCAGGGCCAGGGCGAAATAGATCAGGAAGAACAGGACGGCGAGCCACCAGGCCATCCCCAGCAGGGCCGAAAAGCCGACCAGACAGGCAAGCCCGCCCGCGACGCCCGCGAACGCCCACTTGTAGCGCAGCGGCTCGTCCCGGTCGTCGATCTCCGAGGGGCGGCCCAGGGCGCAGGCCACGACCTGCTTGAAGTAGTGCCGACTCAGCCACAGCGTCCCCGCGAAGAACAGCAGGTACGCGCCCATGGCCTGGTAGTTGGCGTAAGGCATCCGCGGGTCGGCGTCCCAGGCGTTGGCGACGACCGTGACCGTCTGGAGCTTCCACAGCAGGTAAAAGAACCAGGACGAGAACAAGAAGTCCAGCGGCATCAGCAGGCCCAGGCCGATGACGAACGGGTAGAACGAGATCGGGGTCCAGCCGATGGCGCTCCACGGCTTGCCGGTGACCATCTGGCCGACGTCCAGCGTACTTGAGTTCAAAATGGCGGGGACCGTCGGGTAGTAATAGTTCAGGGAGTTCAGCGTGTCGATGCCCGCCGCCACGGCGAAGCCGATCCAGAACAGGCGGCTCCGAGTCAGGGGGACGCTGCTGCGCCCGCGCCCGAACGGCTGGGCGTCGGTGATCTCCAGCGGAATCTTGGTCAGCGGGTAGGTCAGCCGCTCGCTGTCGGTCCACTGCTTGCGGATCAACACGTTGACGCACTGCATCGTCCACAGCAGCACGACCACGAAGCCGGTCCAGATCAGCACCGCGGGTGCCCAGGCGCGCAGGTGCGCGGGCGTGTACAGGGACTGGTGGCCGAGATAATAGCCCCGCGTGGCGTCGTTGTCGCCGACCATCGCCCACGCGGGCAGGTAGCGCCCGAACAGGGACTGGTAGCCGTTGCCGGGGGTATTGTGGTAGAACGGCCAGCTCAGGTTCGGGACGAGTATCTGGGTGAAGTCGTGCCCGGCCATGCAGGACCCGATGCAGAGCATGGCGTACACCAGCAGAAGCTCCCCCTGGGAGAAGGCCCAGCGCGGGCGCAGCCGGGCGACCAGGCCGTTCATGCCGGTCAGGGCGACGAGGATGAAGATGCAGTTGAAGAACAGCGAGATCGTGGTGGGGTGGGCCGAGTAGCGGATGTTCTCCATCATCACGACCCAGTAGGCGTTGACGGGCATCAGCGCCAGACCCAGCCCCAAAGCGCGCGGCGTGACGCTCCGGGGCTTGTACGGCTCCGGCGGGGCCGCCCGCCGTGGGGCGGTCGCTGTCTGCGTCGCCGTCCCGGTGGCCTCTGCTGAGTCTTCAGTCTCCATGAGGTGCCTCCGCCCTACTCCGCCGCGATGCCGACGTCGATGACCTGACCGCCCGCCGTTTGATGGCAGTGGACGGCGATCACGTTGGGACCGCCCGGCCTCAAGGCGGCGCGGGCCGCGTCCGACATCGGCAGCGTGATGTAGTTCTCCACGTAGCCCGGCGCGCTGGCGGCGAGGACGCCGTTGACGTAGACCTCGACGTCTTCGTCGTGGATCGTCGTCACGTCCAGCTTGGCCGGGATGGCGGCGGGCAGCGTGACGACGCGCCGCAGCCAGATGTCGCCGGGCGTATCGGTCCAGGGCGTATTGGCGTGGCCGACGCCCTGGCCGAACGGGGCCTTGCCCGTTTTCCAGGCCGCGTCGTCGAAGCCGGGCCGGCTCCAGCCGCCGCCCGGCTGGGCGGTGACGTAGCGCCAGGTCTGCGCCTCGTCTTCTGAGGTCGGGACGAGGTCCGGGTTCGGGTCGGGCGGCAGCGGCAGGAACTGCCCCCGGTTGGCGGCGGCGATGATGGCGGCGTCGGGCTTGATGACCGCGCGGTCGTAGGTCAGGATGCCGTTGATCTCCTGCTCGACGTCGGTGAGCTGCGTGTAGACCAGGGCGCTGGTGCCACGGTCGGCCATGATGCCGTAGCCGTTCCGCAGAAGCTCCTGGTAGCGCTTGGTGACGAGCCGACCTCCCTTGACGACCGCGCCGTAGCCCATGACTTTGGCGCTGTTCTGCCAGCGGTGGCCGTCCACGCTCATGGTGATGCCGCCGAACTCGCCGTTGACGGCGGCCCGCGTCGGCTCGGCCTTGCCGGACCAGGGGCCGGGGTAGGCGTGGGTGTCGGCGATGTCGCCGACGCCTTTGTCGGTCCAGCCCGAGGCGTTGTTGACCAGGCGGGTCGGGTCGAGCTGGCGGGTCAGCGCGACGATGGCCGGGGTGTCGAACCTGGACTGGCCCCAGCCCTCGTTGAACGTGGTCCAGACGATGATCGACGGGTGGTTGTAATGGGTGGCGATCTCGCGCTTCCACTCGGCCACCCACTGCGCCTGGGCGGCGCCGTTCAGGTCGCCGAAGGCCTGCGGCATGTCCTGCCAGACCAGCATCCCGAGTTTATCGGTCCAGTAGTACCAGCGGTCCGGCTCGACCTTGGCGTGCTTGCGGAGCAGGTTGTAACCCAGCTTCTTGGCGATCTGGATGTCGTAGCGGAGCGCCTCGTCGGTGGGCGCGGTGTAGATGCCGTCCGGCCAGTACCCCTGGTCCAGCAGGCCGACTTGGAACACGAACTTGTTGTTGAGCAACAGGCGCGTCGTACCCTGGGCGTCCGGCCCCAGCGAGATCTTCCGCATGGCAAAGTAGCTGCCGACGCTGTCCGCCTGTCTGCCGCCCCCCAGCAGCGAGATTCTGAGGTCATACAGGTGCGGGTCGTCGGGCGTCCACAGGCGCGGGCGCGGGATGGACAGGGTGAGTTCGGCCCCCGCCGCCCCGACCGCCGTGGCGACGGCTGCGCCGCCGTCGGTCGCCGTGACCCGGACTCGGGTGCCCGCACCGCCCGTGGCGTCGACGACGACGCGCAGCGTCTTGGCGTCGATGTCCGGCGTGATCTTCAGCGAGGCGATGTGGGCGGCGGGGACGGGTTCGAGCCAGACGCTCTGCCAGATGCCGGTCGCGGCGGTGTAGAAAATGCCGCCCGCAGTGACGCGCTGCTTGCCCAGGACCTGCCCATCGGCCACGTCCGCCTTTGCCGGGTTCCAAGCGGACACCGCCAGGTCGTTCCGCCCCGGCTTCAGCGCGGCCGTCACGTCGTAGTCGAAGGCGTCATAGCCGCCCTTGTGCTCGCCCATCGCCCGGCCGTTGACCGACACCGTCGAGTCCCAGTTGACCGCCCCGAAGTGGAGCAAAACGCGCTGGCCCTTCCACGCCGACGGGACCGTGAACGTCCGGTGGCACCAGAGGCGCTGGTCGGGGGCGGTCGGGTGGCTCACCCCCGACAAGGCCGACTCCATCGGGTAGGGCACCAAAATCTTGCCCGCGTAAGCGTCAGGCGCGGCGGCGTCGAGGTCCGCGAGGGCGTAGTCCCACGGACCGTTCAGGCTCTGCCACCGGGCGCGGGTCATCTGCGGGCGCGGATAATCGGGCAGCGGCGCGGCGGCCGACACGTCCTTGTCCCAGCGCGTGGGGAGCTGTCCGCCCGAGACGCCCTGCGCGCGGGCGGGCGGGGACATAGAAAGCGCGGCAAGCGTCAAGGCGGAGAGCGTCAAGGCGGAGAGCGTCAAGGCGGAGAGTGTCGAGGCCAATCGTGTTCGGCGGCGTGTTCGGCGGCGGCTGGTTGTTTTCATGATCATCTTCCTGGTTTCTTTCCCGCGTCCGGTACGTAGACGCCGAGTGAGTAGAGCGAGTAGCCGAACTGGGTGGCGCGCTTCAGCCCCAGCACCCGCACCCAGCGGGTCTTAACCGGTGCCAGCGTGACCCGCTCCAGGCCGCCGAGGCTTTTATCCGTGTGGTAGACCGTGGCCCATGCCTTGCCGTCGGGGGATACCTGGAGGTCGTAGGACGTGGCCGAGGCCGCCTCCCAGTCCAGGCGGACCCTGCCGACCGTCTTGACCGCGCCCAGGTCCACGGCGATTCACTGCGGGTCGGAGAACTGAGACGCCCAGCGTGAATCGGCGTCGCCGTCCACGGCGTTCTCCGGGCCGAGGCCGTCTTTCTCCACCGACGAGGCCGTGACGGACCTGCCCAGGGCGAGATCGCCCGGATCGCGCCGGCTGACCACATCGCCCAGGAAGGGAATCGGCTCCAGATAATCCGCGCTCAGGCGCAGGGCGGCGGTCTGCCGGATGTCGCGCGAAGACGCCCCGGCCTCGATGTCGTAGACGCCCGCGTCGGCCTTCCACCGCTTGCCGGGCACGTCGCAGTACGCGAAGGCGCGCGGCGGCAGCGTAAACGTGACGGTTTTGGTTTCGCCCGCCTCCAGCATCACCTTCCCGAAGCCCTTCAGTTCGCGGACGGGCTTGTCTATCTTGGGGGAGGGGTCGTGGACGTACAGCTCAACGACCTCGGCCCCCGCCCGGCTCCCCGTGTTGGTGACGTCGAGGCTGGCCGTAGCCGTCGCGCCCGGCGCGAGCGTGGGGCGGGCCAGGCGCAGCGGGCCGTAGCGGAACGTGGTATAGGACAGGCCGAAGCCGAACGGGAACAGCGGGGCGATCTTCGCCTTGTCGAAGTGGCGGTAGCCGACGTAAATGCCCTCGGCGTAGTCCACCTGGTTTTTGACGCCGGGGAAGTGGCCCGCGTCGGGGTAGTCCTCGCGCCGCGCCGCCAGAGTCGTGGGCAGCTTGCCGGACGGGTTGACGTCACCGAACAGGATCGACGCCAGCGCCGCCCCGCCCTCCTGACCGGGGAACCAGGCCTCGACGAGGGCGGGGACGCGGTCCAGCCAGCCGGTCATCCGGCAGGGCGTCCCGTTGTTCAGCACGACGACCGTGCGCGGGTTCGCGGCGGCGACGGCATCGATCAGCGCATCCTGGTCCTGGGGCAGGCCCATCGAGGGGCGGTCCTGACCCTCGCTCTCGGTGCCCAGTGTGCCGACGCAGACGACCGCGACGTCCGCCCGCCGGGCGGCGTCGGCGGCTTCCTGGAAGCGGGTCGTGCCCGGCAGGGTCCAGTTCAGCCGGGCGAAGGCCTTCCCCGCCGCCTGGAAGTATTCCGCCCGGAGGCCGTAGGGGCGGCCCGCGACCAGGTCCACGGCGACGGACACGGGGGCACCGTCGCTCTCGATCCAGTGGTCGATGAGCGCCTTGCCGTCCAGGAAAAGCCGGCAGCCGTCATCAGCCGTGAACGTCAGCGTGTAGCGGCCTGTGACCGGGGCGACCAGTCGCCCGGCCCAGCGGACGCTGAAGTCGGTGTGGGCCAGGCCGGGCGCGGGCGAACCGTCCCAGTCGAACTGAATCTGCGGGTCGGTGCGGACGGCGGTGGGCTTGCCCGCGAGGTCGCGGCCCGCGAGGTCGCGGCCCGCGAAGTATTCCGCCCGCAGCCCCGGCCCGCCCCCGCCGGAAGCCACACGTAATGCGCCGGCGGGGATGGGCGCTCCCTGTTCCGTGCCGCGCACGTAGACGACCTCGGTCGCGCTGCCGGCGCGCGCTTTGATGCCGTCGAGCGGGTTGATCGCATAAAACGGCTGGACGCCGGGGCTTCCTGCCGCGCCGAACTGCATGTCGGTCGCCGCCTGGCCGATGACGGCAATCTTATGGATACGCGCCGGGTCCAGAGGCAGCAGCCCTCCGGCGTTCTTCAGCAGCACGATAGACTGCGAGGCCGCCTCGAACGTCAGGCGCTGGTGCGCCGGGGAGTTGACCAGGCCGTGGTCGGGGACGCGCGGGCCGTCCAGCAGGCCGGCGCGGAAGACGGCGCGCAGGACGCGGCGGGCGTTGTCGTCGATCTCGGCCTGGGTGACGGCCCCCTGCGCCAGCGCGAGCGCGACCTTGTCCGGCGCGAGGTAGCCCGGACCGGGCATCTCCAGGTCGTTGCCGGCGGCTACGGCGCGGGCGGTCGTGTGTACCCCACCCCAGTCCGACATGACCATGCCGTCCCACCCCCAGCTCTTCTTCAGGATGTCGGTCAGCAGGTACTCATTGGCCGAGGAATGGCGGCCGTTTACCCGGTTGTAAGAGGACATCACCGTCCAGGCGTGTCCCTCTTTGACTCCCGCCTCGAAAGCCGGCAAATAAATCTCGCGCAGAGTACGCTCGTCCACGTGGACGTTGACCTCACCCCGGTCCACTTCCTCGTTGTTGCAGGCGAAGTGCTTCAAACAGGCCGCGCAGCCCGCCCCCTGCATCCCCCGGATGTAGCCCACGCCCAGCGTACCCGACAGGTAAGGGTCCTCGCTGAAATACTCGCCGTTGCGCCCGCCCAAGGGTGAACGCTGGATGTTGACGGCAGGGCCGAGCAGGACCTGCGTTCCCGTCCCCTTGTTGAGCGCCTCTTCGCCGATAGCCGCGCCGATGCGCCCGACGAGGGCCGGGTCCCAGGTCGAGGCCATCGCCACGCCGGAAGGGAACAGCGTGGCCGGCCCGAGCGTCCCCGCCATGCCGCCGCGGACGCCCTGCCCGGCATCCGCCATGCCCATCGCGGGGACATTGAGGCGGGGGATCGGCGTCGTCGTGAAAGCCGTGCCGGACAGCAGCGACATCTTCTCACGCGGCGTCAGCCGCGCCATCAGGTCGCCGACGCGGGCTTCCAATGGCGCACGAGTGTCGCGGTAGACGGGCGGCGCAGCGGACACCGTGGGCAGGAGGGCCAGCAGGGCGATAACCGTCAGCGAGGCGGCTTTCAAGGTCAGCGCGCCTCCAGGGGAAGAGCCGCCGGCTGGAGGCCGGGGGCGTTTGCGGTGAGCGTGATGCCGCCGGGCCGGTCGCCCGCGCCGACGATGACCAGGCACTTGCCGCCGAAGGCGCGGCGCTGGCCGGCCTGGTCCGGCTCGTGGCTGCTCGGGTCGCCGTTGCCGACGCCCCGGATCCGGCCCGCGCCCTTCACCGTGAACGAAACCAAGGTGTCCGCGGTGGGGACGACGCGGCCCTGGGCATCGACCACGTCCACCTCCACCATCGTCAGGTCCTCGCCGTCGGCCTGCAATGTCGCCCGGTCCGTCGAGAGCCGCAGGGCGGTGGGTGCGCCCGTCGTTTCCACTTTGTCCGTCGCCATGACCTTGCCCGCCGAGTCGTAGCCGGTCGCCGTCAGCGTGCCGGGCGCGTAGGGCACGGACCACTCCAGATGCCCGTTCCGGGGCATGTCTTTGGTGCCCAGGCTGGCCCCGTTCAGTGACAGCGCGACGCGGGCGGCGTTGGAGTAGGCCCAGACGGTGATCGGCCGGCCCTCTCTGCCGGCCCAGTTCCAGTGCGGCAGCAGGTGGACAATCGGCTTGTCGCCCCAGACCGACTGGTAGTAGTAATAGCTGTCTTTAGGGAAGCCGCACTCGTCCATGATGCCGAAGTTCGAGTTGACGTCGGGCCAGCCGAACGGCGTCGGCTCGCCCTTGTAGTCGAAGCCGGTCCAGACGTAGCCGCCCGCCACGAACGGCCGGTCCGCGATGGGCTGCCAGGCGGCCTCCGCCGTCTGCGCCCAGCCAGGCGCGTGGAGGTCGTAGGCGCTGATATGGCCCTTCGCCTGGTCGCCCAGATAGGTGATGCCGTCGATCTTGAACGTGTCCGGGCCGTAGATGCCGCGCGTCGCCACCTCGCTGGCCGTCTCGCTGCCGTAGAGCGGCATGGCCGGGTGCGCGCGGTGAAATCCGTCGTAGGCACCGGGATTATAGTTGATGCCCTGCAAGTCCTCTACGGACGTGATGCCGTCGGCGCTGTCGTAACCGCCGTTCATCGCGCACGTCACGGGCCGCGTCCCGTCGGCGGCGTCCACGGTGCGCTTCATGGCCGCGAAGATGTCCCGCCCGTGCGGCGTGCCCTGGATGCCCTCTTCGTTGCACATGGACCACATGATGACGCTGGGATGATTGCGGTCGCGGAGCACCATCGACCGGACCTCGTGCAGGTCGGCGTAGGGCGTATTCTGCGACGCCTTGCCGTCCTCGGTGTCGCCCAGGTGCCGGTTCTCGTCCATGACCAGCATCCCGAGTTTGTCGCAGGCGTCCAGCAGCTCCGATGTCGGCGGGTTGTGGGACATCCGATAGGCGTTGCTGCCCATCGCTTTAAGCTTCTTCACGCGCCAGTACAACAGGCTGTCGGGCATGGCGACGCCGACGCCGGCGAAGTCTTGGTGGTTGCACGTGCCTTTGATCTTGACAGGCTTGCCGTTGAGGAAGAAGCCTTTTTCGGCGTCAAAGCGGAGGGTGCGGATGCCGAACGGGGTGTCCACGGCGTCTACGAGTTGGCCCCGGTTCTGGATCTCCGTGTGCAGGGTATACAGGCGCGGCGTTTCCAAAGACCAGAGCATTGGGCGAGGGACTGTCACCTGTTGCGTCAAACCTTCCGCATTAACTTGCTTGATCGGCGTTACCGCTGTTGCGACGACAGCGCCTGCGGGGTCCAGAACGCGCGACGTTAGGACGTAGCTCAAGTGTCGGCTGTTAGGGTTATTGGGTGCCCAGTACATCGCAGAGAGGGATATTTGCCCTGCCAATGTCGTTTTGACATTTACGATGGCCGGACTAGGGACTCCGCTTGGTTCCGGCTCCGGCATCTTGGTCGAGACGAACGTGCCCCAGGGCGCGATATGGATGGGGTCGGCGACGGTGAGCCAGACGTGGCGGTAGATGCCGCCGCCCTCATACCACCAGCCTTCCTCGTGCTGCGCGTTGACGTGGACGGCGAGCACATTGGGGCCGCCGTAATGGGCCGCCTGGCTGATGTCGAAGCGGAACGGCGTGTAGCCGCAGGAGTGTGTACCCAGCGTGACGCCGTTGAGCGTCACCGTGGCATCACGATAAACGCCGTCGAAGTCGAGCCAGAGCGCCCTGCCCTTGTCCGACGCGGGCAGCGTAAACGTCTTGCGATACCATGCCGGGGTGGGGATCAGCGACCCGTGGCTGGGGTCGCCTTTGGGCGTGAAGGTGCTCTCGATGACGTAGTCGTGCGGCAGGTGAACCGTCCGCCAGGCGGCATCGCGGAACGCGGGGCGGGACGGGTCGCCCCCTGAGGGGTCGGCGCTGATGCCCAGCGTGGCCGACCCGGTGATGCCGCCGCCGCCCGCCGTGTTCTCGACCAGGACCGTCAGGATGTTGGGGCCGCCGCTCTTCCACGCGGCGTCCAGCGGCACGTCGAACGGGTCGTTCCAGCCCTCGTGGTGGATCAGCTTCATGCCGTTCAGATAGACCGTCGCGTTGTCGTCCACGCCGCCGAACCGGAGCAGGCGGTGCCGTGCCTGGTCGATTGCCGCCGAGGCGGGCAGAGTCGCATGAAACCAGGCCAGCCCGACGCGGCCCCCGAAGACATCTTCGCCCGTCGCCGCGTCCTTCCAGCTCGGCGTCGCCGTGTCCAGGCCTGCTGCGGTCATCCGGGCCGCCTCGTCGGCCTGCCCTGCGCGCCAGCGCCAGGCCGTGAGCGGCACCGAGTCGCGAATCGGAGCGGGCACGTCCGGGGCAAAGCGCCAGCCGGCGTCCATCAGGATGTGCCGGCGGGCGGGCGGCGCGGCTTGAGACTGGGTGGGGAGCGTCAGGATGGCAAGTGCCAGGGCGGCCAAGGGGAGGGTTTTCTTCATGGATGCACAGGATGGGCTGGGACGGTGCCGGAGGCGGGGCAGGCGACTGTAAGTGTTCTGGTGCAATTATACACGAGACGCGGAGGAAAAGCAACAGCCGCACGGGGCCAAGCGGGAGATGCGCCGGGGCTGTGGATAGGGGTGCCGGGGCAGTGGAATGCCCCGGCAGTTCGTCTACCCGCCCGGCTTGGACGCGGGCGGCGGTGCGGGCTGGACGCCCACTTTCTGGCCCTCGTGCAGGCTGTCGCTGGGGCTGGCGGCGACCTGCTGGCCGGCGCGCAGGCCCTGGGTGACTTCAATCGTCTTGCCGAAGTCGCGGCCCACGGTAATCTGCTGGAAGTGGAGCGTGTGGTCGGGGTTGATGACGACGACCCGCGCGCCCGCCGAATCGGTAAGCAAGGCCGAACCGGGAATCAGCACCGCGCTCCCTGGGTGCGGGACGTGCAGGTGGACCTCGGCGAACATGCCCGGCTTGAGCGCGCCGTCCCGGTTGTCCAGCCGGACCTCGGCGACCAGTGTCCGCGAGGCGGCGTCGAGCGCCCCCGCCGTGCGCGTGACCCTGCCCTTGAACTTGCGCCCCGGCATCTCCCGGACGGCCACGTCGGCGGTCTGGCCGACGCCGACGACCCCGATGTAGGTCTGCGGGACGTTGATGAAAATCCGCAGCGTCCCCGTCTGGGCGAGGGAGAACAGGCTCGCCCCGCCCCCCGCACTGCTGCCGCTGCTCGCGCCGCCGGGCGACGAGCCGCCGATGGCACTGCCGCCCGCCGCGTTGCCCGCCGCGCTCAAGCCCGCCGCGCCGCCACCGACGCTGCTGCTGTCGCCATTGCCGCCGGCGGGGCCGCCGGACGTGGAGATCAGCGCGCCCGTGTCTACGCTGCGGGCGGTGATCACGCCGTCGAAGGGTGCCGTGACGCGGTCGAAGCCCTGCAAGGCCTGGTTGCGGGCGACGTTGGCCTGGGCCGCGCGGACGTTGGCCTGGGCCGCGCGCACGGCGGCCTGGGCCGACCCCACGTTGGCCTGGGCTGCGCCGACCGCGCCCCGCGCCGCCTGGACCGCGTCGGCCAAGGCCTTGACGTTGGCCTGCGCGGACTGGATGCCCGCCCGGAAGGCGCGCGTGTTGGCCTCGCCGGCACGCACCGAGGCGGCCAGGGCGCGCACGTTCGCCTGGTCGGCCTCCAGAGCGGCGACGGCCTGGTCCGTCGTCTGCTGGTCGATCGCGCCGTCGGCCAGCAGGTTGCGGTAGCGCGTGGCGGTGACGCGGGCGAGGTTCAGGTTGGCCTGCGCCTGGGTGAGCTGGGCGGACTGCTGGGCGGACTGCTCCTCGGCCTGGGACTCGGCGGCACGGGCGCGGGACAGGTCCGTGTGCGCCTGCTGCTCGGTCGCCCCGGCGCGTGACAGGTTGGCCCGCGCCTGTGACAGATTGGCCGCCTGCTGCCCCACGTTCGCCGCCCCCTGCGCGACCGAAGCCTGGGCCTGCGAGACCTGCGCGCGCGACTGCGCGACGGTCTGGTCCAGGTCGGGCGAGCTGATCACGGCGAGAAGCTGCCCGGCCCGGACGTGGTCGCCGATGTCGGCGTAGTAGTGGCTGAGGTAGCCCGAGCCGCGCGCGACGATGGCGGTCTGCTGGACGGCCTGGATGTTGCCCGGCAGGGTCACGTCGTCCGTGGCCGGCGGTGCCTGAACGGCGGCGGCGGCGACCTGGGGCGAGGCACCGGCGGCACCAACCGCTTTGGCGTCCTTGCGGGTCTCGGGGCCGCGCCGGAGCCGTGGGATCACGCCGATGACGAACAACACGGCCAGGATGATCGCCGTGATCAGCGCGATCCGCCAGATGCGCCCGCGCTTCTCGTCTTTGCCTTTCCCCTCTTCGACACTTCCGTGTTCGTCCTTGTCACCCGTACTGCCCGGCGCCGGCGGCGCATCGCCGTCTGTGGCCGGCGGGCTTGGCGGGGGCGGCTGCGTCGGCCCGGTCAGCAGGTGCTGGGACGGGTCGGGGCCGGAAATCTGGGGCGCGTCGAGTGGGCCGGTGAGCTGGGGTGTGGGTTCGGTTGCCATAATGAAAGTGTAGTCTAGAAGAGGCCCCTCGCCCCAATCCTGGCGCAACTGCCCTCCGGGACGCCAGTGCATCACCCGACGGGGAGACAGGGCGATGGGGACCGAGTCTCACTTGTCTTATTCCCCCGTGATTGGGGGCTAGGGGGCCTTCATGCCTGCGCCACGCCCTCTGTTTCCTGCGGCGCGGCGTGGCGGCGCTTGGCGGGATGGGCCTTGGGCGCGTCGTCCTCGTCCTCGTCATTAGGTTCCGGGGCGGGCTGCTTTGCGCGCAGGACGGTGTAGGAGATCGGCACGATGAACAGCGTGGTCAGCGTCGCCACCAGCAGGCCGCCGATGACCGCCCGGCCCAGCGGCGCGTTCTGCTCGCCGCCCTCGCCCAGCGCCAACGCCATCGGGATCATGCCCAGGATCATCGCCAGGGCCGTCATCAGGACCGGGCGCAGGCGGGTGTAGCCTGCCGCGAGGACGGCGTCCACGGCGCTCATGCCCTCGGCCCGGCGCTCGTTGGCGAAGGTCACGACCAGGACCGAGTTCGCGGTCGAGACGCCGATGGTCATGATCGCGCCGGTCAGCGACGGCACGCTCAACGTGGTCTGCGTGGTGAACAGCATCCACAGGATACCCGCCAAGGCCCCCGGTGCTCCCGAGACGACGACGAGGGGGTCGAGCCAGGACTGGAAGTTGACGGCCAGCAGCAAGTAAACTAAAACGACCGCGCCGATCAGGCCCAGCGACAGGCCCGTAAACGACGTGTTCATGCTCTGCACCTGCCCGCGCACGGTCACGGTGCTGCCGCGCGGGAGGTGCTTCTTGACGCCCGCCAGCGCGTGGTCGATGTCGCCCGCAACGCCGCCCAGGTCCCGGTTCTGCGTCGAGGCATAGACGTCGTATACCGACTGGATGTTGTACTGGCTGCTGACCAGCGGCGACGTGTCATGGGCGATGGTGGCGACATCGTAGAGCGCAAGCGGGACGGGCTGGGTCTGGCCGGCCACGGTCAGCGGCGTCCGCAGCAGCGAGTCCGGGGTATCCAGGGCATATTGCGGGGTCTGGACGGAGATGTTGTAAACGACGCCGTTGTCCGGGTTCAGGAAGTACGACGGGGCCGCCGTGCCGGTCCCGGCGAGGGAGACGAGCAGGCTGCTGGCGACATCGCGCTGGGTCAGACCGAGCTGCGAAGCCCGCGTCCGGTCCACGTCCACCCGGAGCGCGGGCGCGTCGATGATCTGCTGCAAGTGGGCGTCGGCGACGCCCGGCACCGCGGCCACCTTCTTCTGAATCTGCCGGGCCAGGGCCAGGTCCTTGTCTTTGTTCCGGGCCGGGCCGGCGACCTGGACGTCGATTGGCGCGGGCAGGCCGAAGTTCAGAATCTGGCTGACGATGTCGGCGGGCTGGAAATAGAATGTGTCATCGGGGAAGGCGGCCGGCAGTGCGCGGCGCAGGGCCTGAACGTAGCCCTCGGTCGCGCCGTGTTTGGGCTTCAGCGTGACCAGAATCTCGCCGTCGGACTCGCCGACGTTGCCGGTGCTGCTGTAGGCGAGGTTGACGAAGATCGGCTCGCCGATGTTATCTAAAATCAGGCCCGTCTCAGCCGCCGGGATCGTCTGTCGGATCTTGGCCTCCACCTGGCTGAAGATGTGCGAGGTCTCTTCCAGGCGCGTGGAGGGTGGTACGCGCACGTGCAGGCGAATCTGGCCGGCGTCCACGGCGGGGAAGAAGTCGCGCCCGATAAACGGGTACAGGCAGAACGACACGGCGCAGAAGACCAGAAACAGCAGGCTGACGGCCAGCCGGTGGGCCAGCACCCAGGTCAGCGCGCCTCGGTAGCCGTCCCGCCACCGCTCGAACCAGCCGTTGAACTTGGTGTGGGTCTTCCACAAGAAGCCATCACGCTGCTTGTCGGCAGCCTTCTCGTTGGCATCATCCGAGTCGTCTTTGCCGTGGCCGTTGCGAGAGCCATTGCCGTTACGAGGGCCGTTCCCCTGGCCGCTCATGTGCGCGATACCGTCCTGCGCGTGCTTGCCCCGCGCGCCGTGGCCGTTCTTGCCGCTGCCATTGCTGCCGTTCTTGGCGTGACCTGGGTCGCCCTCGCCCTGGCGCTCCTGTTCCTCCCGGCCTTCCTGACGGAACAGGGGGACTTCCTTGGGCAGCAGAAACGCCGCGAACGTCGGCGTGACGGTCCGGGACAGCAGGTAAGAGGCCAGCATGGCGAAGATGACGGCCTCGGCCAGCGGCAGGAACAGGTAGCGGGCGACGCCGGACAGGAACGCCATGGGCAGAAAGACGATGCAGATGGACAGCGTGGAGACCAGCGCGGGCAGGGCGATCTCCGCCGAACCCACTAAGATGGCCTTACGCAGAGGCAATCCCTGGCCCAGATAGCGGTTGATGTTCTCGATTGTCACCGTGGTGTCGTCCACCAGGATGCCGACGGCCAGGGCCAGGCCGCCCAGAGTCGTCGTGTTCAGCGTCTCGCCCAGCGCGTGCAGCACGGCGATGGAGGCCAGGATTGAGAGGGGGATGGACACGGCGACGATAGCCGTCGAGCGCAGGCTGCCCAAAAAGAGCAGGATCATCAGGGCCGTCAGGCAGGCCGCGATGGCCGCCTCGCGCACGACGCCCTGGACGGAAGCGCGGACGAACACGGACTGGTCCGCGATCAGATTGACCTTGAGTTCGGGCGGCAGGGTCGCCCGGATCAGGGGCAGGGCGGCTTTGACGCGGCCTACGACGTCCAGCGTGGACGCCTTGCCGCTCTTCTGGATCGTCAGCAGGACGGACCGCTTACCGTCCTGGTTGACGATGTTGGTCTGGACCGCGGCCCCGTCGCGCACCTGGGCCACGTCGCGGATCTTCAGGACGGACCCGTTGATGGTCTTGATCGGCAGATCATTGAGTTCCTCGATGGTGGCCGGGCTGCTGTTGGTCGTCACGGTGTAGTCGCGGTCGCCGACCTTGACGTCGCCTGAGGGCAGGATCAGGTTCTGCGCGGCCACGGCGTTGGAGATGTCATAAGGGGACAGGCCGTGCGCGGTCAGCGCTTCGGGGTTGATGTCCACGTTGATGATCCGCGAGCGCCCGCCGTAGGGCAGGGGGATTTGCGCGCCCTGGACAGTGGCGAGCTGGGTCCGCACGAAGTTCTGGCCGTAGTCGAAGAGCTGCTGCTCCGAGAGCGTGTCGCTGCTGATGGCGGCCTGGACCACGGGCACGTCGCTGGCGTCGTAGCGCAGGATGTAGGGCGGCTGTGTGCCGGGTGGCAGCACGCGCAGGATGGTCTGCGAGGTCGCCGCCACCTGGGCGATGCCCTGGGCGACGTTGGCACCGGGCTGGAAGAAGATCTTGACGACGCCGATGCCCGAGACGGACTGCGACTCGATGTGCTCGATGTCGCTAACCGACGTGGTGTAGGCGCGCTCGGACTGCGTGACGAACCTGTTCTCCATGTCGCTGGCGGGGATGCCCCCGTAGGCCCAGATCACCGTCACGACCGGCAGGTCGATGGTCGGGAAGACGTCCGTCGGCATGGTCAGGATGCTGCCGACGCCCGCCAGCAGGATCAGCAGGGCGAGCACGGCGAACGTGTAGGGCCGGCGCAGGGCGAGCTTGACGATCCACATCGGCTTCTATGAGACCTCTTGGGTAAGTCCCCTGGAATGAATCCCAGGGCTGTCACAGGGCGATTGTCCGCCTGCGCGGACACCGGAAATCCTCACGCCGGAGTCTCTCCTGTCCGCGAAGGCGGACATGGGCACTTCTAAAGACCCGGATTTCAATCCGTGGAGCGAAGTCCCATAAGAAATCTATTCTTTCACCGGAGCGCAAAGAGCGTGAACGCGAACTCGACTTCCATGTCCGGCAGCGAGAGCGCTGCCTGCCGGGCGGCAGGCAGGTGCCAGAACGTCGGCGTCATCTGGACCAGGTGCCGGACATCCTCCGCGCTCAGGCACCGCCGGTAGCGCAGCGCCTCAGAAGCCCCCAGTGTAAACCGCCCGTCCAGAGAGTCAACAAACTGTTCTTCTTTGCCGCCCTTCAGACCCGCCAGGCCTAGGGCTTCTTGAAGCTGTGCTTGGTGCCCTTCGGCGGGCACGACGGCTAGCCAGACGCCGCCTGGGCGCAGGACGCGCCGGAACTCGGGCGGGTTGCGCGGGGCGAAGACGCTGAGTAGGGCGTCGAACGCCGCGTCCGGGAACGGCAGGGCGCGCAGGGCGCTGGCCGCCACATGGGTAGCGCTCTTGTCCCGCGCCGAGGCCAGGCGGACGGCCTCGCGGGAGATGTCCAGCCCGCAGGCGTCGGCACCCAAAAAACGCGCCAGTCGGGCCAGATAGTAGCCCTCCCCGCAGCCCGCCTCCAAGACGCTCGGACGCCGGCCTTGCGCGTCGCCGATGGACGCAGCCGCCAGGGCGTTGATGCGGTCCGAAAGCGGCGCGTAGTGCCCGGCTTCCAGGAATGCTCGCCGGGACAGCAGCATCGCGCGCGTGTCACCGGGCGTATCCGAGGCCTTCTGGTGGGCCAGCAGCAGGTTGACGTAGCCCTCGCGGGCGACGTCGTAGCAGTGCCCCGCCGCGCACGTCCACGTGCTGCCGATCCGCGCCAGGTCGAGGCCACACTTGGGACATCGGAGCACAGGGCTTACCGTAAGGCGCACGGCGGGGGCCTCCTGCCACTTCCCACCATCCTACCGCCCCCTCATTGCCCGCACCAGTTGTGCGAGCGAAGTCTGGTAGAAGAAGTTCGCGTTTGAGAGATTGGTCCGCGCCCGCGCGAGCTGGGCCAGGGCGTTGAGGACGTCCAAGAACGTGCCCAGGCCACCCTGGTAACGCAGATAAGCCAGGCGGACGGCTTCCTGGGACTGGGCCGCACCGGCCTGCGCGGCACCGACCTGCGCCTGAGCGTTGCGGACGTTCAGGGCGGCCTCGCGCACTTCCAGCGACACCGAAAGCTTGATCTGTTCCAGCGTCAGCGCCTGCGTCTGGACGTCCACCAAGGCGGAGCGGACGCGCGAGCGGGTCTCGCCGCCGTCGTCGAGCGGCACGGCCAGTTGGGCGCTGAGGCTGGCGTAGGAACGCGGGGACGTGACCGAGGCGATACCGGCCTCGACGCCGCTGGCGACCAGCCCCAACGTCGGGAGCAGGGGCGAGCCGGCGAGCTTGACTAGGCGGCGGGCCTCGCGCAGGTTGCTCCCGGCCTGACCCACCTCGGGGCGGCGGGCGATGGCAACCGACGTGCTCTGCTTCAGGTCCACCGCCTGCGTGAGCGGCGGCAGCGGCGGCGGCTGGAGCACCAGGGGCGTGTCCGGGTCCGACCCGAGCAGGTAGGCCAGGTCCGCCTGGGCGAGGTCACGCCCGTCCTGAGCGCTGATGAGCTGCTGCTGGGCCGTGGACAGGGCGGCCTGCGCGGTCAGAACGTCGAACCGGGACACGATGCCCTGCCGCAGCCGGGACTCGGTGATGCGGACGTCCTCCTGGGCGTAGCGCACCTGCTCCGCCTGGGTGCCGACCTGGTCTTCGGTGAGCAGCAGGTTAAAGAACAGGTTTTTGGCCGCAAGAGCCGTCTCGTTTTGCAGCCGCTCGATGTCCAGCGCATAGAAGTCGCGGACGTCCTTCTGCGCGTCGCGCGCGGCGGGCACCAGCCCGAAAAGGTCCAGATACTGGCTGAGGCTGACGCGCCCGGTGTAGTTGTCGCGCTTGCCGACCGTCGTGCTGCCCCCCCCGCCGCTGACCGGGCCGGTGGTCGTGGTACTGCCCCCGCCCCCGGTCGTGTCGGCGGGCCTTGCGGCGGGCCGCTCTGGTGCCTGGCCGGCAGGGGGCGCGGCCTCGGGGGCCGGAGCGGCGGGAGCCGGCTCCAATTCGGCGACGTAGCTGGCGACAATGGGTGGCAGGCTCGCGCCCGCGCCCGGCGCAGGCGCGGTCCCGCCCGGTGCATTCGGCGTGGGCGCGGGTGCCCCGCCGGGGGCCGTGGGCGGGGCTGGGGTGGCCGGAGCCGTAGGGGCTGCCCCCGGCGCAGGGACGGCTCCGCTGTTGCCACCGGGAGTCGAAGTCGTCGGGGCGGTCGTACCGCTGCCGGTCGCGGGGTTGATCGGGGCCGCACCGCCAGTACCGTTGCTGCCGGGCGCGGTGCCCACGCCGGGCGTCCCCGCCGTGCCGATGCCGGGCGCGGAAGCGCCCCCTGCGGAAGGCGTTGCGCTCAGGCTGGTCGATGAGAACGCGCCGCTGCCGGGCGCGTTGCCGCCGCCCCCGCCGCCGATGAAGGCCGTGGAGAAGCCCGGTCCCTGGTCCACGACCACAGGAATCTGGCCGCCGCCGGGCAGGGTGGGGCTGAGGATGGCGGGGTTGGGGAGGACGGGGGCGAAGGCGTTGTAGCTGGTGTAGGTGTCGGCCGCGTCGGCCCGGAACTGGGGCCGGGCTTGAGCGTTGACCTGGGAGATCAGCTCCTGGGCCTTCTGGAGCCGCCGGCGGGCGAGGACCAGGCCGGAATTGCCGCCAAGAGAGATCGCCACGACGTCGGCCAGTGTCAGGGGCCGCCCCGGAACGACGGCGGGCACACCGCTGGAGACGCCGGGGGCGGGGGCGTTCGCGTTCGGCGCACCGCCGCCGGACGCGGCCCCCGCCGTTCCCGCGCCCCCGCCGCTTGCCGGGACCTGTGCCGAAGCAGGCGGAGTCAGGGCGGGAAGGAGCGAAGCAAAAATCAGCGTTGACGCCGTGCGGGCGCGGCGGAAGCGGGGCATAAGACGCGGGTTTTCTAGGTGCTTGCAAAACTCGGCGCGGCGTGACGGCGTCTTTGCTGCCGGGCTGATTATACCCAATGACGGGGCAGAACCGAGTCTGCCGCCGTGCCACCTAACCCGGCCACCCCACGAGACCAGCCCCGCTTTCTTCCAGGGCGGCGCGCGCCTGGGGCGAGCACAGCGCGGCCAGCTCGCCCTCCCAGTCGTAACCCCAGTCAAAGGCCTGGTCCAGTGCGGCGCTGTCCGTTCCGGGGTGGCAGACGATCTCCGTCAGCCCCGGCACGGCGTTTCGCAGATAGGCGGCTAGGACCGTCGGCGTCAGATGCCCGGAAACAGCCATGCCGGAGAAGCGGTCCGACGTGTGCAGGCCGGCGGCGGCGATGTAGCGGCGGGACAGCCGGGCGCAGGCGGCCAGGGCGGCGGCCTGCGCCCGCCGGGCCGGGGCGACGCGCGCGCGCGGCGGGCCGTCGAGGGGCAGGCGAACCCAGCCGATGCCGTACTCGGCGGCGAGGGGGCAGACGACGCGCATGACCGACGGCAGGGCGTGGAGGTGCTGGTGCGAGTCGAGGTGGCTCAGGGGCAGGCCGCGCACGGCGTCCAACTGCCCGCGCAGGGCGGCGCGGATGGCAGCGGCGGGCATCCTGCCCCCGACATAGGCGGCCAGGAACGCGCCCAAGGTCGGGGGAGCACCCGGAACGCCGACCAGGGCGCAATGAAGGCCGAGGTCCAGGCCGGGCAGGACGGCCAGCCGCTGCAAGGCGTCGCTGAACGCCGGGCCGGACGGCATCAGGCTGGCGGACGAGACCAATCCCTCGCGGTACGCCCGCTCGACGCCGCCATTGATCGACGGGTGCAGGCCGAAGTCGTCGGCGTGGACGATAACGCGCGTCGTCATCGGCGCGGGGCCGCGGGGCGGGCCGGGCGGCGGGCGGCGGCGCGGCGATAGTCGGCCATCTCGTGCAGGATCTTCACCACGACCCCGGACGAGGCCAGTGTCGAGACGCCCGCCGTGCGCTCAAAGTAGCGCAGGGGCAGCTCGGCGATGGCGAAGCCCGCCCGGTGCGTCTCGATCAAAAGCTCCGCGTCGATGAACGACCCCTCGGATTGCAGAGTGATCTGCTCCAAGATGGCCCGGCGGAACAGCTTAAACGCGAAGTTGACATCGCGCACGCTCAGGCCGAACAGCACACGGATGAGCCGGTTGTAGACCCAGGACATGATCTCACGCCTCGGCCCCTCGGCCCGGCCCTGGCGGTTGCCGATGACCATGTCCGCCCGCGCCGTCAGCGGGATGGCCCCGAGCGCGTCGTCCATCTGGATCGGCAGGTCGCTGTCGATGTACAGCACCCAGTCTCTGGTCGCGGCCCCAAAGCCCGTCCGCAGGGACCCGCCTAGTTTGCGGTTTTTGGCGTGGTGGATGACGCGCACCTCGGGGTGACGCGCGGCTAATTCATCGGCCAGCGCGCCGCATCCGTCCGTCGAGGCGTCGTCCACGACGATGATCTCTAGGTCGGACGTGATCTTGCGCCCCGTCGCCAGCGCCTCGGCGACGCAACGCTCGATGTTGCCGATCTCGTTGAACATCGGGAACACGAATGAAAGACCAGGTAAAGTTGTCTGCGCGTCGCTCATAGGTGTTCAGTGATCTCATGCGCGCGTGCCGGGGCGGTGAAATGCCCCGGCACGGCAGCCCCTCCGCCTCACCGGGCCGGCGTCGCCTGAATCAGTACGGTGCGCCGGAATCGCAGCAGCTCGCGGCAGTTGACCACGCCGTACTTCTCGCGCAGCTCGTCCAGCACCTCGGGCCGCAGGGCGTAGACCGCGCCGGGGTGCGCCTTAAGGTCGGCAGCCGCCTGAGCGTGGTCGTCCACGTAGACGACGGGGCACCGGGCATAAAAGCGGAGCGAAGGGTGTTTCAGCCCCAGGGCGTACAGGCTCCCACCCGGCGGCACGACGAGCGAGGCGGCCTGGGCCAGCCTCCGATCTGAGACCTCGGTCTCCTGGGTCCGCCACGTCGGCGAGCACCAGGCGGACAGCAGCAGCCAGGCCACGGCCACGCCAGGGATGGCCCAGGCGCGCGGCCCCAGCGCCAGGCAGAAGGGAATCGTCGCCGCCCAGACACTCGCCCACACGATGATCGACGCCGTACTTCGCCCGGACCGAGAACAGCAAGATCACGAGGGCGAGCGACAGCGCCACGTACAAGCCGAGAGGAACGAACAGCCGGGAAGTTTCGGCGCGCGTCGCGATCTTGGCCTCTTGCGTGTGGACTGCCGACGCCAGCCACGCCCCCACCAGCACGGCGGCGGCGGGGTACAGCGGGAAGATGTACGTGATCAGCTTGCTCTGCGAGGCCGAGAAGAACACGAAGACCAGGGCGATCCAGAGGCCCAGAAAGAGCGCCGGATTATCCGCCTTGCGCTCGGCCCATACGGCTCGCCCCTGCCGCCAGGCCACGACTGATGCGCCCGGCAGCAGCAGCGACCAGGGGAAAAAGCCGCCCAGCAGGACCGGCACGAAGAACAGCGGGCTGCTGGTCGCCGAGTGCTCGGCCTGGAGGTAGCGGGTGACGTTGTTGGCCCCCAGAAAGCCGTCGACAAACAGCCGCCCGTGCAGCCGGATCATCGCCCCGTACCAGGGCAGGGCGACAAGGAGGCACAGCGCAAGCCCGCCCCACAGCGCGGCCGAGAGCAGGCGGCGGGGCTGGCGCGTCAGCAGCAGGTAGGCGACGGCCTGGACGCCGATCAGGACGAGGGCGACGGGGCCTTTGGTCAGCGCGGCAAGCCCCGTCATCGCCCCGGCCAGCGCGACCCAGCGGCCCCGGCCCGTCTGCGTCCAGACGTACAGCGCGCCCAGGGCCAGCGTCAGAGTCAGCGCCAGCGTCATGTCCGTCACGGCGGCGCGGGCTAACAAAAAGAACTGGACGCACGTCGCCAGCGCGAAGCCCGCCCACAGCCCCGCCCGCCGCTCCTGCGGGAAGCACCGCCGGGCCAGCGCATGAGTTGCCGCGACGAGGGCGACGGCCAGCACGGCGGAGGGCAGGCGGGCCGACCACTCGGAGACGCCCCACGCGCGCATCGAGAGCGCCGAGAGCCAGTAAAAGAGCGGCGGCTTGTCGAACCAGGGCTGCCCGCCGAGGTGCGGCGTCAGCCAGCCGGCCCAGCCCGCCCGCGCCATCTCGCGCCCGACCTGCCCGTAGACCGGCTCGTCCACGTCGGTCAGCGGCAGGCTGCCCAGGCTCCACAGCGTCAGCCAGGCGGTGCCGAGCAGCAAGGCGAGCAACAAAAGCCGCTCACGCAGATTTGTGTTTAAAGTGCGGATGGGGAATTATACCGGGGCGGGGCGGGGGAAGTCAAACAGCCACGATGGTCTGAAACAGACTCAACAGCGTCATGGCGACTTCCAGGTCTTGGAATACTTGCCGGTCAAAACCCCTCCGAAAGGCACGCCCAGCTCCTGGCAAAAATCCTCTGCCCATGCTTCCGGCTTCGGGTCATCAGGCTTCTTGCTGGTATTAAGTCCAAAGAGAAGTCTCCACGCCCCTCATCGCCCAGGAGATGATGACGTTGTAGATGTGTCTGTTAGTGGATGTCTCCCAGCGTGTCCAGATATAGATCTTTTGGATGTCGTCAAAATCCCCCGTCCAGACCTTTCTGTTCGGCCGGAACCCTTCCCATAGGACATAGCGGTGTGCCGCGAGGTCCAGGTTCAACCAGGAGGGCTGGATCATACGCAGAACGAGGCGGGTACCGTAGAAGATCAGCGCACTGAGCAGCCACATCACCAGGAAGCTAAACCAATTTTCGAGCGTCAGCGCGGGCTGCCCAGGTGTCGGCATCATTATTGCTAGAAAAGGGAGTGTAAGAGAGAACAATCCCATGAGCACTAAAAAAGCCACAGGGATCAGATTGAACCACGAGCCGAAAGTAACCGTGAGGGTGGAGTCATCCGCGCCGGGCGCAGGCCAGCGGACGAAACCTCCGAGGTCTTGACGGGGCGGGGCTAAGTCTTGTGTCATTCTCATCGTGTCTGATGAACTATCCCGGCGGCCACGTCAAGGGGCGTCCTCCCAAGACGTGGAGGTGCAGATGATCCACGGACTGCCCGCCGTCCGGGCCGACGTTGACGACGACGCGGAAGCCGCTGTCGTCCAGCCCCAGCGTACGGGCGACGTGGGCCGCCGCCTGGAGGAGCTGGCCGAGCAGCAGCGTGTCATCAGGGGCCGCGTCAAGGAGATTGGCAAGTGGCCGCTTGGGGATGACCAAGACGTGAGCGGGAGCCTGCGGCGAGACATCGCGGAAGGCCAGCACTTCGTCGTCTTCATAGACGACATCGGCGGGAATCTCGCGCCGGATGATCTTGCCGAATAGAGTATCTGCCACCTACGTGCCCTCCAGAAGCCCGAAGGCATCGCCGCCCGGCAGAACGTCCGTCAGCCGGACGGGGACGATCTCACCCCGGAGCGTGGCGGGTGCCTCGAACTGGACGCGGACGTAGTTGTCGGTGTAGCCGGACAGCCAGCCGTCCCGCGCGCCCTTGGCCTCCACCAGGACGGAGACGACGCGGTTCAAGTCCCCCGCCGCGAACTGCTCCTGGCTGGCGACGCAGGCCGCCGTCAGCGCCCGGTGCCGCCGCTCCTTCTCTTCATGCGGCACATCGTCCTTGACGTCCGCCGCCGCCGTCCGCTGCCGGGGCGAGTAGCGGAAGACGTGGGTGCGGGCGAAGCGCATCTCTCGGGCGAAAGCCAGTGTGTTCTCGAACAGGGCTTCAGTCTCGCCGGGGAAGCCGACAATCAGGTCGGTGGTCAGGCCGATGCGCGGCATCAGCCGGCGCAGCTTCGTCACGGTCTCGGCGAAAAAGCGCGTGTCATAAGGCCGGTTCATGGCCCCCAAAATCGCGTCGTCGCCGGACTGCAAGGACAGGTGCAGGTGCGGGGCGATGTGCGGGTGTGCGGCCATGGCGTCGATCAACTTGTCGGGTATCTCGACGGGCTGGACCGACGACAGCCGGACGCGCTCGACGCCGGGGATGTCGGCGACGCCGACCAGGACGTCGGCCAGATCCGGCCCGCCGCTGCCGGTCTCGGGTCCGTAGGCACCGACGCAGACGCCCGTGACGACGATCTCCCTGGCTCCCGCCGAGGCCATCTCCCGCGCCTCGGCGAGTACGTCCCCGAAGGGCCGGCTCGCCATGACGTTCCGGGTGTAGGGGATGGAGCAGAATCCGCAGAAGTAGCGGCAGCCGTCCTGCACCTTCAGCGTCGCCCGCGTCCGGTGCAGGCCCGCCGGGCGCGGCAGCAGAGACTCGGGCGAGATCAGGCCGCCGGGGGCCGACTCGGGGAAGAGGGCGAGGCCGGCCCCCGCCGCCCGTGATAACGGGGGCGCGCTTGCGGGCGACGACGAATAGAGCATCAGAACGCGCGCCGCCGTCTGCATCTTCTGCGCGTTCGGCACCAGCAGGGCGGCCCCGTCCACGGACTCGTCGGTGTCCAGGGCCATCTGGGCGAAGCAGCCGGTCAGGACGACGCGCGCGCCTTCCTTCTGCCGGGCCGCGCGCCGGGCGACCTGGCGGGATTTCCGGTCGGCGTCGGACGTGACCGAGCACGTATTGATGACGTAGACGTCGGCAGGGCCGCGGAAGTCGGTCAGCGTGAACCCGGCGGCCTCGAAGCTCTCGGCCAGCCGCTCGGTCTCGTACTGGTTGACCTTGCAGCCCAGGTTGGAAAACGCGGCGGTGGGCATGGCGCGGAGTGTACCGCACCCGGCGCGCGCTGTCAAGCCGGAAGAGCGCGGGGGTGTATGCCTGCCGCGTTTGCCGCCATTTTCCGCCGGGGAAGATGGGGCAGGCGGGAATGGTCCCGCCCCCACGGCGACACTCTTTAGAAAGAGTACACACAAATGGCAGACATGAACGACGCGTTCGTCAACGGGCTTTCGGCGCTGTATAACGCCGAGAAGCTGATCATGGAGGGGATGCCCAGGATGATGGGCGGCGTCCAGAACCCGCAGACCAAGCAGGTCATGGAGCAGCACACGCAGGAGACCCAGGAGCAGGCGAGGCGCCTGGAGCAGATCTTCAGCCGGATGGGCCAGACGCCGAACGACATCCAGCCCGAGGGCATCGTCGGCATCCTGAAAGAGAACGAGAAGATCCAGAGCCAGGGCTACGACGCGGCCACGCTGGAGGCCAACGTGATCGCCGCCGCCCAGCGCGTCGAGCACTACGAGATCGCCGGCTACGGTGCCCTGTCTACCTGGGCCAAGCACCTGGGTCATCAGGACGTCGTCGCCCTGCTGGAGCAGTCGCTCCAGGAGGAGAAGGGTGCCGACCAGAAGCTGACCCAGGCCGCCGAGGCCGGGGCGAACCCCCAGGCCGCGCAGGCCGCCTAGTTGGCAGGTGATCCAGAAGACGCCGGGCCGGGCAAAGAGGCCGCCCGGCACACCTGTGTGCCGGGCGGCCTTTTTGGGTACTCTCCGGGAGAGACGAGTCAAGGCGATCAACTCAAGGGGATCAACAACAAGGGGATCAACAACGATGGACACAGAGGCATTGCCGCGCGAGGAGTGGGGCACGTTCTTCGACGACCTGAGCCGCGAGTACGAGGATGGGCTGGTGGACGTGACGGTGCGGACGGACACGCTCTCCGACGCGCCGCTCATTTCCGGCCTGCCTCTGCTGGGCATCCAGCTCAACACCAAGGGCGGCGACGCGGGCAGCGTCACCGTCATCGCCAGCCAGAGCGAGGACGACGCGGTCTCGCACACGGTCACGGGCGTGACCCAGGTTCACGTCATGCGGACGACCGATGGAGACGTGGACACCGTCCAGATCGACGCGCCGGACCCGGCCCAGACACACATCCACTTCCTTTCGTCCATCTAGCCCGCGCGGGCGATGGCGAACAGCCCCCACACGCCCAAGGCGTACAAGACCAGGACGACCAGCGAGTCCGCCCCCATCCGCAACAGCAGGCGGCGGGGGCGGAAGATGAGGCCGTACAAGTAAACGGTGGTCAGCAGGACGCCCAGGCCGGCGAGATAGATGTCCGTCTTCTGCGCCTGCGGCAGCACGGCCTGGCCCGACAGCAGCGTCGCCAGCAGGAACAGGACGGGCAAAAAGGCGTTGCCGCCGAAGATGTCGGAGATCGCGAGCTGGTAGTCCCCCAGCTTGATGGACGCGATCCCCGTGGAAAGCTCCGGCAGCGACGTCGCCGCCGCCAACACCGTCGCCCCGAACAGGACGCCGGTCATGTGCAGGTGCCGCGCGATCCCGTCGCCGCTCTGCTCCAGCACGTAACCCGCCGCCAGCGTCACCAGGGCGGCGGCCCCGAACACCAGGGCGATCCGCACGGTGCTCTGCCCCTTGTTCTTCTCTTCTTCCTTTTTCTTTCGGGACTTCATGGCGTCGGTCTGCTCCCCGCCGGGCGCATCGCCCTTCGCCTGCCAGGGCAGGTCGGTCCGCGCGCGGTTCAGCAGCCACAGCCCCGCCACCCACAGCCCGGCCAGGGCCAGGTCCTCGGGCGTCAGCCGGAACGCGATCAGCGTCTTCGGGAGCTGCGTCCCCATCATGGCGACGACCAGCACGGCGGTCACCAGGACGCCCTCCAGCACCAGCACCAGGGACGCCGCCTGCCATGTCAGCGGGCGCTTGCCCGGCACACCGACGTCCAGCGCGACCAGCACGACCGTCTGGAGCGCGATGCCGCCCAGAATGTTTCCGATGGCGACGCCGATGTCATGGTGCAGCGCGGCGGTCGCCGTGATGGCGATCTCCGGCAGGTTCGTCGTGAGCGCCAGCAGGATCAGCCCGCCCAGCGCTTCCCCCAGGTGGAGGCGCGAGTCAAGGGCGTCCGTCGTGTTCGACAGGAAGATGCCCGCCACCCACACCGCCCCCGCGGCGGCGGCGAAGACGAGCAGGAGGACGGGCAGCGAGAGGTGTGAGAAGTCGGGCATGAGGCATGATACCCATACCGTCAAGAAAAAACCCGCCTGCCACCGCCGGGGGATCGGCGGGGCGGGCGGGGTGGGGAAGGGATTAGGCGGGAAGGAATTAGGCGTCGTAGTACAGGAAGAACTCGTAGGGGTGGGGCCGCAGGGCCACGCCCTCGACCTCGCGGACGCGCTTGTAGTCGATGTAGGTCTGGATCAGCGACTCGGTGAACACGTCGCCCTTCATCAGGAACTCGTGATCGGCCTCCAGAGCGTCCAGCGCCTCGGTCAACGTGGCGGGCGTGTGGGCGATGCCCGCCTTCTCCTCGGGGGCCAGCTCGTAGATGTCCTTGTCGATGGGGGGCGGCGGCTGGATCTTGTTCTGGATGCCGTCGATCCCGGCCATCGCCATCGCCGAGAACAGCAGGTAGGGGTTGGCGGTGGGGTCCGGGGCGCGGAACTCGACGCGCTTGGACTTGGGCGAGCCGGCGATGGGGATGCGGACGGCGGCGGAGCGGTTGCGGGCCGAGTAGACGAGGTTGATCGGGGCCTCGTAGCCCGGCACCAGGCGGCGGTAGGAGTTGGTCGAGGCCGCGCCGAAGGCCAGCAGGGCCTTGGCGTGCTTCAGGATGCCGCCGATGTAATACACCGCCGTCTCGGACAGGCCGCCGTAGCCCTTCTCGTCGTAGAACTGGTTGACGCCGCCCTTCCACATGGACACGGACGTGTGCATCCCCGAACCGTTATCCTGGAAGATGGGCTTGGGCATGAACGTGGCCGTGTAGCCGTTCTGGGCTGCGGTGTTCTTGACGATGTACTTGTGCATCAAAAGCTTGTCGGCCATAGACACCAGGGAGTCGAACTTGATGCCGATCTCGCACTGGCCGGCGTTGCCGACCTCGTGGTGGTGGACGTCCACCTCAATGCCGGCTTCGAGCAGCGTCAGCACCATCTCGGAGCGCAGGTCGGCCAGCGTATCCGAGGGCGGCACGGGGAAGTAGCCTTCCTTGGTCCGCATCTTGTAGCCGAGATTGGGCTTCTCGTCGCGGCCCGAGTTCCAGGCGGCCTCGTCCGAGTCGATGGCGTAAAAGCCGGAGTTCGCGGACTGACCGTAGCGGATGTCGTTGAAGACGTAGAACTCGGCCTCGGGGCCGAAGTAGGCGACGTCGGCGATGCCGGTGGACTGGAGGTAGGCCTCGGCCTTTTTGGCGATGTTGCGCGGGTCGCGGGGGTACTTCTCGCGCGTCAGCGGGTCCTCGACATCGGCGATGATCGACAATGTCTTGACCTCGGTGAAGGGGTCGAGCACGGCGGTCTCGGCATCGGGGACGAGGAGCATGTCGGACTCGTCGATGGTCTGGAAGCCGCGCACCGAGGACCCGTCGAAGGGCAGGCCGTCCGTGAAGACGTCCTCCTCAAAGCGGTGGGCGGGCAGCGTGAAGTGCTGCCAGGTGCCGGGGACGTCGATAAACTTGACGTCCACGAACTTCACGTCGTTGTCCTTGATCATGGTCAGGACGTCTTGGGGTGTTTTTGCCATCGAGCGCGTCGATCTCCTTCTGTGGTGTCGTTTTCCGTGGCGTCGTTTTGGGGCAAGCGGCAGACGAGAAAAAACGCCCCCGTGCCGAACCCCTGGGAGCCGCCTACCGAGAGGTGGCCGCTCCGCGAGAGCCGCACAGGAACGCCAGTGTCCCCCATCATCTGCCCGCCGTCACGGAAGCGAGTATACGGTAAAACAGCCGGCTTGTCAAGGCCGCCGGGCGTGTTTTTTTCCGCGCGCTCTCCTGCCGATTTCCGCGCCGATCTTTCTGCCAATCTTTGTGCTATAATTTCGGTTAATGCCGGGTATGAACAGGCAGAGACTCACTCCGATTTGATTTGTGCTCATTCCCAAGCCTCTCGATCTCTGCGACGCAGGAGAACACGCGCCTTGAACAACATTTTCCGAAACGCCTCCGCACTACTGATTCTGACTCTCGCCTTCGGGGGTGCCGCTCAGGCCGCGCCCAAGACTCCGCCGGACGCCAAAAGCGCCCTGCCCGACGCGGACCTGCGCTACAACGCCGCCGTGGATGCTTTCGACAAGGCGGCTCAGGCCTACAGCGCGGTCAAACCCGGTGACGCGCAGGCGCTCGCCCAGGCCGATACACTGCTGACTGACAACGTCACCCAGATGCAGTCACTCACCCAGGACCCCGCCCTCAAGGCGGATCACAACGTCCCGCGCCTGCACAGCCTGCTCGGCTACTCGCTGCTGCTGCTGGGCAATCCCGCCGGGGCCGTCCCCGAGCTTCAGCAGGCCGTCGCGCTGGTCCCCGTCGATTTGAACGCGCACAACAACCTGGGCAACGCCCTGCGCGAGGCGATGCGCTACGACGAGGCGGCGACGCAGTATCAGTTCATCGTGGACCGCGAAAGCGCCGGGGCGACCGGGCCGGACCCCGCGCGGGTCAAATTCAACCTCGCGACCGCCCTGGGGCAGGCCGGCAAGAACGACGAGGCCCTGGCCGTGTTCAGCCAGATCGCCCCGGCGGGAGACGCCGCGACGCTCAAGAACTACGGATTCTTCCTGCAAAAGGCCGGGCGCAACGCCGAGGCCGCTGACGCCCTGCGCCAGTCGGCGCAGAAGAACCCGCAGGACGCCGTCTCGTGGCTGGACGCGGGCGAACTGTACGCCAAAGTCGGCCAGCGGGACGCCGCCATTTCCGCCCTGACCAATGCTGTCGGCCCGGATACGAACCCCAAGCTTGACGCGGCGGGCCAGTACGACGCCCACTTCACGCTGGGCGAGATGGAAGCCGCCAGCAGCGACGCCGCCGCCGCCATCAAAGAGTTTGACGCGGCCGCCGCGCTCCAACCGGACAACGGTGTGCCGCTCTATAACAAGGGCGTCCTCCAGGAGCAGGCCGGCCAGCAGGCCGACGCCGAGGCGTCCTACCGCGCCTCGCTCGCGAAGACGCCGGACAGCGTTCAGACCCAGGTGGCCTTGGGCCTGCTGCTGGCGGATGGGCCGAACGCCGCCGAAGCCTCCGGCCTGCTGGCCCAGGCCGCCCCCAAGCTGCCGCAGGACAGCGGCGCGGACAAGCTCAAGGCCGCGCCCGTGTATGCCCGCCTGGGCGACCTATATGCGGCGGAGCATTCCTACGCCCAAGCCGATGCCGCCCGGCAGCAGGCGCTGGCGCTCAATCCGGGCGACGCCGATACGCGCGTGGCCCTGGCCGATTCCTACATGACCCAGAAGCAGTACGTCAGCGCGCTGACGCAGTACGACGCCGCCGCGGCCTTGCGGCCTGGGGATGCCGCGATCCAGAACGGGCGCGGCGTCGCCTACAAGAACCTGCGGCAGTACCCGAAGGCACTGGCCGCCTTCAAGCAGGCGCTGGCGCACGACCCGCGCAACGCCCAGGTCCAGAACAACGTCGGGGTCCTGTATGAGCTTCTGGGCAACAAGGCGCAGGCCGTCGTCGCCTACAAAAAAGCTCTCGCCCTGAACCCCGCTCTGGCCGTGGCGCGCACCAACCTGGCCCGCTTCGCCCACCGGACCGAGTAAGACGCCGCAAAGGCTCAACAGAAACGAGTAAGCCGGACATATGCTGACGCTGGGCATCATGGCGAACGCCGGGAAACCGGCGGCACTGGAGGTCGCCGCGGCTGCGGACGCCCACCTGCGCGCGCGGGGCCTGATGGTGCGCCTTCAGCACCGAGTGGCCGAGGCCCTCGGCCTAGCGGAGCGCGGCCTGCCGGATGACGCGGTGGCGGAAGCCGAGGCGGTGCTGGTGCTGGGCGGCGACGGCACGATCCTCGCGACGGCCCGGCTCTGCGCGTCGCGCGGGACGCCGATGCTGCCGGTCCACGTGGGCCGGTTCGGGTTCTTAACCAACGTCGCCCCGAGCGACCTGTCGGCGGCCCTGGACTCATTGCTGGCGGGCCACTACACCCAGGAAGAGCGCATGATGCTCTGGTGCGAGACGCGCCGGGGGGGGGCGCTCCAGGACTCGGGCCTGGCGCTCAACGAGATCGTGATCGCCAACGGCCCGCTCTCGCGTGTGCTCCACCTGCGGACGTCCATCGACGGCCGCTACGTCACCACCTACGCCGCCGACGGCATCATCGTGGCGACGCCGACCGGCTCGACCGCCTACTCGCTGTCGGCGGGCGGGCCGCTCGTCCACCCGTCGCTCCAGACGCTGCTGGTGACGCCGATCTGCCCGCACACGCTGACGGCCCGTGCCCTCCTCGTCCCGCCCGAGGCCACCGTCACCGTGGTCGTTGAGCGCGACCCGCAGGACATGGTCCGCGTGACCGTCGACGGTCAGCTCGGCTTCCCCCTCCAGGCGGACGACGAAATCCACATCCGCCGCGCCCCCTACCAGGCCCGCTTCCTGTCGGTCGGCGGCTCCGACTTCTACGACAAGTTACAGAATAAGCTGCACTGGGGCGAGACGCTGTATTGAGCAGCCGCGTGTGTTTAACGACACGGCCCCGGCACCGGAAGTGCCGGGTGACAAGACGCTCCGGGACCCTGAGACAAGATGTTAGCCGAGCTTCACGTCACAAACTTTGCCCTGATCGACCATTTGGATTTGGCGTTCGGGGGGGGCCTTAACATCCTCACGGGTGAGACCGGCGCGGGCAAGTCCATCATCATCGATGCCCTGGGGCTGGCCTTGGGGGAACGTGCGGGCGCGGACCTGGTCCGTACCGGGGCGGCCAAAGCAACCGTCGAGGCCGTCTTCGACCTCGCCCGTGCCCCCGCCGAGGTCCGCCGCCGGCTGTCCGAGGCCGGGCTGGACGGGGGCGACGAGGCCGACGACACGCTGCTGGTCACCCGCGAGATCGCCCGTGCCGGCGGCAAGTCGCAGTGCCGTATCAACGGACGGCTGATGCCCGTGGCCGTCCTGAAAGAGATCGCCGAGGGGCTGGTGGATGTCCACGGCCAGCACGAGCACCAGTCCCTTCTGGCCGCCGACCGGCACGTGGACACGCTGGACAACTGGACCGGCAAGGACGCGCTGGCCCAGCGGGCAGATGTGGCCGCGCTGCACTCCGAGGTCAACGCCCTGACGCGGGAGCGGGAAAAACTCCGTACCGACGCGCGCGAGCGTGTGCGTATGCTCGACCTGTATCGGTTCCAGCAGGAAGAGATCTCCGGGGCGGACTTGCGCTCGGGCGAGGAAGAAGAGCTTGCCTCAGACCGCAGCCGCCTGGCGAACAGCGAAAAGCTGAGTGCGGCTGCCCAGGACGCCTATGCCACGCTGTCGGGGGCCGAGCGCGGCGCGGGCGGGGCACTGGACGCGCTGAACGCCGCCCTGGCCGCCGTCCAGCACGCCGCCGCCCTGGACGAGGCCCTGGCACCGCTGGCCGAGACGCTGGGCAGCGCGGTCTCGTTCGCCGAGGACGCCGCCCATGACCTGCGCGTCTACCAAGAGACCGTGGAGTTCAACCCGGAGCGGCTGGAAGAGATCGAAAGCCGCCTGGACCTGATCCGCACCTTGAAGCGCAAGTACGGCGAGACGCTGGACGAGATCATCGCCTACGGGCAGGAGCTGGATGGCAAGCTGGACGCCCTGGAGCACTCCGAAGCGCGCGAGGAGGAGCTGACCCAGGCCATCACCAGGTCTGAAGAGAAGCTCCAGTCCGCCGCCGTGAAGCTGACCAAAACGCGGCGCAAGGCGAGCGCGGAGTTCGCCGCGGGCATCGCGCGCGAGCTGCAAGACCTGGGCATGGCCGCGACCAAGTTTGAAGTGTCCATCGAGCCGCAGCCGATAACGAGCAAGGGCGCGGACAGGGTCGAGTTCCTGCTGTCGCCGAACCCCGGCGAGCCGCTGCGGCCTCTGGCGAAGATCGCCTCGGGCGGCGAGATGTCGCGCATCATGCTGGCGATGAAATCCGTGCTGGCCCGGACCGGCACGATCCCGACCATGATCTTCGACGAGATCGACGTGGGCGTAGGTGGACGGACGGCCCAGACCATCGGCGACAAGCTGGAGGGGCTGGCCGGTGACGCGCAGATTCTGTGCATCACGCACCTGCCCCAGATCGCCTCGCGGGCCGGGACGCACTTCTACATCGAGAAGCGGGTTGAAGGAGGCCGGACCGTCGTGTCCGTCTCACCCCTAGACCCCGAAGGGCGCATTGAAGAGATCGCGCGGATGCTGGGCGGTTCGCGCCGGTCGGAGGCCGTGGTCCAGCACGCCCGCGAGATGCTGTCCGCCGCCTAGGATCACCCAGGGATAGGAACGGGTCAGGGCGTTCAGAGTGGGGGATGGCGGCCGGTGTTCTTTAAACGCGACGTGCTTCTGGCACAGGAATACCTCGCCTTCCTGCTGCTGAATCTGTTCGACCTGTTCCTGAGCGACTACATCTTCCGCAACGGCGGCATGGAGGGCAACACCCTGGCCGCGATCATCTATGCGCGTTACGGCCACCAGGGCTTTGCGATCTTCAAGTTCTCGCTCGTGATGGTCGTCGTGCTGGCCTGCGAGGGCTATTCTCTGAAGAGCATCCGCATCTCCCGAGTCATCGTCACGGCGGGCTGCCTTGTCTACCTGCTGGTCGTCTTCTGGGAAGTCTTTCTCATCATCACCCATGTCCACGGCATCCACTTCTGACACCACGCCTGCCGACGCCCCGTTCGCATTCCGGCCCGCGCGCGAGGCCGACCTGCCCGCGCTGACGGACATCTACAACGCCGCCGTATCCGGGACGGACTTCACCGGCCACCTGGCTGCCGTGTCCGTTCAGGACCGGCTGCCTTGGTGGCGGGCGCACCAAGACCCCCGCTTCCCCGTTCTCGTCGCCGAAGACAGTCTCCGCAATGACGGCACGGTCTTGGGCTACGCCTCCCTGTCCGCCTGGGCCGACGGCTTCCCCGTTTACGACCACACGACCGAATCGTCCCTCTACCTCGCCCCTGCCGCCCAGGGTCGGGGCCTGGGCACGGCGCTGATGCGCGCCCTGCTCGCCGAGGCCGCGCGCGTAGGCCACCACGTCGTCCTGTCCCGCATTTGGTCAGGCAACGCCCCCAGCCTCGCCATGTGCCGCAAGTGCGGCTACGAGGTGGTCGGCGTCCAGCGCGAGGTCGGCCTGCGGCATGGCAAGTGGGAAGACTGCGTTCTGATGCAGGTGATTTTGTAGGAGGCCCTCTCGCCCCAATTCCGGGGGAACCGAATTCAGGATAGGCCACAACCCGTCTTCGCTCCGGCTCCCTCTCCTTTCGGAAGGAGAAGGAGGGGGTAAAATTCCTCTCCTAACCGTCTGGCTCCCCAGAATCGGGGCGGGGGACCATCCTCATCCGCACCTCACGGCGCTTCCTCCTTCGCCAGCACTTTGACGTGCCCGTCCCCGAACAGCACGACCTGGCCGCACGGCAGGTCCATCGTCCCGATCACCGTCGCGGCGGGTTCCTCCATCGCCGCCAACTCCGGCTTCTCGGGCGCGTGATAGACCCAGTGGACATTGCCGACGCTGTATAGGCTCCGGTTCCTAAGGTAAGGCATGAGCGGCTCGTCCACATCCCCGGCGGGCGGAAACTTCTCGTCATAATCCTGACAATACTGCGTGATCGCCAGCCCGATCTGCTTCATGTTGGTCGTGGCGATTTCCCGCTCTTCCGGGCAGGACAGCGGCAGGCCCAGGGCCATCTTCTCGTTCGGTATCCTCCCCGTTGCGGGTATGGTCGTCACATCGCTGACGTACAGCTCGCCGCGATTGAGGAACGCGATCTGCCTGCCGGTGGGCGACCAGACGGCCTGCGGGTCTTCGTCCCCCATCGTAATCCCAGCCCCGACCGCGCTCAACGGCTGTTTCAGGCGCGGCGGACAGTAGACCCAGACGATGCGCGACGGGAACTGGGATACCCGCGTCTGGTCTATCTGGGGCTGGCTCTCCACGTTCAGTGTGAGGTCCGGGTACTGCTTGGAGGCGGGGGGCAGATCCGCGGCGCTGGTCGCCGGCAAGGGGCTGAGCTTGCCCGTGACCACGTCCAGCGCCTTCCGACCCTCGCCCGACTGGACGGATAGGTGGCCGTCGTCCAGCCAACTGTTATAAATCTCGGTGTTCGCCGGCAGCACGAGCGGCTGGAACGTGTTCCGCTCGGGGTCATAAATTTGGCACGCCGACTGCCGCTGCCTGTTGAGGTTGTAGTCGCGGGTGAACAGGACCCAGCGGTTGTGTGGGGAGGCATAGCGCAGCGCCGTAT
>JAABUV010000962.1_pt1 | contig 43064 bp, 45 predicted proteins | sample 5559971 | NCBI WGS metagenome assembly JAABUV01 (sample SAMN10711881, study PRJNA513362) | rock metagenome | isolation source: Antarctica rocks | place: Antarctica: Victoria Land, Knobhead nord | collected 2015-12-19 | reverse complement strand
AGTTGTCTAGCGATTCAAACAGTCTCGTCGTTGATTCTATCAAACTCTCTAGTGTTGTTCAGTCTTTCGATTGCGTCGATCATCAGGTAAACGAATTTCTTTAGACTCGTTCTGTCTGTACGAGTATCTTGAATGAGTATTGATATCGATATCGTGTGATTAACGAATTCTTAATATAATGTTGAAATCGTGCCTAGAATCTAATCACACTGCAGCGAGGTAGTGCGTAGCTGAATAGAATGTTTGATCAATAGAGATAGCTATAACTAGAATATTAAGAATACAGAAGAAATCAAAGAGAGTTTCGAGCTGTATCTATAGTAGTGCAAAACAAAGAGAGCGAAGCAGGTTTGCTTGAGTATCGAAAGCGCTAGAATAGAGTGTTGAGGCTAGAGATTCAACATGAGTCAAAACTTCTAGAGCTTGTTGACTAGAAAACTCTATTCAATCTCGACACACTCGTAACAAGATTCTTTATTGTTGAATCTATCAATCGATTTAATTCTTAAGCAATTCACGAAGATTCTTTATCATGATTCTCATAATTGAATGAACTTTGTGTACTTAATAAGCAATAAGTAGTCTAGCAATTCAAACAGTCTCATCATTAATTCTATTCAATTCTCTAGTGTTGTTCTATCTTTCAATTATTATTGATCATCAGGTAAATGAATTTCTTTAGACTCATTCTGCCTAAATGAGTATGTTGAATGAGTAATGAGATCAGTATCATGTGATTAATGAATTCTTAATATAATGTCAGAATCGTGCTTAAATGATACAATCAATGAAGATCAGAATTGATAGTGCTTGATCTTTAGAAATAGCTATAACTAAATATTAAGAATATAGAAGAAGATGTTACGAGTGTGTTGAGATTGAATAGAGTTTTCTAGTCAACAAGCTCTAGAGATTTTGACTCATGTTGAATCTCTAGTCTCAACACTCTATTCTAGCGCTTTTGATACTCAAGCAAACCTGCTTCGCTCTCTTTGTTTTGCTCTACTATAAATACAGCTCAAAATCTCTCTTTGATTTCTTCTGTATTCTTAATATCTCAGTTATAGCTATCTCTAAAGATCAAGCACTATTCAACCCTGACTTTCGCTGATTGACTCATCTAGACATGATTCTGACATTATATTAAGAATTCGTTTACCACATGATATCAATTTCATTACTCATTCAAGCTACTTGACGAACAACGAAACGAGTATAAAGAAATTTGTTTTACCTGGTGATCGACGCAATCGAAAGACAGAACAACATCAGAGAGTCAATAAAATCAACGACAAGACTGTTTGAATTGCTAGAGAATCTATCGCTCATTAAGTACGCACAGGTCACTCGATTAAGAGAATCACGATAAAGAATCTTCGTGAATTGCTCTAGAATCAATTCATTCTCATGAAGCAGACGAGTGAAAATAAGCTGTTTAACTCATTTCTTTCTCTCTTTGTCTTGAATCAAGCTCGTGAATCAGACGAGTCAAAACAATCTGTGTCGTCAGATCAAATTAGTGAGTCTGCTACTACAAATGACGTTCTCATAGTGAGTCTGCTACAATGACACTCTTCGTCAATGCAATGATCTATCTACCTTCATCGTCTTATTTATCAGTGAACCTGATTCTACGTTCACATGCAAATAGTGAGCCTGCTACAATGGCAAGCCGAAAGTTGATCTCTTCAATGAGCAAGTCAACTAGTGAGTCTGCTTCAATAACATTCTTCGTCAATGCAATAATCTATCTACTCTCATCGCTCAACCTATCAGTGAATCAATCTATCTCGCGTTCACATGCAACTAGTGAGTCTGCTTCAATGATTACTCTATCTCACATAGTGAGTCTGCTACAATAGACATTTGACAAGTTGATTTGAATCAATAGAAAGGTTGATAGAAAGACAGACATCAAGATTCTACGTCAGTGCTATGAACTACACTACAAGTCATAGAGACATGACTTTTAAAGAGAAGAAGATAATGTTACAAGTGTGTTGAAATTGAATAAAGTTTTCTAGTCAACAAGCTCTAGAAGTTTTGACTCATGTTGAATCTCTAGTCTCAACACTCTATTCTAGCGCTTTCGATACTCAAGCAAACCTGCTTCGCCCTCTTTGTTTTGCCCTACTATAGATACAGCTCGAAATTTCTCTTTGATTTCTTCTGTATTCTTAATATCTCAGTTATAGCTATCTCTAAAGATCAAGCACTATTCAACTCTGACTTTCGCTGATTGACTCATTTAGACACGATTCTGACAAAAGATTGATACAAAAGCTTCTATTTATATAATGTTCAGAGACTACGCTAGACTCAAAAGAAATGTGTTTATGACATGAAAAGAAAATGATGTAAATGAACAAGATGTTGATGAAAGAAAAGAATGTTGAGAAAGAAAAAAAGTGTTGAGTCATATTGAGTTAAACCTGAGTCAGATCTCAACTAGATCATTGACTAACTTTAATCATTATGCAAAGAACTCGCTAGCATGCATTGCAAATTGATTAAAGCTTCAGTCTTGTTCAGTCTTATTGATCTTGATACACTTGTAACAATAGTATATATTTAGTAGTCAAAAATTTCAAAGCAAAGAAATCATTTAAACTGCTCATTGTTGAAGAAATTAACACATCTTTCACTGTGTCTTTGATGAAAGTCACTAGTTTTTTGCCTCATTCTTCAATTTCTCTGTAAATAATTTCTTCTCTTCTTTTAACATGATGATCTTATTAAGATGAGAAATGAATGCATGAAATGTCAAAGTACTAGTCTTCAGTCGAGAACAATTCTTTGAAAGATGATTTGATGCTTTGCAGTTGAAGCAGATGATTGACATTCTTAATCATTCAGATTCAAGAGTGAAAAAAGTAATGAGTTGAACATAGCTAGTAATTGAGATTGAAGCTGATGTCAACGAAGAAACAAAACGTTTTTTCGAAACTGTTATTAATTTGACTGTTCACTGCTCATCATGTAGCTGATAATTGACTTGTTGTTTGTTATTCACATCTTCAAGAAAGATCTTGAGCTTATCAAGTAAACTAAACTCTATGAGACAAACTGACAACGCGTTTTGAAGATGATTGTTGATTTTATTCTGAATGTTGTTCATCAGAATGATATCATCATAGTTCAGAAAGCTGAATATTTTAGTGAATTCTGAATAGAAAAAGCTGAAGAGCTTGTTGAGCTGCTTCAGAATAATGTATTCACGACAACACTTTTGAATCAAATTCTGATCTTCATAAATTTCTTTCAGATGTTTCAGTAGCTCTGATAGTGATTGATAGAATGAGAAAGCATCAACATGATGCTTTGCATAAATTTGCTGATCAGCATCGTCTTTTAGTCTGAAAATCACATAGACAATATGAATCTTTTTAGTAGAATAATGATTCGCGTTGACATTGAACTTGTCAGCTATTTTGATGTTTCATGTCTCTCAAATAGAATCATCTGTTTTGATGAAGATGAGTGAATTCAAAAGCTTGATGAACTTGTGATGATCATTCTTGTTATTAGATAGAGTAGAAGATTCTCGTTGAAAGCGAGCTTCTTTCTGATTGACTTGTTGCTCAGCTGACTGAGTATCTTGACGAGACATAGATCAATCAGCTTGACGTTGTTTCGCTCTGAAGTTCAATCGCTCGCATTGTAACTGATTGATCTTTTTCTTTAGCTCATCATTTTTATCAAAAACAACTTTTAATTGTTTCACTCTTTTTTTATGATTGTTTTGTATGAGAAGTCAATGTTCATTGAGTTGTAAAGTCAAGTCTTGCTGACTTTGAAGCTCATTCAGCATATTGATGACTTCATCAAATTGATTGCTGACTCAATGAAACAGTTGTTTTTTGATGTTTATGTTTCATGAGATGACAGCTTTCTCAGCTTCAACTGAAGCATTAATGAATAGAAGTGAAATTCTTCTATTAACAGTACTTTTAAGCAGATGAGTTGTTCAAGACTCAACTGACTTGACATCATGTATCATGATGAAAGAAGATAGAAGTTGTTGAAATAAGAGTAAATGAAAGATTGATGTTTTGAATTAATGTTTTTTAATGAGTGAAAATTCAAAGAATTTCTTGTGAATTTCAGATAATAATTAAGTGCTTTATTCAAAGAATCTCTTGCAAATAGAATGATGAAAATGAGTGTAGAATCAAAGAATTTCTTGCAATTTAAAATGATGATGCAAATTTGAAGAATTTCTTGCAAATTTTTCTTACTGAATAGATTGTTTCATATCATTTATTCATCGATAGCAGAGTAGTAAATGATGAGCATTTATCTAATGTTAGAAGTCAGCATAGAGCGAGTCATATGAATGTCATTTAACTAGTAGATAAATGCTAAGAAAGAAAGATAGCTACAGAAAAAAAGCTGACTACATATGTGTATTTCTCAGTCGACGCTAAACTCAATAAAGATTAGTCAAGATAACGAAGCGAGAATAAATTTGACAAGACTAGAAGATTGAGTCTGACAAGACTAGAATCATGACATGAATGAAAGTGCACTTCTGTATCAAGAGTTTTCAACTCATTATGTTTATCAATCAAAAAGAGAATAATGATGCTGAACATTAAGATAACAAGATATGATAATTGATTGTGTTAAAGATCAGCATAGAGCGAGTTATATGAGTGTCATTTAACTAGTAAATAAATGCTAAGAAAGAAAGATAGCTACAGAAAAGAAGCTGACTACATATGTGTATTTCTCAGTCAACGCTAGACTCAATAGAAACTAATCAAGATGATGAAGTGAGAATAAATCTGACAAGACTAGAAGATTGAGTCTGACAAGACTAAAATCGTGACATTACTTTCTCTCTTCGACGATTCATGTTTGCATGAATGTATTTTCTGCTCGACTCAATTGATGTTTGTTAAATCATGATTGATTAAATTGTTAATTAGTGCAATTTGTTTGAGTATTGAATATAAAAATCATCAACGATCTTCTGAGTGTTCATAAATTCATCGTCATCAGCGTTGTATCAATTGAGATTATTGTCATAGTCATTTCATTTGACTCTATACTGAAGTCATCTTCAATATCAATGAGAATTCAATATATCATTGATTTTTCACTCGTTTTCATCATTTATCACTATTGAATCTGAAGATTCATTCTTTTGATCAGACAAGAGATTATCGACGACAGAGCAAAGCAGATCAGAATAAAATACATTATAAATATGCATAAACTCTGATAATTTCAGTTTATATGAAGAGTTGATGAAATCTAGATTGATGAAAGAATTAAGCATTTTATCATCTAGCTTTTTAAAAAATCTCGCTGTAACAATGTTTCTTTCATTCAGAAACATCTTTGATTCAATCTTGTAATCAACTTCTTTTTTATGCTTATTGACTTGTTTCATCATTTGTTCTTATCTTTTGACTAGTGACTCGCGAGCAAACTTCAGTGTTTTGTTCATATGTTCAGATATATTCTCGACTTTAGTCGTCTGCAAGCATTCACGAAAACTTTCATATTCAATGACATTGAGTTCAAAGCTTATATGAGAATGAAAGTCTTTGTTTAGAAAGAAAGAGATCAAGAAGATGACTGAGAACAGAGCATTATTGTTGACAAACTCAATCATAAGTAGTAGCTTAGCTCAGTCATTCTGCATGTATAAACAGAAAGATCGAAAATATCTTTTGACATTCTGATTGACTTATTCACTTTGATCATTGATCTGAAAATGATAAACTGTGAAGAATCAAAGATTAATGTCTAGTCTTTTGCAAAGCGACTTTTATAGAATGAAGATAAATTAAAAGTCTCGATTTGAAACAATGAAATCGAGTAAATCGTGTATTCAATATATTCACTGAAGCATTAGCTCAGCTGTTTTTTCTGCTGTAATTCTCTCGTCATTAGTGAAGCAAGAAATATAATGTCATTTCTTTGTTAATTTACATATCACTGTTAGTATGATGTTTTTGTCTTTCGAAGAAGATAAGTCAATGACGAAATTCATGACTATGTTCTTTCATCACTGTTCAAGTATGAATAAAGAATGTAGTAGTTCATTGAATTTATCTCAAGAAGTCTTTGATCGCTGACAAATGTAGCATTTTTAAATATATCAATCTATTGTCTTTTGCATTGAAGATCAATAGTAGTATCTTCTTATGATCTTCATCGTTCTGAGAATTTCAAGATGATTAATAAAAGATTGATCATGAACTTCTTGAATTAACTTCATTTGAAGATGCTCATCAAAGAGAACTCATAAAAGATCATTTTGATATAGTATTTCGTTTTGAACTCAACAATTTCTTAATTTAGTATCTTTGTATTGAGCTTCATCTTTTAACACAACTTCATGAAGTAAAATACAATTCTCGTTGATTCTGTTAGCTTCTAGAATCAATTGATAAATTGATTCATCATTCTCTTTCTCTTCTAAATCAGCGATTTTCATTCAATTCAACGTGAGAATTGTAGTTCGCTGATAGCAACATTGTTCATTCTCAAGACTTCTAGAAACTGAATTGACTTGATAAGTCAATGCATCGACTTTGATATTTTATTTGTCTGAGCGATACATGATTTTGAAGTTGAAGTCAACGAGCTTTTGTACTCAGCGCATTTAACATTTACTGAGCTCTTTATCTTTCATTAATGATGTTAAAGCTTGATAATCAGTGAACATCTTGATAAATAACTCAGTCAATTTCAGCTCAGATCATCAATGCTTAAAGACATGAATGATTGCTAGTAGTTTCTTGTCATAGATTTCATAATTGCACTCAGCGAGACTCAGATTCTTGCTGTAGTAAATCATTGAATGCAATGTTTCTTCGTCATTATACTGAGAAAGTATGTCATTGTTAACGTAGTTGAATAAGTTTGTTTCAAGAATAGTCTTTTTATTCTGATCAAAATGACGAAGAATAAAGACTTCAGTCATTCATTTCTTCATATGATCAAAGATTATTTAACAAGCTTAATTTTATTCAAATATCATCTCTTTTTGAGTAAGATTCAGCTTGACTGAAGACTATTAACAAGCAAAGATGACTAGTTGACTTGACTCAATCAATGTTGATCGCTAGAGAACAAGAAGATTAAGCAGGGAAAAAGAAATAAATAGATCATTTCTTCTTCTGTTTTTCTCATCATCTCTTTCTGTTTCTTCATTTCTTAGAATTCAGTCAGAAACGCGCTTTTGCATCTGCTACTCACTTTGCTACTCACTTTGCCATTCACACTGCTATTCACTGCTGTCACTGCTGTCATCACTATTCACTGCTGTCATTACTACTCACTGCTGTCATTACTACTCACTGCTGTCACTGCTACCTCATTTGCTTCACTACTGTCATCACTATTGATGATTGCTTCTACTCATCATCAAAGCTGCGTCAACGTTGATGTCACTGTTGCTGTCAGCAAAAGACAAAGTCATCGTCGCTCTTTCTTCTCTCATGTGTCTCACTCTCACTCATCTGCATCATTATTATCATTTTCGTCAAGTTCATCTGTCTCTTTGAATCTTTTCTCTTCAAGTGCTCTCTTGAAAAGAATTGATTCAAAACAAATTGTTGAAACATTAATTACTCTCGTCATGCAACAGAGAATTAAAGACGTTCATCAAGCGAATATGAAATGCAAGCTAAAACAGAAGCTTCAATGACTGAAAGCTCAGAGTACAGCGCTGAATCAGTCGAGAAACAACTCAGTGATAAAGAGTTCTATCAGTCAAACGTCAAATACTATTCTTTCAAGTGACTCTTGCATTCAAACAATGATATTTCGCTATCTCTTTATTGATATCATTCAACTAACTCTCATCTTCAAAAACGAATTTTGAGCTGTCAATATCTTTAAGCTGATCAACGATCATATATCAAATTTGATCAACAAGCAAGATCTGCGATTGTCATGAATCGATGAGCTTCAAGCTCATGATGATGACATCACTCAGCAGAATCTCAAGAGCATGATTCTCTTTCTACGCTGTCTAGAAGTATATAATCAATGTCTCATCAAGACAATCAATGATCAATTGAGACATTCTCTGCAAGCAAGCTTAGCTTGATACATTGACTATCTGCAGAAGCTTCATCTGCATTACATCTTTGAGTCTCTGCGAACCTTTCACTTTCACTTTCACAAGATTCATATGATAAAAGAAGTCAATGATTCAAATGAGTGATACAATGCTGAAGATGAACTTGTTGATCAAACATTGATAAAGAAAACATCTGCTATTGCTTTTCAGACGAGATATTAGAGTCAAAGAGTCAGAAAACAGTCAAGCACAAAGCTCTCAATATGCAACAAGTTCAATGATGACAGCTGCATTTACTTTAGTTGCACATATCAACATATCTGCAGCGAATGTGATGAGACTTACGCTACTATCAATTGCAAAACATTGAATTCAAACAGTCAATCAATCATCAAAAGAAAGTGACATTGAATTTCGATCTTGCTGATATCAATATCGAAATTCTTTTCATATCAGCTCATGAAGATCGACGAGATTTCTCTAGCGCGCAGAGACTTTCTAGATGCGAGCGCATAATAAACACAGCTAGTCAAACATTCTGATTGTAGATATGTTCAAACATTGCTGTTTATCATTAAACATGAAGCTAAAATTGAATATCAAGATCTCAATCAACTGATTTTGAGCAAGAATCTTTTCTTAACAAATGAAGCTTCAGATACTCTTCAGACTGATTTGATGCAGCAAGTTCGTTGTGATCAACTAATTGAGATTCAACATGTTTCTCATCGCTTTATATTCTCATCATTGAGACTAGTATTGAAGAAGAATAATCGTTGACGTTGAATACATCATTTATCATATTCAAAAGAAAGATTAGTCAACTGCTTCATTTTCAAAAACTGAGAATTAATTGAATATTTCATCTTTGATCAAGTGATCATCACTTTATATGATGTCAATCAAAATGCAATTCTCATTAAAAAAGATCTGATCGACGTCTTTTATCATGTGTCGATAGCAACATCAAATCACTGACTGCTCAATTTCTTCTGAGAAGATAAGTATTGAATAGATTGCTTTCTTCTCTTTGATCTACGCACGTCATCATATCTGTTTAATCTTTTCGCTAAAGATCTTTGCTGAATGCTCATAGTCACTCTGCAATGAGACTCAATAATACACTATCTGAATGACTTTCTAGTCATACAAGCGAACATAATCGAAGCTCGTAAATACGAAAGCGATTTCGATGATCTGTGCACTCAGTTAGAGTTTAGCATTAATCTTAAAAAGAATCTTATCAACATCACATGCATCTTTTTGAACATTGAGCTTGACTCAATCAATATGATGACTCATCTATCATTTGATAAGCATCAAAAGACAATTCAGCTCGTCAACAATATGCTTACAAAGAGCTCTTTATCATACGAGAAGCTACAGATGCTATTAAACTTTCTGTCATTTGCTGCAAAGATTGTAGTTTCTGAAAGAGTTTTTCTTAAACGACTGTTCAACGATCTAATCATCATCAAATCACGCAAGCAGCGCATCAATTACTCAATGCAACAAGATTTACTATGATGAAAGACATTTCTTTCAAAGTGAAACAATGTATGTCTACTTTGCAAGCGCGAATTCAGACATTTTCTATATTTCTGAATCAACGTTTCAGATTTGCACGACATGAGAAACTACTATCTGCATCATCTTAATCTATCATCAACTGCTAGTCAAACATTTTCTAATCAATTTAACATGCGCTTGAGTGACAAGCATATCAATGTCAAAGAAATGACAACAGTGCTTCAAGCTTTGACAGCATGACTTTTCGTTTTCGCGAGATGCAATCTCACTATATATGATGACAACGTAGCTGTTGTCGTCGACATTAACAAGATCTTCATGCGCAAAGAAGCAATGCTGCATCTGCGATGAATAGTCTTGCTGACGACTGCGCATGATATCTGCATACATGCTTTATAAATTTTAACTCATGAAAATCGCTTAGCTGATTTGCTTTCTTGAGCGAAGTTCAGTACTATTGCTGATGAGTTTTCTCAGTTAGCTACACTTCAGTCAATTAGCGCGAGTTGTTGAGCTTCTGATACAGCGAGGTTTTTCTTGATCGCTCAGCAGTCAAATATTTTTGATGAGATCTAGCGACGTTTATCAGAAATATCTACGATACAGTCAAAAAAAGCTACTTCATGTTCTGCTTTTTGATCATCAGAGTCAAATATTTGACTTCAATCTCAAATCTGATCAGCTGATCAGCAAATCTAGAAGACAAGATGATCAAAGTCAAAATCATTAAGATTTATCTCATCAATTTATGATCACATCACATTGACGTTGAATATTCAAGTATCGAGATCGAGACATTTCATCATTCTACATTACAGCGAATCATAGTTGAAATTCAAAGACTTCAAGACAATGATCAGACTTGCAAGCAAAAATTTATAACACGAAATCTACTGCTATTATTGCTACGTCAATTTGATCAATCTATCATTGAAGAAACAACATGACATGCGTCATTTTGCCTGATGTTTGCAAACTTTCTGTGCATGAGCGAGTTCACATGAAGTCAATCGAATAAAACATTTGACTTCAAACAGTGACATTTAATCAGAAGTTCAAATATCTTTCAGAATGACTTTTTGCAACTCATTTTATCGAGCTTCAAAATCGATTCTTTCAGACGTGAGATGACATTAATCATCGCTGTCATCAACGACGAAGCGTGCATTAAACACTCACTCGTCAAACTGTTTTCAAAGTTTTCTGCATCTCTGCTGACATTTTCGTTTGACTCAGAATATTTATACATGCGAACTCACGTCATTGAGATTCTGCATAGAACGCTAGTCACACTGAGCATAGAAAATCGTTACTCAGATCACTTCTTTCGTCAAGATGCTGCTATCTCAGCTCATTAAGCAAAGCTTTTGAAGAATGAAATTCAGCTGCTAGAAAGATGAAAGTTCAACAACTATCACTTATACATTGAAGCTCACTTTAGCTACATACTAAATATCTCTAGAAGACATCAAAGATAGTTACTTTCAATCAGTTGACTAAAGTCAATTCTTGTCGATCTCAATACTTTGTATCAACGTTTCTGAGATTTAAGAGTGCTTGACATCTCAGAGCAACTTTCAAGACAAATTTTAGCTTTGAAGATCATCAGAGATCATCAAGTTTGCTCAAACACATATAATATATATTCGTTCAAATGAAGATGATGTTTGATAAAAGATTCAGCTTGACTGAAGACTATCAACAAGCGAAGATGACTAGTCGACTTAACTCGATCAATGTCGATCGCTAGAGAACAAGAAGATTAAGCAGAAAAAAAGAAATAAATAGATCGTTTTTTCTTCTGTTTCTTTTATCATCTCTTTCTGTTTCTTCATTTCTTAGAATTCAGTCAGAAACGCGCTTTTGTCTCACTCACTCACTTTATAGACTCAGTCGCTTAGATAGAGAAAGTGCTTGACATTTTAGAGCGACTTTCGAGACAAATTTTAGCTCTGAAGATTGTCAGAAATCATCAAGTTTGCTCAAACACATATAATATATATTTGTTCAAACGAAGATGATGCTCAATAGTAGTTGAATCAAAGAATGAACAATCTTCAAAAAGTTTTTTATAAAACGTTGATAGAAATTGCAGAAATTGACGAAGAATTGCATCTGAGTGAGGTTTGTAGAAGTAGATCATTCAACTACTGCTTGTACTTTTCTGAAATTCATCTTTAGTTCTTCAATAAATAGCAATAGTTTCAGAAAGAAGATTTTCTGAACATGAAACTTGCATTTGTTTATATTCATCTGAAGATCAGTCTCTCATAGTCTATGTAAAACTAATCATACGTGTCGCTTATGTTTCTTCAGTGTTTTGCTGTAAATAATAATGTCATTTAGATAAATCTGACAAAACTGATGAAGATAGTTAAATAGCACGTCGTTCATATAGTGTTGATAGAAAGTCGAGTCGTTGATTAATTTGAAAGACATCATATGATATTTGTAGAAATCAAAAGAGGTGATAAAGATAGTCAAATATTCGCTGCTTGAATGCATACGCAGTTTGTTGAAAACGACAATGATGTTCAATCAAGTCAGATATCTGCTATCTTGAATACAAGCGAAAGTTTTATCTATTAGCAATAAGAGATAGCGATCTCATTTGATCAAAGCATTGAGCTTTCTGTAGTCTACACAGAAACGCAAGCTATCGTCTTTCTTTTTGATGAATAGTATGAGCGAAGCATATAAAGCTGAGCTAGAAGATATAAAATCTTTATTCGAATGCTTAATCAGGTAATTCTTCATCTTTTGAAGCTTGTAATCAGACATATGATAGAGATGACTTCAAGAAGATGTTCTCTCATCGATCAACTCAATTTTATGATCATAGAGATGATAAGAAAATAGTTGATCAGTCATTGCTCAATTAAACACATCTAGATAGTCATGATATTTCAAAGAAAGCTTAGCTTTGACTTCTTTCAAGATTTCTTCATGTGAAAGCTCTTGTAGATTTACGTTTTCTGATTTATTTCTAGCTGTTTTTAGAAGTTGATCAATTTTCGTGATGATGATCATGAAAGTAGTTACATTCAATCGTTTGACTAGTGATTTATATGCTGCAGTCTCTATCATTGCTATGTTCATTGAATTGAAAGACGAAGCGAAGTTGACTGAATTAGATGATTTCACAATTTTACTGTATAAAGATGACTTCTCGCTGAGTCAAGTGACAACAGAAGAGATAAATCTCTTTAGTATTTGAGTAGAAGTTAAACTCTTCTGCTTCGTGATTGTCTTGTTGCTTGAGAGTAGAACAATTGATTTCTGACTAGAAATGAAATTCGAAAATCGAAGAGAATTGATTTGCATATCAATTACTAAATTGATTTTGTTCATTCATGTTTTTTCAAGAATTATTTGATGTTGATTTAATTGAATGATCAACATAGAAGCTGTGTCAATCATATGATCTTGAACAGTCAGATTTGAATAGATGACATGACTAATGAATTTCTTAGCATAATGATCGTTGAATTCTCGAATTGACTTCGCTTTGATCAAAGTCAGAGACTCAATTTGCAAATGATCATAAACATTCTGCGCGATTAATTCATCAATGAACGAATAGTCAGCTGCTTCAGTGTCAATCAATGACTTTAATGAGTAACTAATTTCATTGCTAGATAATACACATTCAGTAGTCAAAGATTTTGAAGCAAAAAGATCATCTGAGCTGCTCATTGTTGAAGAAATTAACACATCTTTCATTACGTCTTTGATGAAAGTCACTAGTTTTTTGTCTCGTTCTTCGATTTCTTTGTAAATAATTTCTTCTCTTCTTTTGACATGATGATCTCATTGAGGCAAGAAATGAATGCATGAGATGTTGAAGTACTAGTCTTCAGCTGAGAACAGTTTTTTGAAAGATGATTCGATGCTTTGCAGTTGAAGCAGATGATTGACATTCTTGATCATTCAGATTCAAAAATGAAAAAAGTAGCGAGTTGAACATAGCTAGTAGTCAAGACTGAAGCTGATGTTAACAAAGAAACAAAACGTTTTTTTGAAGCTGTTATTGATTTGACTGTTTACTATTCATCACATAGCTGATAATTGACTTGTTATTTGTTATTCACATCTTGAAGAAAGATCTTAAGCTTATCAAACAAACTAAACTTTATGAGATAAACTGACAACACGTTCTGAAGATGATTGTTGATTTTATTCTGAATGTCATTCATCAGAATATCGTTGTAGTTCAGAAAGCTGAATATTCTAGTGAATTTTGAATAGAAAGAGCTGAAGAACTTGTTGAGCTGCTTCAGAGTAATGTATTTGCAACAACACTTTCAAATCAGATTCTGATCTTTGTAAATTTCTTTCAGATGTTTCAGTAGCTCTGATAGTGATTGATAGAATGAGAAAGCATCAACATGATGCTTTGCATAAATTTGCTGATCAACATCGTCTTCTAGTCTGAAAATCACATAGACAATACGAATCTTTTCAGTAGAATAATGATTCACGTTGACATCAAACTTGTCAGCTATTTTGATGTTTCATGTCTTTCAGATAGAATCATCTGTTTCAATGAAGATGAGTGAATTTGAAAGCTTGATGAACTTGTGATGATCATTCTCATTATCAGATAGAGTAGAAGATTCTCGTTGAGAGTAAGCTTCTTTCTGATTGACTTGTTGCTTAGCTGACTGAGTATCTTGACAAGACATAAATCGATCAGCTTGATGTTATTTCACTCTGAAGTTCAATCACTTGCATTGTAACTGATTGATTTTTTTCTCTAGTTCATCGTTTTTATCAAAAGCAACTTTTAATTGTTTTACTCTTTTTTTGTGATCATTTTGTATAAGAAGTCAGTGTTCATTGAGTTGTAAAGTTAAGTCTTGCTGACTTCGAAACTCATTCAGCATATTGATGATTTCATTGAATTGATTGCTGATTCAATGAAACAGTTGTTCTTCAATGTTTATGTTTCATGAAATGACAGCTTTCTCAGCTTTGACTGAAGCATCAATGAGTAAAAGTGAAACTCTTTTATTGATAATGCTTTTAAGCAGATGAGTTGTTCAAGACTCAACTGACTTGATATCACATGTCATGATGAAAGAAGATAGAAGTTGTTGAGATAAAAGTAAATGAGAGATTGATGTTTTAAATTGATGTTTTTTGATAAGTGAAAATTCAAAGAATTTCTTGTGAATTTCAGGTAATAATTGAGTGCTTTATTCAAAGAATTTCTTGCGAATAGAATGATGAAAATGAGTGTAGAATTGAAGAGTTTTCTTGCAATTTAAAATGATAATGCAAATTTGAAGAATTTCTTGCAAATTTTTCTTACTGAATAAATTGTTTTGTATCATTTATTTGTCGATAGCAGAGTAGTAAATGATGAGCATTTATCTAATGTTAAAGATCAGCATAGAGCAAGTCATATGAGTGTCATTTAACTAGTAGATAAATGCTAAGAAAGAAAGATAGCTACAGAAAAGAAGCTGACTACATATGTGTATTTCTCAGTCAACGCTAGACTCAATAGAAACTAGTTAAGATGACGAAGCGAGAATAAATCTGACAAGACTAGAAGACTGAGTCTGACAAGACTAGAATCATGACAGATTGTATGTATCATTTCATCTCGATGCAGAGAGAAAAACATTATTTATAACTTTTTTTAATGACTGTACAAGATGCTCAAAGCTTTGATGATATACACATTGTTGATGAAGTATTACATCTCACTTATTGCTTCGTTTATACTGCTTTGCGTCTGCTTGAAGATGATGATGAGTGAGTTAGTTGTTTCATTAAGATCATACATTTCTTTACAAATTCATCTTTACGAAGTTTGTTCATAATTGCTCTGATGCATAATGATCTTGCAGATTTATGTGCATTATGAAAGAAATTTCATGTTGATCTCTGCAATGATTTATCTTGTTGTATGCATGAATTTTCTTTCATATTAATTGATTTCAAGAATTCACATCTTGATTATGAGTTATATCTGATTGCAAAGATGCTGCAACAACATGATAAGACTCTTGCAAATTTCAGTTTATCTGCATCAATCTTAAATTAATCTGATAATATTGTTTCTTCTCTGATTTCAGCAGAGCTTGAGTATGATCAGATTGAATAAATTAGATTACAAGATACAAAAATTGCTTAATTAAATGAGAAACAACATTAAATTTTGAACAATATCATTTCAACAGTTACAAACTCACTCAAGACTGCACATTTTTTCATTCACAACTCTGCAAACATTAAAAAAATGTTTCTATATGAATGTCTGTGTCATCACTTTCAAGCGCAGACAAAGATCATTCTGTGCATAATCTTTATGAGCATTGTAGCTCAGTTACTGCTCAATGAAAGAACATTACATTCTCATTTCAAGATTTCTATCATTTATTATGATACATTAATCTGTTTCATCATTGCACACTTAAAGCTTGTCAATTTACTGAAATGTATAATCTTGATTATATGAGATGAGATTTTTATGCAGCACAAGCACAACTTCATGATCATTAATGCATCTTTGTATGACATTCTGCAATTCAGCAATGTATTTAATGAAATATCTGTAATTCTTGAGAAGAACTTTGCACAAATCACTCTTGTGATTTCATGAGAAAATCAATTAATGCAGATCAATATTAGCATTTGCAGCTTCTGAATCTGAAATCATTTAATTGTGCTGAAACTGCATCAAAACATGCAAATTCAATCAAGTCTGAACAATCAGCAATTTGTTGAGTGAATTGATTGTATGTCATATAATTTCAATTTATATGATGTCAGATCTTTATCATTCATGATCATTAATTATTATGAAACATTATGATCATTTATTAATCATGTATATTCTTTGCATGATCTTGCACAAGCTCATACATCTTCGAATTTCTTTAAGAGCAAAGCTATACTGTGTTTTTACAACGACTTTGTTAATTTGTTGAATCAACAGATTATGAATGACTTTTTTGAGTTTGCACAACTGTTCATGTTGATTGATACAATTGAAAACAATGATGTCAAGAAGATTGAGAATATCAGTATGAAGTATTTGCAGATTCTTGAACTCTTTGAATTTTTCTTATTGCAAATGTATTTTAAGATAAAAGCTTCAATTATGTTACTATGTAATTTGTATTTACATAAGAGAATGTATAATGACACTTGATTGATTATTACACATCTGCATCAAGATTGTATTGAAGATTGCATCTTGAGAAGTAAGTTTGATAAAGACATACGATTAATTTTGAGAATTAAGTTAATCAATAATAATCAATAAGAAAGATGACTATTCATGAGTTTTATCATGCAAGCAGTTTTCTATTCATCTCTGCTTTGCAATGATCATTAACAAGTTGCAAGAACAATCACTGTTGATTGTAAACATAAATCTTTCTTTATTTTTGTTAGAGATCAGCATAAAGCGAGTCATATGAGTGTCATTTAACTAGTAGATAAATGCTAAGAAAGAAAGATAGCTACAGAAAAGAAGCTGACTACATATGTGTATTTCTCAGTTGACGCTAGACTCAATAGAAACTAGTCAAGATGACGAAGCGAGAATAAATCTGACAAGACTAGAAGACTGAGTCTGACAAGACTAGAATCGTGACATTACTTTCTCTCTTCAATGATTCATGTTCGCATGAATGTATTTTCTGCTCAACTCAATTGATTGTTCAATCATGATTTCACAGACTCAGATTTGTTAAATCATGATTGATTGAATTGTTAATTAGCGCAATTTGTTCAAATATCAAATATGAAAATCATCAATGATTTTCTGAGCGTTCATAAATTCATCATCATCAGCGTTGTATCAATTGAGATTATTATCATAGTTATTTCATTTGACTTTATATTGAAGTCATCTTTGATATCAACGAAAATTCAATATATCATCGATTTTTCACTCATCTTCGTCGTTTATCACTATTGAATCTGAGAATTCATTCTTTTGATCAGACAAGAAGTCGTTTGCAATCGATCAAAGCAGATCAGAATGAAATACATCATGAACATGCATAGACTTTGATAATTTCAGTTTATATGAAGAGTCAACGAAATCTAGATTGATGAAAGAATTGAGCATTTTGTCATTTAGCTTCTTGAAAGATCTCGTTATAAAGATGTTTCTTTCATTCAGAAACATCTTTGATTTAATCTTATAATTGATCTTCTTTCTATGCTTGTTAGCTTGATTCATCATTTGTTTTCGTGTTTTGATCAAAGCTTCATGAGCGAAGATCAATGTCTTGTTCATTTGTTCAGATATATTCTTGACTTGATTGATCTGCAAGCGTTCGCGAGTGCTTTCATATTCAATGATGTCAGAATTGAAGCTCAGACGAGAATGAAAGTTCTTGTTCATGAAGAAAAGAATCAAGAAAATGACTGGAACAAGATGTTATTGTCAACAAACTCAATCATGAATAGTCACTTAAATCAGTCGTTCTGCATATACAAACAGAAGAATTAAAGATATCATTCAACGTTCTGATTAACTCATTCGCTTTAATCGTTGATCTGAGAATGATAGACGATAAACAATTGAAGGAAAATGCTCAGTCGTTTGCAAAGAAACTTTCATAGTATAGAGATGAATTGTGAATCTCGATCAAATACTATGAAGCTTGATAAATCATAAGTTCAATATACTCATTGAATCAGCATTTCAGCTGTCTTTTCAACAGTGATATCTTCATCATCAATGATGCAAGAAATATAATGTCTTTCTTTTGACAATCTGCAGATGATTGTCAGAATAGCGTTGTATTCGCTTGAATCAAATAAATTAATAATGAAGTTCATTGCTATGTCTTGTCATCGCTGTTCAGATATTGATAGAGGTTGAAGCAAGTTATTTGATTTATTTCTAGATGTCTTTGAACGTTGACAGATATAGCAGTTTTGAATATATCAATCTATCGTTTTTCGCATGAATGATCAATAGTAGTTTCACTTTATGACTTTCACAATTCTAAGAATATCAGAATGATTAACTAATGATTGATCATGTATCTTACAAATCAGATTCATTTGTAGAAGCTCGTTGAACAAAACTTATAGCTGACTATCATGATACAAGATTTTATTCTGAATTCGACAATTCTTCAATTTGATATCTTCATATGATGTCTCGTCTCTTGCTATTGCTTTGCGAAGTAGCGTACAATTCTTATCGATCTCATTAGTCTCAAGAATCTGTTTATAAATTGATTCATTGATGTTTTTCTTTAAATCAACGATTTTCATTCAATCTGACGTGAGAATTGTAGTTCACTGATAGCAACATCATTCATTCTCAAGACTTCTAGAAACTGAATCGACTCAACGAGTTAATGCATTGACTTTGATGTTTTATTTATCTGAGCAATACATGATTTTGAAGTTGAAATCAATGAGCTTTTGTACTCAGCGCATTTAATGTCTACTTAGCTCTTTATCTTTTATTAATAACGTTAAAGCTTGATGATCAATGAACATCTTGATGAATAACTCAGTCAATTTCAGCTCAGATCATCAATGCTTGAAGACATGAATGATTACTAGTAGTTTCTTGTCATAAATCTTGTAATTGCACTCAGCAAAACTTAGATTCTTGCTGTAGTAAATCATTTAATGCAATGTTTTGTTACAAGCATATCAAGACTGAAGCTCTAATCAATTTGCAGTGAATGCTAGCAAGTTCTCTGTGTAATAATTAGAACTAGTCAATGATCTAGTTGAGATCTGATCTAGATTTGACTCAGATTTGACTCAGATATGATTCAGCATCTTTTTTCTTCTTTAGCATCTTTTAATTAGCTTCTATTGTCTTCTAGACAAACACACTTCTTTGTGTTACGAGTGATCAACAGATTTCTATGACAAACACATTTCTTTGTGTCACAAACATTTTTCAAATCAACATTTTTCTTGTGTTTCAACACGTCTTCTTTGAGACTAGCGTCAATCTGAGTAACTACTATATAAAGCATGTTTTTCTTGCCTTTTATATCTTCTTTCTTCTGTATTCTTAAAGTCTTAGTTATAACTATCTTTATAAATCAAACATTCTAGTCATGCATGCACTCTGATTAGTTTCTAGACATGATTTCAACATTACTTTAAGAATTCATTAATCATATGATATTAATCTTTATACTCATTCAAATTCATTCAACTGACAACGAAATGAGTATAAAGAAATTTATGTACCTGATGATCGACAACATCGAAAGACAGAATAACATCAAGAGATCAATAAAATCAATGAGAACATACAATCATGTGATTGCTAGAGAATCTATCGCTCAGTCAGTAGCATCAGTTCAGATCAATTGATAGAATTAAGAGATTAAAATCTTGATTGCTTAAGAATCATCAAAAAATCTCTTCAAATCAGCAACACTTTTCTCTGAAGACTAAACACTTTAACAAATGATCTCACTACATTGATAAAATCGTAAGGCGGAAAAAGTCAATATTAGCTGATTTTTGCTGACTTTTTCTGAGTTAGCTGTTAATCTCATGTGTCAGCTAACGATTAAAATTAGCTGATCTTCTCAGCTATTAGCTGATTATTAGCTGTCACTTAGCTGACTTAGCTATGCGCTCAACTAATATCGATTTTATCTCTTTTGTCAACTTCTTCAACATTTGCGCATTTTGTTTATTAGCAATCAAATATTGAATTAATGATTGAATAATTATTGCGTTCGTATAATAGATTAATTAATGATTAATTTAACTAACTAAATAATAGTTATTTACACAGTTTAATATATGCGCTGAGAAAGTTAATGAAAAAGTCAATGGAAAAGTCAATGAAAAAGTCAATAAGAAAGTTAATGAGTAAACTAATGAGGTAGAGAGTCATAAAGAAAGTCATGAAAGAAATCATGAAGACTGTTTGATAGAAAGTCATGTAAAATGTTCAACAAAGAGTCATGTAGAATGTTTAATAGAAAGTCATGTAGAATGTTCAATAGAAAGTCATGTAAAGTGTATGATAGAATCATATTTGATGCTTGATAGAAAGTCATGTAGAAAGTCATGTAGAAAGCATTGTTTGAAGCACTGTTTGATTTGTGTTATGCGCTCGATTGACGCGTATTTTAAAGCATGTAAAGTGTTTGATAAAGTGTTTGATAGAAAGCTCAGTAGAAAGCTCAGTCGATAGCTCAGTAGATAGCTCAGTAGAAAGCTCGATCAAAAGCTCAGTAGAAAGCTCACTAGAAAGCTCAGTTGAAAGCTCAGTAGAAAGATCAGTAGAAAGATTGATAGAAAGATCGATCGAAAGATCAGTAGAAAGATCACTAGTAGAAAGATCAATAGAAAGCTCGATCGAAAGATCAGTAGAAAGATCACTAGTAGAAAGATTAATCGAAAGCTCAATCAAAAGATCAGTAGAAAGCTCACTGATAGAAAGATCAATAGAAAGCTCAATTGAAAGCTCAGTAGAAAGATCAATAGAAAGCTCAGTCAAAAGCTCGATGAAAAGCTTGATGAAAAGCTCAGTAGAAAGCTCATTCAATAGCTCAGTAAATATCTTAATAGATAGCTCAGTAGATAGCTCAGTGAAAAGCTTAGTAAAAAGCATTGTTTGAAGCATTGTTTGACATGTTTTATGCTTTTGATCAACGCATTAAATAAAGCGTTTGATAGAAAATTTGATAGAGTGTTTGATAGAGAGATTGATAAAGCGAGTAAATGAGCGAGCAGATGAGCAAGTAGATGAGCGAGTAAATGAGCGAGTAAATGAGCGAGTAGATGAGCGAGTAGATGAGCGAGTAGATGAGCGAGTAGATGAGCGAGTAGATGAAGCGAGTAAATGAGTGAGTAGAGTGATGAGCATGTAGAGTGACGAGTAGAATGATGAGTATGTAGAATGACGAGTAGAATGATGAGCATGTAGAGTGATGAGTAGAATGATGAGCATGTAGAGAGATGAGTAGAATGATGAGCATGTAGAGTGACGAGTAGAGTGATGAGCATGTAGAGTGACGAGTAGAGTTATGAGTATGTAGAATGATGAGTAGGTGAGCGAGTAAATGAGCGAGTAGATGAGCGAGTAAATGAGTGAGTAGATGAGCGAGTAAATGAAGCGAGTAAATAAGCAAGTAGAGTGATGAGCATGTAGAGTGACAAGTAGAATGATGAGCATGTAGAGTGATGAGTAGATGAGCGAGTAAATGAGCGAGTAGATGAGCGAGTAAATGAGCGAGTAGATGAGCGAGTAAATGAGCGAGTAGATGAGCGAGTAAAGTGATGAGTATGTAGATAAATATTTTAGCTGAATTAGCTGAATTAGCTGAATTAGCTGAATTAGCTGAATTAGCTGAATTAGCTGAATTAGCTGAATTAGCTGAATTAGCTGAATTAGCTGAATTAGCTGAATTAGCTGAGTTAGTTGAATTTAGCTGAAATTTAGCTGATTAGTCAGTTGTTAGCTGATTATTAGCTGAATCAAGCCGACTTTTTCAGATTCTGTCATCGAGCAAAAAGTTAGCTGTTGAACATTTTGTTGATGTACCTACTATTGAGCATCGTTCTTCGCTCAATCATCAATTCTTCACTATGATTTGATCATCTGTGAACAATCTCTTCAAGAGTAATCAAAGCTTTTATTCTTCTGACACTACAGATTCAGTCATTTATTCTGAACTATCACTTCGCATATCAAAATATCTTAGAATCAATGTTGTATAAAAACATTGATACTCTTTGTCTCATTCTCAAACTTTTGATGAATCTCGTGAAGCTTCTACTTCATGAGATATAAAAAATGTAAAGCAGCTACAACATTGAGTTGAACAAGACTCAGAAGTTTTTCTAAAAGATTTGAACAATCTTCGAACTTAATGAGATTTAAACGTGAAAGCTTATGAGCTATTTGACAAGATATCAAGCGAACAAATATGAAAGACTCATTTTGAGAAAATGAATAAAGTCAAAGAACGCTTGAATCAATTAAATCAGATGTTTCAAAATCAAGTGACTGAATTGCAACATTAACTGCAATCTTTTAAAGAGATCACTTCTTCTTCTTCTACTCTGTTCAATTTCTTCAAGCGATTTCAAAAGCTTTCAAATTCATCTCTGTTTACTGATGAAAAAGAATCTATCTGAAATGATTGACAAGAAAAGATTCGTGACAAGCTAGAAATCAACGTTGATCATTTTAATATCAATAAAGCTATTCTGATTTACGTTCACTTCAAAATCAAAGAAGATGCAGTCAAAGTTATTTTAGCTTGACATCAACAAGATTCATTGAATCTTTATGTCACAACTGATGATCTGTTAAATGAACTTGCTCAGCTTTATAATGATTTTGACAAAGAGACAAACTTTCGAAGAGAGTATGCTAATCTCTTTCAAGAAAAGAGCAAATTCAGCGATTTTTATTCAATGTTTCAACATCTGTTCTTTTATCTAGAGTATCACGAAAAGCAATTGATCGTTGATTTACAAGACAAGATAGTTTATTGTCTTCGTGCAGCTTGAAGTAATCAATTGATTCAGTCAGAATCTTTGAATGAAATTCATAGTTATTTAATTCATTTGAACAATGAGCATCAAGTCATGAATGACATCAAAGAAAAGAAATTCTTGATCAAAGTCAGAAAGCAAGTTATCTTTGCTGAGAAATGAGATTTATTGAACTTTTATAAAAAGATTGAAGTCACTATTTTCATCAATCATTCAAAATCGCGCAGCGCGATCTTGACTAACGTCAAAGACATTAATCTACAAGCTGAAATCTGTTTCATCTGTCACAAATCAGATCATACTTTTAGAGAGTGCTCTGATCAAACTTCAAGAGTTAATGCATTAGAAGATGATGAGTTTAATCAATTTACATTGAACTCTGAGTCAGATTCTGATTCAAAAAACTAACTATCTTTTTCAAAGTCATTAAAGAAATAGAGATCATATTTTTGTGCAGTCAAATTGAAGTTCTATTGAAAGAAAACTATTTTGAAAAGTCATTTCTGATCAATACTTCTCTTATCTCTTAAAGCAATTCTTTCAGTCTTCGTTCTTTGATAAATAGTGATTTCGTTGTTTACACACTGATACATGACAAGCTAGTTAATAAAATATGTCAGAAACTTGAAATACTGTTGAGAAGTGCAATGACAGACTTGTTTCTAGCAGCTTATTGTGATAGCTCTGAATTCAGTCTGAATTCAGTCAGACTTGTTTCTAGCAGCTCTCTTTAAACTAGCATTAGAAGTAAAGTTGTGCATTGCAACTTTGTCATGCATGACAGTATATAAATAGAGCAGTCTGTGACTTCTCTCTACAATCTAGATAGATTTCATCATATGTGATACTGTTCGCTTTACTCTTTCAATAAATTATGAGCTCAATTAGTAAGAAGCTTTCAACGTAATTAGATTGAAACATTTTAAGCATTTGATGCTCAGCAACTCGATACGAAATCTATTCAAACGAGCAATCAGCGATCACTTACTACGCGTCTCACAAGAAGACAAATAAGTACACTGACTTAGAGAAGTTCAGTGAAATTCAACAGCTTACTACGCATCTCACAAGAATATAAATAAGCACTCACATTAAATTAACAGTCTACTACGAGTTCTCAAGAAAGTGAACAAATAGACACACTTAATCGCGTCGAAGAATGCATAAACTTTCATTATCACTGACGAGATTAAATTCTTTTCACTTCACTCGTCAATTTATTTAATATCTTTATTTTTTTTCTTTGATTCTAACAACAAGCTGAGTCTACATTGCACATCATGAACTTCGATAACTTCTTCGTCAAACGATGATCTGTTCTCATTCTCACTTGCAAGAACTGCAATCAATGATTTTCTCTCATGAAGAGATGACTCATTGAGAAAGACTTGTGATTTGTTATTGAAGACAAGTCTGACTCAAACACACTCAACAGCATCATCAGCATCATCAGCGAAATTCAATCTCTCGACTTTGAAAGTCAAAAGATCAATGCAAAAGCTCATTACTGACTGATTATTTGCATCATCATCAATGATCAAGAACACACTGCAGACAAGATGTCAGCAAAAAAGATTTGAAATGCTTTGAGCTATAAATACAAAGAGAAGTTACAAATCACTAAAAGACAATATCTGATGAACTTCATTGATTACAGAATGTTGATGAATATCTTCATTGAAAAGACATGAACACATCTCATCAAGTTGACTCAAAAGATCGTTGCAATACAGAAAGACATGAGCAATTTATTCAAGTCAGAACGTTGTTTTCAAGCCTTACTTCAATTGTTGTCAGATGAATACACAGTCATTTAAGATATCATTGATGCGCAGAATAAGTCAGACATCAAGAAGAAACTTCAAAAGCTACAAGAGAAGAAAGCACAATTGAAGATAACAGAGACTGCGCTATGAGTCAAGCGAGAAAATGAACGCAAACGCACTGATTGTAAGCAGAACAAACGCAAAATCAGTCATCATCGTAAAAGTTTTTCAGACTTTGACAATAATCAATTGCATCATTATTAATCACAACAATCTTTAAAATGTTTTCTCTGTAAAGATGAACATCATCTAGTTGATTGTTCTCATCTGTCTGCAGCTCAAAAGCTTGTGAAGAAATGTAAAGATAAAGACAAAACAAAGCATAAAAGTGTTGATGATCTTCAAATTCTCACTGAGCTTCTGAAGAGTAAGCACAAGAAATACAAAGTTTACAACATGAAAAGCAATAACTCTGAAATCTTTGATAACAATGAGAAAGATGAGAATGAGAAAAGCGAAAATATTGCAGCTTTGTCAAAGAACATTGTCAGTAAGATTTTTGAATTTAACTGAGTCACAAATTTTGATGTCTTCTCACACATAATTGATCAACTTTGACTTTTTAATAATTTTTTAGTTTACATTAAAAGATGCATCATCAAAGTTGAAGAGAGAAAATTGTATATCAATCACTGTGACACAGCAGTCATGCAAGATCATCATGAAAACTCAGTTAAACTGTCTTCTGTTCTTTATGTTTCTAAGCTTGAGATGAATCTTCTTTCTGAAAGAAGAATGTGTGAGAAAGATTTATAAAAAAGCTTTGATGATAAAGATCTGTACATGCATGACAAGCAAGAAAAGCAAATGATTGAAACTCTAGAATGTGAAAACATTTACATAGTAAAGAGAATTGCAAATGATCTTGATGAATTTGCATTACTATCAGCTATGCAGCATGATGTCTCATCAGCATTTTCAATGATGTACAGTTCAATGAATCTTAATGATTCAATGAATCTAAATCACTTCACATCTTACATTGATGTAATTCATCATGAGAATGAGATCGAAGTTGATCACGATCAACTTAGTTTTGCAAATGATAAAAGCTTCAAGTTGTACAAACTGTGACATCATCATTTCACTCATCTTGAATCAGCAAAGCTTCATCAACTTCATAAAATCATCACTCTGAAAAAATCTATTTTCATCAACAACAGTTACAAGAATGTGTGTGAAATATGTGCATTCATCAAGTTCATTAACAAACGAGAATACAATATCAGTGATCAAAAGACAAGTATCTTGACTTTCATTTTCATAAATATTTATGAATCACTATCATCATCTCTTAATAACGAGTTGTACTTTCTAAAGATAATTGACAATCACTTCAGAAAAACTTGATGCATTTCTTTAAAGCAATGATTCAATGCATCAGATGCTCTGCGAAAATGAAAACTCAGCATAAAGTTTCACAACAATGTCAAACTTCTCTCAGTATGCAGTGACAACGTCACGAAACTTAAAGTCATCTTGAATGACTGATGCTCATCAGTTGACATTGCTTCTCAATACACTGTCTCACACATGTTGATTCAAAATGAAGTAGTTGAAAGAATTATATACATCACAAAAAACTTGATGCAAGTCATAATCAAGAATGCTGAACTTCTCATTGAGTTCTGAGCAGAAGCTGCGAAGACAGATGTCTATTTGCAAAATTGAATCATCACAAGATTCTTGATCAACGAAGCTTTCACAATTTTGAAGAAGATATTCATCAAGATCAAGCTTTCAATTAATCATGTATGAGTATGAAGATGCAAATGTTACTCATACGTTGATCTCAAGTCATTGTCAATCGAAGACAGACGAGACAAATTCATGAACAGAGACAGACTTGACATCTTCATGAGATATGTGAAAAATATCAACAAGCAATATCATCTCTGAGTTTCAGATCTTGATCGAGTCATCAAGAATCATGCTGTCAAGTTCATTGAAGATGAAAAGATTGAAAATATGAACTTATAACTTTGCAAGCAGACATTCAACATTCTTTCAGAGCGAAAATCTGTGAGAAGATCATCAAAGAATAATGTTTCAACTAATGTTTCAAAATCTGATGCTTTCATGATTGATGTTTCATCTGAATCAACTGATGCATTGAAGACTATTGCAATCAACTTGAATGCACTCAATTCTAAGATCACGTCACATACATCAGACGAGCGTGAAGCTCACGCGAATGTTCAAATCACTCAAAAAGTCTTTGCATCAAGCATGTTTAAGTCAGCAGCTCAAACATTTCTGCATGTAATCATCTTAAAGAGAAAAAGAGACAGCGAAGATCAACAACTGAAAGAATGTGCATTCAAGATCTTGCGAGCTATGATGATCTGATTCATCACAGAGAAAGTTAACGACGATGAGAGTGATTCTGACACAAGCATGTCATGAGCATTATTCAATGTCAATGAATCTGATTCTTCTAAAGCAATAAGAATCTTCACATTGAACATTTACAAAGACGCAGTGCAGAACTCAGTTTGAGAAAAACTTTGAAAAGAAGTGATCAATGCAGAACTTGTGATGCTAGTCGTCAATGAGATTTGACAAGAAGAAGTGTCGCTCAAAAAGATCAACATCATGACAAGCAAATGAGTCTTCAAGTCAAAGATGCACGTTGATGATTTTCTTGACAAACTGAAGACAAGACTGATAGTCAGAGATTTCTTTCAAATTCATGAAGTTGATTATGAGAATACTTTCACGTCAATCATCAAGTTTGACACTCTGCAAGTCTTTTTAGTCATTGCAACAATGAAGAATCTTGAACTTCATCAAATCAATGTAAACAATGCGTTTACTGAATTGTTTCTCAAAGAAATCATTTACATGTTTTCTTTGTCAGAAGTGAAAGTCAGACTCAACTGTGCTTTGAAAGTTCTTCAAAGTCTTTACAATCTCAAGCAAGCTGCACAAGACTGACATGATCATTGTGTAACAACATTATCTGAACTCGACTTCGCTCAATGCACTGCAGACTCATGTTTTTGAATTCATGAATCAAAAGAAATCATGTTGCTACTATACATTGACAACATAGTCATTATCTTCAAATCATTGAGCAACATTAAATGATTTAAGCATGAGTTTCAATGTGTTTTCAAAGTCAAGAATCTGAGAAAAATGAAGAAGATTCTTGACATTCAAATCACTTGCAACAGAAAGGCACGAATCTTACGAATGAATCAAACTCACTATCTTCATGACGTTTTTGAAAGACTCAACATGAGATAAGACAAGCACAAGACAACAGATCTTTCAATGAATAAATATGATGCTTTTCGCTCAGCTGAATTCGAAGATATGAGAATTAATTAGCATGAATATCAACAAGTTATTGAAAGTCTCATGTATGCTGCAATTCACACTCATTTCAACATCACTTTTGCTCTCAATTGACTAAGTCAATATCTCAGCAATTCTGCAGAACATCATGAACACACTTTGAAGAAGTTGATGTGATACATTCGTTTCATCATTGATCTAGACATCACGTACGAAGTCAGTGAAAGCATAAAGTTAGTAAAATACTCTGACTCAGACTACATTTCAGACAGACTAGATCACAAGTCAATTCTTATTTACATCTACATGCTTAATGAAGAATCAGTCTTCTGAATGAGTTGAAAGTAAAAGTTTGTTGTCACATCGATCATCAAGACAGAGTACATGACTTTATCAATCTGTGTCAAGAAAAATCTATGAATTAATTAAGTGCTCAAGAACATGAATCTAACAAAGTATCTGAGCATTAGTCACAGTCACGTTAATATTCTTGAGAAGATTACTCATCAATCTGTCTCACTCACACAGCTCAAGAAAGATAATCAAGCATCTTTTATGCTGATTAAGAATGCTCATATTCACGAAAGATCAAAGCACATTGACATCGCTTATCATCATATTCGAGATTTGCACAAGAAGAATCAGATTTCGATGAACTTCATCTTTAATCAAGATATGATAGCAGACGAATTGATCAAGTCACTATCTTAACAAAACTTCAAGAGATTCATTGAACAACTAAGATTGAAAAGCAGTGAAAGCTGAGAGACTTGCAAGCATCAAGTGAAAGTGTTGAGAAGTGCAATGACAGACTGATTTCTAGCAGCTTATTGTGATAGCTCTGAATTTAGTTTGAATTCAGTCAGACTTGTTTCTAGCAGCTCTTTCTAAACTAGCGTCAGAGATAAAGTCATGTGTCGCAACTTTGTTATGCGTGACAGTATATAAATAGAGCAGTCTGTAACTTCTCTCTACAATCTAGATAAATTTCATCATATGTGATACTATTCACTTTACTCTTTCAATAAATAAAATCTATATTACTAGCAAAAGAGAAATTAATACGAGACTATGATGAGAAGTTAGTTAGAAAAACTATTACTCATAAGATTCTACTCAATCTAATGATTGAAAGTTATAAGAAATTGACTATATCAATGCTGATAGCTAATATCAAGCATCATAAAGCTATATTGAGCAAACTCTGAATGAACAAAAATGAAATATTATTGAACATGAGACATGATACTATCGTATTCTCTGATCAATTAAATATTTCGATTTCGATTTTTTTAATCTCATCAAATACAAAGCACTCAAGTTGATTGCAATTAACTTCGATTTCTTCAGCAGCTCATAGCAATGTTTCAAAGATTCTCAAGCACTCAGTTTCAATCATTCAGAAAGAGTTATTTTCGATTCAAAACATAAACGTCGTCTCTTTTCAAGCATTAGTAAAACGAAAAAAGAAGAATCAGACAGAGATTTTTGCTATGTCAATTGAAGACATTGATAGAAAAATCATCTACAATACTCAATGCAAACTAGATGTCATAAACGTTTTCTCAGTCAATGAAACGACTTAGAATCTAGAAGATATTAAAGTCAAGCTATCATCGAAATATCAGAATTTTCTAGATGTCTTTGATCGAGCTTAAGCAGACAAGCTATCATCTCATCATTCATATGATCATAAGATAGAGCTTACTAGTGATGCAACGTCACTTCACTGTTGAGCATATTAAATGTCTCTCTACAAGCTTCAGAAAGTAAAGAAATATCTGAACGAGAATCTTTTCAAAGAATTTATAATCTCTAGCAAAGCTTCGTATTTCTCACTCGTTCTGTTCACTTTAAAAGCAAATGAAGATCTATGATTCTGCGTTAACTATTGAAAGCTCAATGCTATTATCAAAAGAAATCGCTATTCTCTATCTTTGATAGATGAGATGATTGGCAAAATAGTTAATTGCAAGCATCTGACTCAATTGAATATCATTTCAATTTTCAACAAACTGCGAATGCATTCTGATAGTGAGAACTACACTATCTTTATCATTGCGTTAGAAGCATACAAATCAAAGATGCTATCTTTCAAACTTATCAATGATTCTGTCTTGTTTCAGCAGTATATAAATAACGTTCTTTGAGACTTTCTAAATAACTTTTGTCAAGTCTATCTAGACGACATTCTGATCTACAGCAAAACTCAATGAGAACATAAACAACATGTCAAAATAATATTGAATCATCTACGAAAGACTGACTTACAGATGAATATTTAAAAGTGCGAATTCAATGTAGAAGAAACAATCTTCTTAGAAGTCATAGTGTTAGAACAAGATCTTTGCATGAACTTTATCAAAGTGAAAGTCATAGTCAACTGAACTATATCGATCAATCTGAAAGAAGTTCAAAGCTTCGTGAGATTTGTTAACTTCTATCATCGTTTCATTAAGAACTTCTCGAAGCTAGTTAAATCATTCACTCAGCTGACTAGAAAAAACACGTCTTTTGTTTGAAATGAAGTCTGTGTTCAAGCTTTTGATGATCTAAAGAAACAAGTCAGCTCAATTTCAATACTACGACATTTCAATTTCAAACGACAGACTATTCTAGAAATCAATGCATCTGACTACGTCAAAGATAAAATTCTATCACAGTATGATGATGAGAAAGTTCTTTATTCAGTAGCTTTCTACAGCAAAAGCATGATTTTCGCTGAATGCAATTATCATATCTATGACAAGAAATTGCTAGTCATTATTTGATGTTTCAAACATTAAAGACTCAAGCTTGAATGCACTAAACTACTCATTCAGATATTCATCAATCATCAGACTTTAAAGATCTTTATGAAAAATAAACAGTTAACTCGACGTTAAGTCAATTATCTAGACATTTTATTTAAGTTCAACTTTCAGATTATATTTCAATCAGGCAAAATAAACACTAAAGTCAATGCTTTAATCAGAATGTTTCTGATTGACATCTCTGAATCAACTCAGCGTACTGAAGATCACTATCAGATCATTCTGATACTTGATAGAGTAGATATTCTAGCTATTGAATCTGAAGTTGATCTTTATCAGTGAGTAAAAGATGTCAACAAGATGAATGAGCTTTGCAATGAGTATAAACAAGCTATAAGTGAAAACAAGCTCAAGCTACATAGCATTGAATTGAAGCACTGCAAGATCATTAACGACGTTCTGTTCAGAAAGAATCTACTGTGAGTTTCTGAGAATATGCATACGAAATTGCTGCAGAAAATTCATGATCAGTCATTCATCTCTCATCTCAACAATAAAAGAACTGTTGATCTAGTTCAGCGCTTTTACTATTAATCAGATCATCAAGCAACGATTAGAAAGTACATTTGAAACTGTCATGTCTATCAGCGAAGTAAAGCATCTAGAGATAGCATCAATAGACTTCATCATTCTCTTTTGATTTCACAGAAACGCTGAAAAGATATAGCAATGAACTTCATCACTGAGCTATCTCTGTCAGAAGATTACAACATCATTTGCATGATCATATGTTGTCTCATCAAGAAACGTCACTATGTTCTCTGTCATTGAGAAGACAATGACATCTCAGTTGAAGAAACGATTTGAATCATGCTATGAAACATTTATCGACTTCATGATCTATCTAGTTCTATTGTTTCAAACAGAGACTTTTAATTCATATCAACAATATAACAAAGTCTTTGTAAGTGACTAAGAATCACAGCTAGTTTATCAACAGTTTATTATTCTGAGATCAATGATCAATTGAAACAAGCTAATCAAGATGTTGAATGCGAATTAAGAATCTACTGTAACTACATGCAGAACGACTGAGCGAAATGACTTCTCATGATGAAATTCAGCGAGAATTTCAATATCTTCTTGATCATCTCAATGACTTCGTTTTACTTCAATAAGAGTTTTCACTCACGAATGAGTTTTGATTCAGATACTACTGACTATGAAACAACTTGTGAACATCTTGAAACTAGAAAAGCAGATGATATTATCATTTGAATGAAAGAGTTTCTTATCTTTGATCGTCAACAATTGAAAAAGACAAAGCAGATCATTGAAGCTCAGATCAATAAACATAGAAGAGATGTCATCTATGAAGTAAATGACTGAATTTGATTATTCTTCAGAAACATCAAAACAACAAGATCGTGCAAAGATTTGAAAGATAAACAGCTAGAACTTTATTAAATCACTGTCAAAGTTGAAATCTTCTATCATCTTCATTTATCAATAAGCATGAAGCATCTGCATTCAATGTTCAGCTTGAAGCTACTGCAATTGTATTCAGAAAACTCTTTATCAGAACAGCATTCAGAATCATTCAGATTAATCACTATCAAAGACAATGAACATTGAGAGATAAATAATATATTGAACTTCAGACACTATCAAGATCGAATACAGTACAAAGTCAAATGAACAAATCTAGATAGAAATGATGAATGATACTATGTTGATAAAGAAAAATTTGATGACTCAGAGAAAGTTTTGAATGAATTTCATAGACTATATTCAAACAAATCGAGCTAAATATCGAAATAACTATCAACAAAAGCAAGCAAATGAACTACATTCATGTGAACATGAATTTTCAAAGAAAAGAGTAATGTTACAAGCGTATCAAGACTGAAGCTTTAATCAATTCGCAGTGAATGCTAGCGAGTTCTCTGTGTAATGATTAGAACTAGTCAATGATTTAGTTGAGATCTGATCTAGATCTGACTCAGATTTGACTCAAATATGACTCAGCATCTTTTTTCTTTTCTAGCATCTTTTAATCAGCTTCTATTGTCTTCTAGATAAACACACTTCTTTGTGTTATGAATGATTAACAGATTTCTATGACAAACACATTTCTTTATGTTGCAAACATCTTTCAAATCAACATCTTTCTTATGTTTCAACACGTCTTCTTTAAGACTAACGTCGATCTAAGTAACTACTATATAGAGCGTGTTTTTCTTGTCTTTTGTATCTTCTTTCTTCTGTATTCTTAAAGTCTTAGTTATAGTTATCTCTATAGATTAAACATTCTAGTCACGCACGCACTCTGATTAGTTTCTAGGCACGATCTCAACATGTTTCTTCATCATCATACTGAGAAAGTATGTCATCATTGATGTAGTTGAATGAGTCTGTTTCAAGAATAGTCTCTTTATTCTGATCAAAATGACGAAGAATAAAGACTTCAGTCATTCGTTTCTTCATATAATCAAAGATTGTTTGACAAGCTTGATTTCATTCAAATATCACCTCTTTTTGAGTTAGTTGAATCAGAAGATGAACAATCTTCGAAAAGTTCTTTATAAAATGTTGATAGAAATTGCAGAAGTTGACGAAGAACTGCATCTGAGTGAGATTTGTAGAAGTAAATCATTCAACTACTGCTTATACTTTTCGAAAATTCATCTTTAGTTCTTCAATGAATAGCAATAGTTTCAGAAAGAAGATCTTCTGAACATGAAACTTGCATTTGTTTATATTCATCTAAAGATCAGTCTTTTATAGTCTATGTAGAACTAATTGTACATATTGCTTATGTTTCTTCAGTGTTTTGCTGTAAATGATAATGTCATCTAGATAAATCTGACAAAACTGATGAAGATAGTTAAATAGCACGTCGTTCATATAATGTTGATAGAAAGTTGAGTCGTTGATTAATTCAAAAAACATCACGTGATATTTGTAGAAATCAAAAAAGATGATAAAGATAGTCAAATCTTCGCTGCTTGAATGCATATGCAGTTTGTTGAAGATGACAATAATGTTTAATCAAGTCAGATATTTGCTATCTTAAATACAAGCGAGAGTTTCGTCTATTAGCGATAAGAGATAGCGATTTCGTTTAATCAAAGCATTGAGCTTTCTGTAATCTACACAGAAACGCAAGCTATCATCTTTCTTTTCAATGAATAGTATGAGCGAAGCGTATGAAGCTGAGCTAGAAGATATAAAGTCTTTATTCAGATGCTTAATTAGATAATTCTTCATCTTTTGAAGCTTGTAGTCAGACATATGATAGAGATGACTTCAAGAAAATGTTCTCTTGTCGATCAACTCAATTTTATAATCATAGAAACGATGAAAGAATAGTTGATCAATCATTGCTTAATCAAACACATTTAAATAGTCATGATATTTCAAAGAAAGCTTAGCTTTGACTTCTTTCAAGATCTCTTCATGTGAAAGCTTTTGTAGATTTACATCTTCAAGTTTATTTCTAGCTGTTTTTAGAAGTCGATCGATTTTCATGATGATGATCGCGAAAGTAATCACATTCAATCATTTGACTAGTGATTTATATGCTGCAGTTTTTATCATTGCTATGTTCATTGAATTGAAAAACGAAGCGAAGTTGACTGAATTAGATGATTTCATAATTTTACTGAATGAAGATGACTTCTTGCTAAGTTGAATGATAACAGAAGAAATAAATCTCTTTAGTATTTGAGTAGAGATTGAACTCTTCTGTTCTATCGCGATTTTCTTGCTTGAAAGAACAGTTGAATGAGCTTTGATAAAAGCTTTGATATGAGCTTCAAAACTAGAAAATTGAAGACGATTGTCTTTCATATCAATAATCATCTTGATCTTGTTCATTCATGTTTTTTCAAGAATCATCTGATGTTGATCTAATTGAGTGATCAGCATAGAAACGAAATGTTTCATATGATCTTGAACAGTTAAATTCAAATAAATTGCATGAATAATAAGCTTTTTTGCATAATGATCATCGAATTTTCTTATTGATTTGAGCTTAATTAAAGATAAAGATTCAATTTGCAAATAATCACAAACATTCTGCGTGATTAATTCATCAATGAACGAATAGTCAGCTGCTTCAATGTCAATCAATGACTTTAATGAGTAATTAATTTCATTGCTAGATAGTACACATTCAGTAGTCAAAGATTTTGAAGCAAAAAAATCATTTGAGCTGCTCATTGTTGAAGAAATTAACACATCTTTCATTGCATCTTTGATGAAAGTCACTAGTTTTTTGTCTCATTCTTTGATTTCTCTGTAAATAATTTCTTCTCTTCTTTTGACATGACGATTTCATTGAGACAAGAAGTGAATGCACGAAATGTCAAAGTACTAGTCTTTAACTGAGAATAGTTCTTTGAAAGATGACTCAATACTTTGCAGTTGAAGCAGATAATTGACATTCTTGATCATTCAGATTCAAGAGTGAAAAAAGTAGTGAATTAAACATAGCTAGTAGTCGAGACTGAAGCTGATGTTGATAAAGAAACAAAACATTTTTTCGAAACTGCTATTGATTTGACTGTTCGCTGCTCATCACGTAGCTGATAATTGACTCATTGTTTGTTATTTACATCTTGAAGAAAGATCTTGAGCTTATCAAGTGAGCTAAACTTTATGAAGCAAACTGACAACGCGTTCTGAAGATGATTGTTGATTTTATTCTGAATGTCGTTCATCAGAATAATATCATCGTAGTTCAGAAAGTTGAATATTTTAGTGAATTCTGAATAAAAAGAGCTGAAGAGCTTGTTGAGCTGCTTCAGAGCAACATATTTGCAACAACACTTTTGAATCAAATTCTGATCTTCATAAATTTCTTTCAAATGTTTCAGTAGCTCTGATAGTGATTGATAGAATGAGAGAGCATTAACATGATGCTTTGCATAGATTTGCTGATCAGCATCATCTTCTAGTCTGAAAATTACATAGACAATATAAATCTTTTCAATAAAGTAATGATTCACGTTGACATTGAGCTTGTCAGCTATTTTGATGTTTCATGTCTCTCAGATAGAATCATTTGTTTCAATGAAGATGAGTGAGTTTGAAAGCTTGATGAACTTGTGATGATCATTCTCATTATCAGATAGAGTAGAAGATTCTCGTTGAGAGTGAGCTTCAAAAGTTGAGCTTCGTTTAACTTTAAAGCGATGAATCAAAACTGAGATCGTAGAAGCTTCTTCATGATTGACTTGTTGCTCAGCTGACTGAGTATCTTGACGAAGCATAGATCAATCAGCTTGACGTTGTTTTGCTCTGAAGTTCAATCGCTCATCTTGTAACTGACTGATCTTTTTCTCTAGTTCATCATTTTTATCAAAAGTGACTTCTAGTTGTTTCGCTTTCTTTTTGTGATCATCTTGTACAAGAAGTCAGTGTTCATTGAGTTGTAAAGTTAAGTTTCGCTGACTTCAAAGCTCATTTAGCATATTGATGACTTTGTTAAATTGATTGCTGACTCAATGAAACAGTTGTTTTTTGATGTTTATGTTTCATGAAGTGACAGCTTTCTCAGCTTCGACTGAAGCATTGATGAGTAGAAGTGAAACTCTTCTATTAACAATGCTTCTAAGCAGACAAGTTGTTCAAGACTCAACTGACTCAACATTATGTATCATAATAAAAGAAGATAAAAGTTGTTGAGATAAGAATAAATGAAAGATTGATGTTTTGAATTGATGTTTTTTTGATGAGTGAAAATTCAATGAATTTCTTGTGAATTTCAGGTAATAATTGAGTGCTTTATTCAAAGAATTTCTTTCAATTTAAAATGATGATGCAAATTTGAAGAATTTCTTGCAAATTTTTCTTACTGAATACATTGTTTTGTATCATTTATTCATTGATAGCAAAGTAGTAAATGATGAGCATTTATCTAATGTTAAAGATCAGCATAGAATGAGTCATATGAATGTCATTTAACTAGTAAATAAATGCTAAGAAAGAAAGATAGCTACAGAAAAGAAGCTAACTACATATGTGTATTTCTCAGTCAACGCTAGATTCAATAGAGACTAGTCAAGATGATGAAGCAATAATAAATCTAACAAGACTAGAAAACTGAGTCTGACAAGACTAAAATCGTGACAATTTTGTTTCAGTCATGAATAATTATATGTTGCATTGTTTAAAATCATAAATGTATGAAGATTATTGATTTTGTTTCATTTCTTTAAGAATCAATGTATTAATAATGTAGTTTATTCAGAGATTTTATTATTATAAGTATGATTGAACTGTAATTTTCATTTTTGTATAATGTATTAAATCATTGTTACGTTGAATTCATCTTTTTACAACTCAACACTAATGACTTTACATTACATCATAAGTAATTATTAGTTTGTATGATCTTTGCATTGAGCTTTTTGACTAACTACAAAGCTTTATGAGCTAGCTATTGCTGCATACAGCAACGACATGTTCTGTCACAAATTTGTATTAAATTGAAATTCATCACACTATCTTGCATCTAAATGTTATCATCTGCACAGACTTTTACTTCTCTTCATTAATGCAATACTTCTCTTCAAGACTTGCAAACAAAGATTTCATGAATCAAAAAGTTAATGCAATGATCTTTACTTGATTTGCAAAAATATTAAACATATCAAAAAGTTGTTTGAACAGATTAAAGATTGTGTTGAATTCATTTATCAAGTCAATTTCTGAAGCTTTGCACTTCTTCATGAAAGTTGTACAAATTAGTAAAGTCTTTTCACTATTGATATGAATTCTTACTGTTGAGTTCAAATTCTGCATGTACTACTTTCTTGTCTTTACTCTTGATGAGTTTTAAAATACATTTATGTTCAACTTTGATTTGATCTGTACAGATCAGCACATTATTAAACTTATGTAATGATTGTCTCTTTAACAACACAAAATATAAACAGAGATCAATATAGTAACAAACTAATCACTTGACTGAAAGTCTGAAAATAGCTAAAACAATAAACTGTATTGACTATTACATGAGTTGAGCACAAAGCTTCTATCTAAAAGAATAATCATCATTATATAGATATAAAAGAATCGTGTTAAGTCATTTCTGCTTTGAATGATCATTCTGATTATTTCTGAGCAAGATGAGCGAGATGAGCATCATGCTCATCATGCTCACTGTGATCACTTCTGATTCAAGCAATCAAAATAATCACTTCAAGATTTTAATTACTCAATGATTATTTAATTATTGCTGTTACATAATCATATGCAAAAGAGTTTTAACAACTTATCTGTACAAAAGTTGTATATACTTAACATTAAACTGCATCGACTTACTTCTTCTTCTGAGATCAGACAGATTGCGCACATTTCTTCAAAAAGCTTTGCAAAGAATTTACAGCTTCAAAACATGTTTAAGTCATTTTTGCAGATTCTGCATGCATCTTGATCTCTGTGAAACAGTTTTGCATGATTCTGAAGAATGATTTTCTATACTATGTATTCATGTTTAAAGTTCTGTACAGATCAACAATATTCAGCGCATATTTATATAAATTTGTACATATCAAGAATTTCACTTCTTTGCTGACTCAATTATGACAAAGCTTGATATTATGTAATAAGAACTGTGCAGCTATGTGCATGATTTTATGAAAGCAGACAGATTCTCAACAGCACTTCTTTATTAATATTAATATTTCATATTTCTTTTTTATATCAAGTGATTCAGTTGTTGTATTGACATGTTCAACAAGTTTGTACAAGTTTGCATCAGTTTTCAACAGTATTTTTATTTCAAAATCATCATTGAGAATCATTGCAAAGTTGTACAGATTTGTATGTTAGAGTATTATTATGAAAGAATTTGTTCAGTTGTAAACAGTTTTAGAAAACTTGTATCAATTAGTAAAGCTGTGCACATCTTGATACAGATTAATTCTAGAAGTTGAAAAAACATGTAACTGTTTGCATGATACAGCACAGAACAGCACAGAATTAATACAGATAAATTACATGTTTAATCAGATGTGTAAAGACTTGAAAAGAATGAAAGAAGTGATAAAACTTCGTTAAGTTAGCAATTGATTTGAATAGATCAGTACATCTTTATACATCTCTACAAAGTTTTCTAAAATTCAAAAGTCAAGAAAATCTTTGAAAATTTCAAAGCTGTAGAAAGCAAAGCTTTGCAGTTACTGTTAACTGTCTTGAAGCTTTCACGTAAGAACTGTACAATTCAGTACAATATTAGAAAAGAAAGATAAACACTTGCACAAAGCTGCAAGCTCAGATGAACATCAGTACATAGTGATATATATGAGCGAAGATCTGTACAGAGATATCATTACATGTCTGTATAGACTGATCGTCGAGTCGAGTTTCGAGTTGACATTTTGAACCCGAATCGAGATCGGGTCGAGTTGCTCACATTTTCAACTCGACTCGAGTCGGATTGCTCATATTTTCAATTCGACGTGACTCGATCCGACTGAGAATTGGGTCAATTTGACTCGACCCGTCAAGGACTCGAGCTTGACGTCAAGAGAGCTAAATATAGAAATTTTTCCGGCTTTTGCATTATCTTTTTGCATTATCTTTTTGGTAGAAAGCCATGAAGGGGAAACATGAAGATCGTTTAATAGAGAATCATGACGAGAAACATAAAGAGAAACATGAAGATCGTTTGATAGAGAATCATGACGGGAAACATAAAGGGAAACATGAAGGGAAACATAAAGAAGAACATGAAGGAAAACATAAAGAGGAACATGAAGGTCGTTTGGTAGAGAAACATGGAGGGAAACATGGCGGGGAACATGGCGAGAAACATGAAGGGAAAACATGAAGGCCGTTTGACTTTGGTAGGGAGTCATGACGGGGAATCATGGTAGGAAGTCATGAAGGGGACCATGAAGGCTGTTCGACCAAGCTATTTACACATATCTAATATCTTGTCGAGTCGGGTCGGGTTTTCGGGTCGGGTTATCGGGTCAAGCTTCTCAACCCGACCCGACACTTTTCCAAAAAAATTCCAATCCGACCCGACACTTTTCGGGTCGGGTACCCGACCCGAACTCGGGTACTCGACCCGACGCGGTCAGTCTAAGTCTGTACAGATAGATCTGTAAGAACTTATCGAAAGAGTTGTTGTAAAAGTTACGTTTGAAAGATGCGATAGAAACAAACTTATGTTCAGAATCAATCTCATGATTCATCGCAGCAATCTCAAATTCACTGCAAATGATCGTACTGAACAATACATCACAGTAAATACTTTTTCATACATGCTATTTAAGCGTAAAGGCAATTTCCATCGGAAATGACGACCCCCTCGTGGCCTAGTATGAGGATGATTCGGCCCGTTATACTGTACATACAGTCCCATTTGCCCTTTTGCCCATTTGCCCTATGCCAACAATCGACTTAAGAGCGATGGACCAATGCATTTCTATTAACGTTTATCGAAATAGTTTTGTGATGCAACGATTTTTGATATTGGTATAAATTGGAAACGGCAAGCGCACCATGTGATATTTCAAGATTGACAGGGATGACATTGGACACTACTAGCGTTTCCAAACCGAGGACTGAGGTCAGCATGGCAGAACATGCCAATGAGGAGATGCCGGTCCAACCCCAACGTGCCAAGCAACTCATAAAAAACCTCAGCGACATTGTCAGCAGAATAGAACCCGCCAAAAAGCTAGGATCCCACGAGGTCCGCCTCGTCGCCGTCTCCAAATTAAAACCCGCCAACGATATCCTCGCCCTCCACCAACCCCCTCTATCGCACTTGCACTTTGGTGAAAACTACCAGCAAGAATTACTTTCCAAGTCCCTGCTCCTCCCTCGGGAGATCCGATGGCATTTCATCGGCGCACTGCAAACGAACAAATGCCGCACGCTTGCCCAGCAGATCCCCAATCTCTGGTGCGTGGAGAGTGTGGATACGGCGAAGAAAGCGGATCTACTGCAGAACGGGAGATATGCGCTGTGTAAAGAGTCACCCGAGTACAAAGATACGCCCTTGAGGGTATTCGTGCAGGTCAACACGTCGGGCGAAGCGGAGAAATCGGGGGTTGAGCCAGGCGAAGCTGCTAGTCTATGCAAGCACATCAGGGAGATGTGCCCGGATTTGAAGCTGCAGGGGCTAATGACTATTGGAGCCATTGCCAGGAGTAAAGGCGTGAGCGAAGGCAAGGAGAATGAGGATTTTGTGGCGTTGAGAGAGGTGAGGGATAAAGTCGCATCTGAGCTTGGTATCGAGGATAATGAGCTGGAGTTGAGTATGGGAATGAGCGAGGATTTCGAGAGCGCAGTCCGGTGCGGAAGTAATGAGGTTAGGGTCGGGAGCACCATCTTTGGCGCGAGGCCGGCGAAGAAGGATGCTCAGATCAAGGAGCAGTCTGCAGAAGACAAGACTGACAACAAATGACAGAAACATCTGAGAATGACAGTGGTCGTCCTCTTCCACTCCCCGCGATCTATCCATTTTTGAAACCCCAAGGCGCGGGGGACATTTGCACGCCATCACCTCCCACATTCTTCCTCCTCTTCTCCTTTCCCTAACTAGCACATCTCTGTTTTTATCTCCTTTCTCATATCCTCAATCTTCTAAACCCCCCTTTTCCCCCGGCTCCCTGCTCTATCTCGTTCATTTATTTTCTCTTCCTCGTTGCCCTTTAGCTCTTGTCTAGTAGTGGTTATGCGATTTGCTTTCTGCTGTTGTTTCTTTTCTTTTCTTTTCTTTTCTTTTCTTTTCTTTTCTTCCCTTTTCTTCCCTTCCCTTCCCTCTCTTTAAGATCCTTCGATTCCGCTCATGGCCGTTGGTTTAGATTTGGTGGTCTGGGATGGTGGTGGGAACTAAGAAGCGTAGAGAGGAGCGGGTTGGTGGACGGGAGAGGGTGTTTTGTGGTTGTGGTTGTGGTTGGTTTGTGGGGGGGAGCTGGGTTTGTTAACAAGTACAGATGAAAGCTATCCTAAGCACCGGTGGGGGCAGGCTCAGTCGGTGGGTAAGTGGAGACCAGGACGAGGGTTGTGGGTATATTGTCGGGCATATGGGGTAATAGGGTAGAAGGGTTTGACTCAGGTACGGATGGTATGATGGGGGATCTGGGATACTCGGTAATGCAGAGATGACAGGGCTAGGCATTGGTATACAAGTTGGGTAAGTAGATACATCGTTTCTTTGATTGGGTATACTATATAGCGACTCGACTCCAACTACAAGCCCTGTGCGATAAAGAGAATCGCCGAAAAATACACGAAGAGCTGATCGAGCGTGGATTCTTATACTCCAAGTGGTACGTTGCGTGATTCTTTCACTTGGCGGTCTGGCCATCGATTGTTGTTTGATGAAATTCGATGGCCCCCTGGCGGAAGAGGTAGCGTCGATTGTGCGTTTGAGGTATTCGTATCATCAGTAGATTCCTGGGTGGAAAGGACATGAGTATCCATAGCTCGTGACAGGTCATGATTGGGAGTAGCGTATTCTCGGTGGTACAAGACAGGGTTTCATAGCAGCTTCCATACTCCGCGCCCCCATATTACTTCATAGGCTTTGATATTCGTATGGACTCCTCGCAAAAGACTCTCCCCACCTGGTTTCCCCCATGTGCACTTCTCTGAGTCTTCTTAGCATCTGTTTGGAGACCCCTCGCCTGTATCTCATCCGCTTGGTGCCGCAATTCCTGTGCACTGCCGTTGGAGCTGAGCGACCTAGGTGTGGTGTCCAGGCGACTAGCGATAAGGGTCTGTCTGCTGCCTCACAGACTTATGTAACTCGTTATTGCGTTCGCTCTTCTCATTCCTACTCGAATGCCCAAATCCGCGCATAAGGGAGCTACCGCGAACGACCGCTGCGGGTCTAGTCACGCAGGCAACCTTTACTGCGGATCTGCCAAAAACGTGGATTTCTCCATACTCGATGCAATCTTTTCTTGATCTGCTAGGATACAAAAACTGGCCAGAACCGGAGTTGTAGGAACCAGGTAATCGAGTCTTCTTGAAAACGTTCTCGCCTGTGCTGTTCTTCCTTGATCTGGAGAGATGAGAGCGCAGAGATTTGAACGGCCCGAGCAGGGATTGCACAATGTTTGTTTTCTTGAAGATAGATGGGAAGCAGGGCATGCAACTGCA
>JAABUV010000961.1_pt1 | contig 43082 bp, 60 predicted proteins | sample 5559971 | NCBI WGS metagenome assembly JAABUV01 (sample SAMN10711881, study PRJNA513362) | rock metagenome | isolation source: Antarctica rocks | place: Antarctica: Victoria Land, Knobhead nord | collected 2015-12-19 | reverse complement strand
TGGCAGCGCGCACAGCGTGCCCAGGCGGTGCCCATTGGTGGTCACCAGCGGCGCGGCCAGGTAGAACTGCAGCTTGGGCTCGCCCAGCACAAACGCGTTCTCGCTGAATCTGCGCGCGGCAGGCAGGGGCCGCTGGTGCCCAGGGTCCACCCGGCCCCTCCTCCGCAAAACGCGTTTGAAGGAGCACCCTGGCATGGCAGACATGGAGCGGGAGTGGGGGGGCCTCGCAGACCTCAGAGCGCAACGCGAGCACCCGCGCGAGACATGCTGCCTAGATTGGCGGGCCTCTTACAGTCTGAAGCGGGGCTCTGCGGCATGAGTGGGGCACGCCTGGCGTCGCTGCTGAGGTCCTCCACACAGAGCACCTCGTCGTTGGAGGGCAGGAACATCCACCCGCAGAAGCCCCACCTGTGCGCGTGACCAGGCGGGCGAGGTCTGTCGCACGTGACCCGCGCAGAGGTGGCTGCGCTGTGCAGTGTTAGCACAGCCAGCCCGGCAGGTTTCAACGCTGCATTCCTTGGTAGGGTCGCCTCTCGGCATGTATGAGTGTCCGGCGCGCGCTCGCTGCAAGGGCTTCGGAGACACAAAATAATTTGGAACCAAGGGCATACATAGTTGTCAGGGCCAGGCTCTGCCCTCCGAGGGGCGCTCACCGCCATGGGCAGATGCCCGGCTTGAGGATGCCGCAGGCGTTCAGGACGTAGAAGCACTCCCCGGTCAGCAGCGTGCAGGTGCCGGAGTCCACATTGAAGCACGTGCACAGCACCTGCAGCACCTCCTCAGCGCGCGCATGACGCGGCTCGCGCTGAGCGCAGGGTGCGGCAAACCCTAGCTGGACACCGCGGATTCTGCCACCGCTCAGTGTCCAGGCAGTGCGTGCGTGTCATGCTGACTGGCATCATGGTCCTGGGGCCCGTTACGGTCCCCTCCGAGCATACTACATGGTTGCTCGGTGGTTCAACACAGCTGGGCGCACCGGCGGACTCGAGTACCATATGGAGTTCACAGAGCGCGCTCAATTGGCCCGCGCTCATCCTGGCAGGCCATAGCAGGCAGGCGCGGGCGCTGCACACAGCTGCTGGGTGTCTTCGGGGACAGCCTGCACTGTGGCGGAAGAGGCGTTTGACGGGCGCACCGACGGCCGGGTCGGAGGGCGTGCGGAACTCGGCGACGGCATGCGCATTCTCGATGCGCTCATCCTCGCAGCCGGGGATTGGCGGGCCTAGGCGCCAGGCGTCGTACGGCTTGAACGGCTGCACCGGCGTCGCGTACTTTGGGCGCTCAATGTCAAAGCGCTTTGCGATGACCGCCGCGGCGCCCGGCTCCGCCAGCTCACTGCCCGCGCCGCAGCTGCCCGCGCTCGAGTGCGTGGCCGAGGTCACCGCCGTGCTCGCCTTGCTCGTGACGGCGTCCGCCTGCGCGCGGGTCAGCGGCGCGAGCGCTTGTCGCGACAGAAGGTGCCGTGCGCGGCGCTGCACTCGTTGCGGCGCTCGCGCTGGTCAGTCCTGGTCGCGGCAGAGGTTCCTGCCGTGCCAGCGGCCTGGGTACAGGGTTAAAGTTAGGGTCTAGGCATGCCGGGGCGCGCCTGCCGCGAGGTGAAGAAGGCGGCGGCGACCGCGTTCGCGCGCGCCCTGTCGGGGCCGCTCGTGTTGACGCCGCACTCGGGCGGCCGCCGGCTGGACTCCGTGACCACAAGGCTGCCAGGCACCTGCGCAGCCAGCGGGCTCGGGCGTGGCTGAGGTGCGGCACTGGCTGGCTGCCGCGCACGGCTCGGAGGCTGGCGCGTACAGCTGTGTGCCCCACAAAGGTAAACACTCTGGCTGGCATGACGATGTAGTGCCCAGCCCGCACAGGCTGCTGGCTGGACGGCCGGCACTCCTCTCAGCACTCGCCGAGGTACTGGCGAGTCTGTCTGTCCAAAATATACCGTGCAGAGCATGGTCTGGACGGCCCTTCATAGCCTCTGCGTCCCCCAGTGCTCTGGGCCAGTGTGACTGCATCTCACAGCTGCTTGGCGGGCACGCACCTGTGCCACTGAACCATTGCTGGGCGGTGCCACGAAGTGTTCCGGGTGGGGCTCTTGCTCGCCGGGCGCAGCACCACTCTGTGTTTCGCCGCTCCCCGGCGCAGTGCCAGCGCTCGCGAGCGCCGGGCCTGCGCCCGCGGCGCGGCTGAACACACCCTCGCCTCCAGGGAGCGTGCCAGCGCCCTGTGGCTCTTTCCTATCCGCACTGGCGACCAGCGCAGTGGCCCTGGAGCCCTGCAAACCGGCCAGCCCCAGTGAGCATGCTCCTATAGTTGGTGGACCGTGGCAAACAGGCGAGCAGACAAGAACTGCTGCTGAGAGCGGCAGCGGCCGGCAGGAGCGCAAGAGCAGGCCGATGGGCTGGCAGGGGTCAAAGCAGGGCAGGGGCGCTGGTGCTCCAGGCACTTTCACCTGCTTGCCGGGGGGCTTGGCGACTGAGAGGCACTGCCCCATGCTGCCTTTACAGTCGTCTGTATGTGCGTGCTAGCTGATAACAGCCGGCGAAGTGGGTTGACAGGTGCACCTTCTTGCAGCTCTCAACTGCCCAATCTAGCTTACCAACTTGGGTTCAGACACGATCAGACACGGGGCTGCTACGTGATCAGACACGAGGCTACTGGCCTGATGGCGTAGCGCTCGTCAGCGGCTGCGTAGAGCGAGAAACAGCAGTTGAAGTTGCGCACGAGTGGCCGACATCTTGCGCGATTAGCTTTTCTCAACTGTTTTCATGGGGGGGTAGGGTAGGCATGAAGAGATGCATGGTCTGGCAAACAGCATTTGTAAGAGCGTGCAGAGGGTGTTGTTGGTGAACGGAAGTCTGGTGGGTTGCCGAAGCCAGTCTAACGGCGTTGCGGAATATTTGGCGGGAGCGCCTGGAAAGACGGCTCGTAGTAGCGAGGTGAGTAAGGAACCATTACTCAGCGAGGAGCCGAGATCTACCTCGGCTAGGTCAAACGTAGAGCAGAGCAGAAATAGAAAGGAAAGCACAGCGCTCTTTCCGTCGAGTGGGCCAAGTAGCTGTGACACCGTGCTTGACTCTGCTTTTCACACGAGCTTCGCCGCCTTCAGCACACACAAACTATTTTGCGCACGTGCACACGGCAAGATGGTGACAGATGGCCTGCTTAGGGCATACAGTGCTTATCACTGGCGCAAGGTGAGCGTAGAACGCCCTCCTTGACTCAGCTGTGTGTGGCTTGTGAGCTCCTGTGCTTTGCTACGCCCACATTACTCACTACCTGTAGCATTACTCTTGGTGATCAGCACGGGCGTTGCAGTGTTCGGCGGAACTCAGTGCCTTGAGTGGCGTGGTGTGCTGCGTGCAGTAAGGCGCGGCGGCCTCGCCAAACTTCGCCACTCTCTTTCCTCGGCCTGATCCGCAGCCCCGAGCCTTGTTCTGCAAACCACGCTGCTTGTGCTTCACAGCCTGCTTCCCTTGCAACAAGCCGACGGCAGGTGGGTGCGCACAGGGCATCGGCAAGGCCATTAGTATTGGATTTGCCGAGCAGGGCGCAGATGTCATACTCGTCGCCCGCAAGAAGGAAAACATGGCTGAGGTAAGGTCCTGGCCTGTGCGCTGCATGCACACACTGCGCTGGCAGCCTGGGGCCTCCCTGTGGCGCTGTCACGCGCTGGGGAAGGCCGCTGCTGGGGCCTGGCAGGAGGCAGAGGCCTGCAAGGCCGCAGGGAGCAGCAGTGTGGAGCTGCACGAGATGGACGCCAGCAGCAAGGAGTCTGTTGCGGCCCTGGCCAGCGCCGTGGAGGGCAAGGTGCCGCCTGCCTCAGCCCCCGCCCTGGTGCACCAGGGCAGGGTGCTGCCGCCCGCCCGGTCGGCACCTGCTGGAAAGTCACAATCATGTGCTTGCACAGGCTGCGGTCAAAGGGACGGGGTCGCAGGTGAGTGGTGACAAATGCAGCCGCAAGGATGGCGCCGCGGCCTGTGACGGGCTGTGTACAGGGCTGGCAGTCAGCCTGGGAAGGCCCTAAGCGGCAGGGTGGTGTGCAGGTCATGCATTTCAGTGCCTGATTGTGTCGGCCCCACACAGTTGCTAGGACGCAGGACAGAGTCCCAGTGGGTATCACGCATGCATTGGCATGCCCTGGATATGCCGCCCATGGAGTGCCAACCTGTATGACCAACACTCACACTCCCAAGTGTAAGGCATGCCATTGTAGAGGACTACGAAAGCAGCCGCCTGGGCGAGATGGAGCGCCGGCAACGGCGGCGCAGGTCTCCGTTCTCGTGAACAACGCCGGCACGCTGACGGGCCTGGGCGTGCCGCCGCTGGAGAACGACCCCGACGATTGGGACACAATGCTGGCCGTCAACCTGGCCGCGCCCATGCGCCTCGTGCGCCTGCTGGGCCCCAGCATGGCCGAGAAGGGCAACGGCGTCATCATCAACATCTCGTCCGTGGCCGGGCTCGACCCCAAGCTGCTCATGTTGGGCTACGCGACTTCCAAGTGGGGCCTGACAGGGTGCGACGCCGCTCTTATTGCATGCCCGCAACCTCCAAGCGGGGCCTGACAGGGTGCGACGCCGCTCTTATTGCATCCTTGCAACCTCCAAGCGGGGCCTGACAGAGTGCGACGCCGCTCTTATTGCATCCTTGCAACCTCCAAGTGGGGCCTGACAGGGTGCATCAGCGCTCTGTACTGGGCCCGGCAGGCGCTGGGCTGCAGCAACGCGACAGGCACGGTCCACGGAGAGCTTGACCAGGCATTGACGAGTGCACAAGGCGCTTATGATGAAGAGCATGCATGCGCATCGGGGCGCTCGGCCTCCGAATTGGGCGGGACTCATGCGCTGTGGGGGTGGAGCGTTGCACCCAAGGCCTCTGCCTGGGCTTCTGCATTGCACAATGCGATGGAGTGCACAATGTCTTGAAATGTTTCTGGCACACAACCTGGGCTCTGAGTTTGCTGTTGGGGACGGTGCATGGAGGGACCGGGAAGGCCGGCTCGGAAGCGCGATGGCACTGTGTGTTGTGGGCGCGCGCAGGTTCAGCGAATCAATTACAGAGGCGCTCAAGGGGAAGATCAGGGTCATGACCATCTTCCCGGCCATGGTGGTCACGGAGTTGACCACGTGCGCCGCTGCTGTTGGAATGCAGTCATGTGCAATGCATGCTTGTGCCTAAATGCAGTTGCTGCATGCTGTTGGCCCTCAAGGGTGACTCAGTGTTGCATGCCGTCGGCCCTCGAGGGTGATGCCGTGAGTGGCTGCTCCGCAGGGGCATGCTCAACAGGCTGCACCCGGAGGAAATGATCACGACCCAAGACATCATGCAAGCCGCTTTGCTGCCGTTCTGCATGTCCAGCAAGGCCTGCCCCACGCGGGTAGTTATCCAAAATACCACCAAGGCACGGGCGTAAGCTGGAGGCGAGCGTCGGCCTGGTGTGGGATTGGGCAGCAGTACATGGTGGAACCTCTAACTTACCTGCACAGAAACATCGGAGCAAGGAGGGAATGCTTACTTGAGTCTGAAACATCAGTGCCACTTTTGTTGATGAACGTAGGAGCTTGAGTGCGTTTTGAAGTGCTCTGTAGCCGCCGCTGCCGTTTGGAATCAAATGGCAGACATGATAGGCAGCAAGCTCCCTGCCAACGGTCATGCCAGTAGCGGCAAAGCTTATGCCACGAGAGCCGAAGCACTGGGGTTTCGCACTTGTCCTTGGTGATGCAGACAATGCGCATTGAGTTATGACATGCCGCATCTCAACCTAGACACATCTTGTCAGACTGTGGTCAAGTGACAAAACACAGTGTCAGGGATGCTTTTTACAGTAGTTTCGCTTGTTATGCATGTGCAGGCCCAGAGGTGCCTGCAGCGAACGGCTATGAAAAGGCCTACGCAGCCGGTGAGCAGCGCAGGGCAGGCCTTGACAAGCTGCTGTTCCTCCTGCCGTCTGTGGCAAGCCGCGAGGTGCCTGTTGCTGCTCGACTGCACTGGGCTGGTCATTTCCTCGCTGCCAGTCTCGCTGGTGCTGGCGGCGACCGCCGTGGTGCGCGACTACCTGCGCCTGCAGCGGAGCGGGAGGACCGCGCAGTTCTGACACCGCGTGCTGAGCCCCGTCCTGCGGATATCGTGGCAAGGCACAGCGGTCGTCAGCGGTGAGGGCCGGCAGCACAGCGTGTCGGACAGCCGACCCACGCTATGTCCAGTGCGTGCTGCTTGGCGGCGCTTAAGCACTGACCGCGCAGGGCCATGCAGCAGTAGCATTCCCAACACATGGGATGCGCTGCTGAGTGTAGCATGGGTTGACACTTGATGGCCCTGGTGCCCCATCTGTACATATTGTGCTATGCAAGTGGCTGCCTGCGCGATAAGTACAGCATTAGGCACATCTTTGCACAGCATTTCATCAGTCATGAATTGAGCCACTGCTGCAGAGCGGCAAATGAGATCAATTTCGTGGCTGCCCCAAATCAGCCGGATATGTACAGCACATAACAATCAGCAACCATGCTTTCTGTTGTCCCGGCAAGATGCAGCACCGGCGCCAATGCACACACCACTTGCCTGGTTCAGCGGCAATACATGAAGACCTGCCTCCCACATCATGGCATGGCACTGAGCTGACACAGACAGAAGCACAGGTAGTGACACGCGCCAGCCTAGCTCGTGACCACGCCCTTGCCCTTGCCTCGCCGCGCGTCTGCCTCTGCGATCTGCTCCTCAGTCAACGTCCACAGCCTCTTCGCCAGCTCCTCGTCCTGCGCCTGGGCGCTGGGGTCGAGGACCTGGCAGTCGGACAGGTACGCGCCCGACGCGCCCTCCAGGTCCGGGCTCACTGCCGCTGCGATGCTCGTCGCTGCGCCCTGCAGTGGCGTGCATTTGCTCGTCATGTCTCTCCCTTTCAGCGTCTTGCAAATGCGCCCTGCCAATGTGGCATCGGCACATGCATTGAGCATGCATAGGTCTGTTTTTTTCCCAGCATTTGTGGCTCTGGGCTTACTTCCGCACGCACGGATGCGACCGCAAAGCTTGGCAGATAGTGAGTGGCAGGCACGGTCGCACCGGCACACCCCACCACTGCACGCCTGGAGTGCGGGGCGCCGCGCCTGCTGCGTGGACTTTATCCAGTACGCGCCCAGCCAGCCGAAGAGCCAGCCGGTCCACGTGCCGGCCTGCGTGCCGACGTGGCGCCCCAGCGGCGTCTGGATGACGCCCGGGTGCAGCGAGAACGCCTCCACGTTGCTGCCCGCCAGCCTGCGCGATATGGATTTGGGGGGCTGCTGTTTAACCTATGCAAAGGCCGCCAAGGAGCACCAGTCCCGTTGAGGCTAACAAGCTGCACGACATGGGGCTGCTCTTGAGCCTGTGCAAAGGCTGCCCAACGAGCGTCACTCCCTCTGAAGCCTGCAAGCTGTACTAAGGGCAGGTGCACAACGCCAGGCTTGCGTGTCTGCGGCACCAGTGCCTGTCTCGGCGCGGCCAGCAGGCAAAAGAGACTCATGCACGGCTGAATGTGGTTGGTGGGTGGCCCAGCAGCGCACGCACCGCCGCGCAAGCTCCTTGACGAACAGGATGTTGGCCAGCTTGGACGTGCCGTAGGAGCCGTACGATGTGTACGCCCTGCTTTTATAGTGCTGCGCGCCCGGCCGGCAGCCCGCCCCCTTGGCAGGGCTGCTGATGAATGCTCCCTTGTTGCACATGAGGCGCCTCACACTTGACTACCCATGCTGCTGCAACTGCTTAACACAGAGTGCGACTTAAAACCCAATATTATACCCGAATTGGTGGCAACACCACTGCAACCGCAGGAAGAGCAAGCGCCACTGCGCACCAGGTCGTCGAGCTTCATGTCCTGCAGCTGGTGGCCCATCGACGACACTGCCACCACTCGCGCCGGCGTGCCCTGCGCATGCGCCACATGTTGACAGCTTCTCTGCAACCGCCTTTTACACACATTCCACCTACAAACGCGACACATGTGCACGCCGCCTTGGAGCGGCTTCCTGTGCCATTGATGGGTAGGAATACTTCAGTGATGCTCTTTGTGGAGCTTAAGAGATCAGAAACGGGACCTGCTCCATGTCAACGCACAGAAGACTGAAACTTGATTTGATCCATGTCTAGTAATAACACGGAATTACTATATAGCGCCACGAGAGCCAGTACACAGCATGCAAAACAGTGCTCCCTGCCGCAGAAAGGATACTGTTAGATCGCAGCTGGCAGACTCCGGAAACGCTAGATGCGGGCCTGCGCGGCCGCGAGTGCGCACCAGGGCGCGCATGCGCGGCAGCAGCTCCTGCGTCAGCACAAAGTGCCCAAAGTGGTTGGTGCCGACCTGCATCTCGAAGCCGTCCTTTGTGTACTGCAACGGGCACATCATGATGCCTGCATTCAGGATCTGCGCGCACGGACACATGCATTCATCTCAGCGGGTACTGTGGTCTCGATCTGATAAGTGAGGGACAGCGTGTGCCAGCTCACACAAGATGCTGCGTGAAACAGGCCACCACAGCTAGGTGGTTCAGACGTAGCACCACCTAAAAACCCACCTGTTAAGCTTAGCAGCGCACTGGCTTCACCAGGGCCTGACCCCGCAGCGCTCACCAGCAGGTCCGGCCCGCGCTCGGTGGCCTGGAAGGCCTGGGCGAGCGCGCGCACTGAGGCCAGGTCCGCGAGGTCCACTTGCATCACCGTGATGGCGCCCTGCACGCCGCACACCCAGCGTTAGGGGTAGGGTTAGGCTTAGGGCAGCACACCCAGCTCAGCCTACAATCAGTTCGGGCCGAGTATCGCTTCACGCGCCGGTGCTCAAGCTCGCTGGCAAGCTTTGCAACGTTGTCAGTCTGTCGCGCACACTGCAGGCAGGGGTGCGGGCAAGGCTGCCAGGAAGACCAACACCTGCTTACTTACTCGCAGGGTGCAACACACCCCGTGCGCTCAAGCAGCTTCAACAGCCACCGAGTGTGTGCCTTTTGTAAGAACAACCAACAACCGACCGTGCTTGCTGCAGGCAAGCACGCCCCTGCGGCTCAGCGTTCGCCCAGCAGAGCCCGGCACTCTGTGCTACCCGGCGCTGTGCGGCCGGGCCATACCTTGACGCGCGGGTCCTTGCGCAGGTCCGCCGCCACAGCCTCGCCCGCCTCCAGGGAGCGGCTGGTGAACACGACGCGCGCGCCCGCCACCGCCAGGGCGCGGACGGTCTCTGTACCGATACCAGAGTTGCCTGCGCCGGCACGCCTGTTAACTGCTGACTGCAAGCGTGTTCTGCCAGGTGCGCATAGCTGATCTCTGTCCAGGGGCGCCACTCGCTTGTACTCTACCCGCCAAGGAGCTTCAGCTGTGGTTCCCCACAGCATTCACCACAGGTAGGCGAGCATCATGCCCATCCTTTATACACAGTCGTCCATAGCTTCACAACTGCCTCTTTGCACACCTGGGCTCTATGTACATGACACGACTATGGCCAAGAGTGTTCGCACATCTGCATATGGGCTACCCTTGCGGTGCAGTGGCAGACTCAGCAAGGCTGGCCACTGCAGCGGCAGCTACAGAACGCTCTGAAGGCTGCACCTCCGGTTACAAGTGCAGTCTTGCCAGTCAGGTCGGCGCCGCGCAGCGCTTCAATTGCTGTGCTGTACCAGTTCAACCGCTCCGTCATTGTATGTTGCAGTGGTTGTGGCGCCTGCTGGTGAAGCCAACCAGGTGTGTGACTTGCTAGACAGGTATCAGGCAAAACGAGATGATGACGATGCTTACAGCCTCGGCGCGAACTATAGCCAAGCAGAGTTCAACTCATAACCCTGCGGGGCCAGGTTTGATGGGTGGTAACGCCGCTCTTTGTGCATGTCTGCAACATGCTCAATAGCGCTGGATGTGCTCTTGCATGCCGAGCTACTGTTGAACTGGTGTGCAGTGCGTAGCGGCCTGGGCGGCCGTGCATACAGGGCTGCGCCCAATCACAGCCGCACTTTGCTGATACATGGACATTTCATCCATGCACGTCCCGATGCAGCCTCCTGTACGTCTCCACAACATCCACTGTCACTAATGCCTGCCATTCTCTAATACACTGGCTGTTCGGGCAGGGAACTCGCGCGTGGTGCCCTGCACTGCTGCTGCACATGCATTCTGGCGCTTGCACGAACACCACTACTTGTGAGGCAAGGGTGGGGTCATCCGGGCGTCGAGCGCCCGTGCACAGCGTCTTCGCACCGCCCTCGTCTGGGTTATGCAGCTGTAGGATCAGTGCATGAGCGACAGGACCTCTAGCGCCTCTTCCGGCAGCTGTAGGCTGGCGGCGCCAGCAAGCCCCGGCCCAGGACTCGGCGCACGCGCAGCGCCAGCCAGTGCCGGCTCCAGCACTGCACTCCGCTCCGCGCTGCCACGCCCATGCGCGCACGCTCCGTCGCTGTCCGGTGCGGGGCGCGCAGTGCGCGCCTCAGCGCACCCTCCCCCAACTGCATCCGCAGCTGCAGGCGGTTGGCCACTGGCGCTTGCGAGGTGCACGTTGCTGCAGCGGGCGTGCGCGTGCGGCTGCCGTGCTGCGACGCTACCCTGGTCGTCCGCCGCAGCGGCAGGCCAAAGTTGTCTGTTGCTGTTGTCCAGCGGCGCGAGCTCAGAACTTAGGGTACAGGGTATAACCCTATCAGGAGTGGCTGCGCTGCGCCGCCACATGGCCGCCATGCGGAAGTCCTCGCCCGTGTCCCAGCCGTGGTCGCTCTCGCAGCCGCGCTGTCGCGCGCAGCGCACGCTGTCTGCCGGTATTGGGATACGTGAGCGGCGCACACAGGCACAAGATCTGACGACGGAGCAAACTTGCATTGTGCGTCACGCATGTCCTTCGTATCTCATCGTTTCGAGTACGTGATACCTCTTTAACAGCCCTAATCCCGTGCGTGCGCGTGCAGCGGACTGCGCGCCAAGACCCCGGCAGAACCTGTTGCGACGCCTTCAGGAGCGCCAGCCCGCTGCTGGTCAGGCGCGGCGGCGGGGCGAGGCTCTTGCGGGCGGCCCTCAGCTCGGCATGCGCCTTGCGAGCGGCCTGCATCCGGCAACAGCACATGTCAATGCCATGTATCGCACGTGGCCGACGTCTTTTATGCGATTATGGCTCTCGTGCAGCACCAATGTTGGCGCTGCATTGACACACGCACACCCTTTTGAAGAATGCCGCGCATGTGCACTGAGAGCCCAGGATGCCAGCGAGAAGCACAGGCGGGTGAATTGCTGGGCATGCTGCAGCAAGGCACGCACGCGAGAGGCAAAGCGCTGGAAGCAGACGGGGATGATCATGCAGACACCGAGGCTGGGCAGCGTGTAGACCAGCAGAATGATGACGTTTTGCTGCAGCTGCGCCGCAAGCGCACTCCCTGTCATCTCAGTTACACATGGGTCCAACACACCCGTTTAACAGGTTGAGGCTGTGCAACGACGCGCCTTGTGGTGGCATAAACAAGCGTTCATGCATGTAATGGCACGATAGCATGGTCAAGTCAATATGCATGTGTGACATTGGACACAGACACAGACACGGAGTGCGGCGCCGCGCACCCTGAGAATGGTCAGCACGCGCGCAGCCGTGGCATCATCGATGACAAAGGTGTTGCGGACCCAGTGCGAGGGCACCCACATGCCGCCGGCGGCGCCAGCAGCCGGCGCCACCCACACGTCTGGAAAGAGCACGTCGCTGGCGCGCAGGAGGTGGTTCACCTGGTAGCCCTGGGCGGCCTGCCGCCGCGCATGCCCGCCCTGTGGCGAGCCGCCCAGTTGCCGAGCGCCGCGCAGCGCATCTAATGCAACAGCTCCAGCATCCGCAGCTCGAGCCGCTCAAGCAGCGTGGGTGCGTGCATGCGTGCCTGGATGGTGAAGCCGGCGGAGGGCTCCACAGCGGAGAAGCTCTCGTGCAGCGCCGGGTCGGCGGCGAAGGCGCAGCCCGTGCTCAGGGCGACAGCAGGGTCCGCCTGCAACCGGTGTGACACTTGCGAAACACCTTGGGAGTCCGCGTATGCAGGCAACAACTGTTCTGCAGGGGCATAAGCCGAAGAACTGGGCTACAGGCACATGCAGATGGCCGGGTTCTGCTCCACGCATGCATTGCACAGCAGATCACACATGCAGACTCCGTGCTCAACTCTGAGCAGTGGGAACATGTAAGCGTGCGCCGAGGGCGCGCGCCTGGTAAAAGTGCGGCAGGGTGATCAGGCTGGGGCTCCTGTACGTGAGCGTCTCATTCCAGGCGCCGGCCAGCATGTCCGGGTACGCGCAGCGCGCGTACGCGGCCTGGCGGGCGTCGGTGCGGGCGGCGTCGGAACTCGCGCTGGCGTTTGCGGGGCACGCTGCCAGGGCCGCCGGCGCCATGCCAAACACGAGCGTGCGGATGCCCTTCACCATGAGGTCCCTCCCTGGCAGTACCAAAACACACTGTCTCATGCACATTAGCAGGGGAGAGCGTGTAAAAGTTTGCAGGCTCTGCGCTCACACCCCCTGCTGCCACGAGCAGCGGTTGCAATGGGTTGTGCGCATCCAAATGCAAGCGTGCACAGGCAGGCACTGGATCCTGCACTCGCTCCTCCTTCAACAAAAACCATGCTAGTACGACAGATTATGACTTTATTACTTGCAAGGGCATGTGTTTAGGAATGCATGTTTGATTACCCATTTGGGGAGGCTTAGGTGACGCCCACGTTCATCAAGCTGAACACACTAATGGCATGTACACACTGCTAGGATGCAGCAAGGACTGACCGGCGTAGGCCACAGTCACCGTGCGCCCGAGCGTGGCATCAAAGGCGCAGCGCGTGTCCGTGCGCTTCAGGCCGAGCCCGAATTGCTGCCCTCCAAATGTGCCCAGCGCTTTGCCCGGCGGGTACGGCGGCAGCACAACTGCGCTTTGGTACGCCAGTACCTGCGGGTGGCAGTAAAATGCAACCCAGGCATATATTGCACTAGCATTGCCATCCAGCAATTGACAGTACATCCAGCACGTTACGCACTGCAAGCTGTACCCATGTCGATTTTCTGCAACATATTGACATGTGGCAAAAAAAGCAACATTAATACTCTGCTACACTTGGACAGTAGAAAAGATGTACAACGCGCGGAGCTGCACGTCGGTCGGCTGCGTGTGGAAGCGCTTGCCGGTGGACATGTTGACAGCAAAGATGAGCGGGTGGTCCTCTGGCGACAGCTCGTCGACGCTCCTGTCAAGGACCTGCACCGTGCGCAGATGACATGGCCCATGGCACTGTGTCAGCATCGGCAGACTGGATGCATCCGATGCCATGCGCTTGCTTGATGCAGGTTTCTGAGCATGAAACAAATCAGCAGGCCGGTGGGGTAGTCAGCAGGTCGAGGGCTGCATGCGCGCATGATGCGTGCATCCCCACCAGCGCCAAAGATTCCACCACCTGGAGTGCAGCAATGTCCCTGGAAGGACCACAGTCGGACACCTGTGTCCACCCACAGCCACCTGCCCTCGGTCGCAGCACTCCGCATTGGCCCATGACAAGGCGGTGCCTGCATGGGCGCGTCGAACGTTGGCCAGCCCATGCCCAACGCCACTCTGCCTGCTGGCGCCGCGCCGACCCTGCCAAACGCGCTGCCGCCCAGCAGCGGGTCCACCCACCCTGCGCGGCAACGCCCCCGCTGAAACAGGTGTTTAGGACTCGGTCTCAGCATTGCATGCTCTGGCTCATGGGCACTCGCGGCTGTCAAGGGCACGGCCGACATCCTCGGCCCAGATCATGCGGGGGAGCGAATCAGCCGCATGAGCTCACGTGAGCTCAGGTGGGAACAAGTGAAAAGGGCAACAAGCTTCTCGCACCATAGAGCCAGTCGCTGATGTTGCGCGCGGCCAGCGGGCCGCCCGCGCCGGCCGACAGCGCCGGCCCGCCCAGCGCGCCGGCCTGCAGCAGCCGCGCCAGGTACGCGCGTACCCCCGCCGCCTGGCTCGCCGTCAGGCTGTAGCCGGCGCCGGCCACGTTCGCGCCAGCCGGCGACCGCAGCAGGCTGCCCATGGCTGCGGCGGCGGCAGCCCTGCGCAACCACCCGTACAGGTATGCTCGCATGCATCGTGTGGGTATACCTGGGCATACGCCATGGACAGAATCACAGTGCACAGCTGCCAACTGAGCTGCCAACCTGTGCGATTGCAGCACACATGCAAGGGATGCTGATGTAACATGGGTGATGTAGTTTTAGGGCGAGGTCACTTGTCCGCACAGACTTCGCATGAATCCGACCCGCACTACCGGCAGGCACTGGCCAATGGCGTACGTGGCATTTGCCGCCGTGCCAGGGCGCGCGAGCGCGGCCAGCAGCGCGCGTGCGGTGCTGTCATCCAGGACCGCGCCGGCCGCAGGACCTGGCCCGGGGCCCAGCCCTGGGGCCCCACCGCTGCACAGCTCCAGGCCCGTCGCGGCGGGCAGCACGTCGCATGCGCCCCACTGCTGCGCGGCCGCCGCCGCGGCAGCGTCGCCTGTGTACGAGCCGTTCTGCTGCGCGCGGCGCGCAATTGGACAGCCTGGCAGAGCTCTGCCAGACCACCAGTGCCCATGCAGCTCTCCTTCTTGTGTGGTCTGCACGTTAGCATGATCAGGTAAACTGCCAGGGCTGGCCAGGGGCCGGACCTGCAAGACAAGGCGCTCGAGCTCCGCCTCCGCTTGCGCCAGCAGCGCCGGCAGCAGCGCGGCGGCGAGCGGCACCTCAGAGCCGCCGCCGGGCGCCAGCGCTGCCAGGTACGCCCTGCCGCGCCGCGGCTGCATGCATTAGGCGCATGTGTCCCGCTTGCGTGGAGGCCATGCGGAGTGCGTGTCCTCCAGCAGCCGTGCACCCAGAAAACGAGTGAACGCTCGGTGAGATGACGCATTAAGCGCAAGGTATGAAAGAAATGTTTGTTAGTCACGTATGAACTGCAGCTGACCAGCAGAGATACTGGACTGGACTGTGCGCACTTGCGTTCTTTATTGATCAGAAACAGTCGATGCGCTCAGTACGTTCACCATGCAGCCAGGACGGATGCACGCACCAGTCAGCACCAGATGAATAAGCCAGGGAGTACTCTGCGCAGCCTTCTCCCACCGGTGCCCTCGCTGTGCCTGGGCTCATGCACATGCGCCCGCGGTCTCGAGCGCCGCTCGGGCGAGCGCACCGGTTTATGCCGACGTGGGTATCCGCGAGCGAGCAGCCCGCGCAGCTGCTGCCGGGCGCCCACGTCTGGAAGTAATGGAACGTGTAGCGCACGCTGTCCAGCCCCGCGTCGAACGCCGCCTGGTACCGGTACTCCCGGAGCTGCAAGGAGTGGCACCACCATGTCGCCATGCAGAGCGCTTGCTTTTTGAGTCTCGTAAAACGTGTACTTTGAGTTTTATGAGTTTCGTTGAAGAAGAGGGTTGGCAGGCCTGGAGCTGCAAGCACCGGCAACACCATGTCGCCATGTGGAATTGTTGCTTTACGCGTGTGAGATTTCGTGAATGCAAGGTTGGCAGGCATGGGGTCTGATGTGCACGGCCCTCACTGCGCAACCATTCCGGCGCCGATCTGAGGCCCTGCTTTGCACAAGCCCTGCCCCAGGCAGCGTCCGTGCTCGTTATCCGTGCCTCATTCGGGAGCTGAGAGCGGTGCTCGGGCGCACCTGGAAGCTGTAGGGGCCGATCTCGCTGTATGCCGGGGCCTCCTGTCCGTCCAGCCACTGCGTGCGCAGCTTGTCCATGGCACACAAGTTGTGCCAGACTTGGCTGCAGACTGGCTGGTGGTGTCAGCGCGCTCGCCATGGATCAGGCCTCTGGAAGGCTGTCTCAGCCGCCCGAGCTGGCCGACGGTGCTGAGCTGCACGCGTGTGCAGTTGTGGGCTTTCAGGCAGTGCTGCATGGTGTGTCAGTATACATACCCTTACGGTATGGTAGGCAACCAATGAGGTCCGCATGCTTCAGCGGAAGCGCGTATCCGCATGCGGCGCCTGCTCCGCGCTGGCAGCACTCAACACACCATATCAAAGATTTCCTGAGGCACGGGCGCGGGCAGGCGGCCGCGCGCTTGCGAGGCCACCCGGCGCCGGATTCTGGGCGCGCCTGCAGCGCGTTGGTGACGTTCCAGAAGTAGTAATCGACCGCGGAGGCGCCCGGGCAGACCGCGGCACCGCCGCCGTCGAAGCACGCGCTTGCGGGCGTGATCACGGTGGACACCTCGAGCAGCAGCTTGATCCAGGGGTTGATGAGGCACAGCGCCAGCAGCGGCGCGGCCACCGGCAGCAGCACGCCGACGCCCACGCAGCTGGCCGCGCAGTAGCGCCGCAGCTGCCCGGCCGCGCCGGGGTTGGGGTTGAAGTACGTTTGCACCACGGCGTTGGGCGCCATCAGCACCCGCCCGCTGCGCCAGGTGTGTACCCTTACGCGTCCGCATGGTATAGGCTACTAATTCTCACTGAGCGCGCTCAACAGGGCGCACGGCAGGCAGCGGCGTGAGCGTGCCTGGACAGCAAAATGCCCACGGCGTCACACGTCCTATCCAGGAATGCTCAGCTTGCCAGAAGCACTGAGTATTTTTTAGGTTTGCGGTGCTAGTCAAGCTCCATCAGAGCGCCTTCGTCTTGGCTGCGTCCTCTTTCGAGCGGAAATATGGCACACGTGGCGCAAGGCGTGCGCAGGCCCACTTCGGCTCGCAGCAGAGCACAGTCCGGGCTAAGACATGGAGGCTGAGTAGCTAGACGCGTGTGACGTGAACATCAGCCAAGGCCCCAGGCAGAGCCTGATCTTCGCACACAGCTGATGAGCGATCTGAACAGACACCTGTCACCTGCTGTGTTGGAAAACAGCTAAGATAAGCTCTGGAGTGTGTGGAAAGGACTGCGCTCCTATACTGCGGCAAGCAGTCGTCTGCTTAGTACAGGATCCCAGGCAGCGCCGTCTGATACTGCGCATATGTCCTGCCATCAGGGTCAGTGCATTTGCTTTCCTTCTCCAACACCTGCAGCACTTTTCTCACGTTACAGACGCTCAAGCAGATCGCACCTACTTGCCTCAGCTTCGTATTCGAGTCCGCGTGTGCGTGTGTGCGCGCGTGAGCGCTCCAGTGTTTGCTGCCAAGCCGCGAGCCACCCCGCCCATTGTCCCGTCAGACAGCGCTTGACTTGGCACAGGGCACGCCGCCGGGCCGCAGCCCCGGGGCTGCGCAGTGGGCAGGATGGCCACGCTCGCAGACACATTCCTGGCGGACTTGGAGGACCTGTCTGACGCCAGCGAGCGCGAGGAGGAGCCGGCGCGCGAGAATGCCGCCGACCACGAGGTGGGCGCGCAAGCGCCTGCACTCCTCCCCGTGCGAGGAACTATATAGCAAAGGATTGTGCGGAGCTGATGTCACGTCAACTATAGAAGAGTAAGCATGCCTGGATGCTTGCAGAGGAAGGTGTCCAACTTCTGCTTGCAGAGTAAGTGTCCAACTTGCACACGTCTTTGCAAGCGCTTGTGCTGCGCTGCTCTGCCCGCTGTGACTGCGCTCTGTCCTAGGCGTAAATTTTTCCAAGTGTTGAGCAAGCGCGCGTGCCAGACAGTCTGCCATGCGTATGGAGCGGCAGGTGCTCAGCTTGCCGCGCCCCACGCAGATGGCGGACGAGGCTGGGGTGCCCAGCTTCGACTCGCTGGATGCGGTGGCGACCCTGCAGCGGAGCGAGCGGTATCAGACTGTTATGAAGGCGCGGCCCGGGTGGCTGCTTTGCACATGCGCCTCCTCTCGCTTCGCGTTGAGGTTTGGTGCCACTTAGCACCGCTGCTTGGGCGCAAGCGCAGCAGCTATGTTGGTTCGCGTTTGCTAGTGTGTCCGTCCAACGAGCGCGCCAGTGTGGGAAGGCCCTCGAGGGCGGCCCCGAGCTTGTCTACGCGTGCACTGGCTGTGTGTCAGCAGCGCCCTTGTGAGTATGCGCGCTGCTCGCGCGCCGCGCTGCCGAGCACGCGCGCGACGCGCGCGCCGCGCGCGCGCAGAGGGTGCACGCGTCGCTGGGCGAGGGCCCCGAGGCGGACGGCGTGGGCCGCGCCTGGGCGGGCCCGAGCGACGAGGACCCCGCCTACCGCCTGCTCGTGGACTGCAACCAGCTGGCCGTGCGCAACCCTAACCCTAACTGTTGCTGACCGTCACGTCCCACCAGCAACGCAGGGCCTCTCAGCATTGGTGAGCTGAAGACGTGTGGTAGCAGCTGGCCGAGGCGCAACTCTCTGCCACCCACCAGCAATGCAGCATGTGCCTCTTGTGCAGCCGCTTCCACCCAGGCTTGCTTAACATGGACTGCAACCAGCTGGCCGTGCGCGCGTCTGCCCGACCGCCTCGGCCCGCCAGCAGCTGCAGGGCCTCTCAGCACTGGTTATTCGAAGCCGTGTGACAGCAGGCCGCCTCCTGAGGCGCTCTCGCACAGCTTGCGCCCCTTCTTTCCACTCCCCAGCAGCACAGAGCCTCTCGGCGTCGCTCAAAATGCAGAGCCAGTGGACGTCACTAGCATTACTCAAATCGTGTGGCGGCAGCTGGCCGAGACGCGCTCTCTGCATTCGCGTAGCCACTTCCATGCAGGCCTGCCCAGCATTGTCGCCCCGCGCCCGACGCGCCGGTTGGCCGCCCCGCCGCGCCAGGTGGACATCGACGCCGAGATCGCGCTCGTGCACGGCCTCGCGCGCGACGCCTACCGGCCCAAGTTCCCCGAGCTGGAGAGCCTGGTGCACCACGCGGTGGACTACGCGCGCGTGCTGGCCGCGATCGGCAACGAGATGGACCTCACGCTCGTGGACCTGGAGCACGTGCTGCCGCAGGCGACGATCATGGTCGTGTCGGTGACCGCGTCGACGACGTCCGGCAAGCCGCTGCCGCCCGACGCGCTCGCCAAGGCGCGCGCCGCGGGCGCTGCAATTTTTCTTGATAGTAAACCTGTTTGTAGGTCTGTTGAGGTGTGAAATGCTGTTGTAAGGAGCAAAGGGGGAGGTTGCTGCTTCAATGTGCTTCATCAGTGAGTTTGTGCGCCCGCGGAGCATGTTGTCTGGGCGCTGGGGTACACCGCTCCAGCCGTGCTGGCTATCGAGTCGTGTCCCGCAGTCAGCCGCATGATTCTGCAGACTTGGCCACCCCTGGTGCTGGCAGCACCCGATGCCACAAGCTGCAGTGGCCGTTCAAGGTGGTCTGCAAGGGGGCCGCCGCCGGCAGGGCGCCGCATCCCTGTGGCGGAATGCGCCTGCCACCCTACGGCAGACCTCAGCCTCTCTGCCGCCTTCCAGGCAGGTGGCAGCGAAGACGGCGCTTGCGCTGGGCGCAAGAGACAGGGCTACACTACCCTATCCCTTCCTCTGAACCTGGCGCCCTGATTGTAGGTCATGGCGGCGGCGGACATGGTGCTCGCGCTGGACGCGGACAAGGCGGCCATTCTGAAGCTGGTGCAGCTGCGCATGCACCGCATTGCGCCCAACCTCTCCAGCGCCGTGGGCACCGAGATCGCCGCGCGGCTCATGGGCGTCGCCGGCGGGCTTTCGCAGCTGTCGCGCATGCCCGCGTGCAACGTGCAGGCGCGCTCCCGGCGCGGCCGTCGGGGTTGGCGCACGCCCCCGGAGAGTGCCCAGGCTGCGAGACACCGGCCGGTTTGTAATAGCATGCCCTGAATGCCTATGCGCGGGTGTCGCCTGCAGCTTGGACTCTGCGCACGTGCCGTCTTCCCGCAGTCAGGCAGCCTCGTTTGCACGTGCTGCGCCCGCCGTCATGGGCCAGCGCGGGTGCCGGGCGCGAAGGAGGCGACACGGGCGGGCCGCTCGCCGGGCTTTTCGGCGCCGTGCCGGAGCTGCGCGTGCCCCGCTGCAGCGCCGTCGCAGGCAATTTCCAAGTGTGCCCGCGCAGGTGCTGGGCGCAAAAGAAACCCTAAGTGTGACCCAAAATGCAGGTGCTGGGCGTGCAGCAAATCCTAACTTTGGGCCCAATGCGCAGGTGCTGGGCGCGAAGAAACTGCCAAAGGTGGCCCGACGCGCAGGTGCTGGGCGCGAAGAAAGTCACAAATGCTTTGCCAAGTGTGGCCCGCCGCGCAGGTGCTGGGTGCAAAGAAAAATGGCTGGCCCAATGCGCAGGTTCTGAACATGTAGAAAACCCTAAGTTTGGCCCGCCGCGCAGGTGCTGGGCGCGAAGAAGAAGGCGCTGGCGGGCTTCTCGGCGGCCAGCACGCAGCCGCACCAGGGCTTTGTGTCCGGTTGCGACGTGGTGCTGGGCACGCCGCCGGCGCTGCGGCCGCGCGCCGTGCGCCTGGTCGCCGGCAAGTGCGCGCTGCTGGCGCGCGTGGACGCGTATGCGCAGGACCCCAGCGGCGCCGCCGGCGCGGCCATGAAGGCGCGGCGCTGCCCGCCGTGCGTTTCATTAGAAAAACATGAGCAAAGGGTTGTTTTGCCGTGACGTGCACGTTTGCCAGTGAGTCTGTTGGCAGCGTCATGCCGGCCTGAAGGCCGTGACACAGTGACGCCATGAGCACTTTCGTGTCCAGGGCCGGCTGTATATCGCACAAGCTGCTATAGTCGTGCAGCATCGGGAGGCCTGATATTGCTGGGCCACTGGGACGTGCGCCTTTGTGGCCCTGGTGACCCGAACCCGGGCGGGACGCCGGCGCGCAGGAGGAGATGCAGAAGAAGATCGAGAAGTGGCAAGAGCCGCCGCCGGCGAAGCAGATCAAGGTGCTGCCGGCGCCGGACGCCGAGATCAAGAAGCGCCGCGGCGGCCGCCGCGCGCGCAAGTACAAGGAGCGCTACGGGCTCACCGACACCAAGAAGGCGCGGCGCCCCGCCCCGGCCTCGACCACGGTCCGATTTGCACAGCGCAGGCTGTGCCGTGAGCCCAGGGGCAGCGCCGCGAGGCCAAGCACTGTCTGGGTGCACGGGCGCTGCTCCCTCAGCACTTGGCTGCCCCGTTTACGCCGCCGCTCAGCTTCACGCGCAGGCAGCCAATCATGGTGCGCTGCTCCTGCTAGGGGGCTGCTCCCGCTGCGGCGCTTGCGCGCGGCAGTCTGACGCCTCGAGGTCAGGGTAAACACCCTAACCCCGTGCGCAGGCAGCCAACCGCATGAATTTCAACCAGTCGGAGGAGGAGTGCATCGACGGCGACGTCGTGATTGACCTGGGCGTGCTGGGCACGGAAGGCTCAGGCCAACACTGCCCTACCCTAACCCTACCCCGCACGCGCAGGCGGCCAACCGCGTCAACTTCAACCAGCCGGAGGAGGAGTTCATCGACGGCGACGACGTGATCGGGCTGGGCGTGCTGGGCAAGGAGGGCTCGGGCCGGCTGCGCATGCAGGCGCAGGCGCAGCGCCAGAAGCTGTCGGCCAAGGCCGCCAAGAAGTTCGCCAAGCGCGCGCCCGGCGGCGCGGGCGGCGCGGTCAACGGCCTGTCGTCCTCGCTGGCGTTCACGCCCATCCAGGCGCGCGCGCGCCCGCGCCGGGATGGCGGCAGGGTGCCCCGGGGCGCTCCCGGCCTGCGGCTGCGCTGTAGCTCCTGTGAGCGACCGCTCGTGCTGTCTATTCCACGGGTGCGGCAGCTTGTGTGCTGAAGCGATGTCCTCAAGAGCCTGCCACGCCATGAGTGCCTGTCATAAGTCAAGTCGGAAGCAAGCAGGTGTGTAGCAGGAGTAGACATGTGACTGGGTGTTGCGGCGGGCGCAGGGCATCGAGCTGGAGAACCCCAACGCGCGGCAGGGCCAGGAGCTGGACAAGCGCGACGGCACTGAGTCATACTTTTCCGAGTACTCGGGCTTCCGGTCGATCCGGCAGCCGCCGACATAAGGCCGCGCGTTGGTATGCTCTGGGTTAGGGTATGTCGCTTACCCTATGTTAACCTGACCCTGGTTCCCTTGCCAGCTGGTCTCCCTGTGTGGGGGTGGTGTGGTGTGTGCCACACACTGAGTGTCCCCTCGTTTTTGCAAAACCCCCTCCAACCTCCTGCAAACTCAGTCTGTCTGTCTTGCATCTGCACCTGTATGTGGAGTGTGGAGAGTACGGAGTGTCAGTGCTGTTTGCTGCGTATGTTTGGCAGCGCCTGCTGTACTTGCTGAGTTAAAAGGAAGGCAGCGCTGAATGAATCTGCCCCGGTACACCCCACAACATCAGACCACACAGCAGCCGCCTCGTGGCTGGCATGTGCCAGAGTCTATCAGCATTGCCTGCCACCTGCTCTGCAGGCAGCAGCTCTTTGGTGAGCAGGACTGTACTTCGCCGATGATCAGCACCGCTGAATGAAAGTGCAGGTCTGCCGTACCTACCAAGAGGACCAGCAATTCAGTACCCTACCCCTACCCTAGTCCTACTCCTGTACCCGACCTGACCAGGCCATACATACCGGCATGTCCGCCTGACAAGCAGCCGGGCGGACCCCCCCAGGCTACGCATCCTTCTTGCGCGCAGCGCCGCGGGCGGTGAGCTCGAACATGACCGCCGGCGAGCGGTAGATGCTGATGAGCGCCCAGTACAGTTCCTCCTCCAGCGCGAGCTCGCCCTCCGCGCGCGCGATGTAGATGTCCTGCGAGCGAACCACAGAGAAGCCAGCGTGAGCGGGAGCAATAGCTGCTCTCCCCGCTTCGTCACGAGCCTCTGCTGCTTCATCAACATCTACCAGTCGCCTGTTGCACAGGGTGCCTGCAGCATGTTGCTGCAGCAGGGCGCCGCGCCTGGCAAAGCGCGGCGAGGCGCGCGGCGGTCGGCAGGTCCTCGTAGGGGATGCGCATGCGCCGGTTCTGGCTGGACAGGCGCAGGAAGCGGCCAATGCCGAACACGAACGTGATGTACAGGCCGGTGATGCCGAACGAGGACAGCGTCTGCCGCCGCGGCGCGCGCGCTCAGCGCGCAGGAGCACGCTGACTCCCTTCATGCATGCCAGAGACCGCACGGCGCATGTCACTGATGACATACACACTAGGGCGCTGCGCACAGCCGGGCGTCGGGCTGGTGCTGGGGTGGGAGGTTTGTGTGTGTCAGCGGCGAGACGGCATTGCGCATGCAGTCGGGCAGGTCTTCATTGGGCCAGGGGGTGCAGGAGCGCGTTTGGGTTCGGCGCGCACAGCGGCACGGGAGCTCGCCGGCCTTCCTGGAGCACGCGCCGGTACAGACATGACGTGAGCAGGTACGTGGGCACCATGCGGGGCCAGCGTGCAGCTGCAGCGGGCCCTCGCACCTGCCCGATAATGCCGCCCTGCACGCGCTCGAGCACAGCCACCAGTCTGCGCGTAACATACAACCTTGGTGTCAGAGGGTATTTCTTCTAAATACACTTGCAGGCTTCATGGCGAGCAGGCGTCGACTGAAAAAGGGGCCCTGCATCACCCTCAGCACACATGCACCAAGCATGCACTCTGGGACCAGCCCGCCCCCCCCGCCCCCCCCCCCACCGCGCCACACAGGCTCCGCCCTGGTGTCCGAGCTGCACATCAGCCGTCCCTGCCCGCCAGACAGGGCCGTGTAGCAGGTGAACATCGCAAAAGCGCCTCAGGACCTGCAACGCGCCTGGGCCCCTGCTGCCCGGGCGGGCAAGCCGCGGCGTGCGAGGCGCTCGCGTTCGCGGGGCGCCCAGCGCTGTCGAGCACGCGGCAGTGCAGGCGCCACCACTGCCCGCCCTGGCGCGTGCGGGGCGGCCGGTTGGCCGTGTGCGACTGGGCTGGCGCGAGCGCACAGCAGCTGCTTGCGCCCGGCCGGTACGAATTTCTTGGAGGCTGGGCGCCACAGTGCATCAACGGCACGCACCACCACTTTTATGCAACACAATCGGTTACAGGGCTGCAGTCATCCATCAGCAGAATTCATGACACAGCTGGCCAGGCGCTGCCCAGCAGCCGGCACTGCTCGTGTTGCGGACAATGGCGCGGGGCTGGGGCGGGCGGACCTGCGTGTCGCTCCCGCGCAGCGCCAGGCTGCAGCCGACGCTCTGGTCCTCCCAGCTGCCCGCGCCCGCAGGCGCCCCTACGGCGGTCGCCCCGGCGGGCGCGCGCGGCGCGCCTTCCCTTGCCCTCTGCCTTCCGGCGTCTCGCCTGTCATGTCTCCTGTCGCCGCCGCCGCCGCCGCCGCCGCCGCTGCCACCTCCGCCGCCGCCGCCGTCGCTGCCAGCGCTGGTAAACCCGAAGCCGGTCTTGACGCTGCACTCGCCTGTGCGCCAACGTTGCCGCGGCAGCTCAGGTGGCGGGCCTGTCAGCTGGTGCCACGCGTGAGCTGCAGCAGACCGCTATTTGAAAGTGTGCAGGCGTGTATAGGGTAGGTTTAGGGTTAGATCCGTCGCCCACGCGTGAGCCGCAGCAGACCGCTGCCTGCATGTGCGGGCTGTAGCAGCCTGGCCCGCACGCGCACGAGCGCAGGTGCAGCGAGGCCGCACCGCCGCGCAGCTGCCAGAACAGGCCGTAGAGCCCGGGCACGCCGGCGCCCCCGGGCTCCTGGGCGCCCGGGACCGCCGTGCCGTTCGGGAACACCGCGGCCTCCAGCTGCGCGCTCCTGTGCTTGCCCTGAGCAAAACCGCAAGCGGTCGTGAGCGCCGAGCACGTTGGTGCCTGAAGGAACGCGGCATGTTGGGGAAGCCGGAGCTGATGCGTGGGGTTTTTTCCATCGCGTGTGTCGATGGGCGTGTTGCAGTAGGAACAGCGCGGGCCGCACTCCGCAGGCGGCCCTGCAAGGCAGGCCCAGCAGGCGGCATGCAGGGTTGGCAGGCACGCCCGGGTTGGATGCTGTTCGCTCTGCACGCCTCTGACAAGCAGGCTCCGGCCCCACTGTGGCTGCACGCGTGTCGTGCCGCACCCGCCGACATCAAGCGCATGCCTGCACGCGGCACAGGAGCGCGGCACAGTCAGAAGTGGGCGTACCTGCAGCATGGCGACCAGCGCCGCGCGCGAGCGCCCTGAGAGCGGCAGCCGGCGCTCGCCGCTGCAGCCGGGGCCGCCGTGCGCGCTGGGCAGCGGCGCGCTGCGTGTCACCTGCCGCGCACGCCTTGCACTTTCGCGACGCATGCCACAGCTCAGGGTGAGCCAGGCTGGGCGTCTCAAGGCTGCAGAGCCAGCTGGGCTCCAAAAGTGCCGACGCAATACGGATGGCTGCAGACTGTGCCGGGTGCATTGGCAGTGCTTTGCACCTGCAGCAGACCACTCCCGCCGCTACGCACAGGAGGCTGCACATGCCACAAGCCACAGGCTGCACACGAGGGGGGTAAGAGCAAGGTGGCGCGCATGGTTTGCGGGCAGACGCGCGGTGCGGAGCTGCGCGAGCCGCGCCTGCCAGGTGCTCGGCAGCTCGGCGCCGCCAGCCTCAACCCTAACCCATGCAGACGTGCGGTGTGTGGCTGCGCACAACGCGCCTGCCAGGTGATTGCCAGCTCGGCGCCAGCCTCGGACAGCACGGCGACCAGCGCGGCGCGAGCGGCGGGCGTCACGAGCCAGTAGTGGTCCGAGTCCTGCCGCAGCGTGTCAGCGCGAGCGCCAATGTGCGCATCTTGCAGGGTGGCGTTTCAGACATTGCCTCTGCCTCCTTGACGTGCGGGAGGCTTGCTGGCAAGAGCGGCGCATGCCCCTTCCCTTGAGTGATGCAGGGTAATCGCGCAGGGTAACGGCGCGCCTGAGCGACGCAGAGCAGCATGAGCTGGCTGGGCACGTAGTCGAGCTGGAGCCCCGCCGGCAGCGGCCCCGCGCCCGCCCAGGGCGCCTGCGCGCGCCGCTCGCCGGCCGCAAACAGCGGGAAGCTCAGCCGCTCCACGAACGCGCCGCCGCGCGCCGGCCCGGCCGCCAGCAGCGTGACATTCATGCCAAAGGCGGCCACGTCCGGCACCTGAGCAGGGCGGCAAGCACGGTGGTGAGCCTTTCCAGCTTGGTGCGCTCGGCAACCATGACGCATGAAATCACACCCGGATGTCCTGAAAGGCCAGCATAACATCCCGCTTACATCAGACATGCACATACCGTGCTGGCGGCAGTTGAAGTAAGTGAAAGACATGGGTATTAGCGCAGCACGCAGCGTCACCTGATAGGTGGGATTTCCAGAGCTGAAGACCAAGAGCGGCACCCACAACAGGAGCAGCAGCCCCAGGAAGAGCAGCGTGCCCTGCGCAGCGCACACGCCCTGTCAGCGCGCGCGCCACCGCGCAAAATGCATGCGAACAGCATGAGAGAGCTGGCGCAGCTTGCCAGCAGCGCGAGGCTACAGGCCGGCTATGGGAGTAGGGTTACAGACAGGGCTAAGGGTTTTGGGCTGCAGGGTTACGGCCACGGGAGGCGGGGGCGGCTGCCTGGAAGAATTTGAGCCAGCGCGGCTGGCGCTCGCCCAGCGCGTGGCGGCGCCGCGACCGCCGGCTGCACGTGACGAAGAAGAGGCTAGTGTGGATGTCCTCCAGCTTCAGCCAGTCGAAGAGCGTGAGGCAGGTGGCCGTGCAGGACCAGTCCAGAAGCTCGCGCAGCTCGTACAGGAACGGGATGGCGCTGAAGATCTGCGGGCGCGGGCCGCGGCGTCGCGCCGAGGCCGCGCGGCTCCACAGCCGCATGTTACAGAGCAGGCTTGGCAGCAGGCAGGAATAAAAGTGTTTTTTAAAAAAAATGCAGTGCATGCAGTGCATGATCGGCTCGTTGGCCGGGCGCGTTTGCACATGTGCTCCTATCAGGCCGCCGTGCCTTCCTCACACACACAGAAGAAGACGCAAACACACGTGCTGACCACGGCAGCATCAGCAGAGCGCAGCAGCAGCAACGCGTCATCTTCCCCGCGCCTGGAAGGCAAGCTGGCCGCCGGCGTGCGGGAAGCGCATGAACACGAACGCATGCCGGCCGCGTGGGCCGCTGCGCAGCCGCGCCCCCAGCAGGCGTCAACTGTGTACGGTGACCACTGGTTGGGCGCCCTCAGAAGGTCCATCACACCACCACGGCACTCAGCACCGCAGGGCGCATGCCTGCTCAGCCAAAGACTTAGAAGCTGTGCATCACAGTAGTATGACGCACACCGTGCCAGCTTGATCGGCTCCCTCTCAATCGATGCACTGTTCATGACACAAGTTGTCATCTGCCACATTCTGTATGTCTCCCATATTCATCCAAGCTCACCCATTAGCGTGCACTCGTAGCGCTCACAGTGGAGCTTAGCTGCGGCAGCCCTGCCCCAGCCACGCAGGGGCCACTCACATGCCGGCCTGAGAGCTGGCGGGCCCGCACGTGTACGCGGCGGGCGGCGGGTAGCCGTGGCGCAGCTGCAGCGCGGACAGCGCGAATGACGCCGCGCGCAGCGCGACCCACACGCGCAGGTGCGCCTTGGCCGCACCGCCAGTCGCCGGGCTCCAGAACAGGTGCAGCGCGTTCCAGGCGACCAGCAGCAGCTGGCCCCACAGGAGCGCGGCCTGCGCCGCGCGCAGGCCTGCTGTTACCGCGCCCGGCCTCGCCCTTCCCAGGGACGCCCTGGTGGCGGCCCGGCTCTGGCCGCGCGCAGTATTGTCCGACCCTACCCTAGCCTCTGCATCCGCACGCAGTATTGTCCTACCCTATCCTACCCTACCCTCTGCACCAAGCAGTTTCTGCGTGGCGGGACAAGGCACGCGTTGAAAACACAGCCAGCGCGGCCTAAGCGTCAGTGCATCCATCCATTGTAACGAAACATGGAGCCGGCAGCGCGGCGCGGGGGCGCGGAGGGGGCGCGCGCGCCTTGCCCGCGCAGTTGCCGAGCGAGTAGCAGAGGCGGTCGAGGACCATGAGCAGGAAGAGCGCGATGAGCGCGAGCAGGTAGTCCACGGGCACCACGCGCTCGTCGCTGATGTCCGCCAGCGTGCGCGCGCTCGCGACCACCGCCTGCAGGATATAGGGGGGGTTTGGGCGTCTCCCAAACTGGGCGCCCCTCCCGTTGCACAGGTGATACACACACATCTGGCCAAACTGAGGCGCGGTTCAAACTGAGGCGCGCTCGCGGTGTGCACGCCTCGGGCGCGTGTGGCTGCTCACAGGCGCCCCCAACGCGTGCTGGTGAGCAGGGGCTTGACCGTCACGCGGGCGCGTTGCGCTGCAGGTGGGAGGGCGCGACCTGCGGAGCGCGCGCAGTGAGGCGGGCCTGCGCATGTGCAGGGCCCGCTGCGAATTGGGTCACCTGATAGTTCACCGCCACGTACAGGAAGGACAGCACGTCGACCGCCACCGTGGCCGCGTAGTAGTCCGCCTGCGGCCTGCGGCGCAGGGCACAGTAACATTCGGCTAGGGTCAAACCAGGGTCAACGACCACTGTGGCTGTGTGAGTAGTCCGCCTGCGGCCTGCGGCAAAGGGCATGGCAGGGCCTGATGCACCGCCGCCATGTGTCACCGGTCTGCAGCATCCCACTCAACCTTTTCAACTTTCGGGCATGGATGACACCTCAGCAACCCTGCATGCACTTCCCCAGTACACCCACTTATGCCGTCACATCTGCCGCACTGCACGACACGCAGATGCACGCATGCGCCACGTGCTGAAAACTTCTCCGGCGGAGCCCGGAGCCTCGCACGCACCGGCTGTGCGCTTCTGCCCCGAGCACGCGCAGGCCGCGCAGCCCCTCTGGGAGCCCTGCCACGCCGTGCTCGCCCCCCGCCGCGGCACCACGCGGACTGCCCCCGCCGTCATTCTGCGCCACGGAACCGTCTGCCGCCCCACCGTCGCTGGCGCGGAGCCCAGCATGATCGGTCGACGACAGCGTGCGGGAGAGCTCGACCGCGCGCTCGGGCCCCTCCTCTTGAGCGGCGCCGCGCCGCAGCTCCGAGAAGGGCCCGCGCGCGGGGCTGCCCAGCAGGGCGCCGCCGCCCGCCGGTCCAGCTCCGCCGGTCCAGGGCGCAGGCGCGCCCAGCGCGCCGCCCCCCGCCTGGCGCTCGCTGCTGGCGCCGCGGGCCGCCGCGCGCGCGGTCCGCCCCCGCTCCCCCTCGCCTGCATCAGACCCGACGGTCGCCTGCTTTGGCGCAGGCGCGGGCTCCCGCCCCGCACCTGCGGCAGTGGCTGCGCCCGCCGAGCCAGGGCGGCAGCCCGATCCAGGCCCGGTGGCGGGGTTTGGGTCAGGGTCAGGGCTCACGGGCCCGCCCGCGCCCTCCGCGCCCAGCGCCAGCGGGTAGCTGCGGATGCGCCGCGGCGGCGCCGCGGCGCCCACCGCGCCGCCGCCCGCTGCTGCATCCGCCCATGCGGCCCGTCCCTGTGCGGCTGCAGCGCCGGCCGGCTCCGACACAGTCCGCTGCCTTGGTACCCCGGGACCGCCCCGCGGCTCCAGGGGCGCGCGCTGGTCTGTCTCCGGCGCCCCGGCGCCGGAAGCGCCCGCCGCGGAGCCCCCGTCCGGCGCCGCCCGGGCAGCAGGCGCAGAGCCCGCTGCGTCGCGCGCGTCCTCTCTGAAGCGCAGCAGCGTCGCCGCCGCGTCGTGCGCCGGCCGCAGCGACCTGCGCGCCGGTAGGGGCACACAAAAGCCTTTGTTGCCGGGCACGGCCAGGCAGCACAGAAACTTGCTGTTCATTCTGATGTAGCCACCTGCTTTACACGCCTACATGCACCACTGCTTTGCTCTTGGCCAAGCCATCTGTTGCATCTCGTTGCATCTCGATGCGGACGCCGCACGGGGCACTCCTGACATGCTGCCCAGTGCTCTGAAAGCCCATCGGACAATGACAGCAGCCTGAAGAGCTGACACGCATGCAGCGCGCCCGCCATCGCACCCGACATTGCGTCACCAGGGCAGGCGCGGGCGCCGCACCGGATGGGCCAGCCGTCCACGGACGACAGCCCGCCGCTGTTGCCGGTGGTGCTGCGGCGCGCGGAGACCGCCAGGAGCGCGGCAACCCTACCCTGACCCTCGCCCTCGCCCTCACCTTCCAACACCTCCTCCAGCGTGAGCGCCAGCGGCCCCATGCGCGACAGGTCTACCGCAGGGCGCGCTGGTCCGCCCACAGCGTCGCCCTCCCGCGCAGCCGGGTCGCCGGCCCGCCCCTCCCGGGCGGCGTCTGGCCGCGCGGCCTGCTGCCCGGCAGCGTCGCGCAGCGGAGACCCTGCGACCGCGCCGGCCGCTGCGCCGTTCCATGCCGCACCCGCCGGCTCCGACCCTTTAGGGGCCGTGCTAGCAGCCGCCGGCGGCGCTGGCGGCGGGGTTTGGCTGAAATCATCATCAAAGTCGGACTGCATTTCGACGGGCTCCACGGGCACCGCATCAAACCAGCCCGAGTCGGATCCAATGTGTGAGGCGGCACGCGACGGCAGCAACGCTTCGGCGGTTGGCGGCAACCCTAGTTCTAACGCCACAGGGCGGCGGCGGCGGCGGCGCGCCGCGGCCGCTGCGGCTGCCGCGGCAATGTCCCCATTACGGTAGTGGTCCAGCACGGCCTGCAGCGCGCGCTGCAGCGCGGCGCGGCCGGCGGGCGTGCCCAGCTGCGCGGTCTCGCCTGCGCGGGTCGGGCACATAGGGTTAGAGCCTAACCCTGACCCTGTCGCGGGCTGCTTCTGGGGATGCAAGCCGTGGCAGGACAGCGCTCAAGCGGTGCGTGCCAGGTGTGAGAGGCCTGGGCGACGGGCTGCTGGGGCGCGCCGGCTGGCATGGCCAGGTTGACCCTGACAAAGTGCAGCGGGCGCTCGGAGGTGCAGCACACGCCGCACAGGAAGCCGCACGCGCTCGCGGCCGCGCCCGAGGCCGCATGCCACAGCCGCCACAGCCACTGGTTGACCACCTGGGCATTGCAAGGCAGAGGTCAAGGAATAGGGTGTGGGTAGGGACATCGCCATCGCCTATGCAGCGTGCAGCAGAGGGTTGGCGCAACCGCACGATGCGCAGCACAAGCCTCAGGGCATGCTGGGTGCGTCGCGCGGCCGGCGGCGCTCGTGCGCGCCTCGCCAGTACAAGCACGCATGCGTGCGAGCCAGGCGCGCCGCACAGCAATGCTGCGTTGCAACCTCCCACCAGACGTCGGCCGCGTTGAGACGGCGCGGCAGCATCTTGCTACATGGCGCGAGAGCCACGGCGACCCCGCGCTCTTGCTCCCAGAGACCCCAGGTCACAGGCGAGGGCGGCGTGAGGGCGCTGCCTGCCCGGTGGCGTCGCCCATCGGCAGCGCGCCCTCCGGCATGCCCAGCAGGCCCTCGCGCAGCTGCATGCTCGCGCGCTGCAGCGAGCCGCGCCAGCCGCGCCCGGCGCTCCAGGCGTGGTCCAGGCCTCCCGCATCATCCGCGCCGCAGCCGCCCGCCTCCGCCGCCGCCGCCGCCGCGTCGTGTTCTTCCAGATACCCTTGTTGCATAGGGTTGCCATCAGGGTTGGGGCGCCGCCGTGCGCTGCCGCCGCCGCCGAGCGCCAGTCTGTCCGGCGCGGGCGACGCGGGGCTGGTCGGACCCTGCAGCATCGCAGGGGCGGGTTCCTGCACGATCGCGCTCAGGGTAAGACAGGGTCAGACGCTGGAGCGGCAGCTTGCTCCAACCCAGTGTTTGCACGCCGCGCTCTTAACAGCCAGGCCCGCGGGTGGCACCAAAAGCACTGGTGTGCATACGCGGGAGTCTATGAGTTTAAGATTAATGGGCGAGCCGGAGCGGCGCACATGGGCAAACATGCTCGCAGGTGGCGGCATACACTGCTGGTGCGCATGCTCGGGAGTCTCAGGCTAACGGCCGAGCCGCAGGCCGGACGGCGCGCCTGCTTCCGCGCGAGCGAGTATGTGTGCATAAGCGTCGCGAGGTACGCGGCGAAGACGGGCACGCAGCGCGCCGCGTTGCCGTGCAGCCCGGCCACCTCCGCCGCCGCCTGCCGGCAGGGCGGGTTAATGTCTGTCATGCGCAGTCATTCGACATCTGCCTGTAGCTTGCAGCCCGATATAGCGCCTGGGGAGCATCCTCGCAGCACTCCCATCAATTTTCATGTCACATCTTTTACATGTGCGCCTCCTTGCGCCCAACCAAGCATCCAGGCACCACAGCCAGTGGTTGCCCTTCCTGAGTAAACCGCCTGTGATGAAGCGCCGTTTGCGCCTGACATGCTGCTTCGCTGCGGGCCCGAGCGCGCGCAAGCGCGCGGGCGGATGCATGGGGGCGCGCCGCCGAGCGAGGCGTGAAGATGTCGCAGTGCAGGCGCGTGGGGATCTGGAATACGTACTGCGCGATCAGCGTCAGCTCCGTGTACACCAGCACCGCCTGCGCCAGGGTCCAGGATTAGGGTTAGCGCCCCCTTTGGAGCAGCCCTAGCTGGCCTTGTTGCCTACGCAGCTCTGGCTGGCTGAAACAGGCTTTCAACCCAACACGCCTGGGTGCGCCGAAGGGCGCGAGCACTCGAGAGCCTTTCCCAGCACTCCCACAGCAGCCGGGCAATCGCACCTGCCCTGTGCGGAACAAAACAGCGCGTTGACCTGGGCAGTGTGTGATGTTGACTGCACAGCAACGCTCGGGTGCCCCTCCGCAAGGTCCCTTGCATACCTACAGGCGCACCAGGCCGCACCCGCACATGTCCGCAAGCACAGCGGAGCGGGTGCATGACAGCGGGCGCGCGGGCGCCAGCATTGACGTATATAGAAATGACAAAAAAGGAAGTCCACTGAACAAGGTAAACAGAGGAAGCGCGCGCGCCTGCCAGAAGCGCGGCGACGGCGGGTTGACCAGCAGCGCGTACAGGTAGAGCGCGGCCGGGAACGCCAGCGCCAGCAGGCTCATGTCGGCCACGAACACGCCCGCGTATAGCGCATCGCAGACCAGGCTCTCGCGGTCGTCGCGGCGCCAGCGGCCGCGCAGCAGGCCCGGCCAGCCGCGGCCGGCCTCGGCCTCGCAGCCGGCGTCCTCGCCGGCGCCGCGTTTTGGCCGGCGCGGCCGCGGCCCGAACGTCACGTGCGCCGTCGATGGCCCGGTGTACTGCTCCACATTCTCGCGCAGCTGCAGCCACAAACGGTGTCGGCCTGGGCTACGGCTGCACTTCCGTGTGGTATAGGGTTCGAGTTAGGGGTGCATACCTGCAGGCTTGAGCCTGCGAGCCAGCGGAGGGCAGCCGTGCGCATGCGAAGTGCGCATCAAGCGCCTAAAGCGCTCAGGGCTTCAGAGAAGGTGGCTCGGGCACGTCCGCAGCGTTCCCCAGAAAGTACTATTACGGCTTACTCGGGCATGCTCGGGGGCCGCGTGTGCTTGCGTGTGGGGCAGGGCCCAAGCTACGGAGGCTGGGGACCTCGCCAACACCTCGGCCCGCACCAGGTTGACGGTCTCGTCCCCGCCCGCAGCGCTCCGCGCGCGCCCGGCGTCGGCCGGCGCCGCCGAGCCTGCGCCTGCCCCCTCGTCCGCCTCGCCATGCGTGAGCCCGGCCAGGTCGCCGCGGGAGCCGCTGCGGCTGGCGCCGGCGCTGCCGGGCTCGCCCAGGAAGCCTGTCACGGCCTGCGCCCTGCGCGGCGCGCCCCCCCACACGGCTCACCGCACAGCGCGACCACAGGAGCCTGGTGCCGGTGCAGGAGCTTGCAAGGCACACACGGCTGCAGAAGAGGCCTCTGCTACTCCTATATCCGCGCCGCCTGGAACATGCAGCTGCCCAGGTCTGGCATCAGGCGCACCAGGCGCCCTGCGGCTCGGGCTCCAGCAGCGCCGCGGCGCCGCCCAGCCAGCCGCCGCCGCCGCCGCCGCCGCCGCCGCGCGTGAGCGCGCCGGCCTTCAGCCGCGCCACACGGACCTGCGTGGCCCCGCACGCGACCACGGGCTGGTGACCGTTGGCAGCGCAAGGGCCCCGACAGCCTCCACAGGCGCACAGCCTGGCCTCGCCGCTTGTTCGGCGCCCGTGTGCATCATCCCAGATGCAGATGAGAGAAAACAGAGAGAAAACACCGTATGCGGCAACGCACCTCCACTCTATGCCTGAAGCAATGCGGGCCTGATGCCGAGTACCGTCTAGGTGATACATGCGGCCCAGTTCCAAGCCCCTGGATTAGAATGCTCAGACAGGCAGCGCATCGCAATGTGTGGATCAGCATGAGCGTAGGCTATTGTGAGCTCAGGGTGTGCGAGGGGCCCACCGCGCGCCCCCGGCGCAGCCGCGAGGCCTCCAGCGCCGCGGCGGCCTGCCGGCGGCGCTCGCGCCAGCGGCGCTGCGCCACACCGGCCGACTCGGCCGCCTGCTCGCGCGCCACGATCGCCATTGCCCTGCGGCGGACATGGGTGAATGTCCAAACAGGTTCAGGGTTATGGTGGGTTATGGTGGGGTTTTAAGAGGGCATCCAGTAAGGACTGTCGAGAGCGCGGCATCGCCGCGACCGGCGCCCGGCCAGGGACGCACCGGCCCTGCTGCGTGCCTGCAGCGTGTCCAGCCCGTGCGTGCGATATGTGCGGCTCTAAGTAAAAAAGTGTCCGATTGGGCGGGCCTATTGGTGCACGAGACGCACAGCTGCGACGAAAATGGGCGTTATCACCGGCGCTACTTCACGGGTACGGGAAGGAATAAAGATATCTCATAATAATCCTGCAGCGGCGCCGCGCGGGCGGGGGCGCGCTTGGCGAAGGTGCGCGAGGCGAACAGGCGCGTCTGCAGCCGCGCGATGGCCCAGAGCGCCACGTCCGCGAGCGCGCCGCGCGCGCCCAGCGCGAACGCCGCGCCGGGCGCGCCGGTCATGCGGTACAGGCCCATCACATGCGCCAGGTTGCAGCCCTGGCGGACGCGCGCGCGCTCTTTTCGCTGGCTGCGCTCGCTCGCAGCAACTCGCACTATCTTTCTTTGTCAGACCTGCATTGCGTTGATCTCCCCACACAAGACGCCATTGGAAGCCTTATGCCATGCCCGTCTCACGATCATGGCGGAGCTCACAAGGTGCCGCGACCGACGGCATTCAAGCAGTGTATGTCATGACTGTGGGAGCGCCGAGCGCACTGCAAGGTGGGCTTGCGGCAAAGCGCGACTACCATAGCGGAGGTGCAAAGACGGGCGTCTGTCAGGCAAGAACAGCCGCGCGGTACGCCGGAGGCGCCGCCAGCGTTGCCGGCATCCCAAGGTAAGGGCCGCGCACCAGGCGCGGCCCGTGCGGCCGGCCCCAGACGGCCTCCAGCGGCGCCTGGTACAGCAGCGTGAGCAGCATGACGCCAAAGTTGTATGCCGGCAGCCAGCGGATCAGGCTGTTGCCCTCCAGCCGCAGCGCGTCGCGCCGCCGGAAGAGCAGCAGCGCGAGCGCCAGGTAGGCCGCGTGCACGACGTCGTTCTCCAGCGTGCACAGGCCCACGACCGCCACCAGCAGCGCGTCCGTGTAGTGCCTGCGCCGCCGCAATGCTGCGCCTCTGTTTTTGGGCACAGCGGCAGCTCAGGGGGCGAGGCAGCAGGCTATCGCGCGCGCCTGTAGAAGTAGAAGCGGAGCCAGTCCATGAAGCCCCAGCGCGGCATCGCCTCAAACTCCATCGGCGCCCACACCGAGCGCGGCGCGCGCGGCCGCACGGGCGCCGCCGGCGGCGCCGCGCTGCCGTCGCGCGCGGCTGCAGCAGAGCCGCCATTGGTGCCGGCAGCGCCCGGACGCGCGCTGGGCGCCGGCGCGAGGCCGCCGTCGGCGCCGGCCGACTCCACGCTGGGCAGGCCCGCGCCCTCAGCCGCGCCGGGGACGCTGCCGCCAACGGCCAGCGACGCCGCAGCCCCGGGCGTCCGCCTCGTTGCCCCGCGGAGGCCAGGGGCAGCCAGGGCGCGGTCAGGGTCATCGGCGGGCGCCTGGCCGCCGTCGACATGCACGCTGTCCGGGCCAGGGGCCGGCGCGCGTGAGCCGTGGCTGGGCTCGCAGGCTGCGCCCGGGCAGACCGCCAGCCATGTGGCGGCGGCCGGGCGGCGGCCGTGGTGCCACAGGTCATGGTGCACCTGCGCGGCCGCGCGCGCGCCGCACACTCACTAGTCAGCCTGCTAAGCCCCGGATCGGGCCGTGAGTCCTGGATAAACTCTCCATCCGCACAGCCTGCTCAGCGGTGCCCGTAAGGCAGGAACGCGCGCCGGCGTGGCACGCTCAGCTACCGGCTAGCTAGCATGCGTGCAGATGCCCCGGCCCACAGACCATCTGCAGGCAACCTGAAGTGATCAAACGGCCGTCACGCGCCCTTCCGCCTGCTGATGAGCCCCTGGCAGGACAGGCTGTCAACGAGGCGTGCATGGGAAGGAGAGGTCAGGCCCCAAGTGCGCGCTGACAGGGTATAAGTGCACCCTACCCTAACCCTATCACATTCCCGAGTGCCAGCTCCGACGCGGGCAGCCGGCCGCACCTGCAGCACGGCGCAGGCGAATGCCAGGAAGAGCGCCCATAGGGCGAGCGGCTCCACGCGTCCCAGGCCCAGCCAGTCCTGGGCGCGGACCGCCGCACCGGATGTCAGCACATATCCGCCATCAATCGATCACGCCGCCGTGTGCCTCAGCGTGGCAGCCGGAGCTGCGCGTCAGAGCTGCGGAGGCGCGCTGCGCTGCAACGGCCTCACTCGCACGTGTGTCGCCGGACGCTCAGGCACCTCACTCATCATGATAACCTCTGGTTGGCGGGTTTGCAACCCAGAGCGCTGCAGATTGGACGCCTGCCGCGGTGGCCCTGCATGCACGCGCATGTGCCGCAGCACAGGCCCCAGCCGCTCGTAGGATCCTGCTCTTGGGCGCCGGCCCGAGCGGCACTGCGGGGCGCGCCTGCACAGCCGCGCGCGCGCGCGGGTCCCAACCGCCAGCGTGCGGCCCGCCGCCGCCCCCGCAGCCGCCGCCCGCGTGCAGCGGCCCAGCGCATGGCCCCGTCCATGCGCCTGAACCCAGCAGCTCTCCCACGCCCGGCGGCAGCCCGATGAGCACCGTAAACTGCGCCAAGAGCAGCGCGCCCAGGAGCGGCAGGGCGACGAGGCGCCAGGTCGCGCGGCGCGCGGCCGGCGGCGCGGCCATGCCGACGGCGATCAGCGCCATGTGCGCGAGCGAGAGCGCGTTGACGGCCGTGAACGCGGCCACCAGCAGCGCGGCCATGGACGCCTCCAGGCCCCAGTCCTGCCGGGCGGGCAGCCTGCTGTCTGAGGCGGCCCCGCACATGTGTACAGGGTTTTTCAGGGTTTGAAGCGTGCGCGCCTTCCAATGCAGCACCAGCAACAGCGCATGATAGTGCTGTGGAGTGGGCTGTGGAGTGTGCGAGCCGAGCACGCCGCCTGGATGGGAGGCGCTGCGGGTGCGCGCGCGTGGGGTGGCGCCGCGCACCTGCCAGAAGCGCTCGGCCCAGTCCTCGAGCGCGAGGCCCACGGAGCGCAGCTGCCGCGCCACGCGCGCCGCCCTGCCCAGCAGCGCGCCGAGCCCGCGCGGCCGCGCGGCCTCGGCCCCGGTCCAGCCTCCCAGCGCCACGCTGCCACCCCCCGCCCCACCCTCGCCGGGTGCGTCTCCGCCGCGCGCAGGCCCATCCAGGTCGGAGCCGGGGCTGGAGCCGGCCGCATGCGCCGCGCCGCTCACGACGCGCTTGGGCGCCGCGCTGCCGGGCCCGCCCGGCGCCGGCGGCGGCGGAGGCAGGTCCCCCTGCCCCGGAGACCCGGGCGCGGGGCCGGCGGGCCAGTCCACGGCACGCAGCACGCGCCGCGCGCCCACGCGCGCCTTCGCGCCGAGGTCCTGCGCGTGGCGGGGCGGGTTCAGGGCCGCACGGCCGACAGGGTGCCGCGCGCGCAGGCGCCGGCGTGCGCAGCCTGTCCGAGTGGGCGAGCTCGACAGACCTAAAAAAGGACAGGTCCGGCTGCGGCGCCGCGCCGGCGGGGCGCGCCTTGGCTGCCAGGCGCAGTGAGCGAGCGAGCGGCGAGCGGCGCAGGCGCGCCCACAGGCCGCCCAGCGGTTCGCCCTCGCCCGGCACTTCCGCGCCGGGCGGCGGCCAGAACAGGCAGCACTGCGCGGCCGGCGCGCCCGCCGCGCGCACGGGCGCCGGCAGGTGGCGCAGCCACCTGCGAGAAACGTCTCGCCCGTTACGTGCAGGGCTGCTTTGGCACGGCCTTAAATTAAGGGTAGGGAATATGGAATATGGATAGGGCCTGCCCGATTGACGCGCAGCAGGCAGGCGCACATCGTGGAGGTGGGCAGGCAGCTCCACGGCGCACGCGGCCGGGGGCAGACGGTCACAGGCAGAGCACGCCATGCACAGCGCGCGCCGCATACGCGTGACGCTGTGCCTATCCTGCCCTACCCTAGGCATCATGCCACCCCGCGCCCCCGCCGCGCCTGCACCCCCCCGCACCATCTGCGCCGGGGCGCACCGCAGCGAGCGCCGCTTAAGGCAGGCCGCGGTGAGCAGCAAGCACTTCATGCGCAGCGCGCGCTCGACGCTCGCCGCGCCGGGCGCCAGCAGGCCCACGTACCGCAGCGCCTGCCACGCGCGGCCCTCCGGCGGGCCCGCAAAGCCGCGCAGCCAGTCCACCTGCAGCGCGGCGCAGCGCCTGGGCGTGAGAGCAGCCTGTGTGCCTGGGTGCAGGCTTAGGGTTAGGGTCTCCATCACACAGCCTGAGCGTAGTCTGCATGCATGTGAGTTACACCCGCGTCCTGCTGCGGGCCTGTTCACGCTGGTACTCGACCTCGTTCTGCGGGGCGCAGCGCTGGCGTCCGCTCGGCAAGCAGCCAGCTGAGCAGGATAAAGCAGCCTCCTCCAGCATGACCTCAGCGGCCCCGAATGCAGGAGCAGCAGCACCGTGATCGGGCGGCACCTCGTACGCGTACTGCGCGAGGAGCCACGCGGCCGCCACGGCCTCCGCCGCGCCCAGCGCCGCGCGCAGCAGCGCCTGGCGGGCGTGCCGCGTTGCAGTCGGGCCGCCCAGCAGCGGCGCCGCGACCACAATGCCCACTTCCCGCGCGCGCACACGTTCAGTCCCGCCCGTGCACCTTGACCGGCGCCACTTTCAGGAGCAGGTTCGGTGCGGGCCGTGCGGCGAGGGCTGCGGCCGTGCCAGCAGCGCATGCACGGTGCTGGCTCAACAGGCGCGCGCGCGCGCGTGCGCGCGCGCTCGGCGCCGCCTCGCGGCGGCGCTGCACTGGCGGGCGCGGGCGGGGCGGGCGCACGGGTGAGCAGCCAGCCGGCCGCGCCGGGCGCCTGCACCGCAGCGGCGAAGGCGGCCGCCGCGACCAGCTTGCCACCGTGCAAGATCAGCGCGCGGCGCGCCAGGGCGAGCGCGCCACGCTGCGCGCGCAGCGCGGCCGCCACCTTCGCCTCCCCGGGCGCGTCCTCAGCCTCGCGCTGCGCCTGCGCGCGGCGGTGGAGGCCGCCTCAGCCAGTGCTTGGGGCACACTAAGTTTATTTTGGCCAAAAATTGGGTATGGGCCTGCAGCCTGTCTTTGCAGTGCGCTGGGGACTGCGGGTGCTTCACAGGGTGCTGCGCTTAAGGATGCATCATACGTTTCTCAAGAGTATGGCCACGGGGGCCTCGATCATGGCCGTGGGGATCTTGTTAATGATTTGGCAGACCCGCAGGACGCCCAGGGCGAAGCCGAAGCTGTAGAGGCGCAGCGCGGCCAGCAGGGAGCCGGGCGCCAGCAGCCGCAGCGCCAGGCGCCACCCGCGCAGGCCGCAGTCGATGCCGACAACATCCTGCGGGGCAGCGTGCACTGACAGCATGTGGACGTCCTGCAGTGCCTGACGCTGGTGTTTAGGAGCAACAGGGTGCATGACCTGCAGCGGCCACTCTCCTGGTGACAAGAGGCAGGTCCACAACTTGCCCGCTGATTTTGGATCCAGCGCAGTGAGACATGCTATCCAAGCAGGAGGGGCTGCTGCGCAAAGCTGAGTGAAGGTCGTGTGCTGAGCATGCAGGACGTCATGAATGGTGCCAGCTGACTCGGGAACCAAGCTCGGCACCGACCCAAGCTGCCTTCTCGCTCTGCTCCAAGCCCCATAATAAGCCAAGAGTGTCGCGCGGCGGGCGCGCGCGCCGTCAGGAAGGCGACCGCGGCGGGCGGCAGGCGCAGCCAGGCCGTGGCGTGCGGCGCCGCCGCCAGGTACTGCGCCGCGAAGTCGGCGCCCGCGAGCGCGGCCAGCGCTGCCAGCGCCGCCCAGCGCAGCGGCCCAGAGCCCACCATGTGCACCCCGCGCACCTCGCCTACGCGGCGCACCCCATGCATCGCCCTCACTCGCAGGTCTGGTTCCAAGTGACGTGCACAATGCGAGGCCGCGCCAGCCCAGGCCTGTCAACCCGGGCGCCCCTGCCGCGCGCGGCTGCGGCGTCGGCGCCGGGACGGCTGCGCGTGCGGCGCACCGGGGTGGCCGGCGCCGCCGCGCAGCACGGCGCGGACGGCCGTGCGCGCAGGCGCGGCCGGCTGGCCCAGGCCGTCGGTCTTGACGTAGGTCCCGCGAAGCGGGGGTGCCACCAGGACGGGCACGAGCAGCGCGAGGTACGCCAGGCCCAGCAGGCACGGCGGCTCCTTCAGCAGCACCAGCAGGTAGCCCTGCGGCGCGCGCCCGGTCCTGTGATTGGGGTAGGGTAGGCCCCTTCGCCTGAGGGTGACTGGTCAGGCAGCGTGAGCAGCACGATGGAGCCCTGCGCCTCGACCGGCTGCAGTGGACGACGGCCGCAGTGTGCGCCCGGCCGTGGGCTTCGTCCGCACGGAGAGGTGTCATTACCAGGCAGTGAGCAGCATGCAGGGGCGCGCAGGCACCAACAGTCGGCGCATGTGGGCCCATTTCGCGTGGCGTGCCGGCGCGGCCAGCGCTGTCGGGGCCGCGAGCGCGGGAGCAACCTGCAAGACGAGGACGACCGCGCCCGCTGACACGACCAGAGCGCCCCACCAGAGCAGCGCGGCGGGCAGGCCCGGCGCAGAGCCCGGCGGGGCTGCACCGGGCGCCGGCGCTGCGGCGAGCGCGGCGTGCGCGCGCCGCCCGGGCTCGCCGCCGCGCCGGCGCTCCTGCCAGCGGCCCAGGCTGGCGTGCGCGGTCGCCTGGCGGGACAGGTAATAGGATCAGGGTTCAGGGTTCAGGGCTTGCCATCAGAGTCCAGGCACCAGAATGACAGACATCGCCTGTTCACACCCACATGCTGTGGGTGTGAACACCCACATGCTGTGGGTGTGAACAGGCGGCGTGGCAGTGCAGGCATTACCCACGTTGTGTCTGTGGGCATGCCTGGGCGCACTTCATACCTGTTGGGGCAGGTGAAAGCCATGAGGAGAGCCCGCCTTGTTAGAAACATAACCTTGCTTGCCAAGCGCGACTCCCTTTTGCAGCTGCGCTAGGGCGCCAGGGCGCCTACAACGCGCACCAGCAGGAGCAGCCCCAGCACGGGCAGCAGCGCGCGCGGTAGGCTCGGCGCCCACAGGCCCAGCGCCTGCAGCGCCGCCTGCGCGGCCGGCGGCTGCAGCCACGCGGCCGCGCACGGCGCCGCGCCGGCCGCCGCCGCATACAGCGCGGCCGCGTGCGCGGTCGCGTAGGCGCGCAGCAGGCGGTGCTACGCTCGTGCGCAGGCGGGCGTGTCTCAGTAGAAAATACTGGGCCCTAGGGCTTCAGTGTCGCGCACACGTAGCAGGCGGTGCTGCGCGCGCGCATGGGCAGCACATCTTACTTGGAAAAGGACTGGAGCACCAGGGGTTCAGCGTTGCACATGTGCAGCACAACGCAGCGCCCTGGACATCTCGGCCATGCGGCGGGCCATGGCTGACGGTGAGGCGGGGCCGGCGTGCGAGGTTGACACGCAACTCCATCATATACGTTGAGACTGGATATGTTAAGGGGATGCACTGCTCGGGATGCGGTCGGGCTACCAGGCCAGGAGCGCGCGCACCTGAGCGAACGGCACGGTAGCGGTGCGCAGCGGCGGCGCCAGGTGCAGCGCGCTCGCCAGGCAACCGGCGACGAGCATGGCCGCGTACGCGCCGCTGAGCAGCCCCGGGACCAGGCACGCGCCGAACAGCGCCGCCGGCAGCGCCAGGAGCCCCGCGTACCTGCACAATATCACGCTGTTGGTTGAGCGGCATTACGACCAGCCTAGGAGGTAAGAGAGTGTTTAGGCAGCGATAGGAGCCCCGCATGCATGCATGGCCTGGTGCTGCCCAGGGCGTGTCAGGGCCTCCTGGCACGCATTCAGGCTGGCAGGCACGAAGCAGGCGCGCCCCGCCGGGCAGCCGGGCACCGGCACCCCGCGCCTGCCTCGCTGAGCAGCTCTAGCACACGCGCGCGGCCGCCAGGCAGGCCTCTGCACGTAAATGCTGCTGCACAACAGCGCCATGCCCAGCACGCGCCAGGCTCAAGGCTGGCTTGCAGCGACACGCATTGCGGCACCATACTCTATAACCCTTACAACCCTGCGAGCGGCGCGGGCGACGCGCCAGGCGGCAGTGGCGCTCGAGGTGCCCAGCAGCGCCCAGGCGCTCTCTGCGTCGCCGAACTCGCTGCCCGCCTGCGCACGCCGCCCGCCTGAGCCATGGTGCCCGCGCTCCATCGACAGGCCGATAGCGACACACCGCAACACGAAATGCAAGCCCTGTTGCTTTGCCAATGCAGTCAGCACAGCGACCCAGTGCCGTTTGCTCATGGGCAGCCAACGGCAGCCAACAAGCGTTCACAGCTTGTGCACGGCTCACAGCTTGCACCACAGCCTACCGCAAGCCCTTAGAGTGCCCTGCCCTGTTCTGGCAGCATGGCATGTCAGGACCCTACAGCAGTGACAGACATCGTCTGTGGGCAGCTGCATGTGCCGCAGAAAGCGGGCGCCGCACCTCCGAAGCTGCGGGGCTGCCCCCCAGCAGGAGACCCCGCGAAGCAGGAGACCCCCCGAAGAACGCGCGAGGCGAGGTCCCCAGCGCGCGCGACGCCGCCCACGGCCGCCCCAGCTCGCCGCCTTCGCCCAGCGAGTCCGCCCTGGCGTCCCAGCCGCGGTTCCTGCGCGCACGAGCAGCGCCGCTGGGGCCCGGCCCGTGCCAGCGCGCTGGCAGGCGTGCCTGGGACCCATCATCACCGCTCATCACCAGTTCCGAGTTCCCAAGTGCGCGGTCGCCAAGCAGGATCATCCAGCACTGAGCTTGGTTCTGACGCAGCTCTGTCCCTGTGCAACCCCCCAGGTGCCCCACCTGCTGCGCGCCAGGCCGGCCAGCGCGAGCGCGGCGAGCAGCAGCGCGGCCAGCGGCAGCGCGGCCGGCGGCGGCGGCGCGAACGCGGCCACGCCGGCCGCCGCGGCGGCCGGCCCGGGCGGCGCCAGCGGCGCCACCGCGGTCGCGGCGTAGCACGCGAGCAGCCACG
>JAABUV010000960.1_pt1 | contig 43086 bp, 33 predicted proteins | sample 5559971 | NCBI WGS metagenome assembly JAABUV01 (sample SAMN10711881, study PRJNA513362) | rock metagenome | isolation source: Antarctica rocks | place: Antarctica: Victoria Land, Knobhead nord | collected 2015-12-19 | reverse complement strand
CCTTCCCGCACGCATTAGCCCCCCTCCCCACCACAACCCCATCGCGCGCCTCTGCCAGACCGAAGTCAGGAGGCGGCAGCGAGCGATCGGATGCGGATTTTTGAGCTAGGATTTGGGAGAGGGGATGGGGGTGGAGGATGGTGGTGGCGAGGTGGCGGAGGAGGAGGGGGGGGGAGGGGGTGTAGGGGTTTTGGGGGGGGGGGAGGGGGATGTCGGTGTGGTGGGTTGCGAGGAGGGAGGTGTGGGGGGGGGAGAGGAGGGTGGAGAGGTAGGTGGGGAGGTTGGGGTGGGGGAGGAGGGGGGGGAGGGTGTCGAGGATTAAGAGGGTGGCTGTTTAGGGTATGTGGTTAGTCGTGGGGTGTAGGATGGGGGGAGAGGTGGGAGTGTGCGTACGCTTCCCGCTGGTGCGATGGGATGTTATTTCCCGCTGGACGGCTGTTGGATCTTTCCTCCTAGCTTTGACGAATGCCGTGACGCCTTTTGGGCGCTGGGGCGTTTCGTAGGAGATGTAGATCGTGTCTGTTTTTGACGTCTGCCGGTTTTGTGTGAGTGTTTGTGTTTAGAAGAGAGGGGATCATGGATGATGGATGGTGTTGGGGTGGGGGTGACTATACCTGCGCGTTGGCGATGTATTGGGCTATCAAGGGTTTGGCGGACTGCTCGATGCTGTCGAGGATCAAGGTGAAGGGTGACGCGGAGCCTTTGGCGGCGAAGAGGTTTTGGATCAAGAGGAGGTTGTGGAGGCGGCGGTGGGGGAGGGTGGGGTCTGTCATGTTGGGCTGTTGGGTCTCTGAGGACGGAGCGTAGATTCTTGATGGGGTATGGATTTTTCAGATAGAACTATTGGATTTTCTTTTCTTTTTCATTTGTAGGAGAGTAGAAAAGAGGAACGGCCGAGCGAAGGAGAAGTGTGAAAGAGGTCTACTTGTCCGTCGTGGGCCTTGAGCTATCTGTATATTTGGGAGTTACTGAGGATCTTCGAAGGTGGTAGAGGCGATGAGGTCGAGATTTGATGATTGTCAAGATCGAAGACGTAGAATAAACCTTTGTCGATCATGGACACAGAATCCAAGACTTTGTGTTTACACATTAGACGATGGAAGAGTTCGAAAGAGCTAGGATGCCTAGGATGCCAGCGGTAGAATACTGACAATTGGCGAGCTAGGTACGTTAGGTCATGAAATGTAATCATATAAACTGCCTATCCAGTATTCATCTAGCTTATCTTTCAACGACAACAACTTCCTCAAGTATTTCATTCGGATGATCTCTGACCAGAATTCCATCCGGTAGATCTAATCTATACTAAAGTCACTCAGACCACTTGTATGGAAATGTATGAGGTTACACGCACGCTTAATCGATATGTAAGGAGGTGCCATCCGATGATCTCCGTGACCAAGTAGGAATTCACAAGTGCGCTGGATTCCCAAGCTTGAGCCCACTCAGTCATTTTATAGTGCCAAATCTATCAATGAAACCCCAACCCCTGTCTAACGCAGCAAGTCTCGAAGATTACTGAAACTCAGGGGTTGGTAGATCTGGGTTGTTAAGCTCCATCCCACTCTGGCCCCCTATGCCACCCAAAAAGCCTCTCTGGGAACGAAGAGGCCTTCTTGGTCCTCCGAGCAGTCGAGCCCATAGTTGCTCTAACTGGCTCAGCTTGGGCTATCACGAGGAATAAGACCAGCCAAGATGGCATCGTTATCTTCGGCCACTTCTTTGGCTATGTAGCTCGGCACTTGACATTCGCCTGCTCCCTTGCATCCAGTATCGCTAGGCTGGATTGTGTAAACAATTGCCCATCCTTGAGCTCCAGTGTGGCTCTTGCTAAGCATTCTAGATTTCAAAGCTCTGAATCAATCTTGAAGCTTTCCAACCTCGTCGCCTTCCAAGTCATAATTGAAACATCCGGGCTCAATGGTCTCCAGCTACGTCAGATTAGCTGATAAACCCTATATTGACGCAGACAAACGCTCATGAGACCCTTGTAAGAATAATCATATAGAAGTGAAAGTCTGAGAGTGCACATACAGAGATGGAAGGGCGGCCATGTGCGTAAGAGACTCCTCTGGTAGTCAGAGGGCTGGTGGGCTGCGACGCCCCAATCCAGGAGGGAAGCTAGGCTCTGTTCTGACCAGATAGTCGCATTGACATGCCATCGTGCATCGTACTTTCTATTGCCTCTTCTCCAATCGGACTCTATGTCTCGTGCCTTTCATGGCACGCGGTTATGGCCGTTCCTAATTCGATGAGGGCAAGCCTCATTCTCTAGATATCTACTTGAAGTATTTAGTGCGTTCATCCATTCTCGATTACAATCGAGGTCCTGGATGTGGGCGCCCTTGGCGACACAGTCTTGCCGCTGGGAAGGTCAAAAGCTCCACTGGCCTCGAACCCATGTGTACCGAATCCCAGCAACGCAATGGCACTGGAAGAGCCAGTAGATACCATTGGGTCGCCACAGAATAAAGTCAACAATCGATCCACGACGTCTCGCATTGTTTCCTGGGGGATGACCTGAAGGAAAAACTGCCTTCGGAACGCGAACGTTGCAGCTTTGATTGTTTGGTGATAGACCAGCTTATATTCGTCATCACCCTCTCTCTCAGCCCACGAAGCCCCGTTTGATGCGACGACTGTAGATGGTCCTTGACTTGCGACACCCTTGCCAATCTTTTTCTTCTGTTGCAGACCGTACAAACGCATCCCAGCCATAGTGACTTTAGTCAGAGCGGCCTTGTTTTGATTTTCATAGCTATCGTTGGTGCCAGAGAGCGTGGGACTATCGAGGGGCGAGATGGCGCTTTCGACACGGTGTAGAGAAGTGTGCTTGCCGTTTGCCAATGCTCTTGAGCGTGAGGCAGGTCGATCAATTTCTGGACCCGGTATTGAAGATATGGTAGCTGCTCGTGTAAGGCCTTGCCGAGCCATTGTACCTTGACCAGGTACCTGCGACTGTCGGTCGCTCTGATGCCATGTCTCGGTCAAGATGCTGTGTTGCGAAGCAGGTCGGTCCAGGCTAGCCATAGCCTGGGCTACTCTTTCTCCTCCTCGTCCTTTAAGCTTCCTCCTCTTCTGTGTAGCGTCATCGAAGAGCGAAGAGAGGCTTTGGCGCTTGCCTTGTGTTTTCAGGGTGACTTGGGTCTGTTGACGGAAGTCTGGAAGGAAACAAGCCGGGGTGAAATTTGGGGTATCTTCAGGAGAAGGGGGAATCACAAGCATTGAATTGCTTGCTTCACTGATGATGGTAGAGGACAATGGTAAAGCGTAGACCTTAACCTCCTTTGGCATTTCCTCAGGGCAACTCTCTCCATCAGGGGCAGGCGAAGACGACGCAGGAGGAGTAGGCAGTGCACCATCCTCTAACTTCACAGCAGCGTATAGTAGTAATTCCGTAATGCCTCGACACCTGAGACAGTCTCCACCCCCTTTGTCAACTTTTAACAGTATGCCCTGCTCCGATTGTTTTCCTAGGCTTGTCCACCATGGTTGTGACAGCGCCTCCTCTTCGCCGTCCTGGTTCTGGTCTCCAAGCAAGCCTCGAGTCAGCCATGCTGCGGTAGATTCGTCATCTGTTGTGACATCTAATGACGAGCCTGCTGCAAGGTATAGAGGTACGCTTGGGACGTGAAGGAGGGAGAGGAAATGTAGCTTGGTATTTCGGTCGATGGGGCTCTGCGCAAGCGTGCTGGAACTCCATAGCTGAAGGTCTATCTCTGTGTGAGCTTACAACGCGATTCGATTCCGAAAGTCGCACCTCTGATCGCTACTGCCGGATCATCAGTAGATATTGAGCCTGCCCATACCTCAGTCATAGCTGTGACATTGCTCTTCCATGAAGGGACTTTGCAGTGGAACAACTACTCCACAAACCGCAGTGCACTCATAAGGTTAATAGTTATTGTAAACAGTCAAAAAGGATTGAACAAATGTCTTGGCATGATCTTACGGACGCGTCCGATCTTTCTCATAAAGATCTTCCGAGTTTCTATCCCGCCTTGCCTATCACTAAGAGATATAGGTAGACGCATGGAAGCTGAAGGGCCAAATGAAGTAGAGAAAGGGAGAAAAATCCAAGAGCGGAAGGCGCGGCTCGACTATCGAAAAGTCAACATGACTTACAGGACCTACCTTTCATTGTATAATACACTCATGGTTATCGCTGTCTAATGATCTTCTCGTACAAATTCGATACGAATGTTAGCCGATGACTTCCTAGGGCGGTATGGTAGAATTTGATGAAATGGTCTGCAATATATGACGATTGTTAAAGATACTGTTTCACGATGCCATTGATCACTTTTATATCTGAAGTATGATGATAGTATCCTAATCCTAATCCAATACAAAAGCGAGCTCAATACTTAGACTACGCACCCCACTCGGTGCAAGGCCCCATCGCTCTTACTCCAAGGCGCTACAATTTCAGACGAACAACTCCTCTCAGTCTTCAACGCCTTAACCCTTGAGACCTTCCTCGCCTTCCCCTTCAGCCCATCCTTCTTCGCAACAAACGGATCCGTAAAAACAATCCCATTCCCCGCATGGAAGAAAAACGGCTTCCCCATTACCGCAGGCCTCGGTCCAAATTGAAACCGAATCGACTCCGCAAACGCACCCAGCTTGATCGCATCAGCCTCGCTCTCACGTCCACAGTTCACCTTCCATTCCGCGACCGCGGCGTCTATCTCGGCTTGCATTTCGATGAGCGAGCCTTGGATGTCGGTGCTGGACCAGCCGAGGCTGCGGGCTTCGCGCTCGAGGTCGAGGTATTTGCTGGCGTGGTCGGTGTGGATTGCGAGGAGGGTTGCCTGGTAGCAGTGGGGGCAGGAGGTGCTGGAGGGGCTGGAGAGGTATTTGCGGATGATGGGGGCGGAGGCGTTGCAGCTGGAGTGGGTGGTGGAGAAGCCGGGTTTGCAGGGGTAGAGGGGGATGTGGGATGTGTGAGTGCAGTTGGGAAAGTGATTTTGTCGACAATACACATGTTGGTGGGTGTAGATTGCTCTGTATGTAGTCCGATATCTTCCGTTTCAGGGTTTGACAGTTGTATATATAGCGTGATAAGATTGCCGGAATCTTTGCTATGCTACAGATGAGGTGTAAAAGTGTCTTCTGCAAGGCAGGGTACCAGCAAACTTATAGGTGAGGGAATACGAAATAGGCTTTGTATCTTTTGTTGAGGGCCACAATGCTCCTGTTCCATCAAAGAACTTTCGCCGCAGGGTCCGACCTATTGCTCGTATTATCGGGAGATGACAAGGCCACTATGGCTCTCTGCTCACCTTACATTGTCATATAGTAAAGAACAACGAACGCTGACCTTGTCTTGGTCCGTACCACGTGTTGGGAAGATTCGATTGATCCCTGTGACGTGTTCGTATGGGATGTCATCATGCCATTGCGAAGACATCACCAGTGGTCTCGAATACCCTTGAAGTCACCTTAGAGTCGTCAACCAATCGACTAGACAGGTCAACCCCGACGAATGACACACAGATCGGATGGCAAAATGCATATCGTGTGCTTTCGATGATTTTGGACCTCAGCGTATGTAACAGACAAAGGACACCCTTTGCTCGAATTCTTGTATATTTATAAAGTGGAAAACCCATGATAAGGACAAGTATGCGGATGATGAGATGCAACTCTACAGGACTGCTGTGGCACTGTCTCGTGGGCTGTAGCCCAGTCGTGTCAGTCTATGCACCAACACCTGATGCCTATATATGCCATCTTGAACCTGTCCCGTTCTGCCTTGAACAGCACCTGTAAGCCACTCGTTCCCTTTGTAAAGGTGGTAGTACTTTTCGTACGTACACACCCTTCCAATTCGGTTGTTGGGTTTCAGCTACCGGATCCGGTCAATTTAGCCACATCCGTCTCCGAGGGCGGAAGGAAACATATGTACCAGGATGGCCCACGGTATCTATCAGATTATGTTGTATTGCATAATCGTCAACCAAAATCACACGAGACGTGACTTTCGCGAAATCTTCGAATTCGCTTATGAAGCTATTTTCATATTGTAACTTCAACTAAATATGTTTGCGGAAAACCAACAATGAAAATTCGAGAACATAGCACAGGCAGCTTCTCACCGTTCTGAATAGACCAAAGGGCATTTGACGGTATCGGTACCTTGAAAGACATCACGCAATGTGTCTAAAGTTAGTAGTGGTCACTGCTCAATGCCTCATCCCAATGATATGCTGTTTGCAGGTTGTTGCATTGTTCACGGATGCTGCTTTCGGTCAGGAGACAATACCAATGGCTTTTGCAGAAGGACCACAAGAATATTACTCCCATTCAAGTGCTTCGATGTAGCCACTTCACAAGCTGATCTCACAACTTGCTGGTGGGAATGGAGCCTGGAAGTTGACGTTGGCCGTTCGTCATTGGAAGCTCCACAATGGTTCGGACTCGGCGGCAAGCGGACGCAGAGGGGCAAGCAGCTGATCCTACTCTGATGGCACCGACGGTCAATCCAATACCTTCAACACCGGCATCAGCACCTCGGAAGGAAGAAGAGGCGAACGAGCTAGGCTCGAAAAAGCTGACTGTGACGAAGGCAACAGCAAAGAAGGCGACTTCAACCAAGGCGACAGCAAAGAATCAATCTTCTAAGATCAAATCAGTAGAAGACGAAATCAACAGTCGCAGCACATCGTCTGGTGAGAAAGATCATTCCATCGCCAACGATACAGCCCGGGCCGGACTGGTCGCGAAAAGACCAAAGACGCCAGCCAAAAAAGGACAACGGAAGAAAACAATTAAAGAGATAATCAAGCCACCATCAAAGGAGTATGAAGTCAGAGACATTGAAACACCTGGCGCCAAGCCGACCAAGAAAGAAGCTGGAGCTAAACCGAAGGCCACACGTACGAAGTGTGCCATTGAGAGTGATACTGCCGAGAAGGACGGCGTCTCTGCGGTGGGTCATCCCCAAGGAAAAAGTCCCGCAGCGAAAAATTCCAAAGCGAGTTCACCCGCGGGCGTCCCCCCCAGTGGTGAAATTGATCCAGATATAACCGAGACAGATGAAGACCTCGAGCAGAGGATTAAAGATTATGAGAAAAGGAAGCGCAAGCAAGCCCCCACCGGTGGCGAAGCTGATCCAGACATAACGGAGACGGAAGAAGAGCTCGAGCAGAGGATCATAGATTATGAGAAAAGGAAGCGCAAGGAAGCCTCCAAGAAGAGGAAAGCGCCTATTGCTGAGGTCACGGCGGGCCAGCAGTCCGCCGAGCCGCCGAAGAAAAAGACCAAGAGGTCTGCTATCAAGACCGCAGCTGCTAAAAAAGTTGACCCGAATGATGAACTTGAGAAAGATAGGCCCAGCGGTTACAGTTCGAAGAAAGCAGCAGCCGCGACTAAGAAAGCTGCAAAATTACGCAAGCTTCAGACTGAGCCTACACCTGGAACCAGAAAGTCGGCAAGGATCAGCGGTAATTTAGACATCTTCTCAAGCGGAGACGAGAGTAAACCGGTTAGAAGACCTCTGAAAGTTCGTTTCAGAAAGCGTACGAAGACGCCTGATATACCAAACAACCAAATAGGTCTTGATGAGAATGAAATCTTTAGTCCTAGATTTCCGATCGACAAACCTAAGTCAGGCAAAGTCGTTAAGAAAACGCACCATGAAGACGATTTTCCCACCGAAGGTGAGAATGCATAATACAAGTGGGCAAGGAATGTACTAACACTGTGAAGCTGAGCAGAGGAGGTTGAGATGGGAGGCCAAGCGGAGAACGTTGACATCTTGGGAAAGGACGACAATAGCAAGGCTGACAGAACGTTTGATCGCCCAAAAGGAGAGCGAAAGTGGTGATGGGCCCAATCTCGTTGATGAACTACTCCCGTTACGATTTGAACGTGGCTTGCTTGATAGCTCCGGACATGGCATTGTCGAATTAGGCCCACAAGACTCAGAGGCACAGATGCCAACGCTGACAAACGACATTCATCCTATCTGGGCGTCAAGGAATTGTACCTTCTCCAAGGGACCAAGCGACAGGCATAGAGCTTACAGCCAGAGGGTCTATGAGGCCATCTCACCAGCTCTCAGACTGGCATCGCACTGGATCGAAGCGCCGGAATTTGAGGCATTCTGGCATACCTTGTGGATTGGAAGTCTCGGTCAGAACAAGAGAACGAGCGCAGTTACCATTCACGCGAGAGGTCCAGGTGGTGTCTATGGCAAGACACCGTTCCACAAATTGAAAATTGCCAGATCTGAACAACCAAACAAGGACAAGGCCGCCAACCTGATGCTGGAACTAGCAGAGCTTGAGAGTTTGGAGTGGAGGTTCGAACCCACAAAGACCAAGTATGAGGGCTTATCAACAACAGAGGGCCAAGTGTCCACCTTGCACGATTGGTTCGAGCGTGACATCCTCTACGACTCCATGACGCCTCTAGATTCGGCTAGGAATACGTCTGAAAGACTGCGAGTCCTCTTCTTTCTCGCGGTACATCTATGTCGTCAGCTTGTTCAACAGGTGTATCACCACCTATGGGCCCGAGACTTCGGTGATGTAACGCCACCGGTAATCTCCAAAGTCTTGTTTGAGAACGCTGATGGTGCCTCTGACTTTCTGGAAGTGGCATGGGACACTTTTATGTTCACGGGATGTATTGTGCAGATGAACTCTCATCAAAATACGCAAGTGGACTGCCCGGATGGCTTATGCATAGCGCTCGGTAGAAGAGCGGCAGGTTGGAAGGGTTGTGCATCTCCGAAGGCATTTGCTGCAGTTCCTATGAGATGGATTAATGATCTCTTCCTGGATACCCATTGGTCTCACAAGAGAAAGCGCTCGTACTTCCCACGACTTCCTCACGGGAATCTCCCTTATTGCGCTGCGGGGCCGTTCACATAACTTACATGGAGGATAAGGTAGAGTCATGGTGATATGACGGCGCTACCCGCGCCACCAGTTCGGGCACAGTGTAAGAGAATAATGTGTACTCTTTAGTTTTTCAGTGGTAGGAGTTGTTAGAGTAATAGTCCCAACAGCTAAAGAAATTACATCTTGTATATTAAACCTGCCTGGCACTATATTAGCTGTTTGTGGATTGACGCAAAAGACAGCGAATGCATTTATGCATCCTGCGCTTTCTATCCGTTTGGTTGTCGTCCGTCTTGTGAACAATCAAGAGCATCATTCGAAGCCAGACAGACCCATAATCTTGTTGTCCCCAGATCTATGCTCAACCACAACGTTGTCGGCGCACAGTCGCAGATCGACATTGGCATTACTCCGGGTAGGACCCCAGCAGCATACGCCCAACCGGGAGTTCCCCTGTGCCCTCAGAATTTAATCATTTGTGCGGCTTTATCCCTTGCGTTCTTATCCGAGTCAACTTCTAGGTGAACTTGGCACCCAAGTATGAAATGTCAGAGACCATTGTGGTATGATGGAGATTGTAGAGGAGTAGGACAACTCATATCTATAGGCCGTGGCCAAAACAGGCCAGACAGTGTATTGCTAGCCTCACGGGCCCCGTTGTCGACCCCAGATTCCCATTCTCTTCTATGTCCTTGTAGATGATCTTCATGCTGGGATGCAATCCCACTTCCCTCGTCGTCTTGGGCATAATCAAGCCACCAAGGCTTGCCGATTATTGTAGGGGTGTAGGGTCCCGTGAATGAGCGATTACTCATGCACTGAGTCCGTCCTCAGCCATATCCTTAAGATCACTCGCAAACATGTTGTGTCAGACGCTGCTGCATATTCCCAACACCATCTTCTGTTGTGGTCTCGCCAATGATGGTCTTCCCGTCATAGTCTTTTAATGTGAGGGGTGATCGTAATGGACAGAGGGTGTCACGGGTGAAGATCCTTCAAATGGACATAGTTGCGTCGGCAGATGGGATAAATTCGCTGTCAATGTACGGACGCCGACTGGAAGGCACGGCAGGTGGATACACATACCATGTAGGCACCGATCTGTTACGCAATAGATGAGCCTTTCAGAGCCGTAATCCTTCGAGGATCGCAATGTTTCCCATGATAGTTTGTCAATCAAATGTTCGTTGCCGGCAGGCCAGTCGCTAAGCACTTTCGGTTTAGCGGACCTCCTGAGCTTGCTAGCCAAAAGGGGCTTAGCGGTCAGCTTGCGGGTTTCTACGACATACGTCTCAAGAAGTGTCCAATATATAAGCACTCATGTCATCATGTTCTATAGATGTCTAAGAAGGCGTTACGCCGAAGCTCAGTGCTTTATTTGATCTCGAGAAGCAGGTAGAACCAAGATCGAGCCTGCGATGCCACAAATACAAATTCTCGCCCCCTCCATCATTCAGTACTATCATCTGGCTATATGACCAGGATTCCTCTCGCTTCGTTCTCCCAGCCTTTGGGTCAGCGTGGACATAGTACCCGGAACTCTTGACCGATCTAATTGTTGTCTCTCTCGCATACCCACAGTCTCATTGCGAGCCAAGCTAAAGGAAACGTCTTTGACAGGATATACTCAAGATGCTTTATAGGAGGCGTGAGATGGCGTTCGAACAGGAGGGCACCCACAGTGGTCTACTGACGTAGAGTAGTGCTCTCTCGATGTGGGGCTAAATCCCCGATTGGAAGATGGTTTTAGTGGAATCCTATAGGATTCACGCACTTCGGTACTTACTGCTCAAATACGCCCGGCTGAGTTCGAGAATATAAGCGTGGGAATGATCCTAAATGTAGATGGTTTCGAGCGTTACTCTTTCCAGGAAGCTGTGAAAATGACCATGATACCTTCCTGCCAAATTCTGACCCGAAACATTGTATGGGCGATCGTATGGCATTATCTCGTTGTCTATAATCTCGGAGGCTACCGAGGGTCGATAGTTGTGCACGACAACATGTTAGCTCTACGCCTCAGTGCTGACGGTCACTCTTGCAAGGCGCACGTGTTTGGGCCTGCCGAAACAGAGAAGAAATAGCGTAGCAAGGTCTGGCTATTGCTAGGGACATTCGAGACACAGAATCCTCTTTCAGTCTACGCTTCACTGACCTTGGTGTGTGCCGCAGCCTCCCCTACGCTCATTGCTCGTTTAGGTTACTTCCTCCTACACGGCACGGCTGCGGCACGACGACCACGGCTAGTTTGGCCCTTTGAAACCTTTGACGGCATCTTTCAGCTCGAAGTTTCCCAATAAGTAGTCACCAATGGCTTTCTCCATCATCAAAATGCTCCTGGCAGCCGCTCCAGTGGGTTCGTTCCCAGCAGGTCTTGCTTTTGATCTGAAGCACAAAAGTGTTGTCTTACAAGATGAATCCAGGATCGACTTTCACGGTCTGTTGTTTGCGAAATCATCAATGATCAGGACCAACCCCGCAACGGGATCAAAGACTGACTGTGTAATAGCCTGTCAATTGGGCTCTGACCGGTGTAACCGCAGCCTTAACAATTGGTCGGTACGCCATTCGATGCTATAACTCACGGCGGTTCTATTGGGATGATCTGGTGCATTTGTTTGCACTCGCAGTCCTCATCACACACGGTGCAACGAACCAGCTGTCGTTGAACTCCAAGGCGGCAATAGCAAACGCAGCCAAAACGAACCCAAAACCGTCTCAAGCTGAGCTCATCGGGCTCTACGAGCACAATTACAGTATCAGCACTGTCAATAATTGTTTCTTATACTTAGTATTCTGGCTAGTCAAGTTGTCGTTCCTGCTGTTCTATCGCTTTCTGTTCCAATCATCGGCGACGTTCAAGAAAGTCTGGTGGGCTGTACTGGCCTTTACGCTCTTAACCTTCTGGGTGCCTATTGCCGGCGTGCTCTCAACATGCGCTGGCGCCGACACTGTGGCTGCGTACAGTAAGCATTCCATGTGTAATCTTCCCCTCTGGCTGTATAACAGAGCGCTGACCTCGCTTGTCACAGAGGCCTGCCAGGGTCAGAGTCATGGTCGTATAGTGAAGTTAGAATACAGTTGCGCTGTCAATGTTGTCTCTGATCTAGCGAGTATGTTGTCTATCTTGTTGCTCTGGTGTTGTAATTCTTAACTAAGTTGACGACCAGTAATGGCTCTACCTTTCTGGATGCTCAGAGATCTCAAGATAACCGCACCACAAAAGATCGCCCTGGGTTTCATATTTTCGCTCGCGGTCGTCTGTGTTGTATTGGACATTGTCCGGGTAATCCAGGCTGTCAATCAGCGTCAAGCACTTTACACGATCATCGAGATCAACTTCGTCGTCATCATCTCCTGCCTACCAACGTATCGCGCTCTGCTAGGTATGAAGCAGCGGCGGCATTTGCGCAGACCATCCGCAAGCTATCCCTGGAGATCGGTCAACGGCGCTTTCGGTAAAAGCGAGGATGGCGACCAAAGGCATCTCAGGATTCCGGACCGCAGTGAGGCACAAACGGAGGAGACGTCCATTTGTATGACTCGGGAACTCGAATTTATGAAGGGGGAGCACAATCCATAGCCATTACGTCGCCACGACGCCGATCACAGTTCCTTCCCCCGTATCCAGACCAAGGTCTTCTCATAGACTGAGTCACTTAGTTTCTGGCCGACAGTGTGACGGAATGGTCAGGGGTAATATCTACACTCCCAACACTGGAATAAACCATGGATATCCTTGGGGGTTATAGAGGGGGCGGGGCGCTGGCATGGTTCGACAAGTTGCAATTCGTGGGCAGACGGTACTTTCATTCGTCTTCGGTGGGCAGCCTTGTCGTGAAGGGCAGAGGGATGATCCTGCCAGCTAGTAGTAGTACATGAGGGCACCTAAGGCGACTAGGTCATGGAATTTCGCAGGGAAACGTGAGTTTTACACGAGGTCGAGTCAGAAGCTGAAACCATTTACAACGTATGGTCTCTACAACATTCGTCAAGAAGGAGCGCAGAAGGCTCTTATTGTTGTATGCGTATCGACCAGTCTAACAAGGGAAGACAGAAAGCCTTGAACTCAATTCTTCGACCCGAGGTCATTGCGATTTCTACGGCCTACAAAGCTAGAGGTATCTGCAACGGAAACACAACACCAACGAGATGGAAGTCTCATCCGGTCTAAGTAAGTCTCTACTGCTTAGCCTCTACTGCTCTGCGAGTAGTGGACGATCTATGCTGGTGTTATCGGGTACCATTTATCCCACATAAGATTGGGGTCGTATCTCTTCTTCAGCGCCTGCAATCTTGGCAAGTTCGATCCAAAGACACTCTTGGACTTCTCAGCACCCCCGGAGACATTGGCATAGATGGCTGTCACGTCTCTCTGCCCATCTGCCTGCACACCTGCTTTGACGCCAGCCTCCCGCAGCTTTTCTCTAATATACGTCGTCAAAGCTGAAGCCTCACTCCTCATGGTCTGATCGAGCTTGGGGTCTTGCCACAGGAAACTCGGAACCACAAGGGCAGTGTTGTATCGCGCAGAGTATGCTGTTGCATCGGCCGGCACCGACGCCACCTTACGGTAATCGCGAAGGTCCAAGACGCAAACTGAGGGTTGGATCTGCGAACCGTACTTTTCTTTCGTCTGACTGTATCTAGCGAAAATGTCTAGGACGAGGTCCTCATCGATTGGGTAGTCCATGTGAGCGGAGCTGGCCGCGTGACGGTCGAAACCAGGCAACGCCATACCTGGTGGCGTGACCGTGCATTTTGCGTAGCTCGTCATACCGCCCATGGCCATGATAGGATCGAGGTCGAAGACTGGCTTCGCGAGGGAGCGCGCTTCCTCCTCCGGCCCGTCATAGAATATGATAAAGCCTGGGGAGAGGGGAGCTCCCGGGGGCGACATCAGAATCATCATAATCTGCAACTTCCCGTTCGCTGGCTCGATGGCTTCCGTGTGGAGCTTGTTCGCAAGCGAGACACACGCCCGTAATTTATCGGGAGGGAAGAGGAGCATCTGCCTGTGAAGTTGTGTTATGGCTCGTTGATTGCAATTGTTCAGATGTGGACTTACATGAAGCAAGGACCTTGCTCATGTGCACGATATTTGAATTCAGTGCATATACCAAAATTAGGACCCCCGCCGCGGATGGCCCAGAAGAGGTCCTGATTCTCGTCTCCGGAGGCGTTGAGGACCTCACCGTTTGCGAGAGCAACTCTAGCTGATACCAGATTATCTACGGTGAGCCCGTACTGGCCTGTCAGCCAGCCAGCACCGCCGCCGAGTGTGAGGCCTCCAATTCCTGCGCCTGTCAGACAAAACTCAGTGGCGATGCTAGATCATAGCCCTACCTGTCTCGTTCACGGCGCCGAAAACGACGGAAAGCCCTTCGGTTTCTGCCGGCTGCTCCAGGTCTCTCGCAAGGCAACCGCCCTGGGCGGTGACTGTCATCGAGGACTTGTCTACGGACGCCTGATTCATTTCTTTGAGGTCTACGGTAAATGTGAGCCATACACCCCAGTCGTAAGGGAGGTCACCGGTCTTACCTATCACGAGGCCCGTTCCAGAGCTGGCGCCATGGTAGGAATGCCTTCCTCCAGCAACGGCGACATCCAGGTGGTGCTTGTCGACATATCGAATGCACGCCAATACGTCTGCTTCGTCTTTCGCGTACACAATGATTCTCTGATGTAGTCAGCTGTCAATGAAACGTGAGAATAACTGTTTCGAGTCCGAACGCACAGCCTCCTTAGTATATGCATGATTCCACCGGTCTATCGCAGCATCATATTCGGTCTGCGATGCGTGGCCCTTGATGACGACTTTTCCTTTGACAGAGTCTTTCAGACCCTGCAGGTCCTCATCCGTGAGACTTGACGCGTCGTTGCGTGACGGCTCGATTTTTGGATCCATCTTGCTGTTGTTTGACCAAGGAAACGATGTACGAAATCTTTGTGTGATATATGTATGTTATAAGGGAGGGTTAATGCCAAAGGTGCAGCAGTGGTACAATGTGGCAGATCTATATAAGCAGAATTGACAATAAGGAACGTCAGCGCTAGGGGTGGGTTGGTCAGCGCTAGGGCAGGCTGATTGGCTGGCCCAAGGAATCCTCCAAATCCTTCAGAGTTGCACCAACCCCACACTGGGGCCCTCATCATCTTTCGTCATCAGCCATATGACAGAGAGGCATACTCGGATCCCTAAAAGCCCTGGAAAGACCTCTCATCCTCCAGAGGTTACAAAATTCACCAATGATAAGTTAACACAACTCTTGGTTTTCCTTCGGAGGGCTGTAGCTCAGAAGAATTGGAAATATAGGAAGGACGACATGTAGCTAGTGACGACAAATGGCTCACGCAAAGAGGACCGCGTCTTCCCTGTTGTGATGCTTTCGGTGGTACTTCGCTGCATGATACAATTTGTGGGCCAGAGAATATAAGAAAGTGGATTTTATACCTAACGAGCATGTCCGCCAACTATTCTACTGCTAAAACAAATGATGCCGTTCTGCGAGAACCGCATTACACGATGCCGCTGCGAGAGGCTTCCGAAAAGAAGTTCGTTCGTTCATTCATATCTTCATTCATACAGTACAGCGCAGTACACTGGCAATCAACAGATGTGTTCCTCAATTTTCATCCGCAAACGCGCTGAAGAGCTCCATTCATAACACTATATCGTACCCTTGTCACTGTAAGGTAGCAAATGCACTTTCGACTTCCCCAGCGCCATCACCGAAATCAAACCATTCTCTTACGCTAAGGTTGGGAACCCGCCGGGTTTCAAACTGTCGATGAAGACCAGTTTCCGCACCTCGCATGTCTTGGACAGCTTGCGTGTTGAGAAGGTATAGAAGATGCGGATTCCCCGTTTGAAGTGTCCGCAAGCGTATCTCTGGATCAAGGCTCATGCCAATTTTGTAGAACGTTGTGTTCTCCATGTGGATCAGGTACAGGTAGCCTGGGGAATGGGGCTCAGTCCGCTCACGGCGGATATTTTCCAAGTCAGCTTCGATAGCTGGAGGAGTAGGTAAAGCTGCGGGTGAAGCTGTTGTCACAGCTGTTGCACGTCGTTCCTCGGTGTCAATTAAAGCTTCGAAGAGCGGGAAGGATTGATGTTCTACTGTTACACGGCGTAGGGTCGGAATGAATGGAGGGTGAGGTATCGGTAGCTGGCGAAGCCGATCTTGGAAACCCACGTCGGAAGTAAGTGGCTGCCATTCGAACCAATGGTCAAACCCCTGCTGGAGACGAGCCATCATGTCCTCTGGAATTGAAAGGGCTCCATTTCGAACAGGGCCTTGTCCAGAATGACGCCTGCCGATACCTACCTGAACAAAATGACCGGGTCCACCGTGACCGTTGCAGAGGAACCAGATGTATGCTGTAACTTGAGGGTCCGCAATATCAGCCTCGAACTTCGCGCGGACGTTGACATGGGTCATGGCTCTTGGGAGACCCCAGAGGTACTGAGGAGAGAGGTAGTACCAGTGGTTTGGGGCGCTAGCGCTTATGTTCGTTGCAATCCCTTCGTTTCCAACCCTCACTATGTAATGAGCTTTTGCCATGTTCGACTGTAGATGATCAACGATGAACGTGCCTTGCGAGGCTCTGGTGGGCAATTCTTGAGGACATCTTTAAGCCATGAGACCATCACAATAGTGGGTAATGTCGGTAATACAACAAGAAGCGCGCAATTAGGCAGCAGGATACTAGTTCTAGAGAAACAGCGACATGCTAGCGGCTTGGCATGTCAAGAAGATGTACGTTAATGCATACGTACGCTACAGCACTGAAAATGCCATACCTATAATATAAAACATGAAGCTTAATCTCTATATCCCTATTCTATATTTCGTGTCTACTTTCCTTCCACATCTCTTGGAAGCTAAGCTAGGGAGGCTACATTAACCTAGAGGCTTGAATGAGGAGGAGTTCGGCCCTTTGCGTTGAACCGTGTCTGCCATCTGGGTTACTAACAGATGTGTTAGAGATTTTCCAGGTACTAGGCAGGTCTGGAGACATAGTAATGATTTGTATTCTCCGATGAAAACATGATAGCTATCTCGAAGACAGGGTCTATCTTATCTTTCGAAACTGCAAGAGTGTAGTCTTACCTTACATATGTTGTACGAGTCTCTAGGGCCGGCATCCTTCTAATCAGCAGTCGTTAAGTCAAGAACCACTTTACCCACGGCGTGTCCACTATCGGCCCGTTCGAAAGCTTTCTTGTGATCTTCGAGACGCCAGATACTACTCACGACGGGACGACATTTGGCCCCCTCGACCAGCTTCGTAATCTGCTCCAATTGCGTTCCGTTGGGCTGCATGATGAAGAAGAGAATGTTAACATCCTTTGCCGTACAGCTAACAGGTCTCATCTGCTCTGGCGGCTGGACAATGCTGATCAGCAAACCACCGTCGTGAACAGGTTACCATGCATCTTCACGGATTTGTCTGCCACTGCAGGCAATGACGATGTCGATCTGATTTTGGGGGTTTTAACCCCACTCGCGAAGGTTGATCGCGCGATACTTGATGGCCTCTTTCGCCCCAAGGCATTCTATCTTTGGAAGAGGAAGATATCGCAGTGCCGGTGAGGAACTCACTTCAGAGACTCCCACACAGGGCCCCTACTCCCTTGATTTCCAAACTTGATTCATGCTTTGATTTCGTTGATTTCGAAGACTTTGATACCATGAAGCTAGGTAGCGGTACTACCTAGCTATTTTGTTCGTACAATTTGAGATCTTGGGTCGAGGAGGGTCCTATGGAAAGAACTTTCTGAGTGTGTATTGATTCCGTATGACTCATCGGATCAAGCCAGTCTCTTCTTATACCTCGCCTTCAAGTATGGTAATACAACCTAAATCCGGGTTTCAATCCAAAGGTGCGGGATTCGACAAAGCCGGCTATTATTATGGTTTCCTACGTCAAGGTCTGAAGGTCATCCAAGGTAAGAATAATTGGGCGTCTATAAGGTTTAAGGTTTGTATATTTGACTTTGACACTGGTGAAGCCACTTGTACAAGGCAGCCAATCTTCGAATTTCAGGGGAAAACTTGGTATATTATGCATTGTTTCCTATATCAAGCATTTGTTTATCTTCTTCCTTGCTATCTTGCTCGCCCTTCCTGCGCATTCAGCTAACACATCATTATTGCCCACCACTCGCATCCAAGCTTGAAAACGCATCTGTACACACGCAATATCGAGAACCAAGTAGGGGAGATTCAACATGCCGCAGTTCCATGCGAAAGAGTCTAGCGCAGACGTACAATATAATACTCAAGGACCATCATGGAAGACGGTTTCCCATCATTTCCTCATTGCCCTGGGTACCATCACATCCGCCATCCTACATGTCGTACCATCCATCTTCCTTCGCCCTATATCTCCCCATTGGATCATTGTCCCCTTTGCGATCCTACATCCGTTGTGGCTCATTGGGTTGATCGCCCATACGCCACCTCGTAAAGCCGCGTGGGTGGTGAAAACATGGGCAGGAAATTGCGAACTTGGGCTCACGTGTCTTACGGGCATCGTGTGCGCATCGACGCTCACTCTAAACGCCCTGAACCTTCTGAATATGATGCACACGCATATATATCCCGGAGTGCCGATATATGAAACTGGCAATGCCTCCGTCGAATGCGAGTGGGCGGGTTACATCTTCGTGCTCGCCTTGACAGGTGTTATGTTGACGATCCCGATATACTTTCAGTGGTTGCCAGTAATGTCGATCGTTACAATATGGACGACGACTATCAGATCTACTTCCTATGATCAGAGGGGAAACCACCTCTACAACAACATTAACAAAAGCACTGCGACCGAAGGCTGGTATGAGGCGCCATCAGTCATCGACGAATATTCAGCAGTCGAACTAGGTCCGAAGGAAGAAAAGTCCACAATGTATAGCGACTGGGATGTTCCCGATACAGCTTCGTGGGCCCAGGACAAACGGGAACGTCTGAAGGATCTCAAAGACCGACGAACCGCCCTACACATCGCACTCGATGATTTAAATGAGCTTGAGGCTCTGAGGGCTGACTTTGAGAAGATAATCGGATTGGCGAACGAGTTTGTGAGGGATATGGACGTCAATATGGGCACCTAGTGGTGGTATAACGAGGCTCGATGCGTGAAAGTGGTATTGGATAGGAAAGAACGATCCATATCCACGGAGACTAAAGTACTTTGGTCTTGCTTGTGGGTGGGAGCTACCCTGGATCTCTGATGTTCTCAGGTAAGCTGCTGCCATGAACAGAAGTAGAAATGGAGGTTACGGAGGAACCATTTTGTCATGAACGAGTCCATGACATCGCTAAAGCACATTCCCATCAAGAACGTAATATCGTTTTTCCCACACATCACTTCCAATTCCAACTACCTCCTCTCACCCCAGCCACTGCGCTTACATCATCCCACAGCGTGTCAGCGTTGACTAGAAGCCCACATCGGAAAGCCAATCTACACCCCCCCTCCTCCCGAAAATAGTCGCCCCTGTCAACTACAAACTTTGCATTATCTTGTACTTGTTCTATTGAAGGCGCACTGTACCCAAACACCAAATGATAGGAATTTCTCCACGACAAAGCAAGACTCGACACCAGAAGGTCTGATCCGTTGAAGCGTGGGTGGAAAGTGGCGCCCATGGTGAGAGAAATGTACAGAATTTTGGGCGACTTAGGTCACCCTCATCGACTGACCTAAAGAAAGTGGTTGCTCGAATGGATCACCTATTTGATACAAGGGCTGCGATGAGAACAATGCTATTCCGCGACACGGAAACGGCGACAATACTCACGATCAGTGCTCAAGTCACGGTATAGTGGGAATTAACATGACATCGAGACTCACCTTCCAACTACAAGAAACACTTGACAAAACATATATCATCACAAATAAATGGCATAACACATAACACACTCCACACTCCCTTCTCCATACCCATCTACTCACACCGCCAACACATATCATCCAAATCGGTAAAGATCTCTTTATGATTACAAACCTTCGGCCTCGAACGATGAGGCAGGTCGAGCGTCTTTCGATACCCGTCGTCACCGCCGTCCCGCGCCATGTTCATCCCGTCCAGCCAGTAATAGCAGTGCTCGTTGCACTCGTCGGGTGCGGGACGAGCGTTGGGTGGTTGCGAAGCGATGTTGCGTGATTGACCGTTGAAGTGGTATGTATCCAGAGGGCGCAGGAGGCTAGATCCAATGGTGTTAGCGGGATAGGGCGTGATTGTATGTTTTGGATTGGAACAAATAGAGATAACGAGCGTACTCCTCTATCCGTAGCGTCTTACTGTTATGCGCATACGTGATCGTATAGCAAAATTCATTGTCCGCATCGTCATCCGCGCACAACTCCTCATTTTCCCGCTCGTGCGCATCCCAGCACTTGGGAACATTGTGCTCGATCCTCGCGTCGTCGTTGCAGAGGAACTGCGCGAGGTAGGCGTGTCCGGTGTGGTAGTTTGTGTAGTTGGCTTGCATGTAGTAGCCCCACCGGTCGTAGGTTGGCGCCTCGCAGTAGCATCGGGTGACGCTGAGGGTGTCGCCTGTGATGCCGTTTTTGGGCGCCTTGCCGTGCTCGTTTTTGGGGGGAGCGATGTCGCGGCCTGGACAGGCTTCTAGGGATGAGGGGCGGAAGTCGGGGCGTGCTAGTGCTGAGAGGAAGGTGAGGAGGAGACTGATGATTAGGTTGAGATACATCTTGATTGCTTGGAGTGGTGTGGGTAAGATTGTCAAGATGGTTGAAGGAAGGTTGCGAGAATGTGGAATGCTGAGAGAGGGCCGAGGAAGGTTCTTTTTATGCCGTACGAGGAATTTTGAGTTCAGGTGCTATCGCCTTGAGTCACTTGTTGGGTCGCTGGGTAACAATTTTTTGTGAAATTCCACCGACGCCACAGCCTTGTCTTGCATGAAGCCCCACAGAAATCCACATGTTGGGCAAGTAGCTTGGATTCAGAGCTTAAAAGAAAGCTTGGCTTCGCCAAAAGCCTTAAACAGGGACGATGGCTTCATTTTGAATTTATGAAAGGTAGCGATATCGTCTCATAGGGATCAGACCCACACTAGGGAGACCATTGCCTTGAGTTGCAATCTGATGTGGGTACTCAAGTCCCACCGAGATATTGACCTCACCTATGAACGCGTATAGGTAATTGCACATTTGAGGAGCACTTGTTTCAAATCCGTTCATTGTCTACTCGTGTTGGAATAGTCAGTAGTCAGTGCTGTACTCGGTTGCATGGACTTCATAATAGAATTCTGGTAGAGTAAATCCCACATTGATATATCTACTTGCATTCCGTAACTTTCACTCACCAGTGGCAGTAAGGTTGAAAACCCATAGGGCAGGAAGGAAGATTGACGTTCCTTCTGTGTATGCTTCCTAATGCGTTGGTATCAGCAATGAAATGTCATTATCTCGATATCTCTATTTTGTATATATATAGTAAACTCATCAGGTCATTGCAATGAGGCTGATGCTTTGGGCTGAGCGAAGTTGGACAAGTACGAAGCTCGTTCAAGGGCGATGGGCTCATTGTACCCACCAAAGTGAACGATTGTCCTTCTTTACCGAAGACCATAACGTGCGCTTAGAGTAACCTCTTCCCTGAGAGAGTATAGGCAACCGAGGATAAAACAAGGGGTCGATCATGGCTTGACCTTCCAATTTTGCCTTGATGATACAAAGTTCTGACGACCAGAGTCTTTGGGAAAAGGATGCTATTGTCAGATGTCTGTGAACAATCTTGACTTTAGGCGACGGAAGACCACATTGATGAATGATCCTACCGTGTGAAGCAGGACCAATCGATCAATCCGGTTTGCAGCTGCTGGCTCAAAGGTCGGTTGGCATGATTTGCCACGAATGCTGAGTTGCACCAAGTTGGTCGATTTCCATACTACGAGGCATTTGATAGCTCTTGACCCGCCACAGCGTTGATAGGTCGATCGGTATCAAATTTTGGCGTTTCTACGCCTCTGCCAGAGGACTATTTGGCAAGGGCAGTTAAAAGTTATGTTGACTATGGGCGAAGACTGCCTCTTGCTCAATCGTGCCTCCATGAAAGCAGCATCACCAGAATGGCGATGTTCTGAATATATCCTGGCCACATATGGCTGCTCGGAGGCTAAGTCGACCGGCGAATGGATCCGTACTCCAACTTTGCCCGCATTATTGGTGTAGAGCTTCATGTTCGGTTGGAAATCGCTTCGCACCATTGTATGCCTGAACACATCATCTTCGCAGAATGGTTTTCATCTCTTCTCCAGCCCCATATTCATTGTCCTCGCATGCCGGTTGGAAAGTACCCAACATCTTTCACGTGGACCTTCAGGTGTGCTACCTCCTTCTGATACCGCCTTGGCTGCCACGATAAAGGGATCTCGTTGATATGCTCTTTCCTGAAGGTCATCTGCTCTCCACTCGGAAAGCCAACCCAATCCTCCAATCGGTAGGTATCTTGGGCGATACCCCAGAATGTGCCGTCTTTGATCTTGGTGATTCGGAAGTAGATGGCTTCGCCACAATCTGAGGTGGAGTTATGAATGACAACCCGAACGATACAGCTTGGGAAGAGATAGTGCGCCATCTGACGAGGTAGGATCTGGCCGGACCAATCTGTCGCTTCATCCATGACGACAGGGTTGATCGATCCTGGCATGTTGGTTATCTTTGTACACAATTAGGGGCTGTAAATGCAGACTGCGGATACTAAGAAGGAGCAACGGGTAGGAGGTCTCCGCGTAACAAGATCTCTTGAATATATGAAAGATATCGCAGCTGGGTAAGAAGAAAAGGATGATGGCTTTGGCAGGATGTCGCTTATAATCTCTGTTTCGTACATATGTTTCATACATACGCTAGTACTAGCTCAGTGTAGTGATACTGGCCTACTAGTGATTTTCTTGTTTACTCCATCAGCATTTCCACCAGAACATGAAAAGATACAACCCACCTTGCCAAACTCTGTCTCCTTGGCACAACTATATCTGTACGGACAATCCAGTATCTATAGAAAAGGGGGCTGGGAAGTGTCACCACGTCCTCCACGCGTCCGCATCACTCGGCCCATGTCCCGCAGATCATGGTCGTTTCGTTTAGAGGGGGTACCTAGGGCTGTGTAGTGGGAGCTTGCGATATGATTGGCTTCCGTAGCGAGGCGCTATTGGTGGCCGCTGCTAAGCCATAGTAAGCCCCCTAACGAAAGGGAAATGAGTACTGAGGATAGTAGTAGGGGCTGAGTCATAAAAGAATGCACTCATAAACATGGAGGGAGATCCCCAGATGTGATTCCTGTGGTCTTCTGTAGTCTCGCCTTCTTCGGCTCTCGTTCTGGAACTACCAATCCTTGTTCTGCAGCCAATACAGCTTGAGGCACAAGATGGCTACGAATACCGAATTGTGCCAGCTCAAGCCTCGCGAGCTTGCCCTCTACTTCCGCAGAGAGTCAAAGAGAACAAGCTCTAAGACTCTGGCGACTGAGCTGCTTCAGTCCATAGAGCAGGAGGCATTACCACCAACCGTATTTGGCATATTCTTAGCTTCCGCCGATGCGCATCATTCTTTGGCCGATGCACTCTGGCAGCAACATTCGAGACATGTCCGACATGTCGCTATCCTACGTTTCGGGGAAGCCATGAGGAGTGCGAATTGGGAAAAGGCTTGGGACGAAGTTGGGGCAACTCAAGGTCTACTGTCGCTATTCACTCAGATATCCGTTTTTGAGATTAGAGAGCTATCCAGAAGTATTGGATGCTGTAAAGGAAAAACTGGATACTATGGCGAGGAAAGAAAGCAGCGAATAACGGAGCTAGTACGAGGGCTTCTCCCTTCAGCCTATCCTGCTTCAAGATACAAGAGCAGCGACCAGCGACCACTTCTTTACCATTACGCGCAGCTGGTCCCGGCTTGCACTTCTGGTTTTGTGGAGGAAATCCTATGCCAAAAGTCGCATCCTCTGCTCGAGAACCTGCCAACGAAGTTTGTAGTATTGTATCACTTCAAATCTCTACGCCGCCTTGTTCTTGACACCATTTCCCGAAAAGACTCAATGAATCCTGGAGCGGCCGAGCATATTCTCGCAAAATATCTACCTCCGCTATGCAAGTCAGTACCGCCGACAGCAGGTGCAGAGCCAGGATTTTCCGCTTCTATGACCTTCGCAGTGACCGTGCTACAGTATTTGGCCACCCAAAAAGATACCCATTTCCCAGCAGAGCTTTTCCTATCGGAGCTTATGGACCCCCTCATGCGTCGACTGGGATCGTACAAAATTGACTGGAATCGAATTCGAGAGGTTGTCGAGCTTGCGATTCAATATCTCGAAGGAAATCACAGGGCAAGGGCTCACATATCGTATGCCAAAGGATCGTTGATATTCTATCTCGCCATCTTCTGGTCCCAAAAGGCTCCCGTCTTTGAGGAACAACTCGTCAAACTGATACATATGGAGAGTCAACTAAACCAGATAAAGTTAACGTCTTACCAGCCGCTTCTTCAATCAGTCAAACGACCGTTCCGGTACCGTCTCCTTCGTATAATCTGTCTACACGGTCCGGATGTCGGAGTTGACATCGATAGCATCAAGGGACTTAAAGCTATAGCCATAGTCTTATGGCCCATCAATATCTTTCATATTCTACACCGAGATGATGGCGTATCTTTGCTGAAGAGGTTGATTCAGATCCATCCAGACCGCGATTTTCTGGATTTGGTTTCGATTGACTCGGGGTTCTCTGACGCTAATGTGCTCTTGACACAATTACAGCACGGAACGGATGATGGCGAAACACAAGCGCAAGCAGCTATAAAGGCACTGCAAGCAAAGGCTGCGAAGAGCAGAGAGCAAACAGACCGAGCATCTTTCACTCAAACAGCGCTCTCCCATGCCATTGCGAGCGGGTCTCTAGATCTCTTCAGCCGTGTAGTCCTCTGGATGAGGCGCTTCCAGCGTGATCCGAAAGCCGTTACAACCATTTATACGAGCGATGTGTGGAGTTCACGTGAGTGCGTTGCTCTCCTTAGTGGCATCCCACAAGATCTGAAAAATAGGAACGCCTCTTCCGTTCCAAGTAGAACAACGAAAGCTAATGAAATCATTATGGAAATCCTTGAGTCGGCTGTTATGTCCCTGAGGGAACCCTCTTTTTCGGCCTTTGACTGGACCCGTCCGCTCTCACTTTTTCGGGAAGTCATCCGGTGTCGTATCCATCAGGCAGGGCGACTGAAAAGGAGGCTCCAGCTTTCCGAAGATGATGTGTATGAGGCTCTTTGGGCTGACACAGCGACGATGTTGCTCAAAGCAGAGAAAATCGGGCTTGCACAAGAGCACGAAGCTCTAAGGTTCAACCATCCTCACGGTCCTCTTGCCTTCTCCTTCCTTGCAGAACCCGTGGAGCCTCCACTTCCTTCGTCATTTCGCTTCCTTGACAATCTAGCTCGATCGCGGGACGAGCTGTGGCAAGTAGTCCGCCCTAGGTGGGATCCCGCCGTTGCCGCTCTCAATCCACCGTGGCCAAAGGGTCTTCCAATCCAAAGCTTGACGGGATCGTACATCGTTGCTACAGATTCAGCTTGGAAACAGACACCCTTCTTGGCAGACCGTGCCACTCAGATAGTCATGCTCGAACCAGCTCACGCACTCGAAGAGGTCGACGTAGACGATGAAACGAAGAAGGCAATTGGAGAGTTTGTAGATGCTTTCGACTTTGCATTGTCGATATTCATCATGCAAAGTCCATTGAGCAATGGAGAAAGAGAGTCCAGAGTGTCCGCTGCATCATTACATGCTGTCAATCGTCTGTCTCGCGAATCCATGACCGAAGCCGAATTACAATCATTCTGGAAGCCCGTCTTTCGGAGAGCTCTACCGTCTGTAGAGCTTCCTCGCTTCAAAGACGACATCACTGAGGACTATCCTACCATTCCCACGGTACTGGACCCCTTCGAATTCACAGAATGGAACCCGAATCCTTCATTTCCAAAGATCCTTTCGCGGAAGCTGGTAGCCACAGCTTTGGACTGCATGCTCGTGGCATCGCGGTATTTGCAGTGGGATTCCAGGCACCGCTTCCAACTTCCAGATCCTTGTATTGAAGCCGTCTCACCCCCAAATGTTTGGTCACACGAACGCCTGGCTAATCTCCGTAATATCCCGCCATCAGTACGTGAAGGCCTGGTCCTGACTGCGCTGCTCCTGCAAGCTAGCGATGTAGAAGGAGCATCGAGGTTTCTTGCCACCCCGTTTCCGTCCGCAGGCAATTTGCGGTATCCCACACTGTTTCTCGATGAAGAATTCTTGCAAGCCGCAGAAAATTTCGGGCCCAGTTCCGTCGACGTCCTCTCCCGCTTCATCAATATTGTACCATCGACACTTTTATGTTCGTTGGCCCATTCAGCACTGGAATTGTTGTCCAAAACACCACCCGAGTCAACGAAAATCATCAGCATGGAGAGCACAACATATGGAATATTGAGGCTACTGTCAAGAAGTGACCGACCTCAGCTGGCGACGAATTTGATTATACGCATTATAGTGGATCGCCCATCTGCAAGCTCATGGCACCGCCATTTACTGACCAAAAGTCTAGCGAGCAACCTTGCCTCCTGTGTTGCGAAAGATCTCATCAAGTCCTTCGCCTCTCAAGTCAAAGAAAAGCTAGAAAGGCAAGCCAGCCAGCCTAGGCCTGAAATGGAAGTCGATAGCTCGGCTGCCTCACCAAAACCCTTGATAAAGGTGACAACCGTCAAGTTCCTGGCACAGTTCCTCGATGATGCAAATTTCGTCTCCCCTCAGTTTGCTGTCGGAGTATTGATAGATCTGTTTCAGTCAGCGACACATATTGACATCCGTGTAGCCGTGGTAGATACCATACTTGGAAAGCTTGCCCGCCATGCCGACAGCGACTCGGATGGTCTTATTGAAGCGATAATGGAAGCGCTTAAGAGTATAGTCCCGATCATTGGTAGTCTGAACGAGAGGCATCATGATCAATTGTGGGCAGAAGCTGAGAAGACCCGCAAACTTCCAGAAATATACGACGACGTTAGTCCAAATGATCCTGCACCGATCCTCGGCATGGTGCTCCATGCAGTCGTCTCGCAACGCGTCAATTCTAGGTCAACACGCCAGCGTCTCATGGAGAGCGTTCTACTACCAGCGATTGACTTCTCCACACCAGAGAATGCCCGCTGGGTACGGACCTTTGTCCGAAAGCATTCACCGGAGAATCCGTCAATGCGTCCGCCATTCTTCCCTGTAAAACCCGCTATTCTGGGTTCATTGGTATACAAACGCTATAGCCTAGGAGAAGTGCCGGAACCAATACTGGATCTTTATCACCAAGTAATCCTTACAAATCTAATGCCTCCGTCAGACTTGGCCACGCTCAACAGGAGGGTAACCAAAGATGCCGATCTACGAGAGTCCAATGAGGGCCAGCATTGGCTATCCTTGTATGGCCGAGGAACGGAGATCCCAGATACCGTCTTTCCCAGAGTGCTTGTCATGCCATGGTCGCCCTCCTTTGATACAGATGGCACCCACCTCCTTCATGTTCAGGATCTTGTAGTCGACCAGGCAATGGCTTTCCTCACTCTCAAGGAGGTGTCCTTCAGCAGTTGGCAGACCTTCATGGATGTGCTAGCGCCTCCGTCATGTACATCAACGGAAGAAGTTCAAGACATCTGGCTAGCAAATGCAAAGCCAGTAGTTCAGCGCATCATTGACAATATCGAATCTCTGCGTACCCCAGAGTGGCGAAGGTCTAAACACCGGAAACCTGCAATTTTACCCGACACTTACGACACTCAGCTATGGATGCTACCTTATCCCCACCTGAACAGGACGAAATATACATCTCGGGGTAAAGCATCGAAGCAGCACAAGCGCTGTGCACCTTTCGGTGCAAGGGTCAGCCTCGCGCTATGTGGGCCTCGTGGCGTGTCTAGTTTAGGCCTGGCGCACCATGGGAAGCTGAAGAGCTTGGAGGAGGCGGTGATGAGGTGCTCGCCTGAGGACAAGCTGTACCTTGCCTGGCTCCTTGGTTTACAAGCTTTCAATGTGGAGGATGAGGAAGATTATCTGACTGAAAATGGACCTGTGGAAGAGCACTTGTTGCGTGCTGAGTTGGCACATGCCCTTCTTCGCGACGTGGAGGTACCACCAGCCCAAGGAGAAGGCGAAGGGCCTGATACCTCTGAGGAGCTTGGATATCGGGGTAGGGTGTCGATCTTGGATCTGTTGAAGACGTGGAAGGAGTGTGAAATTGAGGAGATTAGGATGCGAGGTTTCCAGCTTTGCGAACAGTGGGATCTCTAGCCCATACTCTGATGACCCGGGAAGTGGACCTGGTTTACGGTTCGACGAGTGCGGTCAGGTATGGTTTCCGAGAAGCAGCGCTGGTTGAGACTGAACCCATAAGTTCGTTGATGACAAGGCATATATATCTCATGTCGAAGAAAAGAATCATGGTTCAAAGAGAAGGGCTAGGGGACGCTAGACCAAGAACCAGAATCATTGAAATCTGATATGATCTCTGAAGTGCTTCAATGTTATAAGATACCGCGTCGGGGAGTATCAACCGAACAGGAAGCTTGTGTGGACCTTGTGTTAATAAAATACCGTCGTCAACAAGGGCATGATGAGAGTCAGTACTGTTGTGTTTACTTCGGAATAATATCAATCATGGCCGTTCTGTATACCGCTTTCACTATCGTATGCCCCGGGAGATTCAACGCCTCATCTGCGAATCTCACACCACACTAACATCTCCGCCACCATCCCCACCGTCCGCCGGCTCAAGCTGATACCACTTCCTCACCGCCCCTTCCCCCAACTTCCCCCTCACCCCATCCATCACCTCGAAATACGTACTAGTCCAATACCCATACTCCTCGAAAAACTTCGGCAGCCCATTCTCACTCAGCACCTCCGTCACGTCCCCCCACGTGAGTCGCTTGACTTCAAAGGCGGGTCCGATTTCGAAGTATAAGGTGTTGATGCGGCTGCCGGTCTCCTGTCTGAATTTTTCGGTTAGGAGAAGGGAGGAGGGTTTTTTCTCGACGGTCTTGTTGGCGGCGGAGAGGGTGGCTAGGATGTTGGTGGGGTTCAGACGCCAGGGGCCGATGTTGGCGATAAGGGAGAGGGTGGGGGTTATGGGCCAGGTCACTGTCGTGTATCTTAATTGGGGTGGGTGTGTTGTTAAGTTGTTTTTGAGTGGGGTTAGGGGTATCCACGGGTCTGGTATTGCTTCTGTGGATTTGTTCAGTGAGGAGACGATGGCGTTGAAAGGACCGGCGCTGGTGCTGGGTAGGCCCAGGGAAATAGGTTGTGTGGGTGCGGATGATGCTGTATTGTGAAGAACGATGAGGAGGCCCAGATATACAAGAAAATGGGAATGAGTGTACATGATGGGGGGGTGATGTGAGTCAGATCGGATACGGACCGGTTGACTACAGACCTCGAATTGCAAATCATTGCCAATTGTCGAGAGGTAACTCATGATGTACCTTGAGATAGATCGCGCGCATGTCGCGAAGGGCTCTACAACGGAGTTGGTGTGCCGGCGCCTCAACATAGTAAGGTATATTGAAGATTTGCGCGAGAGCGCGTCGGATTGTACGGAGTCAATACAGGTAGCATGGTCCATGGTGGATCAGTGCTATACCTGAAGCGTCATCACACTTCGATGTGGACGGTTTACCCATGCACGGCCCATTGATAGAACTGTAGATGGATGCCGGAATGGTTTGCTTGTCCACGAATATCAATGACAAGCGCCGAATTTCTCTCTTTCACATCCGGACGATTGCTCTCTTCATCACTATCATTATCATCCAGAGGATATACCAGGAAAAGAATAATATAGCAATATCGTTATATTAGTTGACTGACTCGCTTCGGGGGTCGTTGAAAGGCAAGAAGAAGGGGACATGCAGTGCTCCTGAAGGCTTTTCATCCGGTTGTCATCTGCCACCCAGCAGTCCGCACTCTCGAGGGCAAGATATCCCAAACAGCATTGCGAAGCAGCTACCGGCCAGCAATATATCAGCCTCTTGGCCCTCGACGGCAGCTGATGAGGGGTAAATGGACTAGCGTTGGAATCATGTATTTAGGGAGGGAAATACCCCTATTCTTCCTACTCCTTAGCACCCCCCATAGTAGCAAGATAACTCAGAAGACGACAAGACTATCCTACCTTTTCTAGTAACCGGTGCGATGACGACAAAGTCACAGTCTTTTTAGTATTCGAGAACTATTCTATACTATCCGGGGGGGTTGCTCCTTCGTGGTATATAGAGCCACGTCGTATATTTATACGCCTTAACGACCTATAATTACTAGTAACTACGATTACCTACGAGAAGCCTAGTATACGACGTACTACTAAGCTAAGAATATTATATAACGGCGTCTATACCGGTCGTTAAGAGTTAGAGCTTAAGGTTAGGTATTAGGCCTAGTACGCCCTAATAGGGGTAGATCGTCTACTTCTAAGAGCTATAGAGCTCTATAGTAGGGTTCCTACGGCGAAGATACTAAGTAGGAGTTAAGATATACTATTATATAAATGATATAAAAGGCCTAAATTAGGAAGACTATTAATACTACTTCGCGGGGGCGCTACGTATATATTCTCTAGAGCTAATAAGGGGTAATTAGACTAGCGTTAGAAGGATATATTCAGGGAGGGAAATACCCCTATTCTTCCTACTCTTTAGCAACCCCCATAGTAGTAACAATATCAGAAGACGACAAGACTTATCCTACCTTTTCTGCAGCATAGCCGAACTTGAAAAAATCAAACCAAGACTCTCACGCTCGCTTACATTCATTACCAATCAATCAAGTACTTGTTACAGGAAAAAGGGGGGAGACATCAATCTACCTTACGGCGCAGAGTCTGATGTCTCCACGCCGGACGCTTCCATTGGGATTTTGGGAGAATCTCTCTGCAAGTACCAGTACGCTCTTACCGGCTGGACATCCATGAGACACGGTCTCCATCTCACTCGATCTACCGAGTCTTGGTATGCTGAACCTTGAAGACCCCTGTGTGCAATGTTATGGATGCATGTATACAATATCAATGGCGCTGAGAAACAGCCAGTCTATTACCTCGTGCAATACGGTTCCCAGGAGTAGATGATCATGACTTGTGATGAGCTTTCTTCTTAAGAGAGATGTAATCCCGATGCAGTTCAAGGAGTCCCAATCAGGGACTCGGTCGGCTGGAGGCGTTGAAGCTCAGTCAAACGCTTGCAGTCAATGAATCAATCCAAAGATTGCAAGTTCCTCTACTCATACAGAGAAAATGGGCGATTGTAGACCTTAGGTATAAGAAGACCTTGATTTCAAGTAGAGCATACATCCATCGTCGGATTACGGACCGAAGCGACTGTTTGGTAAGACACAGTAGAATACAGTATGGCGAAAAATCAATTCTCATATCCGGCAGAACTTCCTCAATGGTTCACTACACCAGTTCCCTCCCCCATCATCTTCCAGGGTGTTCGAAGACTATGATGTATCCACTGAAATCAAGGGGGCAGCGAGGCTCCCATTGAGAGTTGATGGAATCGTTAAGTGGCTCCTTACTAAGCCATCGTCTAGATAACCGTGGTCTCTGATAATGAATATGCCGATGCTCTTCCTCGCCCCTGGCAGTGTTCCATTGCGTTAGCATCATTTGAGAATAACCTGTACAAAAGAAGCAGCTTATCGCCACCACCTTTAGGCTACACCTGTGACTTACCTGCATACGACCAGCCTGCTTCAGAGTCCATCTCCAACGGCTCCTTCTTGATTACACATTGGGAAAAGATCTCGGTGGCAACACGATAGAGCTTGTCGAATGTAACCGTGTCGGACTGCAAATTAGGCAGACTCGACGGTGCGCCCGGTAGGTACGCAAGAGGGAACTCTTTGAGCATGATAATGACAACGGTGCACGTCCCTGTCAAACATCAGAATTTCGATTCCCAATCCTTTCAGGGGCTCTGGTGGTGACACACCATACGAATGCTTTCTTGGCGTTGTCACCCACGGAAGATCGGAGACTCTACGCACTCCTCGCTTTAGAAATTCGTATTTCTGCCCTCTGCGAGGCTCCACGTCATCCCAATAAAGCTCGTTCATTGCTGCTTGGCAATCGCTATCGATGATTCCATTTCCAATCCAGTCTGGAATTGAGGTGCACCGGCTCGGATTCATTTGAGTGAAGACGATGCTGGAATTGGCGGATGGCAGACTCAAGGATTGAGGCGTGACGGCACCATTGATTGGTAATACAGAAAGGAGGAATGGCAACAACGCAGTGGTCGCGAGGCCCGTCCGCATTGCAAATGGTCTAAAGTGTTCGATGGGTTTATACTCGAGTGGGAATCTCCCACACTTATTCTGCGACAGCATCCGGAAGCCCGGGTGTATCCACATATGGCGCATCCGCAAGCACTTATCTATTCGCGATAGGCGTTGATACTGTCGCCAAACAACTTAGTTTCCTGCAGATCTTCCGACTGCAGGATCTACCTCTAGATCCACCTATGTGGGGATCGAGTTGTTTGTCAGTTGTACCAAAGTACGGAGACACTAGCTCAGATAAGCGAGAAGTTAGTATGCTGGAAACAGCCCAAGGATTGACATCGGGTTGATCACATTCACTGCGAAGATTGCGGCAGCCGCTTCAACAAGCGGCTACGTATGACTCGACTTCCGTATGGGCGATTAAAGCGACATCACATGCCGCCTTTTGAGATCTTAATTCCCTGGCATCCGCATGATCACATGTCATGCTTGAATCGCCTGTAACCACATATTCCAAAAAACCAAGTTTGCAAGAAATCCGTATTTGCGACGGAGACTCGAGACGTTTGGTATCATCCTTCGGAGAGCGGAGGAATCATTGAGCAGGGTTCCTCATAAACCATAGTCCATTCCTAGTAATGGCCCATGTCATGGTCATTGATTCTGAGTATTCACTTTCGCCTGTATACTTCTTATAAAGTACTCGTAATACTCCCCTTGTCGTGTAGGTCTCGCCAGGTGCTAGATATCGACGCCCTAAGTACTATAGAGCTTGACAGTGGAGTATAGAAGCCAATGTATCCGAAAATTTAAACTAAGACAGTTGACCATTTCTAGGTGTGGACCACAAGGGCCTTGCTTCGGAGACTGCTAAGCCCCTGTCTATCGCCCAGGATCATTGCAAAACGCTTCCGACCTGTTCTTAGACTGGGAAACACGGAATCACGACCTCAGCCTCTGTAAAATTTTGACTGTCTTGGGATTGTCTAGGTGCTGTGGGTAGGAACACAGAACGTGAAGAGAAGAATGAATCGTTGAGATAGATACTTAAGTAAGGAGATGGAAAGGGTAAGGCTTAGACGCATTACTTCTTACAAATCCTTACCTACTAAGTCAGTAATCGAATCACCTGATCCTCTCAGCCACGCTAGTAGGAGCCCATCTGCCAACGTGGGTGAGCCGAGCATGAATGGAAAAGGGATGACTTCAATCATCTGGCTTGGACGCTCAAGCGACATGGGTTTGTAAAGTGGGTGTAGTGATCGTAATCGCGAGTGGCCTGAGTTTCCTATCTGTGGGGTAGTGTATACTACGCCTCTAGTCTGATGCAGGCTTGTGTCGAGGAGAGACGGTGTAATGGGATGTTCGTCGGGTCGATGGAGTGTAAGGTAGACTGCGCCTCTCATGTAAATGTACCTTATCAACAATAGAAAGTTAGCCTCGGCGCCGAAAGGCCCGGAGAGCGCTAGCGTTAGACCAATCCTAATCCTAACTTATAGAGACAAATCGGATACGCCCGCATCTGATTTACGGCGTACTAAGTTTTAGTCAAGTCTGATTTAGAATTATAAAGTTAAATCGGATGCGCTATAAACCTTAACCGATTTTTATAATTTTAATATCATTAAAAAGCGCGCGCTTAGCGCTTGAAAATGCGCTTACTAGCTTCCTAATCGGGCCTAGTACGGTAAAGCTATTAATTCTCTAAAACCGGGGATCCTTGATATTTAAAACCTTAAAGGCCTTTCCGGCGCTAAAACGCGAACCTTTACCCTTAGAGTAAACCTCCACGTTATCCTATAAATAGGACTTAGTTTTAAAGCCGAGATTAAGGCCTTTCTTATCATCTAAAAATTATTAAAATCGGCTTAGTATTACTAAAGTTATTAACGAGGTAAGTTCTTATATATACTTACGACTATACCTCTCGAGGTAAAGTAGCTATCTTAGCCTAATAACTCGTTCTAAGGTACTTCTAGTATAACTCTTTAATATAATTAGTTTAGGAGTACTCTAAGTTATTTATATACTCTAAGGAATAATATAGAAGTTTATAATAGTAGAATAAGTACGTGAGAATATCCTTCTATTTCTAAGTAACTCTACTATTATATAACTATATTTATACTTAGATATCTATTTTTAGACCTATATATATATATAGAACTAAAAGTAATAATACTTACTAAAAACTCTCTATTTAATAGTAGTATATAAAGAAGATATATAAGAATTTAATTATCTATACTAGAAGATATACTAGAAACCTTAATTTCCTTATATATATAGAAAGCCTAGTATTAAAAGTCTATTATAAAGATCTTACTAAATTATAATATCTATTAACCTTATTAAGATATAGTATTAAGTAAGTATATAAAGGAATATAAGTAAGGATCCGCGTTAATATTCTATATATTATACTAAGACGTAGGACTAATAATAGGCCGCGTTAAACCTTAATCTTACCGCCTTTAATACCTAGAGTAATTATTTAAATATTACTTCGTCTTTCTTCTTCTTCTTCTCTTTATTATTTAACGAAATATAAACCTTTTAATCTAGGCTTAAAAATTAGATAGTAAATCGACCTTTCTCTATTAAATACTATAGAGTTTATTAGCATACTAGGAGATACTAGCTTCCTAGCTTATAAGGGCTATAAGACTAGTATTCTACCTTCTAGAATCGACTATTACTTCCGTTAAAAACTATATTAACTTCTACTTAAAGAATATAAAAATATCCTTTTAGAGACGACTAAATATCCTTATTTAATCTAGGATATTACTAAATAAAAGGAGGTCTTGATTCCAGATTCTTTTCCCTACTTCTTTTCTAATCTAGCCCTCTATTAAGACGGGCTAGCGTGCTAAGACTACCTTTATATTACTAGAGATATATCGGGTATATAAAAATACCTTAAGAAATTATATAATTAGATGAATCCTAGGGGGAAAGGTCGGGTTTTAAAGAACGCGTCGATAGAAACCCCCTGGAAATCAGGAATCGCGTACTAGCGATTCTTCCGTTCTACCCCCGGTTATAACTACTTTTTAGTAGACCCGAAGAAACCTTTTCCCGCCCCCGGGGCTAGGCCTAGAAGGTCTAGCTCGATTATTAAGGAAGAAGAAGTTAAAGAGATAGAGCGTTCGCGTTTATTTTTAATTTATAATTAAGGTATTTACCCCTTATTACTTCTACCTATTTTTCCTATATTAAGAATATATCTAAGATCTATTTTTAGATCCTAGTATCTAGGATTAGGGCTAGGTATAACTCGACTCGAAAATTCTCGCTTTTTAAAACAAGGAGATTTAAAAAATCTAGGCTAATTAATTCAACGACCCTAGCCCCTAGCTAGAAAGGACTAGATAGATTACCTATCTAGGTAGCTTAAATAGGTCTAAGCTTCTTAATTTAATAGGGGAATCTAATACTCCTCTATTAAAAAACGTCTAGCTTGTTTTTAATTATCTCGCCTAAAAATCCTAGTAAGCCCTATCGATTATAGGCTACTTTAGACGCTTTAAGATAGTTTAGATAGAAAAGGGCTAATCTCGCGCTAAACCTTTCTAGGCCTACTAGGATATTAGATAGATTTTAACTTACTATCAGCCCTAGAAGTAAATACTCAGCTTTTTTATTTAAACTTAAGATAATTTAAATTCGGATAAATACCTGAAGTATATATTTACTTTAATCTAGGCTAGCCTCTTTAACTAATTTATTTAAGTAGCTTCTTAGTTAAAGTTAAAAGATCTAGAAAAGCTAGATATTTTAACTTCTAGTAACTAATCCGACTCTAACGCTAGCTAGGAAGGGACTAGCTCCGAAGACAAAGATAACGTTTAAATTAATACTTGAATTACCCCTTAAAAGTCTAGAAAGATAGCTCGATTAACTAGAGTCGAAAAAGCTTGCCTCGATTTTTCGATTTCTCTCCTCGACTAATCTACCTTAGGGAAAGAATACGACCTTCCCCTAGTATATGCCCTAGCCCTATTAGGGCTTAAAGAAAATAGATTTCAGGGGCCTGAATCCTATCCCTCGATTTTATCTTCTGTTTTAAAGATAAGTCGATTTTTTATTCTTTACTACGTATTTAAGGAGATAATTAAATAGTAAATTAATTCTAGATCGGATTTAGAATCTAGTACGTCTTCTACTAGCTCGGAAAAACTATTCTCTAGTATTAATCTTAGAGATAGTACCTTACCTTAATTAAGAAATCTCGTTAATTAATTTCTTATTCAAGGTACGTATTTACTAATTCACTTTCTACTAGACCTCTAAGCCTACGGATTAAAGATAGACTAGAATACTATTATAAGCGGTTAAATTAACTGGAATAGTAATATAATACTCTATAAGAGTCTTTCTTTCTCTATCTCTAATTTTCAAGTATTTATCTACGGTCTTACTTCATCTACTCGAGCTACCCTTTTTAGGGATATTCTTTTTTAAAATAGGGTATCTACGCGAGTTAGCCCTATTTAGAATATTCCTAATATCCCCTAGAAGTATATCTTTAATAATCCTCTGGATTTAACCCCTTTTTTAAACTTTCTCCTCGATCCACGTACTTAGCTCGGGCTAGATAGTCTAGAAAAGTAGTTATTTAATTGAATAGCTACTAGTCCCGATTTAGCTAGTCGGTTTTTAATCCCTAGGCCTTAGCTTACCTAGAACTTATAGAAACTATTAGACTAGATTTTAAATATTTAGCTTTTTCTTAAGAAACTTCTTATACTAGCTTATATTATTAGAGGTTAACTACTAAGGGCCCTGGAGCTAGCCTCGATCCGGTATTTAAATTCTATAACTACTAGGGTATAAAATATCTTTATAGAAAGTAGCCTCGTTTATTTTATTACCTACTACTATAAGGGGTATACTATTTAGGGTTCTACTAAGATTATTTATTAATTTCTACCTCGAGAAATTAGTAAATTACTAGTCTAATAACTAGAGATAAATAATTTCGGCGCGGAAATCATTTATATACTACTAAGGATTTAGGTAAGAATTATTTAAAATCTTTAGCTAAATGATTTCCGGGTTAAATTTAGTCCGATCTTTTTTTTAAAAAGTATATTTTAAAGCGGACTATAAGCCCTATAAAAGGAGGGTCTAACCTTCTTTATTAGGCTTAGTCTCGACTTTCTAGAATTTTTAAAAGTTAGCTGAATTTTTAATATTCCGCTAGGGCTAGGTAATCCGTAGCTAGTATAACCTTATTAGTTCTTACTCGTTCCTTATAAGATATAATAAATATGATTTCTAGAAGATAATATCGTTATAAAGAGCTCGCTTAGAGCTTTTTAACGAGCTATTTTTAGTAAGAAACTATAGAGAACTTATTAAGGTATTAAGAGTTCTATTTATCTATCTATTAGGTACTCTAGTAGTAATATATATAGTTAGAATCTATTAAAACTTTATATAGGGTATTTATAAAGTAGAGTCTTATTAAAAATAAATTAAAGAGTTTATATAATTTAGATAAGTATTAAGAAAGTTATTAATAATAAAAGAAAACCTAATATAATTTCTTTAAAGTCCTCTAGCTAATTAAAATTAACTTAGTATATATATAGGAATATCTCTTAGAATATATTTCTATATATATATATAAATAATCTAGATAGTTCTTTATCTACCCTTAAAGAAAGTATAAAATTATCTCTTATTAATAAAAAGTTATTAAGATAGAAAGTAAAGATTAGTAGTTAGCGCTAGGTAACTACTCGCCTATATAAATATTAAGGTTTAAGGTTTAGGACGGCTTAGAAGCGTCTCTAGTAAGTACTAAACGTCTATAACTACGTATCTCCTTCTATTCTCTTTCTTCCTTCCTTAATATTCTACTAAATATCTATCCTTTCTAGTTTATTCTAAATTCTAGATAGGAAATCGATATAACTCTTTTAATTACTATGGAATATATCTCGATATTTAGGGATACTAGCTTTCTAGCTTATTGTAATTATTATTACTCTATTCTTCTATTAAGTATTTATTCTTATTTCCAAGGGAAACCGTATTAACCTTCCCCCGAAATTCGAGAGGAAATACTTTAAGAGACGAGAAAATATACTAGTCTTATTTAGGATCGAGATAACCTTAAAGATACTTGAATCCCAAGTTCTTTCCCTTTCTTTTTTCTTAAACTCGCTCTTTATAATAATAGTCTAGCGTATTAAGACTATATATATATAGTAAGATCGAAAGCTCCTATAAAAAAATATTATAAGGAGGTTTATTCTTGGGAGAATCCTCGGGGAAAAGGTTAAATTCCAAAGACTTCTAATATAGAAGAACCTTAGGCTACGGGGATTAGCTGTTAACAATTCTTCCTTTCTAACCCAGGTTATTCCTACTTTAGAGTCGACTCTAAAAGACCCTTTTTAGATCGATAGACTAGGCCTAGAACGGCTAGTTCGGTGGAAGAAGAACGAAACGAAGATGAAAGCGAAATTCGCTCCGAATAATCCGAGGCTCTTTCAGAGTTTTCTTAAGGTATTACTCGAATATTTTTTTATAAAATAGTAGTACTAATAGTATATATAGAGCCCCGAAATTATGAATTCGAATAGTCTCGTCTAGACTCTAAAATCCTCGAGTTTCAAATGAAAGAAATATGAAGAATCGAGAAAAACCCTTATAACAACCCTAGTCCCTAGCTAGAAAGAACCCGATAGGCTTTATATCTAGATAGGCTAGACCGGATCGAGCTAGTCACCCTTATAGGGGAGCCGGATACGCCTTTATTAAAGGTTATCTAGGCTAGTTTTAACGAACTCGCTCGTAAATTATAATAAACCCTATCGAATATAAGGTATTTCAGATGTTTTCAGATAGTTTAGACTAAAATTAATCAGTTCCGAGCTAAGCCCCTTCGGGCGTACTAGGATCCGAGTCGAATTCTAATATATTCTCGTTCTTTCAAGTAAATTCTCGCTTTTTTCGTTAGAACTTAAGAGTCTACGACGTCGATGTTATTTCCAGACTATTCTTTTACATCTCTTTAATAGTCTAGATATTATTATCTAGTCCGAATTATCTCGGAAATTAAAAACCCTAAAGAATTTATTAAAAACCTTCGAGAAATATTAAAAGACAGCGATTCTTCTAATAACGCTAGCTAAATCGAGACTAGTAATAAAGACGAATTTAGTATCTATAAGAATACTTGAATTTAAGCCCGAAATTCTAGGAAGATAGCCCCTCTTTCTCGTCTAGAAAAAGCTTTACTATACTTTTCAATCGCTCTTCTTAATTAATCCGCTTCTAAAGATAAATACAAGCTCCCTTTTATTAACGCTCTAGCCGTACTAGGTCTAGACTAAAGAGGTTTTAAAGATATCGATAGCTATCCTTTAATTTTATCCTCTATTTTAAAAATCGGACGTTTTCTTATTTTATAACTCGCTTTTAAAAATTCTTCCTCTATTAAGTCTAGACCAGACGACTTAAGCTCGGTTTCTAGTACTACTAGTACTATAGAAGAACGTTTTCCCGGCCCCGGAGCTTGAAACAGACCTCTTTTACAACTAGAAATACTTGTGAATTAATTTCTCGATCGGGGTTCTCGATCGCCTTTTAAATAGATATTAGACCTTCGAAGCTACGGACTAAAGATAGCCTGAAATATAACTTCTTCCGGTTATATTAACTAGGAAGGAGAGACTATTATTTATAAAACTCTTTCTTTCTTAATAGCTAATTTTTAAGAATTTCTTTATAAGCTTATCTCTTTAACTCGAGTACTACTTTTTTAAGATATACTATTTGAAAATAGTATATCTATAACTAAAAGTTCTTTATAAAAGATTCTAGATATTTCTTAGCGGTAAATCTATAATAATCCTCTTAATTCTACCCCGTTTTTAAATTTTCTTAATAATTCTCGTATAAATATTAGCCTAGAAAACCCGGAATAATTTCTATATAGTCGTATAGCTACTAGTCCCGATCTAGCTAGCTAGTTTATAATTCCGGGGCCCGAATTCTACTAGGACTCCTAGGAGCTTTTAGACTAGATTTTATTTCTTTCTTAATTCCTTAAAAACCTTCTCGTTCTTATTCACGTAACTGGGGGCTAGCCGGCCTAGGCTCCGGAGCTATTATCTCTATAATATTTAAATTCTATAAAGACGGTAATATAGAATATCTTTATAGAAAACGGTCTACTTATCTTTATTACTTCTTATTATAAGGGGTATAGTATTTCTAGTACTACGAAAATCATTTATTAATATCTACCTTAAGAGGTTAGTAAACTACTAGTCTATTATCTATAGCTAGTAGTTCCTTTTCTAGAGTAAATTCTACTAATGAATTTTCGAAAAACGCTTCTAGAGTATCTTTTTAAGAATCTATTAAAAAGTCAATGTTCTAAAGCTATAAGAATTACTTCTAAATAATTTTAAAAGGTTTTTTAAAGGGAGATACTAGCCGGTTTAGGATTAGCTATTAATCCTAGTAACTATTACTATATAGCTATTAGAATCTCTTATTATTTTCTTTTAAAATCTCTTTAATTTTAACCCGAGGAATCTACGGAAATAGATAATAAAAACGATGTCGATTATAAAGATAACGTCCTAGATCTACAGGCTAGATACTCTTCTAGGACGGCAGGAATTATATACGCTCGAGGTCTTTTTAAAATAACGGGAGAGATTTAAGGCTTAAAATAACAATTTCAAGAGGCTAGTATAGTAAGCCTACTCCGTTTTTACTATTTTTTATTATATTTTTACTATTTTATCTATATTTACTATTAGCGTCTATATAATATAATAACTAACGAGTATTTAATAGAACTAGTACCGTTTTCTCGGTTTTACGAGTTCTACTTAGGAAATCATTTACTATTAACTCGATATACTAAAATTCGAGAAAGACTTTAAAAATAAATATCTTATACGACTAGACTCCCTATAAAATATCGATCTTAATAGGGAAGTATAAAGACTTTTTTCCGACTCTACTATTTATTTTTAAACTTCTTAACAAGAAATTCTAGGAGATATACTAGTTAGGACGAGTCCTATACTAGTTATATTACCTACTAGATTTAGAAAGAGTCTTCTTTTTTAACTACCTTCTTTTCTCGGCTTGAATAGAGTTTCTATTATTATAGAACTACTTATTTCTTTACTATAAGACTAGCTATCTAGAGCTAAGAATCTCGGTATTTCTTCAGCTATTTTCAACGCTTGAATACCTCTAGATTCAGCCCGTCTCGTCTTTACTATACCTAAGACTTTCCTGTCTTTAGATTTTCAAAATTTTATAAATCGACTATAAATTATCTAATAACTCGACTGAGTATTTATTAACGAAGTTCAAGTCGTCTTAAATACTAAAGAGTCTTTTTAAAGGGTCTTAGGCTGTCTTAGGGAGGTAGTCGATTTAAAAACCTAGCTTATCCTCTTTATAATAACGTTACCTCCGAGATATAAACGAGACCTTCTTTGAACTCTTAGTCTAGAGTCTTTAGAAATGAAAATCTATTGAAATTTAACTATTTAAACGAATATTTAATATATTATTCGAGAGAAAGTCTCTAAAGAAGAGGCTTTATTAATAATTTGAAAAAAAGATAACGAGTTTCCCCTCGAACGAATCGTCATTTATACCCGGACTATTAAGGCGGTTAAAGAGTTAAATAGGGAGTTAAAATACTCTATTTATTACTCTAATAGCCCTAGAAAAGAACGAGTTCTTTCGGACTTTCTTAAGGGAAAGATTTAAATTCTTATCTTAACGAGCTCTCTTAGCTACGGGATCGACGTTCCGAATATTCAAGTTGTCTTTCACCTTAGTCTACCTTATTATCTATATAATTACGCTTAGGAGACGGGCTAAGCGGGTAGGGACGGAAAGGATAGCGAGGCTATTTTACTTCTTTTAAATTCCGTTAATTCTTCTATACTTTTAACTTAACTAGGACCTCGGCCTAGTAAGGTAGAAGTATTTAAAAATAGTATTATTTAATGCTATATATCGAATACTTATCGACGAGCCATTTTTTCTAGCTATCTTAATAGAAAAGAGATAGAGAAATATGAAAAACCGGCTATTCCCTGCGATTTTTACCTAGAGTACTATAATAGTAAGTCTTTTTTTTCTATCTTTATACTTTTCTAATAGTTTTTAGATATATCGAGCTTGATACGAGATTAAAGAATCGACGAAGACCTTTATAACTCGGAAAATAAAGAAAGTCTTAAAGAAGTAGAACGAGTTCTTAGCCCTAGTCTTAAATTAATCGGTATATTTTCTCTATTTTATAGTTTTCTATTATAATAGTAATATATTTCTAGATTTAGACGAAATTCAGGTGAAAGAAGTAGCTATTTCATTGATTTCTATTAAAAAACACTTGAAAGTTTAATAAAACGCACTCCTTTTAAAGGATATTAGGTCCTTTATCTTTACGTATTATAAGAAGTATCCCTATTACTTACTTTATAATATTATAGAGAACGACGGATATTCGCTATTTACGTGTACTTGAGGAGAAAGTTAGGCTTTTTAAGAAGAAGTCTATAGTTTTTAAGATAGACTACGTACTAGTAAGTATATCGCTAGTTATACGGCTTGTTTTTACTATTTCCTACCTTAAGACTACTATTATCGATAGATATCTAAAAGGGATAGAGGGTTCAAGCGAGATAATAAGGTAGAAGAGTGTACTTTTCCTGATTTTCTACTCTCTTTCCTATCCTATAGGCATAAATGAACTGTGACCGCATTTCATTTAAATGGTACTAAAAATTTAATCGCATTTCATTTAATTTTCTATTTCTAAATGAAATGCGGCTCGAACCCTAACCGATTTCTAGGAAAAGTACACCGTTAGAAAGCCCTTACTTAGCCCTATAAACTAACCTA
>JAABUV010000959.1_pt1 | contig 43088 bp, 48 predicted proteins | sample 5559971 | NCBI WGS metagenome assembly JAABUV01 (sample SAMN10711881, study PRJNA513362) | rock metagenome | isolation source: Antarctica rocks | place: Antarctica: Victoria Land, Knobhead nord | collected 2015-12-19 | reverse complement strand
CCAGAACAACAGCTCCTGGTACGTCGTCGGGTAGTCCACCCCCGCCCGCGGATGCTCACCACTCACCATCCGACAACGCTACTTCACTCAAGCAGATACCCAGAACAGGTGTTCGAGTATAGGTCGGCACTCCGCTGAATGCAAGGTGATCTCTGGGGCGATCCCGGCTGGACTACCCCTGCATACGCCGGGCGGTACTGCGGCTGCGGAACCCCCCTGCCCGCTCGGGACGTGCGGTCGGCGCGTGCGAGGTACCGGTGTAACCACTCTCTGGCCGCGGCGCGGCGTCTCGGGAGAATCCAGCGTCTCGGGAAGACCCGGCGTCGCGGCGGGGGGTGAACTCCCGGCGCTGCCCACCCTGGTAACCAGCGGAGCGCGGACGGGGGTTATTGCCCTGGTAACCACCGCTGCGGGGCCGTGGGACGTCCTTGACCTGCGGCGCCACCGCGATGCCGCTGGGCGCACGGGCGCCGGTGATGGTGGTCAGCTCGGAGGATCCGGGGGTGACTGCGGTGGCCTTGGGGTCGATTCCCGCCGTCGTGGTCATCTTGCGGACGGTACGGCGCTGGTTGGGTAGCACAATGGTGACCACCGTGCCTGCTTCGCCAGCGCGCGCAGTGCGGCCGGCCCGGTGCAGGTAGTCCTTGGCGTCGGCCGGCGGGTCGACGTGCACCACCAGGCTGATGTCGTCCACGTGGATGCCCCGCGCGGCGACATCGGTGGCCACCAGTACCGGGGTGCGCCCGGACTTGAACCGGTCCAGCACCCGGGTGCGCTGGTTCTGGGCCTTGCCGCCGTGCAGCGACTCCGCCTCGATGCCCTGGGCTCGTAACCGGTCGGTGATGCCCTCGACCCCGAGCTTGGTGCGGGCGAACATGATCGTGCGGCCCGAGCGGGCACCGATCTGGGCGAGCACCGCATCCTTGTGCCCGCGGTCGACAAGCAGCACATGGTGCTCCATGGTGTCCACGCTGGCGGTGGCGTCCTGAGTGGAGTGCTCGACGTGCACGGGTAGGAACAGGCGCACCAGGGCCTGCACCTCGCGGTCCAGGGTGGCCGAGAACAGCATGCGCTGCCCGTCGGCGGGGGTCTGACCGAGCAGCGCCTTGACCTCGGGCAGGAAGCCCAGGTCGGCCATCTGGTCGGCCTCGTCCAGGGCGGTGATCTCCACGACGTCGAGCACGCAGGTGCCCTGGCGCAGGTGGTCACCGAGACGACCCGGGGTGGCGACAAGCACGTCGACTCCGCGCCGCAGCTGGTCTGCTTGGCGGCCGAACGGCGTGCCCCCGACGGCGGGGCGGACCTTCAGCCCCAGTGCGTCGGCGTAGGGGGTCAGGGAGTCCACCACCTGGAAGGCGAGTTCGCGGGTGGGCACCAGGATCATGGCCCGGGGCCGCTTGGCCTGGGCGCGCTGCCCGGCAGTGGTGGACTGGTAGGCGAGTCGGGCGAGCATCGGCAACCCGAACGCCAGGGTCTTGCCGGAACCGGTCTGAGCCCGGCCGAGGACGTTCTGGCCGGCCAACGCGTCGGGCACGGCCGCGGCCTGAATCGCCGATGGGACGGTGATGCCCCCGCGGGCCAACGCGGTGACCAGCGCGGCAGGCAGGCCGAGGGCGTCAAAGGTGACGTCCGGGACCGCAGTGAGTTCGGGGTTTGCAGCAGACAGCACGGGATAGAGCCTCTCCGGGACATCGGCGCGTCGCGGAGAGCGGAGCTGTCGTGCAGCACGCAATGAGACGAGCCAGGCGCACGCGCACCGCCGCAGAACTACGCGGGGCTGTGCAACAGGGGGGTGGTACTGCCGCGAGTGCGGCCTTGAACAACTGTACGCGATCGGGTAGCTCAGCGTGGCCAGAGCACAGACTGGGTGCACCGGAACAACGCCAGTGTCCGGCCGCCGCAGGTGACCACGGCGTCCCACACCTGCGTGGTGCGGCCCGCGTGCGCCGCCGTGGCCACGGCCTGCAGTTCACCCTCGCGCGCGGTGGACAGGAAGTTGCTCTTGAGCTCCAGGGTGGTGAACCCGGCGGATCCCGCGGGTAGGAGCGCACGGGTGGCCAGTCCGCATGCGGTGTCGGCCAGCGCGATGACCGTCGCTGCATGCAGATAACCGTTGGGGGCCAACAGCTCCGGGCGAACGGTGAGGCGCCCGACCAGTCGACCGCGTTCGTGCTCAGTGACGACAACGCCGAGCAGGCCGGGCAGGGTGGCCGGCAGCAGCGCGTTGAGCTCGTCGACAGTGTGGATGTCCTCGTCGGCCATGGCAGCACTGTAGAGACTGTGGAGCGAGCCGAGCGGCCCGCCGCGAAGATCAACAGGACAGCAAAGTGCGCGGCCCGGTTCTCGACAGCCCTGACGTCCCGATGGCCATGGATAACGGGCCGGGGCGGTGCGCGAGCTGCCCCAGCCGTGAGGCAGGATCTGGGTATGAGCGATCGACCCTGGGGATTGCGCACCAGGGCGTTGCACGCCGGTGCCCGACCGGACCCCAGCACCGGGGCGCGGGCAGTGCCCATCTATGCCAGCACCGCGTTCGTCTTCGACGACACCGCCGATGCCGCCAGCCTGTTCGCCCTGCAGAAGTACGGCACCATCTACAGCCGGATCGCCAATCCCACGGTGGCGGTGTTCGAGGAGCGGATGGCGAGCCTGGACGGTGGCATCGGTGCGGTGGCGGCTGCCAGTGGGCTGGCTGCGGAGTTTCTGGTGTTCGCTGCGCTGTGCGGCCAGGGTGAGCACATCGTCTCCGCTGCCAGCCTGTACGGGGGCACGCTCACCCAACTGGACGTGACGATGCGCCGGTTCGGGGTGTCGACCACGTTCGTGGCGGGCACCGACCCGGCTGATTACGCCGCGGCCATCACCGACCGGACCAAGCTGGTGTACGCCGAGGTGATCAGCAACCCCACCGGTGAGGTGGCCGACCTGGCCGGGCTGGCCGAGGTGGCCCACGCTGCGGGGGTGCCGTTGGTGGTCGATGCGACCCTGGCCACCCCATGGCTGTGCCGGCCCATCGAGCACGGCGCCGACATCGTGATCCATTCGGCCACCAAGTTCCTGGGCGGGCATGGCACCACCCTGGGTGGGGTGGTTGTCGAGTCTGGTCGTTTCGACTGGTCGAATGGCAGGTTCCCGCTGATGACTGAGCCGGTGGCCAGCTACGGCGGCCTGACCTGGTGGGGGAACTTCGCGGAGTATGGCTTCCTGACCAAGCTGCGCAGCGAGCAGTTGCGCGACATCGGAGCGAGCCTCTCGGCGACGTCGGCGTTCGCGCTGATTCAGGGCATCGAGACGCTGCCGCAGCGCATGGACGCGCACGTGGCCAACGCCCGGGCGGTGGCGCAGTGGCTGGAGGCCGACGAGCGGATCAGCTACGTGAACTGGGCAGGTCTGCCCAGCCACCCGCACTATGAGCGGGCCGCCCGATACCTGCCCGCTGGCCCGGGCGCGGTGTTCAGTTTCGGGGTGCGCGGGGGTCGGGCGGCCGGGCAGCGGTTCATCGAGTCGGTGCAGCTGTGCAGCCACCTGGCGAACATCGGCGACGTCCGCACCCTGGTGATCCACCCCGGCAGCACCACCCACCAACAGCTGAGCCCAGCGCAGCTCGCCGCCGCCGGGGTGCCGGAGGATCTGGTGCGTATCAGCGTGGGCCTGGAGGACGTCGCGGACATCCTGTGGGATCTCGATCAGGCCTTGTCGGCGGCCACGGCGGCCCCGCGATGAGCAACCGGACCTGGCAGGGCCCCGGTGCTGGTGAGCGGCAGCGGATCCTGGCCCGGACGAAGGTGGTCGCAGTGCTCGGCGCGTCGCCGAACCCGGCCCGGGCCAGCTACTTCGTCGCCACCTACCTGCTCGCCAGCACCGGATACACGGTGTACTTCGTCAACCCCGCAGCGACCGAGATCCTCGGCCACCCGGTGTACCCGTCGCTGCAGGACCTGCCGCAGACCCCCGACCTGGTGGACGTGTTCCGTAAGCAAGCCGACCTGCCCGCGGTGCTCGGGCAGGTCACCGCCGCCGGTGCGGCCACCCTGTGGTTGCAGTTGGGGCTATGGCACGAGGAGGTCGCCCGGGACGGGCAGGCTGGCGGCCTGACCGTGGTGATGGACCGGTGCCTGAAGATCGAGCATGCCCGGTTCCACGGGGGGCTGCATCTGGCCGGCTTCGACACCGGGGTGATCGACTCCCGGCGACCGCCGCGGTGAGTGCGGCTCAGGTACTGAGCAGGCGGCGGATCTCGATCAACCAGGGCAATGCCACCGCCAGCGTGGGAACCACCAGGATCGCCGCGGAGGCGAGGTAGGCAGCGGCCGCCGTCGCCGCGACCTCGGCCTTGGCACCGCGCGGCGCACCGAGACGCTGGATGCGGGCCAGGGTGTCCGGTCCGCCGGCGGCCATCGCCCCGGTCGGCGCACTCCCGCTGGCGCAGGCCACCAGGGCATGGGCGAGCGGCTTGGGGCCGGCTTCCCGCGCGGCGACATCGTCGGCCAGCAGCTCCACCAGCATCCGGACGCTGGCCAACGCGCAGCTGCTGCGCACCCCGCGGGGAAACGCCTTGTGCAGCACCAGAAATGCCTCGAGCACCAGGTCATGGCGGGCCCGTAGGTGAGCCCGCTCGTGTGCGAGCACCGCGCGCAGTTCCTCCGGCTCCAGACGCGTCAGGGTCGTGTCGCTCACCACCACGCGCGCCCGCAACCCGGGGAGGCAGTACGCCAGGGGATATACCGCTCGTAACACCCGCAGGTCCTCCGCCCGGCCGTGCAGCTCGGGAACGTCGACGGTGTCCAACAGGTCCACCAGGTCGCGGTGGCGCTGTCGCGAGCGTCGGGTCCGCACGGCGACCTGCGCCAGCGTCACGGCCAAGCGGACCCCGATCAGCACCGTGACGGCCAATACCACGACCTGCAGCGACCAGACCAGGACCGAGTCGGCCACCAGCAGCCTGCTGGCGACGGCGAGCCCAGCCCCGAACGCCGACAAGACAGCAGCCAGCGCCACCGACTGCCACAGCACCAGCCCAGCCCGGGGCGAACGCAGCGGCCAGGTCGCCCTAGCCAGCCAGGCGGGCACCGGACCCGCCAGGGCGAGCGCCAAGACGGTGAGAACGAGCACCGGCGTCACCGACATCAGCAGTCCAGTGCCGCCAGGGCCGCGCGCAATGCGGCGACCTCGTCGGGCGTTACCTGCTCGACGAAGCTGACCAGCGCCGCCCGGCGCCCACCGGAGTCCTCCGCCTGGCTCAATGCGTCCACCATCAGCCCGGCCACCAGCTCTTCGCGGGGTTGGGTCGGGGTGTAGCGGTGGGCCCGCTCACCCCGCTCCTGGGTGACGAGCTGCTTCTTGGCGAGCCGTTGCAACACCGTCATCACTGTGGTGTAGGCCAACCCGCGGGCCGCGAGCCCGTCGTGCACTTGGCGGACGGTCTGCGGTTGCGGCGACGCCCACAGCTGTTCCATCACCGCGCGCTCCAACGCCCCCATCCCGGCCATGGGCTCAGATTAGCCTCCCGGCGGCAGGGTGACCGCGGCCAGCATGACGGCGGGCCGAGGTCACGCCAGTACCGTGGGGATCGTGACATGGCAGATCGGGCAGCTGTCCTTGGTCTCGGGTCCGATGCCCGCGGTGCTGGCGGGGCTCGGCGTCCTCGCCCTGCTGTGGTTGCTGATCCGCCGCGATCGCCGCCATCTGACCCGGACGGCCCCGGCGATCGCGCTGGCGTGCGTGGTGCTCACCGGAATCTTCAGCTACGTGGTGGAGGTGGTGTGGCGGCCGTTCCCGGACCCGTTGCCGTTAGCGATCTACCTCGCGCTCGGGGCCGGGCTGCTCGGGTTGCTCGCGGTGGTGCCTCGGCTGCGCCACGCGCATACCTGGACCACCAGGCTGGGCGGCGTGCTGGCCGTCGTGGTGGTGCTGGTGTCGGCGACAGCGCAGGTCAACTACTTCTTCCGCGCCTACCCGACGGTTGCGGCGGCCCTGGGCCAGGCGCCGGCCGACCAGATCCCGTTCGACGCGGTGCGCCCACCAGATCCGGCGGCGGTGGTAGGCGCACCGCTGAGCGCGGTCTGGCGACCGCCGAGCAGCATGGCGGCCCGTGGCCAGCTCACCCGGGTGGTGATCCCGGGCACCGCATCGGGCTTCGCTGCTCGTCCGGCCCGGGTATACCTACCGCCTGCCTACGCTGCCGCCCCACGTGCACTGCTGCCGGTGCTGGTGCTGATGGCCGGTCAGCCGAGCACACCCGACGACTGGATCGCCTTCGGCCGGATCGGTGCAGCCATGGACGCCTACGCCGCCGCCCACCTGGGCCTCGCGCCAATCGTGGTAATGCCGGACGGCACCGGGTCGGTGCTGGCCAACCCCCTGTGCTTGGACTCCCGCCTCGGCAACGTCAACACCTACCTCGCGCGCGACGTCCCGGCCTGGGTGAAGGCGAACCTGCAGGTGGACCCAAACCCGCAGCGATGGGCGGTGGCCGGTTCGTCCTATGGGGGCACGTGCTCGTTGCAGCTGGCGGTGAACAACCCAGACGTGTACCCCACGTTTCTGGACATCTCCGGCCAGTCCGAGCCAAGTCTGGGCAACCGGGAACGGACCATTGCCGGGGCTTTCGGCGGCGACGGTGCCCGCTTCGCCGCGGTGAACCCGCTGGATCTGATGCAGCACAATCGCTACCCACAGCTGACCGGAACGTTCGTGGTGGGAGCCAGCGACAACCAGTACCGTCCGCAGGCCCAGCAGGTCTTCGATGCCGCGCAGGCCGCCGGGATGACCGCGCGCCTGGTCGAGGTACCAGGGGGCCACGACTGGGGGGTGTGGCGACAGGGTCTGGTGGTAAACCTGGATTGGCTGGGTACCCGTCTGGGCCTGACACCGTGACCGCCACGAACACCTCGCCGCGGCGGCCCACCCTGGACCGGGTGAGCGCGCCGCTGCGCTCCGGGGTGCGGGGTGCGCCCGTGACCTGCGTGTTCCTGGTGGCCTTCTGGGTGCTGGGCGCGGTCACCGGCAGTCTGGTCCGCGGGCCGTCACCGGAGCTGACCCGCCGGGTCGCCGCGGGGGTACGCAGCCTGGAACACGGGCACTTCTGGACGCCGCTGACCGCGGCCGCCTTCGCCCCCGGACTGCCCAGCTATGTCCTGGGCACCCTGGTTGTGCTCCTGCTCGGCGTACCGGCCGAGCGCCGACTGGGCAGCCTGCGCTACACCGGGTCGGCGCTGGCGACCCAGGTGCTGGGGGTGCTGTTGGCCCTGGGCGTGGTCCGGCTCATCGCGGTAGCCGACCGCCAATGGGCTCGCGAGCTCAGCCGTAACCCGGCTGTCGGCGCGACCACCTTCGCCGTGGGGGTGGCGATGGTGGCCAGCGCAGGGATGGACACCCTGTGGCGTCGGCGGCTGCGGGTGGGCCTGATGGTGGTGCTGGCGACAGTGATGCTCTATGGCGGCCTCTTGGAAGATGTCGTGCGGTTCTGCTGCGCGCTGGTGGGCCTGCTGCTGGGTCCGCTGTTGCTGGGCCGGCCACGCCGGATCGGGCGGCTCACCGGGACCCGCCGCGAGGGCCGGGTGCTGGTCGCGATCGCCGTCGCCGCGAGCGCGCTCGGTCCGGTGCTGGCCGCGTTCTCCCCGGCGGCGGTGGGTCCGCTGTCGGTGTTGCAGTACCTGTTCACGTCCTCGCCGCCCGACGCCTCCACCGTGCAGGACATTTGCGCGGACCCGGCCACGACGGCCGCGTCCTGCCGTGAGCTGCGAGCCCGGTTGCGACTGTCCGGGATTGGCCCGTCGATCCTGTCGGTCCTGCCGGCTTTGCTGCTGGTGGTGCTGTCCGACGGGTTGCGTCGCGGCCGCCGCGCCGCGTGGGTGGCCGCGGTCGCATTGCACGTGTTGCTCGTCGGCTTCGGGGCGGTGCTGCTGGTAGAGGCCGCGTCGCGGCGGTCGACGGAGGTGCTGGTGACCGTGGCCCTGCGCCATGTGCGATTCGTGCTCGCGCTGGCGATCCCGTTGCTGGTCCCGCTGGCGGTGCTGATCCTGCTGCTGGCCACCAGGCGGCTGTTCGATGTGGCGGCGCCGGCACGTACCTACCGCAGGTTGGCGCTGGTGGGCACTGGGCTCGTGCTGACGCTGAGCGTGCTGTACCTGCTGGGCGGGCTCGTCCTGGGCTCCGGGTTTGACCGCCGGCCCGGGCTGACGGCGCTGGTGGCTGACCTCCCGCAACGCTTCGTGCCCCCCGGTTACCTTGGTGAGCTCAACCCGCAGATCTTGCCGGTCAGCTTCCCCGCCACGGTGCTCTACGAGTGGGTGGGGGTGGTGTTCTGGGCGGTGCTCAGTGCGTTGGCGTTGCGGTCGTTCCTGCGCCCGGTGGTGCAGGACGACGACGGATCGGCGGACCGGGCGCTGGAACTGCTGCGCCGTCACGGTGGTAGCCACCTGTCGTGGATGACCACCTGGCCGGGCCACAGCCGGTGGTTCAGCGCTGCCGGTACCGGGTTCGTCGCCTACCGGGTGGTGTCCGGTGTCGCCGTCACCACCAGCGATCCGGTGTGCCCACCCGAGCAGATGGATTCGGTGGTGCTGGAGTTCGCCGATTTCTGCACCGCACATGGGTGGACCCCGTGCTTCTACTCGGTGACCGAGGCTGTTCGTTCGGCGACGGCGGCGCTGCGCTGGGAGGAGTTGCAGGTCGCCGAGGAGACCGTGCTCGCCTTGGGCCAGCTCGCCTTTACCGGCAAGAAGTTCCAGGACGTGCGCACCGCACTGAACAGAGCGCACAAGGACGGCATCACCGCGGAATGGATCAGCTACCCGCAGGCCCCGCTGGTCATCACCGACCAGATCACCGCCATCTCCGAGGAGTGGGTGGCCGACAAGGGGATCCCGGAAATGGGGTTCACCCTGGGCGGGGTGACCGAGCTGGACGACCCCCAGGTGCGTTGCCTGGTGGCGGTCGACGCCGACCGCACGGTGCATGGTGTGACGTCATGGTTGCCCGTGCACCGCGACGCGTTGGTGGTGGGCTGGACGCTGGACTTCATGCGCCGGCGCACGGACGGCTTCCGGCCGAGCATGGAGTTCCTCATCGCTTCGGCCGCGCTGCTGGTGCAGGCCGAGGGGGCGGAGTTCCTCAGCCTGTCGGGTGCGCCACTGGCGCGGATCGAGCGGGTCGGCGGTGGTGCTGGCGATGGCACCGTGCAGCGCCTGTTGGAGGTGCTCGGGCGCACTCTGGAACCGGTGTACGGCTTTCGGTCGTTGCTGGCGTTCAAGTCCAAGTTCGCGCCCGAGCACGTCCCGCTGTACATGACCTACCCGGACTCCGCCGCGCTGCCGGCGATCGTTAACGCTATCGGCCGCGCCTACCTGCCCGGGGTGTCGCTCGGGCAGGGTGTCAGCCTGGTGCGCACGTTGGCCGGTGCGCGCACCTGACGGCGGCGCCTACCCTGCGCGTAAACACGTCCGAGGAGGAGACCGACATGGATAGTGACACCCTCAAGGCCGCGCAGGCCCCGCTCAAGCAGCGCTACCGCGAGGACGCCGAATCTGCCCTGGTCACGATGACGGCCTCGGGCACCTTGGACGGCGACGGGGTGAGCTGCTCGGTGCAGACCGGACGTGCGTTGGTGGAGGCGGGTCTGCACCCGGCCGGCGGTGGCGACGGCAGCTTCGCGTGCTCCGGTGACATGCTGCTGCAGGCGCTGGTGGCCTGCGCGGGGGTGACGTTGCGGGCGGTGGCGACGTCGATGGGGGTGCAGGTGAGGTCAGGGACGGTCCGCGCCGAGGGCGACCTGGACTTCCGGGGCACCCTCGGTGTCGACAAGAGCGCCCCGGTGGGCTTCCGCGACATCCGGATGATTTTCGAGCTCGACACAGCTGCCGAACCCGACACCGTGGCCACCCTCATCCGGCTGACGGAGCGGTACTGCGTGGTGCTTCAGACGATCACCCGGGCACCGGGGGTGTCGGTCTCGCACAGCACGTGTGGTTGAGTCCGAGGCATGGACGCGAGCCCCGAGGTCACCGCCGAACTGCAGCAGCACATGCGGACCGGCTTCGTGCAGACGCTGGGGTTGGAGTTCACCGCAGCCTCCGGTGACGAGGTACGCGCACGGTGGCCCATCAGGCCGGAGCTGCTGCAGCCTTACGGCATCCTGCACGGCGGGGTGCACTGCTCGGTGGTGGAGACCCTCGCCAGTACCGGTGCCGCGCTGTGGCTGGCCGAACGCGGCCAAGTGGTGGGCGTGTCCAACACCACCGACTTCCTGCGCGCCGCGCGCGAGGGCGTCCTGACCGCAGTGGCCACCCCCGTGCACCGTGGACGGCTGCAGCAGCTGTGGCAGGTGCTCATCACCGACGCCGCCGACCGGCTGCTCGCGCGCGGCCAGGTGCGGTTGCAGAACATTCTCGACGCCGACCGGCTGGGCCACTGACCGGCTGGCACTGGGACGGCTCAGCCGATGTCGAACCGGTCGAGGTTCATCACCTTGTCCCACGCGGCGACGAAGTCGCGCACGAACTTCTCCTGCGCATCGCCGCAGGCGTACACCTCCGCGACGGCGCGCAGCTCGGAGTTCGAGCCGAACAGCAGATCGACGCGAGTGCCGCTCCAGCGGAGCGCACCGGTGGCGGGGTCACGGCTGTCAAAGGTTTCGGCTGCCTCGTTCGCTGGCTTCCACGTCGTGGCGACGTCGAGCAGGTTCACGAAGAAGTCGTTAGTCAACACCCCCGGGCGGGTGGTGAGGACCCCCAGCGTGGACTGCTGGTGATTCGCGCCGAGCACCCGCAAGCCACCGATGAGGACCGTCATCTCCGGCGCGCTCAGGGTCAACAGGTTGGCCCGGTCGATGAGCAGGTACTCCGCCCGTAGGCGATGACCCTTGCCGAGGTAGTTGCGGAACCCGTCCGCGGTCGGCTCGAGCGGCGCGAACGACTCCACATCGGTCTGCTCCTGGGTGGCGTCGGTACGTCCAGGGGTGAAGGGCACATCGACATCATGTCCGGCGTCCCGGGCGGCCTGCTGCACGCCCGCGCACCCACCCAGCACGATCAGGTCGGCCAGCGAGATCTGCCTCCCGCTGGTCTGGGTGTTGTTGAACGCCTGCTGGACGCTTTCCAGGGTGCGTAGCACTGTCGCCAGTTCGTCGGGGTTGTTCACCTCCCAGCCCCGCTGGGGCTCCAAGCGCAGACGCGCCCCATTCGCGCCGCCGCGCTTGTCGCTGCCCCGGAATGACGACGCCGATGCCCAGGCGGTGGAGACCAGTTGGGCGACGGTCAGCCCCGAGGCCAGCAGCTGAGCCTTGAGCGCGGCGACGTCGTCGGCGTCAACGAGCTGGTAGGTGACTGCGGGGACCGGGTCCTGCCACAGCAGCGTCTCGGCCGGGACCAGGGGGCCGAGGTAGCGGGGCAGGGGTCCCATGTCGCGGTGGGTGAGCTTGAACCACGCCCGGGCGAAGGCGTCCGCGAACTGCTCGGGGTGGTCATAGAAGCGCCGCGAGATCTGCTCGTAGACCGGGTCGACCCGCAGCGCCAGGTCCGTCGTCAGCATCGTCGGGGGCCGCACCAGCGAGCCGTCCTCGGGGTCGGGAACGGTGTTGGCACCGGCTCCGCCCTTCGGCTGCCACTGGTTGGCGCCGGCCGGGCTCTTGGTCAGCTCCCACTCGTAGTCGAAGAGGTTCTCGAAGTAGGCGTTGGACCACCGGGTGGGCGTTGCCGTCCAGGTGACCTCGATGCCACTGGTGATGGTGTCGCGGCCGGTGCCCGAGCCGAACGAGTTCCGCCAACCGAGGCCTTGCTCTTCCAGGGGTGCGCCCTCGGGCTCAGTGCCGATGTAGCGATCGGGGTCGGCGGCGCCGTGGGTCTTGCCGAAGGTGTGCCCGCCGGCGATGAGTGCCACCGTTTCCTCATCATTCATCGCCATGCGGGCGAACGTTTCCCGGATGTCGCGGGCCGAGGCGAGCGGGTCCGGGACACCGTTGGGGCCCTCCGGGTTGACGTAGATCAGACCCATCTGGACTGCGGCCAGCGGGGCTTCGAGCTCCCTGTCACCGGTGTAGCGATCGTCGCCGAGCCAGGTGTCCTCCGGACCCCAGTAGACGTCCTCGTCGGGCTCGAACACATCTGCGCGGCCACCGGCGAAACCGAAGGTGGGCAAGCCCATGGTCTCCAGCGCCCGGTTGCCGGTGAACACGATCAGGTCGGCCCAGGAGAGCTTATTGCCGTATTTCTGTTTGATCGGCCAGAGCAGCCGGCGGGCTTTGTCAAGGTTGGCGTTGTCGGGCCAGCTGTTGAGTGGGGCGAAGCGCTGCATTCCTGCCCCGGCGCCGCCGCGGCCGTCGCTAATGCGGTAGGTGCCCGCGCTGTGCCACGCCATCCGGATGAAGAATGGGCCGTAGTGGCCGAAGTCCGCCGGCCACCAGTCGTGCGAGGTAGTCATGAGCTGGTCGACGTCGGCTCGCACGGCGTCGAGGTCCAGGGTGGCGAACGCTGCGGCGTAGTCGAAGTCCGCACCCATCGGGTTGGCGACTGCTGGGTGCTTGCGCAGGATCTTCAGGTTCAGCTGGTTCGGCCACCAGTCGCGGTTGCCCACCCCCTCCGTCGGGTGCGTGGGGCGGCGTGCGGCCGAAACAGGGCACCCGCCTTCGCTCTCCTGCGAGTTCATGTCTCCGACTACTGCGTCGTGGTCAGTCACGGTGGTCCTTCCGGTGCGGGGTGTGTGGTGGTAGCGCAGTCGAGGCAGCGGCCCCAGTAGATGACCTCGGCCTCGTCGATGAGGAAGCCGTGGTCGTGCGAGGCGATCAGGCAGGGCGTGTCCCCGACGGCGCAGTCGACATCGGCGATCACACCGCACGAGCGGCACACGACGTGGTGGTGGTTGTCTGCAACCCGGGCCTCGTACCGGGCGACGGAGTGGGCCGGCTCGATGCGCCGCACCAGACCGGCGGAGGTGAGCACTCGCAGAACGTCGTACACGGCCTGGTGGGACACCTCGACGTGTCCCTCGCGAACGACCCGGATGATGGAATCTGTGTCGGCGTGCGGGTGCGCGTAAACCGCGGCCAGCACTGCCAGCCGGGGACGCGTGACACGCAGTGCAGCCTCGCGAAGGGAGTCCTCCAGTTCCGACGTCGTGGGGAGGTCCGACGACGTGGGCACACCCCGAGTGTGGGTCACTCATCTGGATTCAGTCAAGTTAATTCTTCAGCCGGGTAGGGGCGCGGCGTGGTTGCCCAGGTCCGCCATGAGGTCCCCGTGCTCGTCCACCCGCCGGTGCACCTGCGCCGGGGTGAACACCAGCTCCGCCGCATCGCGGCAGGTGGCGACCTCCGTCCAGGTCAGCGGGGTGGACACCGTGGGGGAAGCCTTGCCTCGCAACGAGTACGGGGCCACGGTTGTCTTGGCGGGGTTGTTCTGACTCCAGTCGACGAACACCTTGCCTGCCCGCAGATCCCTGGTCATCTGCCACAGCACCTGCTTGGGCTGCTCCTCGGCGAGCTGTTGCGCGAGGCGTTTGGCGTAGGCCGACGGCGCGCTGGGGGGGCCGGGGTGGATGGGGACCATGACGTGTAGGCCTACCGAACCGCTGGTCTTCACCCATGCAGCCAACCCGTCGGCGGCCAGGAGCTCGTTCAACCGCACTGCCAGCCGGCAGCAGTCCAGAACGTCCGCCGGCGGGCCGGGGTCGAGGTCGAAGACCAGCAGATCCGGGGGCTGGCGAGCGCCGCCGTCATCGAAACGCCACTGCGGCACATGCAGTTCCAATGCGGCCAGGTTCGCAGCCCACACCAGGGACGCGAGTTCGTCGAGCACCGCGTGCCGCACCGGGTCGCTGCTGCGGCCGGGCACCAACTCGGTGCGTACCCAGTCGGGGCTGTCCCGGACGGCGTGCTTCTGCACGAAGGAGGCCGCGCCGACCCCGTTGGGCCAGCGCCGCAGTGTGACCGGCCGGCCCCGCAGGTGCGGCAGCAGCACCGGCGCCAGCTGCACGTAATGGGCGATCACCGCGGCCTTCGCGAACCCCGGGTACAGCTCTTTGTCCAGGTTGCTCAGCCGCAGCTCCCGGCCACCCACACCGACGGTCTCAGTCACCTCGCACCCCACGCCAGCGGGCTTGGCGCAACAGCCCGTCGGCGGTCCACGCGGCGAACTGCACCTCGCCCCGGACCGCGGGCCGCACCCATTGCGCTGTGCGTGCCCGGTGCGGCGGCACCGGCCCGGCGAAGGGTGAGCGGGGCGTGTGCAGCGGGGCCAGCGCCTTGCCGAGGTCGGCGAGTGCGGTGTCGGTGAAGCCGGTGCCGACGTGTCCGACGTAACGCAACCCGTCCGGCTCGGGTACCCCGAGCAGCAACGAGCCCACAGTCGCTGCGCGCCGACCGGCGCCCGGCTGCCACCCACCCACGACCACGTCCAGCGTGTGCAGGTTGACCAGCTTCACCCAGTCGGTGCTGCGCCGACCCGGCGTGTAGGGGCTGGTCGACCGCTTGGCCAGCACCCCTTCCAGGCCCTGTAACCGCACCGCCTCAACTACCTCGTCCACCGATCCGGCCAGCGATGCCGGCACACCCCACCCTGGTCCGGACAGGGACAACGACTCAAGTAGCGCCCGCCGAGCGCGGTGCGGCAGCTGCAGACAAGACCTGCCATCCAGGTGCAGCACGTCGAACATCAGGTACGTCACCTGTGCTCCCGCTACGTGAGGCGCGCCCAGCCGGCGAGCCAGCAGGCCGAAGTCCGGTCGACCGTCGGGTCCGAACGCCACGAGCTCACCGTCGAACAGGCCGTCGCGGCCCCCTAGCGCCTCGCCGAGACCAGTGAGCGCGGGCACCGCCGCGGTGATGTCGCGGAGGCCCCGGCTGGTCAGGGTGACCGCGCCGGCCACCACACTGGCCAGTGCGCGGTGTCCGTCCCACTTGACCTCATAGGACCACTCACCGAAGCGAGGTGGGTCCCCGGCGACAGCGAGCATGGGGGACAGGCCCGCCGGCACCGGCTCAGGCACTGCGCTTGCGCGGGGTGCTCTTCTTGTCCCCGGTGCCCGAGTTCTTTGCTGCACCAGCCTTCCCGGCGGGGCTGGACTTCTTCGGCGCTGCCTTCTCGGCTGGCGCTGTGTTCTCGGCTGGCGCTGCCTTCTCGGGTGCGGCCTCGACGGCCTTGGTCTGGGAGCGGTCGATGCTGCGTTGTAGCGCGGTCATCAGGTCGACCACGTCCGCCGAGGCGGTGTCGTCGCCGGGCTGGGCCTTGGGGGGTTCGGCGCCCTCGGCTCGAGCCTCGATCAGCTCGGCCATCGCGGTGCGGTAGTCGTCGGAGAATTCCTCGGGGGTGAACTCCCCGGACATGGTGTCCACCAACGACCCCGCCATGGCCAGCTCGTTCTTGCGGGTGCCGATCTCTTTGCGCAGGAACGGGAAGTCGGGGTTGCGGATCTCGTCGGGCCACATCATGGTGTGCAGCACGATGACGTCCTGCCTGGCGCGCAGTATCGCCAGCGTCTCCCGTTGGCGCAGTGTGATTTTCACCAGGGCCATGCGGCCGGAATCCACCAATGCCTGGCGCAGCAGCACATACGGGCGCTCCGCGGTAGGATCGGGTTCCACGTAGTAGCTCTTCTGGAAGAAGATCGGGTCTACCCGGTGCAGGTCGACGAACTCCAGCACCTGAATCGCCTTGTCGGTGCTGATCGGCAGGTTGGCGAGTTCGGCGGGTTCGAGCACCACCTGGCGTCCGTCGTCGAGTTCGTAGGCCTTGGAAATCTCCTCGGCCCGCACCTCCTCGTCGCACACCGAACACACCTTCCTGTAGCGGATGCGCCCGTGGTCGCTGCCGTGCACCTGGTGTAGGCGGAAGTCGTGTTCCTCGGTGGCGGTGTAGAGCCGCACGGCGATGGACACCAGGCCGAAGGAGATGGCGCCCTTCCAGACAGGTCTCATACCCATTATTACCGCACGAACCACCCTCAACGCGCGAGGAGTTCGACGACGCCGTCAGCGGGCCGGAAGTCGACCAACCCGTCGGTGTGCAATTGCCGTAACCAGTCACCCATCGGCCACCAGCCGTGCCGGGAGTGAAACAGCCGCGCGTTGCGCACGATGGACGCTGCGTTGGCTGCGGTGGGTCCGGACGGCCCGTGGTACTGGTGGTACGCGGTTGCCCCGCCGACCCAGTGCAGTCGCGCCCCTTCGGCTGTCGCGAGCAACGCGAAGTCGGTGTCCTCCGCACCGTAACCCACGTAGCCGGGGTAGAACCCACCCACCCGGCGCCAGGTGTCGGCCGTCAGCGCGAACGACAACGACCAGAACAGCTCGGTGCGCGGCTCGGGCACCACCGCGAAGTCCGGGGGAACCGGCCGCGCCGGGTGCGGCGCCGCCAACGCCGCCAGCGCGGTCAGGTCGTAGCCGGTGGGCGGCGCGGCAGGGAGGTAGGCCACCGGCCCGGCCAGCAGCGCGGTGGGCAGCGCGGTGGCGGCGCTGGCGTAACGGTGCACGAGGGTGGCGGCAGGAATGCAGTCGACGTCGAGGAAGACCAGCAGCTGCGCCCCGCCAGCCAGCGCTGCTTCGGCACCGGCGTTGCGGGCCGCTGCCAACGGCAGCCCAGCGCCGTGCTCGACGTCGACGTGGGTGCGGCTGGTAGGTACGTCGTTGCGGGACAACGCGTCCGATATCCCGGCGTCGGTGCCCATCGTGACGACGACGTGCTCGTCGGCGGCGACGCTGCTGCGGGCGAGCCCGGCCCGTTGTCGGCTCAGGTGCTCAGCTCGGCCGGCGACGATAGTGATCACGCTGGTACGCACGACACCGCCGCCAGCACGGCGCGGGCGGCGCGGCCGGCTCCGTCACCGGGGTTCCAGCGCTGCCACAACGTGCCGTCCCGTGCTGCGGTGCCCGCCAGTACGGCGGGCCACTGCCCGGGCGCAGGCCACGCCGACGGGGCGTGGGCGAGCCCGGCCGAGGCGAGCACCGCCGCGGTCGCGTGCTGTTCGCCGTGCGGGCGTTGCTGCGCCAGCACCACGGCCGGTCGCCGGGCAGCGGCTACCTCGGCCACCGCGTTCTGTCCGGCATGGGTGATCACCACCTGCGCGGAGGTGAGCAGCGGCCACGGGTCCGCGACCCAACCCGGTTGGTGTACACCCAGCTCGGTGGGCAGTGCCACGCGCCCGCCGAGCACCGTCCACCGCCACGCCGGGGTGGCGCGCACCGCCTCGGCCAGCTGGTCGGAGGTGACGTCCACGCCACCGGCACCCCACAGCACGGTGACCGTGCCGGGCACCACGCGTACCGCTGCCCGGCCGTCGTAGCGGGAGAACGCGCCGACCGCGGTGGTCTTGGCGGTCCAATGCGCTGGCCAGCCCACCGGCGCCACCCACTCCGGCCACGGTGTGAGTAGGTGCGCGGCACAGTCGTAGGCGGCGCGGTGCGGGCGGTCGAGGCGATCACCCGGTGCGGCGACCACGACGATCGGCACACCGAGCAGGCGCAGCAGCAGGGTCACCTCCACCGAGGCGTCCACCACGACGAGCTGGGGTCGGTGCTGGTGCACCCACGCCACCACCGCCGCCATCCGCTCCCGTAACCCCGAATCACCCAGCGGCGCCCAGTGCAGGACCCCGCCTGCGCTGGGGTCCACTGGCGAGGTGGGTTCGTCGTCGCGGCCCAGCCGCACCCATGGCCCTGACCAGCCCGCCGGTTGCGGCGCCGAGGACAGCCCGGTGACCACGCACCGACCGCCTAGCGCCGCGGCGACTGCCCCGGCGCGGTGGGCGTGCCCGCGCCCGTGGTGGTGGATGTACCACCCGATCACGCCGCTGACCTGGCCCTGGCCCCCGCATAGAGCACCTCGTAGTCGTCCACCATGCGCTGCACCGAGCAGTGCTCCACCGCCCGGGCGCGGGCGGCGGGGCGGGGCAACGCAGCCGCCGCCATCACCGCTGCGGCCAGCGACGTGACATCACCGGGGGCGGCCAATCGGCCACACGCACCGGTCAGCACCTCGGGCACCCCACCTCGGGCGTAGGCCGCCACTGGGGTGCCGCAGGCCAGCGCCTCGGCCACCACCAGGCCGTAGGGCTCGTCCCACAACGGTGACACCAACGCCACATCCGCTCGGCCCACCAGGTCCACCAGGTCGTGGTGGGCCAGGTGACCGACGTGCTCGACGTCCGCGCCGAGCAACGGACGCACCACGGCGTCGTAGTACTCGGGGTCGACGACCGGCCCGGCGATGCGCAGCGCGATGCCAGCTGCCCGGGCGGCTGCGATCGCGTGGTCGATACCCTTCTCGCGCACCAGCCGCCCGGTCCACACCGCACCCTCGCCTCCCACCCCGGCGACCCAGCTGTCGGTGTCCACCCCATTGCGCACCACCGGGACCGCGCCCAGCACCGGACCCCACGCGGTCGCGGTGTGCTGGCTGACCGCGCAGCAGGTGGGGCCGCCGCCGACGGAGACTGCGACGTGGGACCGGATGGCCGACTCCAGCATAGGGAACGGCGGGGTGTGCAGGGTGGTCACCACCGGGCACGACACCGCCGGTGCCATCGCGATCGGCAGGTGGTGCAGGGAGTTGTTGTGCACCACGTCGACGTCATTGGCCCCGCCGTGCACCAGGGCTAGCATCAGCGACAGGTAGGCGTGGTGCTCGGCCATCACCAGCTCCGGCGCCATGCTGATGTCGCGCCGCGAGGAGGAGGTGAACCCGCTGAGGTCTAGGTCGAGTTCGCGCAGGCCCAGCGACGGGTCCGAGCCGGGTGCGGCGTAGGTGCTCACCTCGTGACCACGGGCCATGAGGTGGCGCGCCAGCGACCAGGTGTGTGCCTCCAGTCCACCGGCGAAGGGCTCCACGATCGGATAACGCGACGGTGCGAGGATGGCTATCCGGAGACGGTCGGCACGGCGGTGGCGGTGCGACGGGGTGAGCGACCTCAGCTCATCGACGAGCACAGCACCTCCAGGGGTCGGCGTCGGCGGGGACGCGGGCTGGCGCACCTGAACGGGGGCCAGGAGGCGGACGCTATCGATCTTTGTGCCCCCCCGCCCAGCGGAGTTCGCCGGGCCGCGACGCCGGCGTCAGCGCACGCCCAACGCCGCCAACTGTTGCGGGTCGAAGGTGCGCACCCCGAACAGCTGCTGCAGCAGTACCGCCTCAGGGCGGCCCAGCGGCCCGCTCCAGCGCTGGGCCCGCTGCAGCGCCCGGTTCGCGGTGACCCGCACCTGGTGGCCGGTCGCGGTCGCCACCACCTGCCCTGGGCCGCCGGGGCGCACCAGTTCGATGAGGGCCGGTAGCGCGCCCGGCGTGAGGGCGCACCCAGCTGAAAGGTGCACCAGGGTGCGGCAACGGGACCGCACGTCGGCGGGCACCGCCCCCGGGTGCACCCTCGGGTCCACCGCGGCCAGGCGGGCCGCACCGGTCCATACCCCGACGTCTGGTACCGAACCCAGCACCATCGCCACGCTGCGCTGCAGGTCACCGCCGGCACTGTCGCTGTCCCCGCCGCCGAACTGCACGGCCACATCGGGCAGCGGGAACGGTCCACGCTCACCCCGCGCACCCGGCTCGGGGATGAGGCGGGCCAGTGCGCTCGCCTCGGCCTGCTTCTGCGCCGCCGCGGTCGCGGGGTCGGTGATCCGTCCCGCCCAGTCGGGGCCGTCGTGCCAGGCCTGCGCCCGGTGTTCGTGTGCCAGCACCGCACCCGCGGTGAACATTCGGTGCGCCAGTTCCCAATCCTCTCCGCCGTAGCTGGTGAAGCTTTCCTCGAACCCCCCCACCTCGGTGAACAGCTCCCGGGAGCAGGCCGCCACGGCGCTGATCACCGTGCGGTAGGAGCGGTCGTCGACCGCGCGCACCCCATCGGCGACCAGCTCGGCGAGCCAGCGGGGTTCGGCGATTTCCGCCGGCGCCGCTCCCGCGCCGGTCAGCCAGGCCCGCAGCCGCGCTGGTGTCCAGCCGGTGAGGTTGGCGTGGCGGCGGCGGCCGGTGACCAGCGCGTCGGGTAGCAGGGCCGGCAACCGGGCCAGCCGCTGCACGTAGTCGGGTTCGGGCACGGTGTCGGCGTCGAGGAAGCACAGCACCTGCCCGGAGCTGACTCCGGCGCCCAGGTTGCGCGCCGCCGCGGCCCGGAACCCGTGGTCGGGCTGGCGCACCACCACCACGTCCAGGCCGGTGGCGGACTCGGGCACCCGCGGGGCGGTGGGGGAGCCGTCATCGGCGACGACCACCTCCAGCCGGCTATGCGGGTGGGTCTGCAGCGCCAGCGCGGTCAGCACCAGGTCGAGCTGGGCTTGGGCACGGTAGTACGGGATCACCACGCTGACCTGCGGGGGCAGCGCTGGCTCGGCGGCGTCCAGCAGATCCCACCGGTTGGCTGGTACGACCCACCGGCCGTCGGGCAACGCGATCGGTTCTGACCGGGGCCGCGATGCAGGCCGGCGTCGGGGTTCAGCCACCGGCTACCTGCGCCCAGACGTCGGAGTACGCCCGCGCGACCTCTGTCCGCGACGGACCCAGCCGAACCCCGGGGGGCAACCAGGTCGACGTGGGATCGCCCAGCGCGGTGCGCAACGCGGCGGTCAACGCCTCGGGCCGGTAGGTGCACAGCGTGCCGGGCAACCTCCGCTGCACTTCCGCGGCGTAGGGCCCGCACGGCACCAGCGGGCGTCGTCCGGCCGACAGCCAGGTGTTAATCGACGCCGAGGCCGACACCGCCTCGTTCGGGGCCAGCGGGATACCCGCTGTCTGCAACCGCACCGCAAGGTCGGCGCCGGGCAGGTACCCGGTGACCTCAAGGCGGCGCCCACCCGCCGCGGCCTGGGATGCGAGCTCGGCTAGCAGGTCCTGGTGGCCGTCGGCGGCGCGGCCCAGCACCGTCATTCCCACCGCGGCGGGCAGCGTGGCCATCGCCTGCAGGGCTGCCCGGTGCCCCTTACCGGGGTGCACGAAGCCCAGCACACTGACCTGCCCGTCGGTGCGGACCGGTGTCACCGCAGTCACGGGGTCGACGGGTAACGGGATCACCGTGACGGGGCGTGCGGGGGCGCCGATCGCGGCGAGCAGCGCCGCCTCGTGCTCGCTGCTCACCACCACCGCGTCGACGCTGTGCATCACCACCCGATAGCACCCGGCCCGCCGCCGCGTCAGGGCTGCGCCGTCGCCAGGCTGGGGCAGGTCGTGCAGGGTGACGCAGACCGCCACCTGCGCCCGCTCACGCAGGTCAGCGGCAAGGGCGGCGAACCTCGCCGCCGCGTCCTCGCACCGCAGACCGAACAGCCGGTCGGTGTAATGCACGTGCACCGCCGCGCACCCCAGCAGCGGCAGCCACCAGTCGCCGATAAGATCATCCACACTGGACGCGCGTACCACCGGGTCGGCAGCGGCAGCGATGACGTCCTCGGCGAACCGGACAACGCCGTGCTCGCCGGCTCCCACCACCAGGTGCCCGGTGCTCACCGTGCGGCCCGCACCGTCACGTGGGCGTAGATCCGTTCGTGGGCGCGCTGCACCGCGGCGCGTTGCCGGGCGCGCTGGGCGGGATCCGCCGGGGCTGGCGCCGGTGCCAGCACCGCACGGTGCACGGCTTCGGCCAGCGAGTCCGGCGACAACCCGGCGCTCTCGTCGTGTCGGTAGGTGATGACCCGCGACCACTGCTGCTCGTAGAAGCCGCAGTGCGGGGCGACTACCGCGGTGCCCACGTCGTGGCAGGCTTCCAACCACCCCGAATGCGTCCCGAACCGGTTCGGCAGCACAGACACGTGCAGCGACTGCAGGTAAGCGCTGAGCTCGGCGTCGGTGAACCGGTCGTGCACCCGCAGCTGTAGTGCACCTACGCGGTCCAGCTCACGCACCCCCGACAGCGCCGGGTGCTCGGCGGCGTCCGGGTGCACGTCCACCACCAAGGTCCCGCCGGCCGAGCACACTCCGGCCGCAACCACCCTGACCACCGAGTCAGGGTCGACGACGTTGCGTCGCAACGACTTCAGGTGCACACCGACGAGACCGGGGACGGTTCGGTCGACCAGGGGGGTGGCCAGGACGGCGGGGTGGGCCAGGACCGTCGCGCGGCGATCCCACCGCTCGGCAATCTCCCGCGCTGCGCCGTCGGTCAGGGTGATGACCTCCGCCGCGGCGGGGATCAGCACACTCAGGTGCGCCAGGTGCTGGGCGGGGTCGTCGTGGTGGGGGTTGCGCAAGTCGTGCACGGTGAGCACCAAGGGAATACCCACTTCGGCCAGCACACCTGCCCAGCGGCGTAGGTCGGCCGTGCTCAGGTGATCGAAACCGAAGTGCAGGTGCAGTACGTCGATTCGCGGGGCCATGGCGCGCAGGGTCGCTTCGGTGAACAGCACGCTGGGAGCCCACGCTCGCCCCGGGACCGCCGCCACCTGCACGCGATGTGCGGAGGGTGGCAGTGCGGCGTCGAGGTAGGCGTGCTGTGCGGGCACGGTGGCCACCCGCAGCCTGGACGTCATTGCCCACGTTGTACGCGACCGCGGCGGCGGCCACCACTTCCATTCGTTCTGCTGAGGCCCCGGCCCCGCGACATGATGGCCATACCTGCGCTGAGCCACCACGCGCCTGCGCTTGTGAGCCCTGCCCGTCCTCGACGCCGAAGGAGCACCTGTGCTCACTGTGGACACCGTCACCACGGCCAGCCCGGAGCAGACGTGGGCCGTGCTGGCCGACGGCTGGTCCTTCGCCGGCTGGGTCGTCGGCGCCTCCCGCATCCGCGAAGTGGACCTGGGTTGGCCCGCCGAGGGCACCAGGATCCATCATTCGGTAGGCGGGTGGCCGCTGGTGCTGGATGACACCACGACGGTGCTACGCAGCGCCGAACAGCGTGAACTGGTACTGCAGGCCCGCGGTTGGCCGGCTGGTGAGGCGCGCGTCGAACTAGAGCTCACCCCGCAAACCGTGAGTGGCGGTGACGGCTGTCGGATCACCATGCGCGAGGACGCCACCCACGGCCCGGGCCGTTTCCTGCCGCTGCCGCTGCGCTGGCTGGGCATCGTTCCGCGCAACCGCGAGTGCCTGCGCAGGCTGGTGCTGCTGGCCGAGGGCCGCGCCCGGTGACCCGGCCCGTGCCCGACCGGGTCGTCGTGGTGGTGCCCGCCCACGACGAAGAGGAACTGTTGCCCTCGTGCGTGACCGCGGTGCAGGCCGCCGCCCGCGCCGCCGGCTTCCCAGCGCGACTGGTGGTAGTGCTGGATGCCTGCTCCGACAACAGCGCCGGTGTACTGCCACCCGAGGTGCACCCGGTGGTGGTGGCGCACCGCAACGTCGGCGCCGCCCGGGCCGCTGGGTTTGCGGTCGCGAACATCACCCCTCGAACCTGGTGTGCCAGCACGGATGCCGACACAATTGTCACCGAGACGTGGCTGCTTGATCAGCTGGACCTGGCCCGGTCCGGTGCCGACGTCGTGGTGGGCACCGTGGCGGTGCGGGACTGGTACCGCCACCCGGTGCAGCTGCGGGAGCGTTACGAGGCCAGCTACATCGACGCCGACGGCCACCGCCATGTGCACGGGGCAAACCTGGGTGTCGCGGGGTGGGCGTATCAGCGCCTCGGTGGTTTCGCCCCGCTGGCTGCGCACGAGGACGTCGACCTGGTGCAGCGGGCGTTGAGCGCCGGGTTGCGGGTGGAGTGGACGTCGCGGGTGGTGGTGCACACCTCGGCGCGATTGCAGGGACGCGCACCGGCGGGTTTCGCCACCCACCTGCTCGACCTGTCGGTCGCTTCGTGAGCGCCGCCGAGACGCTGCGGTCGTTGCTGGCCAACGACGAGCTGGACCTGCCGCTACCCGGATCGGGGGCCACCGCCCGGCGCTGGAGCACCCTGGCCGCGCTGGGCCGCCGTGACACCGTGCTGGGCCGCCTTGCCGAGGCGCACGCCGACGCGGTCGCGATCCTGGCCGAGCTCGACGGGCCGCAGGTGACCCCGGACCAGGTGTGGGGGGTGTGGGCGGCGGAGGCACCGTCGCCGGTGCTCACCGCGGCGCACACTGGGCAGGGCTGGCGGTTGAGCGGGGTGAAGCCGTGGTGCTCCGGTGCCAGCACCAGTACCCACGCGCTGCTCACTGCACATGTCGGTGCGCTTCGCCCGCTGTTCGCCGTCGACCTCGGCCAGCCTGGGGTGGCGCCAGTACCCGGGACCTGGCACGCAGTGGGCATGGGCGCCAGCGACTCCGGCTCGGTGGCCTTCGACGACGTGACGGCCGTGCAGGTGGGATCCGACGACGGCTACCTCACCCGGCCGGGTTTCTGGCACGGCGCCATCGGGGTGGCCGCAGCTTGGCACGGGGGTGCCTGCGGGGTGGCGGACGCGCTGTTCGCCCGGGTGGAGAAGGGCGGTGCCGACGCCCACCAACAGGCGCATCTCGGCGCGGTCAGTGCTGCCCTGGCTGGTGCCCGGTGGTCGCTGGATTCGGCAGCAGCACAGGTGGACGCCGACCCGCTGGACAGCACCGGCCACGGGCGCGCCAGGGCGCTGGCGGTGCGGGCAGTGGTGGAGGCGGCGGCCACCGTGACCCTGGACCGGGTGGGTCGCGCGTTGGGCGCCGGACCGCTCTGCGCGGACGCGGTGCACGCAGCGCGGGTCGCGGACCTCACGGTGTACCTGCGCCAGAGCCACGCCGAGCGTGACCTGGCTGCGCTCGGCACGGCCGTCGCGGGTGGGGCCGGTGAGCTGTGGTGATCGTCGGGGAGGGCACCCCGGAGCCGGTGTGGCAGGCGTGGGGCCTGAACTTCGAGCCGTTGTCCCTCGACGGCTGCGAGCGGCTCATCGTGGTGGCGCCACATCCCGACGACGAAGTGCTCGGGGTCGGCGGCCTGATGGCGCTGGCCGCTCAAGTCGGCATCGGTGTGCACCTGGTGGCGGTGACCGACGGCGGCGCCTCGCACCCCGGTTCGCCCACCCTGAGCCCGGCGCAGCTGCTGGCGATCCGCCCGGGGGAATCTGCGGCTGCGCTGGCGGCGCTGGGTGTCCCCGCCACGCAAACCCGGTTGGGCCTGCCCGACGGCGCGGTCGCCGAGCACCAGGCGCAGCTGGTCACCGCGCTGAGCGAGGTGCTCGGTGATGGTGGTGTCGGCACCTGGGTGCTGAGCACCTGGCGAGGCGACGGCCACCCCGACCACGAGGCGACCGGCCGGGCTGCGGCGGCGGCTTGCACACCGACCGGGGTACGGCTGCTGGAGTTCCCGGTGTGGACCTGGCACTGGTCGCACCCCGACGACCCGCGGGTGCCGTGGGAACGCGCCAGGGCACTACCGTTGCCCGACCCCGTGTACCACGCGAAAGTTGCTGCTGCCCAGTGCTTCGCGACCCAGGTGCGCCCGTTGTCGGAGCATCCTGCCGACGCCGCGGTGCTCGGCGGCCACGTGCTCGCCCGGTTACTGCGCGAGCAGGAGGTGGTCTTCGGATGAGCCTGCCCGCCAGCTACTTCGACGACTTCTACGCCGGTGGCCTGGACCCGTGGGGTTTCACCCACCGCTGGTACGAGCAGCGCAAGTACGCCCTCACCCTGGCAGCGCTGCCCCAGGTGCGTTACTTGCGGGCGTTCGAGCCGGGCTGCTCGGTGGGCGTGCTGAGCAGCCTGCTCGCCCAGCGCTGCGAGCAGGTACTGGCCACCGACGTCGCGCAATCAGCGCTGGATCAGGCCACAGCGCGGGTGCCGGCGAACGTCACGCTGCTGCGGTGGGGATTGGGTCAGGCGTGGCCGGCTGAAACCTTCGACCTGGTGGTGCTCAGCGAGGTGGGCTACTACCTGGACGGGCCGGACCTGGCGCGCGCGTTGGGTGAGGCGGTGCGCGCCCTGGAGCCCGGGGGCACACTGGCGGCGGTACATTGGCGCCACCAGGTGTCGGACTACCCGCAGACCGGGGACGCCGTGCACGCCGCGGTGCGGTCGACGCCGGGGCTGGCACACCTTGGTGCCTACCGCGACGAGGACATGCTGATCGACGTACTGGTCAAAGAAGCGGCGCCGGTGCGGTCGGTCGCAGCGAGGGAAGGCCTGGCCTGATGAGCGACTCAAAGACAGAAACACCGTCGCTTGAGCACACTCGACCCGATGGGGTGTCCGACGCCACGGTGTCCGCCGTCGGGAAGCTGTCGGAGGCGCTGGAGTTCGTCGAGCGCGCCCGCGGGCACCTCTACAGCTTCCACCAGCTGATGGGTGGGGCGGACCTGACGCTGGGTGCAGCGGTGCAGGAGCTGCGCGACGCCGGGCACACCGAGCAGGCTGACCGGGTGGAGCGCGAACTGATCGGGCGCAACGTGCTCCCCGGGCGGTGGACGTTCCAGATCGTGGAGGAGTTCGACGCCGGCTATTGGGAAGTGCTGCGCAGCCACGAACAGCAGGTTCGCACCGAACTGGTAGCCGGCCGTCAGCACCTGTTCGAAGCGGAGCTGAAGGAAAGCCGACGCAGCCACGACCACCCCGGGCACAGCGCCCGGCCCGAGGCGGGCTCGTGAGCCGCACCGTCGACGCCGTGGTCATCGGCGCCGGGCACAACGGCTTGGTCAGCGCATCGCTGCTGGCTGATGCCGGGTGGGACGTGCTGGTGCTGGAAGCCGCGGACACCGTCGGCGGCGCGGTGCGCTCGGCGCAGCTGTTCCCCGGGTACACCAGCGACCTGTTCAGCGCTTTCTACCCCTTGTCCGCGGCGTCACCGGCCCTGCTGGCCATGGACCTCAATGCCCATGGGTTGCGGTGGTCGCACGCCCCGACGGTGCTGGCCCACCCAGCCGGACCTGCGGACACCGAGGGGGCGGTGCTGCACCGCCGCGCCGTCGACACCGCGGCGGCACTCGGCGGCGCGGACGGGCGGGCTTGGCTGGAACTCGTCGAGCAGTGGCATGCCATCAAAGAACCGTTGCTGCGCACCCTGTTCGACCCGTTTCCGCCATTACGTGGCCCGGCGACGTTGCTGCGTCAGCTGGGCACCGCCGGTGCGCTGCGGTTCGCGCGGTTCATGGCACTGCCCGCACGGCGGATGGCCGAGGAACTCTTCGACGACGAACCCGCTCGACTGTTGTTGTTGGGCAACGCGATGCACGGTGATGCCCCGCCGGATGCGCCGGTCAGCGGGGCCTTCGGGTACCTGCTGGCCATGCTGGCCCAAGACGTCGGCTACCCGGTACCGGTGGGCGGGGCCGGTGAGTTGTCACAGGCGATGTGCCGACGGGCGGAATCTGCTGGGGCACAGGTGCGTACCGGGGTGGCGGTCGTCGGCATCGAAGTGGTCGGTGGGCGAGCCGCGGCGGTACAGACCGCAACGGGGGAGCGGATCGCGGTGCGCCGGGCGGTGGTGGCCGACGTGTCAGCGGTCAGCCTGTACACCCGGCTGCTGCCGGTCGACGCGGTCCCGGTGCGGGTGCTCGACGACCTGGCCCACTTCGAGTGGGACACCCCGGTGGTCAAGGTGGACTACGCCCTGAACGCCCCGATCCCGTGGACCGCCCGCAACGCCAGAGGGGCGGGAACGGTGCACCTGGGTGCGGACTCCGACGGACTGGTGCGGTGGATGGCCGACCTGCAGACCTCGACGGTCCCGCAGCGGCCGTTCATGTTGTTCGGCCAGATGACCACGGCCGACCCGACCCGCTCTGCGCCGGGAACCGAGAGCGCATGGGCGTACAGCCACCTACCCCGGGGCGTCACCGACGACGCCTCCGCCGACGTGTTGGCTGCCCGGATGGACGACGTGCTGCAGGCGCACGCCCCCGGGGTGCTCGAGCACGTCGTCGGCCGCCAGGTGCAGCGGCCCAGCGACCTGCAGAGCTCAGACGCCAACCTCGGGCACGGTGCGGTCAACGGTGGGACGGCGCAGTTGCACCAGCAGTTGGTGTTTCGGCCGGTGCCCGGCCTGGCGCGCAGCGAGACCCCGGTGCAGGGGCTGTACTTGGGTAGTGCAGCCGCGCACCCTGGTGGGGGAGTGCACGGCATCCCGGGGTTGAACGCGGCCCGGGCAGCGCTGGGCGAGCACGGTCGTCTCGGCTGGCCGCGGCGGCGGGCGATGAACGCGGTGCAGCAGCTGCTCACCCGGGGCTGAGCAGGTCGGTGCCAGAGTTCAGGTCGCCTCGACCTCGCTGTGCAACGTCAACACCTGGCTGCCGTCGTCGGTCTCGATGAGGTAAGCGGGGCAGTCGCCGGTGCCGCCATGGCAGCATCCTCGCGCCGATGCTCTGCTCACGCCCAGGCAGTGTCGCCTGGGCCGCTACCGTGGGTGCGCATGCGGACCCGGGACCGGCTGTTGGACGCCGCACTGGCCATCACCACGGCGCAGGGCTGGGCGCAGGTCACGATGGCCAAAGTGGCCGCGGCCGGCGGAGTCAGCCGCCAGACCGTCTACAACGAGCTGGGCACCAAGGACGACCTGGCGCAGGCGCTGGTGGCCAGGGAGACCGGGCGTTTCCTGGAACTCGTGGCGCAGCGATTACGCGCGGAGCAGGCCGACATTCCGGCGGCGGTGGCCGCGGCCGTTCGCACCGCGCTGGAGCACGGGGCGGGCAACGCGTTGATCGCCGCGGCCGTGCAGTCCGCTGACGGTGACGGCACGGGGCTGCTGCCGTTGCTGACCGCCCGCCCGGAGCTGGTGCTGCAACGCTCGGTGGCGACCCTGGCCGCGCTGGCCGAGGAGCTGTGGGCCGAGCGGGGTCTGCGACCGGCGCAACTGCACGAGCTGATGGACACGGTGGTGCGGTTGACACTGAGCCACCTGGTGCAACCGGTGTGGCCGGTGGAGCACACGGCTGCGGTCATCGGCCGATTGGTGCGGGCGGTGCTGGCCGCGGGGTAACTCACGGTGGGCGGTGCCGCGGATCGACGGCGTCGAGGTAGGCGCGCACCGCGTCGTCCACCGGCTCAGCCGGCCAGGAGTTCGTCCAGGCGCAGGTAACTCTCGCGCACACCGTCTTCCATACCGCTGGCGATGAAGGCGTCGCGCTCGGCGAAGGATTCGCACAGCGACGTGGCGGTGAGGCGGGTGCGGTCGTCGCCGAGGTCGGTGAAGGCCAGCTTCTCCAGTGCGACACCGTCGGGGTAGCCCTCGAAGGTGAAGGTCTGCACGATGAGTTCGGCGGGTCGCACCTCGTGGAAACTGCCGTGGAATCCGTAGTCGTTTCCGTCGCTGACATGCCGGTACCGGTAGGACCCGCCGGTGCGGCAGTCGTAGTGGTCGATGCGCATCTCGTGGCGGCGCGGCCCGAGCCATCCGACCAGCAGTTCAGGGTCGGTGTGCGCCCGGAACACGTGCGCCACCGAAGCGTCGAACGCCCGGGTGATCCGAACGAGGGGGACCGACGGGTCGGCCGTGATCTCGGTGTCGTGGGTGCTCGTGCTGGTCATGGCAGTACTCCTGTCTGAGGTGGGGGGAGGGGGTCTACGTCGTCGGCCATCGACCGGAGCAGGGCGTCGAGGCGGGTGTAACGCTGTTGCGCCTGAAACCGGTAACGCTCGATCCACTTGGTCATCAGGTCGAACACCTCGGCTTCGAGGTGCACCGGGTGGGGCTGGGCGGCGCGTGTGCGGCTGACGAGCCCGGCGTCCTCCAACACCCGCAGGTGTTTGTACACAGCCTGGACGGTGACGTCGTAGGGCTTTGCCAGCTCGCTGACCGTGGCGTCGGCGACAGCCAGGCGTGCGGCGATGTCACGGCGGGTCGGATCGGCCAGGGCGGCGAACACCCGAGACAGCGGGTCAGCGGCCACGACGGTCTCCTTTCAGCCGATCGGCCTGACAGCGTCACGCTAAGCCAGGCGCTGCCCGAGTGTCAACCAACTGGTTTAAAGGTGGGTTGGAACTGTCAGGGTGCCGGATCTGTGAGCGCTGATCCGGCAGCCGATTGTCGGTGCATCGGCCTACCGTGTTCTCACGCGACAAAGCTGACGTCCGAGGAGCAGAGGAGATTGTCATGAGCACGCTGTCTGATCGACCCAACACCGCCTTGATGGTGATTGACGTGCAGAAGGGCGTCGTCGCCGAGGCATACCAGCGCGACGGGGTCGTCGCCAGGATCGGCACGCTCGTCGACAAGGCTCGCGGCGACGGTGTTCCGGTTGTCTGGGTGCAGCACTCCGACGAGGAGCTGGAGCAGGGCAGCGAGGCCTGGGAGTACGTCCCGGAACTTTCACGGAAGGAGTCCGAACCTCTGGTGCACAAGCGGTTCGGTGACTCCTTCGAAGGAACCAACTTGGAGCAGGTGTTGGCCGAGATCGGAGTCGGACACCTGGTCGTGACGGGTGCGCAGACCGACGCCTGCATCCGGTCGACTATCCACGGCGCCTTCGCCCGAGGGTACGACGTGACCCTCGTCGGTGACGCACACACCACGGAGGACCAGAGCGCGTGGGGCGCCCCGCCCCCGGAGGCCGTCATCGCGCACACGAACCTGTACTGGCAGTACCAGGCGGCGCCCGGCCGCACTGCTGGAGTTGCGCAGACGAAGGACGTGACCTTCGTCAGCTGAGCCAGGCGCGCGGCGTTGCACAGCTGTACACGAACTCAGTCCTGGGCCAGTTGGGTACGGAAGGCCGCCGGGGAATAGACCGGGATCTGATTGGCCAGGCCCTGCAGGTCAGTGTCCCCCGACACGATCACGGCGCTAGCTGCCTCGGCCAGGCAGATGAGGTAGTCATCGTCGGGGTCTGGCGAGCGGATGCAGGGTGCGCCTGCTGGGTCGTCAACGAGTTCGGCGTGCAGGCGCAGCACCTCCAACAGTTCGCTGGCCTCGGCGGAGTTCACCCGCTTGGCGATTTTCGGGTAGCGCAGGACCCGCTCGAGTTCGTTGAGCAGCGCGGGCGACACGATCAACTCGTAAGCGCCCGCCAGCCAGGCCCGAAGCAGCTCAGCGGGGGTTCCGCTGCGGGAGAGGACCGCTGAGACGATGACGTTCGGGTCCAGGACCGCGCGCGCCTGAGCGGCGGCTATCAGTGCGGTCCCGATCGGATGGCGTGCTGTGCCTCGATGGCTAGCGCCATCGCCTCGTCCTCACCCAGGTCGTCCTTCGCCCACAGTCGTTCCAGCAGGTCAAGGCCGAGATCTCGCCGTAGCGCCTCTTCAATAACTTGACTGTCGCCCTTGCCGGTACGAGCAGCACGTACCCGCACCGCGGTCAGCACTCGGGAGTCAATCGTCACCGTCGTCCGCGCTTTCGGCATAACGGCATCATAGTGCTTCAGTACCGAATCATGTTTGAGCCGGTTGCGAGGGCGTTGTCGTGGAACTCGATGTAGTGAGTAGGGAGTTGAACCGACGGTGCCAACGCTCGCGCTAGTGAGTTTGATGTGCAAACCTTCAGGCCATGGAACGAATCGACGCCGACGACCTGCCCGGGCGGGCCTGCGCCGCGGCGGCCGCGCTGGACGTGGTCGGGGACCGCTGGACGATGCTCGTCGTTCGCGAGGTCATGTTGGGTAACCACCGCTTCAGCGACATCGCGCGGTTCACCGGGGCCCCGCGGGACCGCCTCGCCGCGCGCCTCACGCGTCTCGTGGACGCCGGGGTGCTCGAGCGACGGCAGTACCAGGACAACCCACCGCGCTCGGACTACCACCTGACCGCGTCCGGTCGCGGGCTGTTGCCCGTGCTGGAGGCGCTGCGGCAGTGGGGGGACCGCTGGGCCGTGCAGGCACCGCCTGCGCGCGCCGAGCACACCGGCGCTGGGCATGAGTTGCACGAGGTGGTGGGGCAGTGGCGATGCCGTACCTGCGGGGACACCATCGGAACGGGTGACTACCGCCTCGTACGCACCGGGGCCGACGACGTGCCGCTGGACGCCGAGGCCCGGCAGTGACCGCCTCGGACACGAGCGGGCACGCAGCATCCGGGCCGGTCGAGGACCGCTGGGGCGCACCGCGATCGCGCACCGTCACCTGGCAGGACCCGCTGGCCTCGGCGGCAGCCGGCGCGGCGATGAGCGGGCTGGAGACCATGCGCGCGCTGGCAGCCGGGGAGATCCCGCCACCGCCCATCTCAGCGCTGATGCGGATGAGCGTGGCCACCGTCGAGCGCGGCACGGTGGTCTTTCAGTGTGAGCCTGACGAGTCGCACTACAACCCGATCGGGATCGTCCATGGCGGGCTGGTGTGCACGCTGCTTGACTCGGTCGTCGGCTGTGCGGTGCACACCACGCTGGACCGCGGCATCGGGTACACGTCGCTGGAGCTCAAAGTGAGCTACCTCGCCGCGGTGCACGCCCACAGCGGGACGCTTACCGCGACCGGCCGGGTGGTCAAACCGGGCCGGCGGGTGGCCTTCGCCGAAGGTGACGTACGCGACGCGGGCGGCACCGTCGTGGCCACGGCGACGAGCACGCTGCTGATCTTCCCGTTGCCGACGCCGGCCCAGGTCAGCTGAGCGAGGTGATGGAGCACCGCCCGGTGAATCAATCGCGTTGCCTGGTCGGTCCCCGCGCTCCTAACGTCGTCGTCCTCACCGGCCACGATGCAGGTGTCCGGTCCACACCATCGAGTCGGTAGATCGGGAATCACAGATGACCTCTCACCTCTTTGCGCTCTGCTTCGATGCGCTCGATCCGCACCGCCTCGCGCACTTCTGGGCGGGCGTCTTGGGCTGGGCGATGGCCGACGACGCCGATAACATCGCGATCCTGCCCGGCGATGACACCGGGTTCCGGATCCGATTTGTGCCGACCCGGCAGCAGAAGATCGGACAGAACCCGATGCACTTCGACCTCACGAGTACGTCCCTTGAGGACCAGCAGCAGACAGTGGCGAGGTCGCTCGGACTCGGCGCCCGGCACATCGACATCGGCCAACGCCCGGATGAGGGTCATGTGGTGCTCGCCGACCCCGAAGGCAACGAGTTCTGCGTCATCGAGCCAGGCAACACCTTCCTCGCCGAATGCGGATTCATCGGAGCGCTTGCGTGCGACGGTTCGCAGCAGGTCGGGTACTTCTGGAGCGAAGCGCTGGGCTGGCCGTTGGTCTGGGATCAGGACCAAGAGACAGCGATCCGCTCGCCTCTCGGCGGCCCCAAGATCACCTGGGGCGGACCGCCGCTGATGCCGAGGACCGGGAAGTCCCGATTGCACTTTGACCTCGCTCCACCCGTCCACGGCAATCTGCAGGCGGAGCTCGACCGCCTCGTGTCCCTGGGGGCGACGCGTATCGACATCGGTCAGGGCGAGGTCGGCTGGGCGGTTCTGGCGGACCCCGATGGCCACGAGTTCTGTGTATTGACGCCCCGGTAGCACGACCCGATCCCGAGTGTGGGTGGGATCGCGCGGATCCGCCCTCCTCTTTAACTATGGTAGCACAATACGTGCTACCCTAGTGCTATGGAACGGATTGGCGTACGGGAGCTTCGGCAGAACGCTTCGCGGTACCTCGCCCAGGTCAAGGCTGGCCACACCATAGAGGTCAGCGAGCGTGGGACGCTGGTCGCCCTGTTGGTGCCACCCGATCGTGGGCAGAGCGTCCGGGCTCGTCTCGTCGCTGCTGGCCGGCTGATCCCAGCATCAGGCCCGACGGGGCGGCTGCGTTCGTCACAGCCCGTGCAGGTAGCAGTCGGCGAGCCGACCAACCAGCAGCTGCTCGAAGCCGAACGCGAGGAGCGCGTGTGATTTACCTCGACTCGTCGGCGCTGATGAAATTGATTCGAGCGGAAGAGGCGACGACGCCGTTGCAGGAGTGGCTGCGCACGCAGGCCGAGGTACCGGTAATTACCAGCGAGCTTGGCCGGGTGGAGGTTTTGCGCGCCGCCCGTCGCGTCGGTGGCGAGGCGTTGACCGAGGCGCAGGCGGTGATCGGGGACATCGACCTGGTGCCTCTCGATCAGGGGGTCCAGGACCTGGCATGCAACATCGGCGAGCCACTTTTGCGGACGCTCGACGCCATACACCTCGCGTCCGCCGTGCTCCTGAAGGACGAGCTGACAGCATTCGTGGCCTACGACCAGCGACTTGCCAGCGCCGCGCAGGCTGCTGGCCTGCCCACGACGACACCACGCACACCAGTGCCACCTGACACCGAGCTGCCGGACCCACAACCATCGGGATAGCGCCGTGTCATAAGAGGATCAGTGAGGATGTACTTGGCCCCGCGCGCTGGGTCTGACCTCCGTATGACTGACGCGAACCTGCTGCCTTGGGATCGATTCATCGGCCTGGTGGGCGGTGCCGCATGCACACGAGCGGCCGGGTGCGTGAACACAGGAGCCTGTGCGGGAGGCAACCATCACTGCCTTGTCCGCCTCGCCCGACCGTCGCGTGCCGAACCCATCCACGAAGGCGGAACCCAGCGCTTCGTCACCCACGTCGGCCGCAAGCGGGGGATGGCGACCGCGCTCAAGCAGGCGGTCGCCGACGCCGAGTCCCCGGAGGCCGCGCAGACCCACGCGGACATGATCGCGCTGTCCAAGGAGCGCATGCGCCGGGCCATCACCACGCTGGTCGAGGCCGGCGTCGCGGCCGGGACGGTGCGCAGCGACGTCGAGCCGATGGACTTGCTGCGCTCCATTAGATCTGCCGACCCCGACCCCGGCGCCGAGCAGTCGGTCCGCGTGGTGTCGCTGCTCACCGACGGGATGCGCTACGGCGCCGGGCAATCCGACCGTTGAGCGGAACCCCACCGTGCTGCTAGCATTGAGAGCAGGAGGTGGTGGACGTGGCGGCAGTGAGCGTGCGGGACCTCGACGACGTGGTGCGGGACCGGCTGCGCGTCAGAGCCGCTCAGCACGGCCGGTCGATGGAGGCGGAGATCCGCGTAATCCTGACCGAGGCCGTGGCTCCTCCCGCCGGTCCCCGGGGTCTGGCGCAGACGCTGTTGGACCGGTTCGGCGACCTCGGCGGGGTGAATCTCGATCCGCCGAGTCGCGCTGAGGTACCGCGGGCCGCCAATCTTGCCACGTGACGGCCGGGCTCCCGGCGCTCCTCGTCCTGGACACGAACGTCGTCTCCGAGCTTATGCGGGCCGCGCCTGACGCCCGTGTCCGGAAGTGGGTGGCTGAGGTGGCGTCGGAGGTGGTCTACACGACCTCGATCACGCTGGCCGAGGTGCGGTTCGGCATCGCCCGCCTGCCGACCGGTCGCCGACGAGCACTGCTCGAGGCGGCGGCCGACGACGTCTTCGGCACGTTCGCCGACCGCGTCCTGCCCTTCGACGCCGCAGCCGCAACGCACTACGGCGACGTCGTTGTCGAGCGCGAGCAGCGCGGTTCCCCGATCACGGGCTTCGACGCCCAGATCGCCGCAATCTGCCGCGGTCACGGCGCGGCGCTCGCCACGCGGAACACGGCTGACTTCAGCGGGCTCGGTCTGGAGCTCGTCGATCCGTGGGCCAGTGGCACCTGACGCTCGCCGGAACCGCAGCGGCGTCAGGTGCAGCACTGCCAGGTGGATATGACATAATGTAGCTTATCGGCGTTAGCGAGCGGCGCAGCGGAAGGGGTGATTGCACGCTGGTGAGCTCAGCGGCCACATGTGCCGTGGCCCCGCGTTGCGGAGTTTGGTGTGGTTGGACCGCCGGTACCCCCTCCGTTGACGTTGGCCAGCTTGGCCGCGAGCCAAGCCGCAGAAGTTCACCGGCGCCCACTGCCTATGCACTCGTCTGCGGCCGGGTTCTTCTACTCTCCGATCATAACGTCACTGTGACGATAGGATCGCCTCACGGCGTACGCACCTTTCTCGGTCCGGTACCGACCGACGTAAGCCGCGAGGTACTCGCCGGTGAGGGTGCAGCGGGCGGCGACGAGGTCGGCGGGTGTGCCCTCGAAGACGACGCGGCCGCCCTCGTGGCCGGCGCCGGGGCCGAGGTCGATGATCCAGTCGGCGTGCGCCATGACCGCCTGATGGTGCTCGATGACGATGATCGACTTACCGGAGTCGACGAGCCGGTCGAGGAGGCCGAGCAACTGCTCGACGTCGGCGAGGTGCAGGCCGGTGGTCGGCTCGTCGAGCACGTAGACGCCGCCCTTCTCGCCCAGGTGGGTGGCGAGTTTGAGCCGCTGGCGCTCACCGCCGGACAGCGTAGGGAGCGGCTGGCCGAGCCTGAGGTAGCCGAGCCCGACGTCGACCAGGTGGGTCAGGATCTTGTGCGCAGCCGGCGTCTTCGCCTCGCCGGCGCCGAAGAACTCCTCGGCCCCCGCGACCGACATGGCGAGCACCTCGCTAATGTCGCGGCCGCCGAGGTGGTACTCCAGCACCGATGCCTGGAACCGCTTTCCCTCGCACACCTCACAGCTGGTGGCGACGCCGGCCATCATCGCCAGGTCGGTGAAGATGACGCCGGCGCCGTTGCAGTTCGGGCAGGCACCCTCGGAGTTGGCGCTGAACAGTGCCGCCTTCACGCCGTTGGCCTTCGCGAACGCCTTACGGATCGGGTCCAGCAGTCCGGTGTACGTCGCCGGGTTGCTGCGCCGCGAGCCCTTGATCGCGCCCTGGTCAACGGAAACAACATCCGCGCCGGCAGGGATCGACCCCCGCACGAGCGAACTCTTGCCAGAGCCGGCGACGCCGGTGATGACACACAGGACCCCCAGCGGGATGTCGACATCGACCTCGCGCAGGTTGTTCTCCGTCGCGCCGCGGACCTCGAGCGCACCGGTGGGTGTGCGCACGGTCTCCTTGACGGCGGCCCGGTAGTCCAGGTGCCGCCCGGTCAACGTTTCGCTGGCCCGCAACCCGTCCAAGGTGCCCTCGAACACCACCTCGCCACCGGCGATGCCAGCGCCGGGGCCCAGGTCGACGACGTGATCGGCAATCGCGATCATCTCCGGCTTGTGCTCCACGACGAGCACCGTGTTGCCCTTGTCGCGCAGCTGGAGCAGCAGGTGGTTCATCCGCGCGATGTCGTGCGGGTGCAGCCCGATCGTCGGCTCGTCGAAAACGTAGGTGACGTCGGTGAGCGACGAGCCGAGGTGTCGAATCATCTTGATGCGCTGCGCTTCACCGCCCGACAACGTGCCCGAGGGCCGCTCGAGGGAGAGATAGCCCAGCCCGATCTGCACGAACGAGTCGACTGTGTGCCGCAGCGCCTCCAGCAGCGGGGCGACGGACGGATCGTCGTGCCCCCCCAGCCATTCGGCGAGGTCGCTGATCTGCATCGCACAGGCGTCAGCGATGCTGATCCCGGCGATCTTCGACGACCGGGCAGCTTCGGACAGCCGGGTGCCGCCGCACTCGGGGCACGTCGTGAAGGTCACCGCGCGCTCCACAAAGGCGCGGATGTGCGGCTGCAAGGATTCGATGTCCTTGGCGAGCATCGACTTCTGAATCTTCGGGATCAGCCCCTCGTAGGTCAGGTTGATGCCGTCGACCTTGATCTTGGTCGGCTCCCTGTAGAGCAGGTCGCGGAGCTCGCGCTTGGTGAACTTGCGGATCGGCTTGTCCGGGTCGAAGTAGCCGCAGCCGCTGAAGATGCGACCGAACCAGCCGTCCATGCTGTAGCCGGGGATCGTCAGCGCGCCCTCGTTCAACGACAAGCTGTCGTCGTAGAGCGCCGTGAGGTCAATGTCGTTCACGGCTCCGCGGCCCTCGCAGCGTGGGCACATTCCGCCGGTGATGCTGAAGCTACGACGCTCCTTGACGGTCTGTCCGCCGCGCTCGATGGAGACTGCACCCGCTCCGCTGATCGAGGCCACATTGAACGAATACGCCTGCGGCGAGCCGATATGCGGCTGCCCGAGTCGGCTGAACAGGATGCGCAGCATCGCGTTGGCGTCGGTGGCGGTGCCGACCGTGGAGCGCGCGTTGGCACCCATCCGCTCCTGGTCGATGATGATCGCCGTCGTCAGCCCGTCGAGGACGTCGACGTCGGGCCGCGCCAGCGTCGGCATGAAGCCCTGCACGAAGGCGCTGTATGTCTCGTTGATCATCCGCTGCGACTCCGCGGCGATGGTGCCGAACACCAGCGAACTCTTGCCGGAGCCGGAGACGCCGGTGAACACCGTCAGCCGGCGCTTGGGGAGTACGACGCTGACGTCCTTGAGGTTGTTCACTCGGGCGCCCTGCACGCGGATCAGGTCGTGACTGTCGGCCGCGTGCACCGTTGGAGACGTCTTGCCATTCGAGGCCATGGCGGTCCTGACTCCTTCTGTTGGGCCGCCTTCGCGGTCACGGTCCCCTGTCTACCGGATCGCGCCCGATGTGCGGCCGGAGCACCACGCCCGACAGTGTGTGTCCACACGAGATCCGGTCGCCGGTGCCGCTGCGGCGGGAGGTCTCCCTCAGCGCACCTCGTTGATCCGGAGCAGGTTGCCTGCGGGGTCACGCACGGCGCAGTCGCGCACGCCGTACGGTTGCTCGATCGGCTCCTGGACGATGTCCGCGCCACTCGCCGCTAGCTTCGCGAAGGTCACGTCGAGGTCGGCGGTAGCCAGGGTGAGGATTGCGTAGGTCCCCTTGGCCATCATCTCGGTGATGGTCCGACGCTCGTCGTCGGTGACGCCCGGGTCGGTGGCCGGCGGGTGCAGCACGAGGGACGTGCCGGGCTGGTCCGGGTGGCCGACCGTGATCCAATGCATCCCGTTATAGCCGACGTCGTTGCGCACCTCGAAGCCGAGGGTGCCGCGGTAGAAGGCCAGGGACGCGTCCGGGTCGTTGTGCGGCAGGAAGGTGTTGTGAATGGTGATGCTCACGGGGGTGCTCATGGATGTCAGGCTAGATGCGGCCTTATCACCCGCGCTTCTCGATTCCTGATCGGTCTGGTCACCTGTTTCGCGACGCACGACGGCAGCCCCGTTGCCAGGCCAGCGGTCTGGCGCCGATAGGTGCTGGGCGGCACACCGACCAGCTCGGCGAAGCGATTGCTGAAGGTGCCCAGCGACGCGCAGCCGACCGCGAAGCAGACCTCGGTGACGCTGAGGTCGCCACGACGGAGGAAGGCCATCGCGCGCTCAATCCGCCGCGTCATCAGGTAGGCGTAGGGCGACTCGCCGTAGGCGCGCCGGAACTCACGGCTGAGGTGCCCGGCCGACATGTGTGCGCCGCGGGCGAGTTCCTCGACGTCCAGCGGCTGGGCGTACTCCCGGTCGATCCGGTCGCGGACGCGGCGCAGCCGCGCGAGGTCGCGCAGGTGCTGCGCCGCGGCGGGACTGCTCGTCACCCAACTCAGCCTAGAAAGTCCGCGACCAGGCCTTGCACGGTGGCCGCGTCGTCGATCATCGGCCAATGTCCGCTGCCTGGCAGCACCACCACCCGAGCCTGGTCGAATACCTCGCGCTGCCGCATGGCGTGCTCCACCCCGATGTAATGATCCCGCCCACCCCACACCACCAGCACCGGGCAGTCCAGGCCCCGTAGGGCCGACGCCAGCCGTGGCACTTCGTGGGCATTGCGTGCTGCCGAGCGGTACAACCGCAGTACTGCCCGCCGGGTCTCGGCGTCGAAGTCGTGCGCCATTCGTTCCACGAACGCCCGCGGCAACCGCGGCGGTCGGGACTTGCCGGGGTAGCCGTGCTCCAACAGGGCACCGAACAGCCGAGGGTGGGGGTCGGTGGCCATCACCGCCTCCCCTAGCCCCGGCGTCACCCACACCCGCGCCAGCCAGTGCCCGCGGTAGCCCACGAGCACCCCCGTATCGATCAGGACGATGCTCGCGACCCGCTCTGGGTGCTGCGCCGCCCACGCCAGCCCCCATGGCCCACCGAAGTCGTGCAACACCAGATGCGCACGGCCCACCCCCAGCTCCTCCAGTGCAGCTTCCAGGTGCGCGGCGTACCCGGCCACGGAGTGATCGAAGTCGCGGGGTTTGTCCGACTGGCCGAAGCCGGGCAGGTCCCAGGCCACCGCACGGTGCCGCTCCCCCACTGCCGCAAGCAGACCCCGCCAGTCCTCGCCGGAACCGGGATTACCGTGCACCGCCACCACCGCGGTGTCCGACGAGGCGTCCCCGGCCGAAAGCACCGGTGACCGCAGCCCCCGGACCGTGATCGATCCATGGCGCACCTCGGCCATCAGCGCAACCGCTCGGCTGCCCGCGCCAGCACCATCAGATCCGCGCACAGCGGGGCCAACTCGTCCGCGTCGGCACCATCGGCGACGGCGGTCACCACGTCCTCCGCCGCGCAGCGCAGGATGAACGCCCGATCGGCGAGTGCGCTGGCCTCCTCCGCCGTCAACACCACCGCGTCCGATGGCACCGTGGTGCCCTCCAGTGCCTGGCGCTGCTCGTAGGCGCGTTGGCGGCAAGATTGTTTGCAGTAGCGGCGCTGGCGGCCCAACGGGACTTCTGCGACCGCACGCCCGCACCATGCGCACGCCACCGCTCGTCGAGCCACCAGCGCAGACTACGACGCATGCCCCCGTCGTCACCGGTGCGACACCCCTTCCTGGACGGGCCGTTTCCGCGCGCGATGGCGCACCGCGGCTGGCACATCGGAAACCTGGCCGGAATGGAGAACACCCTCTCGGTGTTCGTCCGCGCCGTCGAGGAGGGCTACGCCTACGTGGAGACCGACGCCCACACCAGCGCCGACGGCGTCGTCGTACTGCACCACGACCTGGGCCTGGCCCGTACCACCGGCGGCGCCGGTCACCTCGCCACGTTGTCCGCCGCCGAGCTGTCCGGCTTGCTGGTGGCCGGGCGAGAACCGGTCCCGACCCTGGCGGAAGTGCTGCTTGCACTTCCACGCACCCGCTTCAACATCGACGTCAAGGCCGACTCTGCTGTCCGGCCGTTGTTGACGGTCCTGTCCGACACCGACTCCTGGGATCGGGTCTGCGTGGCTGCGTTCTCCGAGCCGCGGTTGCGCCAGCTCCGCCGGTTGGCCGGGCCACGGCTACTCACCTCGCTCGGACCCACGTCTGTAACGGCCTTGCGGGTGCGGTCGCTGCTGCCGGTCGGCATGCCGACCACCGGGTTGCCGGTCGGCGACGTGGCGCAGGTCCCGGTGGGCGCATGGGGGCTGCGGGTAGTGGATCGTCGCTTCGTCAGCGAAGTCCACCGCGGCAGCCGGGAAGTACATGTGTGGACGGTCAACGAGGCCGCGCTGATGCACGGGCTACTCGACCGCGGGGTGGACGGGGTCATCACCGATGCGCCCGACGTGCTGCGCGAGGTGCTCGAATCCCGCGGTCAGTGGCGCCCTAGGGGCTAGCCTGCGCGGCGTGAGCACCCTGCAGAGCGCGCCCGAGCAGCGCCGCCGTGAGCAGCGGGGCTGGGTGTTCTACGACTGGGCCAACTCGGTGTTCCCGACATCAGTGGTCACCGTGTTCCTCTCCACATACCTCTCCTCGGTCGCGGAGTCCGACGCCCGGGGCAATGGCCAGCCCTGCGCCACCCAGCTCGTCGGATGCGACGTCAACGTGCTCGGTGTGAGTCTGCCCGCCGGGTCGTTGTGGGGCTACCTGCTCAGCGTGGCGACCGTGGTGCAGGTGCTGGTGCTGCCGATCACCGGGGCCATCGTCGACCGTCGGCAGAACAAGCGTCGGATGTTGGCTGGTTTCGCGTTCACCGGCGCTGGCTTGACCTCTGCGCTGGCGCTGGTGAGTGGGACCAACTGGTGGCTCGGCGTCGTCCTGTTCATCGGCGCCAACATCTGCTTCGGGGCGTCGGTGGTCGTCTATTACGCGTTCCTGCCCGAGATCGCCTTCGCCGATGAGCGAGACGCGGTGTCCGCGCGGGGGTGGGCGTTTGGCTACCTCGGCAGCGGGGTGGCGCTGCTCGGCCAGCTGGGAATCTTCCTGGGACACGACGCGGTGGGGCTCACCGAGGCCGAAGCCGTCCGGGTGTGCCTGTTCACCGCCGGGTTGTGGTGGGCCGCTTTCACGCTGATCCCGCTGCGCCGGCTCCGTGACCGCCGGGCTCCGGAGGGCACCGAGCGGGGTTTGGCGTTGCTCGCCGCCGGGTTCACCCAGTTGCGGCAGACGCTGCGCTCCGCGCGGGCCTTCCCGCTGACGCTGGGCTTTCTGGGTGCGTACCTGGTGTACACCGACGGGATCTCCACCGTCGCCAACGTCTCAGCCCAGTATGGCTCGGCTGAACTCGGCTTCCCGCAGAACGTGCTGATCACCACCATCCTCATCGTGCAGTTCATCGCCTTCGTGGGAGGTGTCGTGCACGGTCGGGTGGCCGCCCGGATCGGGGCGAAACGCACCATCATGGGCAGCCTGGTGCTCTGGGTGGTGGTGGTGGGCGCGGCCTACTTCGTCCAACCTGGCGCGCAGCTGCAGTTCTACGGTCTGGCAGTGGGCATCGGGCTGGTGCTGGGCGGCACGAACGCACTGAGCCGGTCGCTGTTCAGTCAGCTGGTGCCGGCGGGCAAGGAGGGCGAGTACTTCTCCTTGTACGAGATCGGGGAGCGTTCCACCTCGTGGCTGGGGCCGTTCCTGTTCGCCTTCGTCGGGCAGCAGACCGGTTCCTACCGGCTGGCCATCGTGTCGCTGGTGGTGTTCTTCGTCGCCGGGCTGGTGTGGTGTCGTTCGTGCCGGTGGCCAGGGCCATCCGCGCGGTCGGCAACCCGGTGCCTGCGGTGGTGTGACCCCCTCACCTCGCGTTTTCTGTACACAACGCGGCTAGGAAGGGCGTCGGCGCGACGTTTTCTGTACACAACGCGGGAGGGGCGGGTGAACCGGAGCACCCGGGACGGCGAACAACAGGTGTCGGGGGAACGTCCTGTGCTCTCGCGTCGTTGACCTGATCGAGTGGCACACGGCGTCATCGAGTTGTTTACATGATGGCACCATCGAGGAGAGGACACCCACCATGGCCGATCGCGTTCTACGAGGCAGCCGGCTCGGAGCGGTGAGTTACGAGACCGATCGCGACCACGACCTGGCGCCGCGCCTGGCGGCGCGGTACGCGTGCCCGAAGGGCCACGAGTTCGAGGTGCCCTTCGCCGACGACGCGGAGTTCCCCGGTACCTGGGAGTGCCGTCTGCACGGTCGGGAGTCCACGCTGATCGACGGGGTGGCCCCGGAAACCAAGAAGGTCAAGCCGCCGCGGACCCACTGGGACATGCTGCTGGAGCGCCGCTCCACCGATGAGCTCGAAGAGCTGCTCAACGAACGACTCGAGCTGCTGAAGGCCCGCCGCAAGGCATCCTGAGCCCCGCTTCCCCGCTCCCCCGCGCAAATAGCGGGCTAGTTGCAATACCGTTCAGTTAGTGCGGGACGATGCTGAGGTGGGGATCGTCGCGGGGTTGTGTCCAGGTGGTGTGGGCCGCT